>WNGE01010733.1_pt1 | contig 10075 bp, 9 predicted proteins | sample 5400651 | NCBI WGS metagenome assembly WNGE01 (sample SAMN13153370, study PRJNA577476) | soil metagenome | isolation source: 60 cm soil or saprolite under grassland replicate 2 | place: USA:California | collected 2016-06-15 | reverse complement strand
ACCAGAGAGTTGAGCGTGCAGATGCGCAGGGCAGGCTGATACTGATCCCGAACCCGTGACGGATCACGTGGAGGCTGGCGTCCGTGCGGCGGGAAATAAAGCGCCGAGCGACGGGCAGCGCATGAGCGAACCTGATGCGTGGGATCCAGGCAGTCCCCGGAACCGGGAGCGGACGCAGGAGTATCAACGCCAGGCGCGTCATCTGCTGATGGAATTGGACCCGATCGGGCGTGTCCGACACGCCGGAGGCAGCCGGCGAATACGACTGCATGATCGGTCCACTACTACATCGACTGTCCCGCGGAACCGTATCCATCACCCCCGCCTCATCACCCGTTTCGCCGCCGTCGTGACTCGTTCGGCGCAGCCGCGCCCGCCGCTTTCGCCACTCTGCCGCCGCCGGAACCAGGCCGCACTGGCGACACCGCTCCGGTCGTGATCCACACCGTGATCGTCGGCGGCATGCCCGGCGGGAAGATCATTCTGATCGCAGCTGCGGCCGCGGCCCTCGCCGCAGTCGCGGCAGTGCTGCTGGACCGTGCACGCGCAACGCGGCGGCACATGACGGCGCCAAGCGCCTACAGCGCGCCGCCGCTGCCCTCCGCTGCGGCTGCAGCCGCCGCGCTGGCCCACGTGCTCGCCGAGCACGCCGCGCTGTACGCGGCCACCGAACCGGTAACCCAGCCTCACCCGGCCAGCCCGCCAGGCAGTGAGCTCGCCGTAGCTGCCGTGCGCAGCCTGGACCCGCACCAGGTCAAGCTCGTCGAGGCTTGCCGGCGCGGGCACGCGGCCACCGGCGATCCCGCCTTCGCTGCCGCCGCGGAAACGGTCACCGGCCTGCATGTCTGACCGGATGGCGGCATCGAGGCCGTCGGCAGCCGCTACCGCGATTCCGGTTCCGGCTGCCTGATGCGGTGGCCGGCATCGCGTCGCCGGCTTGCTTCGTGACCGGCCTTGCCGTGGTGCCGCCCATGGCACCCGATCCGGCGCTGGAGGCGTGCCTGCTCGAGGTGACCGGCCAGGTCGCGGCTTCGCAACCAGGGTGATCTGGGCACTTTCACTCGCGTGGTCGGCGGGCTCCGGCGGAACCGGCCTTGGCAATGGCCGCGGGCGCGCCATGCGGACCGGTCGTCAATACTGAAGCACGATGGGCAAGACCGGACCCGGAGGCGGGCGGTTCGCGCGTGCCGCCCTCGGCCTATGCGCGCTGGGAGCCGTCGCGGCGTACGCAGCCGCGGCTGTCGCATTCGGATACGCGCTGGTGAGTCTGTACTGGGCGCTGGGTGGGCGTGGCCTGATCAGTACGGTCGGCGGATACGCAGAGCAGTTTGCCCACGGCGGCGGGGTCGTTGCGGTGCTGGTGGCTGTTGCGGTGGCGGTGGCGAAGGTGGCCGGCGGCCTGCTTGCGCTCGTGCTGGTCCGTCCGTGGGGGCGAGTAATTCCGCGTGGCTGGCTGTTGATCGTTTCAGCCGGGACCAGCGTGCTGCTCGTCGTGTACGGCGGTCTTAATGTGACGGCCGGAGCCCTCGTCCTCTGGGGTGTCATTCACCCCGGCGGGAGCGTGGACCGGACCGCACTGCGCTGGCACGCTGGGGTCTGGGATCTGTGGTTCCTGGTGTGGGGGATCTTGCTGGCGCTGGCAACCGCGGGCTATTGGCAGCGGACGGCAAACCAGAGCACCTGAACTCGCGCAAGCCCGGTGCTGACCCAGGCAACTGTCGACCACGGCCACGACCACTTCTCGATCCTCGGCGCCGCCCGGGAGTCGCTTCGGCGCTCGCCGGCCAAGAGCCAGGCCAAGGCGCAGGCGCGGTGGGAAACCTGGGTGAGGACTCATCGCCTCACGTTCCGTAATCGGGCCTTGCGCAGGGTGAGGCTCACACTTCCGCCGTTCGGTGCGGCCGGTTGTTTGCTGGCGCTCTCGATCCGGGGGAGCCAGAACCGGGTGTTCGGCGCTGAGGGCGGTCCGGCGGATCGCTCCCTGTCATCTGCCTCGGATGTGATGCAGGCCGGCGTGGGCGCGACTGGGATAATCGAGCCGGAAAGACGTGGGAGGAGACCGCCATGACGGTACCGGCTCTGGAGGAGGTTGGCGAGCTCGCCCAGCAGTTGCGGGTGGACTCGGTCCGTTGCAGCACCGCCGCCGGGTCCGGGCATCCGACGTCGAGCATGTCGGCGGCAGACGTGATGGCGGTGCTGCTGGCCCGGCATCTTCGCTACGACTGGCAGCGGCCCGACGACCCCGCCAACGACCATCTGATCTTTTCTAAAGGGCACGCCTCCCCGTTGCTCTATTCGATGTTCAAGGCGGCAGGCGTCGTCTCCGACGACGAGCTGGTGAACGGGTACCGGCGCTTCGGTTCGCCGCTGCAGGGCCACCCCACCCCGGTGCTGCCGTGGGTCGACGTTGCCACGGGCTCACTGGGCCAGGGGCTGCCGGACGGGGTTGGCGTCGCCCTCGCCGGGCGGTATCTCGACGGGTTGCCGTACCGCGTCTGGGTGCTCTGCGGTGACAGTGAGATGGCCGAAGGCTCGATGTGGGAGGCGTTCGACAAGGCTGCCTATTACCGGCTGGACAACCTGACCGCGATCGTCGACGTGAACCGCCTCGGCCAGCGCGGCCCGACCGAGCTGGGCTGGGACCTGGGTGCGTACGCAAGGCGGGTTGAGGCGTTCGGCTGCCGCGCCATCCCCATCGATGGACACGACCTCGGCGAGATTGACAAGGCGCTGACTCAGGCGGCTGGCGCGGGCCGGCCTGCTGTCATCCTGGCCCGCACCCGAAAGGGCCGTGGGTTCTCCGAGGTCGAAGACCGCGAGGGCTGGCATGGCAGGCCGCTGCCCGCCGAGATGGCCGAGCGGGCCATCGTCGAGCTGGGCGGGGAACGCCACCTCACCGTCCGCGGGCTACTGCCGGAGGGTGGATCGCTGCGGGCCCGGCCCAACGGCGAGGTGACTCTGCCCCGCTACGAGCTGGGCGCCAAGGTCGCCACCAGGAAGGCTTTCGGTGAATCACTGGCCGCGGTCGGCGCCCGGTCCGACGTCGTCGCCCTGGACGGGGAGGTGGACAACTCCACGCACGCGGAGGACTTCGGCAAGGCGTACCCCGAGCGCTATTTCGAGATGTTCATCGCCGAGCAGCAGCTCATCGCGGCCGCCGTCGGCATGTCCGTGCGCGGATACGTCCCGTTCGCCGCCACCTTTGCGGCGTTCTTCACCCGGGCCTACGACTTCATCCGGATGTCGGCTATCTCCGCGGCGAACATCCGGCTGTGCGGCTCCCATGCCGGGGTCGAAATCGGCGCAGACGGCCCGTCGCAGATGGCCCTGGAGGATCTCGCGATGATGCGGGCCGTGCACGGGTCCACGGTCCTGTACCCGAGCGACGCCACGAGCACGGCCTACCTGGTGCGGGAGATGGCCGAGCGCACCGGCGTCGTCTACATGCGCACCACCCGCGGAGCCTACCCGGTGCTATACGGACCGGATGAGACCTTCCCGGTCGGCGGCGCGAAGGTCGTGCGGTCCAGCCCGGACGACCAGGTGACGCTGGCCGGCGCCGGGGTGACGCTGCACAACTGCCTGGCCGCGGCTGACCAGCTCGGCCAGGACGGCATCCGCGCCCGCGTCCTGGACCTGTACTCGGTGAAGCCGATCGACACGCAGACGCTCGTCACGGCCGCCAACGCGACCAGGAGCCGGGTCGTCGTCGTCGAGGACCACTACCCGGCGGGCGGCATCGGCAGTGCGGTGCTCGAAGCGCTCAGCGACGCCGACCACCCAGCCCGCATTGCCCACCTGGCGGTACAGGGCCTGCCCGGCTCCGGTACCCCGGCGGAGCTCATGGAGGCGGCGGGAATATCCGCCGCCCGGGTCGCGCAAGCTGCCCGCGAACTCCTGGACGCCTGACTCCGCCGCGAAGCTACCGAAGGCATAGATTCGTGCCCAGTGAGTCGGCGCAGGGCGTCTCACCCCCCGGCCCTCTCAGGACCAGGCGTAACGGTCTCCCGTCATCCGGCCCCGCAGCAGGGCCGGCGGTGAACGCGACGAGCTGCCACTGCGCGAGTGCCGCGCACAGATGGTCCAGTTCTGGGCCCAGGAAGGTCGCGGCGGGACGATCCCATCGCTGCAGAAGCGCGCGTTGGTAGAGCGCGTACAGCGGGGTTGGCACCGTGGTGCTGGCCATCGCGACCATGAACGCGCCGGTGACCGCCCAGAACGCGAACACCGTACGCCGCGGCTGCCGTGCAGCGGGTGGGGGCTTGTGCTGCTCGCGGCCGCTGACCGCGGCAGGGTTCTGGCGCAGCGGGCTGGAGGCGGCCCGCGGGCTGGGGGCTGGCCGCTGTGGACGGACGGCAGCCGTCACGGCAACTCCTAAACTAGTTATTAACTCATCACTATACTAGCATAACTAGTATAGGTCGATAACTATATCTAGTGACCTACCCTGAAGGGGTGGCAGTGACCCGGCGCAACGACAGGGACCTGGCGGCGCCGCCGGACGGCGACTCGCGGTGGGCTGACCTGGCTGACCTGGTGCTCATCATCGCCCGGGAGATCCAGTTCCGCGGTTACAGCGACCCGGAGGCAGTCCCGCTCACCCAGTCTGAGGGCATGGTGATGCGCTACCTGCAGCAGCATCCGTGTCCGCGGCCGCCGGCCACGACACCAGCAACCTCGACGCAGCCCTTGCCTTGCTCCGCGCCATCGAAACCAGCCCGGTCGCCGCCCGGTCCGCCGCACCCGGCCAACAGCCCTGATGTACAGACCACCCGCGTCTCCCCATCGTGCGATCACGCCTGAAGGCTGCGGACATCAGGGCGCGGTGGAGAGCCTGAGCGCTTCGCAGCTCCATGCGAGGTACACCGCAGGTCTACGAGAGGTCAATCGTGAGACGCGGCAGCGAGCCTCCGGCCAAGCCGCGTGACCAGACGATCGTGCACCGGACTCCTGCGATCCGCCATCCGCTTCAGGCCGTCCTGGATGCCGGGAGCAAAATCAACCTGGCATGGGCGCCCACCAGCGGCGCTGGGCGGCCGCTTGCGGTGTCCATGGTCAGGCCGCCCCGGCGGCCGCGTCCGCCGGCTGCGGATCGTCCGGGCGTTCGGCGAGCTTGCCGTTGACGAAGGTCGCTCCGGCGCGGACGAGCGCGACCAGGTGCGGGGCGTTGACCATGCACCGTTCCGGGCTGGCAGAGCCGCGGTGCCGGCGGCGGTCACGCGGCTGGCTACATCAGGTTCGCTGGCCGGCCCGGTGTGGCGGGCCGCGCGGCGACCAGGCCGGTTTCGACGGCGCTGAGCAGGCGGAGGGCGGCGTCGAGGTTGCTGGTGTCGCCGCCTGTGGCGGCGGACACGGCGCTGGCCCACTCGCGCCGGACGAGGGCGTAGTTACTTGCGCCGCGGTTGGTGCGTTGGACGGTGACCCCGCGCCCGTCGCCGGGAGAGGCGCGGCGCTCGATGAGTCCCTTGTTCTCCAGGCTGCGCAGGACGGTGGACAGGTTGGTGCGCTGCAAGCCGGTGGCGGCGGCGATCCGGCTGGGCGGCGCGTCCGGATGCTGCTGCAGGTAGCGCATCACCATGCCCTCCGACTGGGACAGCGGGATAGCGCGAGGGTCGGTGTAGCCGCGGAACTGGATCTCCCGGGCGATGATGAGCACCAGGTCGGCCAGGTCAGCCCACCGCGGGTCGCCGGCCGCTTGCGGTGCTGAATGCCCGCGCTTGGGATGCGTCACTGCCACTCTCCCAGAGTAGCTCACCAGACATAGTTATTGACACATAACAAGTTGCCCTGCATACTTATCAGGTCATAACTATCTGAGGAGATGCCATGACGTCCACCGCCACCGACGACCGCACCGCCTCGCGCCCGGCTCCCTCCGTGGCCCCGGCCTCGGCCCGGGCCACGGCGCTGGCCGGCGGGCTGCATCCAATCGGGGTCTTCATCCTGCTGGCGGGCGCGTTCCTGCCGATCATGGACTTCTTCATCACCAACGTCGCCCTGCCGAGCATCGACGCATCGCTGCACGCATCGGCGCCGGAACTAGAGCTGGTGGTCGCCGGGTACGGCGTCGCCTACGCCTCGCTGCTGGTCCTGGGCGGCCGGCTGGGTGACCGCTACGGCCGTCACCGCATGTTCCTCAGCGCGCTCGTGGGCTTCGTGCTGGCCTCGCTGGCCTGCGGCCTCGCGCCTTCCGTCGGCGTCTTGATCGCGGCGCGGATCGTCCAGGGCGGCGCCGCCGCGCTGCTCATCCCGCAGGTGCTGGCGACCTTCCACCACACCCTCGAACACGAGCGCAAGGCGCGTGCCTTGGCGCTGTACGGCGCGACCTCCGGCATCGCCGCCGTGGTTGGCCAGATCGTGGGCGGGCTGCTGGTCAGCGCGGACATCGCCGGCACCTCCTGGCGCCCGATTTTCCTGGTCAACGTGCCGATCGGGATCACCGTATTGCTGGTCGCCGCCCGCATCGTGCCCGCCACCCGCTCCCCGCATCCGGTCGGCGCCGACCTGGCCGGTACCGTGCTGTTCGCGGCCACGCTGACCGCGCTGCTAGTCCCGCTGACCGAAGGGCACACCCTCGGCTGGCCCTGGTGGATCTGGCTGCTGATCGTCGTCGCGGTGGCGCTCGGCGCTCTCACCTACCTCGTGGAGAAGCGGGCTGAGGCGCGGGGTGAGGTGCCGCTGCTGCCGCCGTCGCTGCTGCGGCTGCCGTCGATGTCGCGCGGCCTGATCATGCTGCTGGCCTTCAGCATCGGGTTTGGCTCGTTCATGTTCGTCTTCGCCCTGACCGTACAGGACGGCCTGGACCACGACGCCCTCCAGAGCGGACTGGCGATCGTGCCCATGGCGCTGTTGTTCCTCATCGGCTCGGTGCTCAGCCCGAAGATCATCAGCCGGTTCGGCAGGGCTGCCCTGTCCGCGGGCGCCGTCGTCCAGCTCGCCGGGCTCGGCTCGCTCATCGCGGTGCTCGTAACGGACTGGGCGCACGTCAGCCTGTGGGCACTGGCCGCCCCGCTGGCGCTCGTCGGCGCCGGGCAGTCCATGTTGTTCGCCGGCCTGTTCCGCAGCGTGCTCGCCGACGTCCCAACCCATCTGGGCGGCATCGGCAGCGGCGTGCTCGTCACCGTGCAGCAAAGCGGCCTGGCCCTCGGCGTCGCCACCCTCGGCACCCTGTTCCTCGCCCTGGCGCCGCACAGCTACCCGCACGCCTTCGCCGCCGTCGAGTACGCGCAGATGGGCATCGTCGCGCTCCTCGCGGTCGCCGCCGCGGTCCTGCCGCGCTTCACCAAGGCCACCGCCGACGTCCCCGTCATCGACGGCTGAACCCGGCCCGCGCATGGCGGGAGCCACCATGACAACCGGCTCAAATCACCAGGTCTTGACCACGCCGGCTCACCCAGCCGGGCGCGAGCCTCAATGCCGCTGACAAGTGCGTACGGGAGGAAGCGTTGAACCTGCTTGATCTGTCTCGATGGCAGTTCGCCATCACCGTCATGTTCCACATGACGTTCCCGGCGATCACGGTCGGGACGTCAATCCTGTTGTGCGTCCTGTACGGGATGCACTGGAAGACGGGAAAGCCGGTCTACCTGCAGATGTTCCGGTTCTGGCGGCGGATCTTCGCGGTCGGGTTCGCCATCGGCGTGGTCGCCGGGATCGTGATCGTCTTCCAGTTCGGGCTGAACTGGGGCGTGTTCGCCGCGAAGGCCGGTCCCATCCAGGGCCCGCTGCTTGGGATGGAGGTCGTCACCGCGTTCTTCGTGGAGGCGGGGTTCATCGGCATCCTGCTCTACGGTGACGGCCGGGTTCGGCCGCCCACATGTTCGCCGCCACGGTGATGGTGGCCATCGGGACGATCCTGTCGTCGACCTGGATCATCGCCAACAACTCCTGGATGCAGACCCCCTCGGGGTTTGTGATGCGCCGTGGGCGGTTCGAGCCGGTGGACTGGCTGCATGTGATCTTCAGCCCGTCGTTCATCTGGCGCTGGTGGCACATGCTGGGCGCGGTGCTGATTTCGGCCGCCTTCTTCGTCGCCGGGATCGGCGCCTGGTACCTGGTCAAGGGCAGCGCGCTGCCGTTCGCCCGCCGCTCGGTCTCCATCGGCCTGGGCATCGCGGCGATCTTGCTCCCGCTGCAGATATTCCTCGGCGACCACGTCGCCGCTCACGAGCTGCCCTACCAGCTGTCCAAGCTGGAAGCCCTGGAGGGCAACTGGACCAGCGGGAACACCGGCTACGTGATCTTCGCGATCCCCGACCAGCAGGCCCGGGACAACCGCACCAACCCGGCACCAAATGCGCGAAACCAACACGAACCAGGCTCAGGATCTGCAAAGACCTGACGGTCCGCTTCATATGAGTCATCGTGCCCCGGGGTGACGCCGCTACGGCGTGAAAATTTGGGCAGCTGACCCGCTGCGCCGCGCGAGCCCGGCTGCGCCGGGCGCTGCCGCGCCCGTACCCGCGGGCATTTGCCGGCTGATGGTCCCTGCGCGGGGGCGGGGCGGCCTGGGAGGCTTGGGCCGCGGCCGTCCGCCGACGTCGTTCCCTCCTGGCGGGCCTGACCCCGTATATGAGTCTGACGCCGGGAGCCAATGTTCAGGGTCGCTCAATGGTGCTTCGAGCCCGCGGACCAGATTTCCACTCGCCCCTGGCTCCTGCGAACGGCCGCGACCGCAACTGCCCTCTCATCGCAGGAGCCGACGATGCAAGACGTCGAAGATGAGCCGCTGTTCTGCGAGCGGGTCGCCGGCCTGGACATCGCCAAGGCCGGGGTCGAGGTCACCATCCGGGTGCCCAGCGACACCACGGCGGGCCGCCGCCAGCAGGAGACCCGCGGCTTCGGCACCACCCGCGCCGAGCTGGAGTCGCTGGGAGACTGGCTGGCCTGCTGGGGCGTCACCCGGGCCGGGATGGAGGCCACGTCCGGCTACTGGAAACCTGTCTGCTTTGCCCTGGAATCACGCGGGTTCGACTGCCAGCTGTACAACGCCGCGCAGGTCAAGGCGCTGCCCGGCAGGCCCAAAACGGACCGGGCCGACTCGGTCTGGCTCGCCAGGATCACCGAGCGCGGCTCGGCCTGCTCCAGCTTCGTCCCGCCCGAGCCGATCCGCCGGCTGCGCACCCATACCCGCTACCGGCGGCACCTCACCCAGGCCCGCACCGCCGAGAAGCAAAGGGTGGAAAAGCTGCTGGAGGACGGGCACCTGAAGCTGTCCAGCGTGATCTCCGACATCCACGGCGTCTCGGGCCGGGACATGCTCAGCGCGATCGCCGCCGGGCCGCGCGACCCGAAAGCCCTGGCCCAGCTCGCCCGAGGCACCATGCGCGGCAAGATCCGTCGGCTGGAAGAGGCGCTGGACTGCTCGTTTTTCACCGATCAGCACGCCGCCGCGCTGGCGATGATGCTGGCCACCATCGACCACTACACCACCCAGATCCAGGCGCTCACCGAAAAGATCGAGGTGCTGACCGAGCCCTGGCTGAGCCAGGCGGAACAGCTCGACGCCGTCGACGGCATCGGGATGGTCTGCGCCCAGGACATCATCGCCGAGGTCGGCGTTGATATGACGGTGTTCCCCACCGCCTCCCACCTGGTCTCCTGGGCGAAATGGTCACCCCAGGTCAAGCAGGCCGCCGGGAAACGCAAGGGCAGCAACTCAACCGGCCGCGGCAACCCCTGCCTGTCCGCCGCCCTCGGCGAAGCCGCGATCGGAGCCAGCCGCACCCACTCCTTCCTCGGCGCCAGGTACCGGCGGATGGCCAGGCGCATGCCCAAGAAGAAAGCCCTGGTCGCGACCGGGAACTCCATGCTCACCATCGTCCACGCCCTGCTATCCGACCCCGCCGCCCACTACACCGACCTCGGCGCGGACTACTACGAGCAGCGCATGCACACCCGCCGCCAGGCCCGCAACCACGTCAAAAGCCGCGAACGCCTCGGCCGGGTAGCCCCGGTGCATTGCTGCACCGGGGCCCCCTCAGGACCGTGCATGCGAGTCGTCCCCGCACACGGCCCAGGCAAGCCACAGGGGCGGTTCAGGTGCAGAGCCCTGGCACGGTGCCACCGGCCCGCC
>WNGE01009726.1_pt1 | contig 10076 bp, 15 predicted proteins | sample 5400651 | NCBI WGS metagenome assembly WNGE01 (sample SAMN13153370, study PRJNA577476) | soil metagenome | isolation source: 60 cm soil or saprolite under grassland replicate 2 | place: USA:California | collected 2016-06-15 | reverse complement strand
TCTCCGGCGCCGATTTCTTCAAGGAGTTCGATACCGACCAGAAGATCATCGCCGTGATCAGGAGTGGCAGCGTCCTCGGGCAGGCACCGATCGTGTCGATGCCCCATTGGGGCGGGATCATCCCCGACGAGCAACTGCGGGCACTCGTCGCCTACATCAAGACGCTGAAGACGGGTTAGCGCCGCAAGCGTTTACCAGGGGTTCTCGGTCCTGCCTTCTGTGCGCTTGAAAGACACATCGTCGGTCGGCGGTATAGGCCATCTCAATGCGTCCAGGAGAGACCGATTTGCAAAAAGGATGACGAGGGCTGAGTTGGAGCCAACTTGGCTGGCGGTTTGTGATCATCGCGCTGCAGGGCGCCCGAATGAGGAGGAGAGAGAATCTCGGACTTGCCTGGATGTGCTTCGCGACGCTGCTGCCGCTCGGGATCCTCCAGCTCTACAAGTCGGTCAACTCCAGCTACTTCGAGGCACGGGAGCTGAAGTTCCTCACGAACCACACGAACGCACTGATCGAATGGTTGCGGCTGCCCGGCGACCTCGTCTTCATCGTCGGCGGCGCGATCCCGACGCTCTACATCGCCTACCTCGGCATCCGCCACACCGTCAAGCAAGTGACACTCGAGGAGCCGGACGACATCCTCTTCGCCGACGTCTACCAGCCTGAGGGCGTGAGCGCCGCCGGGGATGAGGAAGCCGCGGCCGCGAGGCTTGTGTGAGACCTGAGGTCCTGCTCGCGGCCAGCTACGCCGGGTTCCTCACCTGCGGCGCCTTCGCGCTCGAGTGGCTGTCCGCGCACACCCACCGACGCGCGCTGCGCTACCGGACCGCTGGCTTCACCTACGACACCGACCGCGACCACTGGCAATGCCCCGAGGGCGAACACCTGTGGCCGCATGAGTTCGACCGCGAGCTGCGGCTCGTCCGCTACCGGGCACGAGCACACGTCTGCAACAGCTGCCCGTCCAAGCCGCGCTGCACCGACTCCGACCAGGGCAGGGAGATCGCCCGACCGATCGACCCTTGGCCACACTCCGAAGCCGGCCGCTTCCACCGCGTGATCGCGCTGCTGCTGGTCGCGCTCGCCCTCCTGATCCTCCTCGTCGAGGTCGCCCGCCACCATGCTCGCGCCGAGGCGGTGCTGCTCCTGGGGTTGCTGATCGCGATCGCGCTCACAGGGCGGTGGCTGCTCCGTGACCTCCGCGTCCACCCAGCGAACTTCCCTGATCCATCAGCCGCGCAGGGCCTCCCGGTGACGGTGGGCGCTGCTAATGCGGAGCGGCAGCGGCCCCAATGCCGACGTGGACGCTCGTCCGCTTGCTCCACATCGTCGAACGTCTCTTCGTTGTCGCAGGGAGATGATCCGACGCAGATCTTGGCGCCGCGCGACCTCGAGGCCGGCCTCCCAGCCCGGGGCGCGGCCACCGGTTGGCGGCCGGATCGCCTCCGCATCGAGTCCGGCGCGCGCGACCAGCCACGCAATAATCGAATTCGAGTTCCACATCTCGCCCGCGTGCAACTCATCGCGTCCCCACACGGGTGTTGGCACGTAGGGCACGAGCGCGAGCAGTCGACGTGCTCGCTCCTGGTCGTCGCTCAGGCCCGAGGGCTCTCGACGGCCTCGGCAACATCAGGGATAACGCCATCTGGCCAGCGGCGTACCTCGTAGCGGAACATGCGGAGGCGCCCCGCCCAACAGCTGCCGACTGCGCCTTCGGCGACTACGCCACGCTCGGCCCCGTCGCTGGCCCGTATCGGCGCCTGCTCGATCACGAAGCGTCCCTCCGGCACGCGCACCTCAAGCGCCGAGTGGTGGAGGTCGCACACGGGCCGGCGCCCGAGCCGCGCCGCCACCGCCTCGTAGACGCGTCCGTTGAGCCGAACGAAATGGCCGCCTGCGCCAAGCGGTAGCCAGTAAAGATTGATTGAAGTCCGGGAAGCGGCGTTGTTACGGGTGCTCATAGTCAGGATCTCTTCGTTCGCTCTGCGTCTTTCGCGCCTGCTCGAGCCGTCTGAGCAACTCGAGCAGGCGCCTCGTGTCGTCGGGCCAGCTTGGGTTGATGCCGAGGCGCTCGAGGAAACAGGCGCCGGAGGCGGTTGCGCGCTCGGTTCCGATCTGGTTCACGCCTCCAGTGTCCGCCGCGCTCTTCATGCGGGCATCGGTCCGCGCGCTGACTTCGGTTGCGGGTGATTACGGAACGAGAGAGGGCGGCCATATGGCCGCCCTCTCTCGCGAGCGGAGTCGCCGCTCAGCCTGCAGTCACCGGCTCGCGGCTGGGCGCCGGCGCCGGTTGCGGGCGGCGCCGCAGCGCACCGCCGATCGTCAGGACGCTGAACCCGATCCCACTTAGCAGGAGCGCGATCCCGACGACGATGCCGAAGATGGCGAGCCGCTCGGCCATGTAGCTGGTGTTCAGCGCGGTCGTGAGCGCCGTCTCGGTGACCCAGATGTCACGGGCGCCGTTCGCGACCGGCTGCTTGGTCTGGGCATCGACGAGCGCGTACTTCAGGTTGTCTGTGCCGCCGCCCTTGGCGAGCTGGGAGGCAGGAGTGCCGGGCTTGGCCGTGAAGCGGCCCATCTGCGCGTACGTGAACCCATGCGTCGCCTCCAGCGTGTGGATGCGCATGTACTGGGCGAAGATGCGTGCGCGGCTGCCGTTGTTGATCGTCTGGCCGGCGACGGACGCGGTCGGCAGCTTGATTGAGGCGGGCAGGCCGGCCTGCTTGGCCTCGGCCTTGATCGCGCTCGGGGTCATGTCGGGCGTGCCGACGATCGCTTCTTGGGCGAGGTTGCTGTGGACGGTGCTGCGTCCGTTCACGCCGAGGACGATCGCCGCGATCCCGAACGAGACGAGCACGATGCTGGCGGCGATGCCGCCGTACTCGAAGAGCTTGCGTGAGGTGAACATGGCGACTCCTTTCCTTCTCTTGTTGTCTGTCTCCGAGTCTGCTGCACGGCCTGCTCTCTGGCATCCGTCGTGGGCCGCCGAGGCCGTGCGGCTTTTCCGCAGCCTTGGCGCGGGTTCGGCCGCCCTGAGCGAATCAGTGTTTTCCCGCGAGCGATCAGCGACCGTTCACTGATGTCGCGCGCGACCGGCGGCCCGAGCATCTCCTCAAAACCGAGTGAGAGGAGCCGCCGATGACGATCGCCTATGCCCAGCGCTCGCACGAGTCCGCCTCGCTCGCCTCGGTCCGGGTTGCCGAGGCGATGCATCGCGGCGTCGTCACCTGCAAGCCGGACACAACGCTAATTACCGTTGCGCGGGTGATGGCGGCACACCGAACTCACGCCGTCGTGGTCGCGCCGGAAGCGGAGGCGGCGACGGGTTGGACGCTCGTTTCTGATCTCGACCTGGCGGCTGCGGTCAGTAACGGTTCGCTCGAGGCTGCAACGGCCGGTGAGATCGCGTCGATGCCGAGCCTCTCCGTGGTTGAGGAGGAGACGGTTGCGCGCGCGGCGCAGCTGATGTGCGAGTGCGAGACGCATCATCTGATCGTGCTCGGGCGCGACTCGCGTCGTCCGGTCGGGATCGTCTCGACGCTCGACATCGTCGACGTCGTCGCCGAACTTGCGCAGCCGCGCACGGTGGACGCTGCAGGTACCGGGCGATGAGCGTCCACGCGGTATCGCTGCGGGTTGTGATCGCGGGCGGCGGCGTTGCGGCACTCGAGGCGACGCTGGCGCTGCGGGCGCTCGCGCAGGAGCGCGTCTCGATCGAGCTGGTTGCACCCGAGCCAGACTTCGTCTACCGGCCGCTCGCCGTCACCGACCCATTCCGGGTCGGCGAGACACGCCGCTTCCCGCTCGCACCACTGGTCGAGGCAGTCGGAGCAAGCCTGTCGCGAGGCCACGTCGCAGCCGTCGATCCGGACCGTCGCCTCGTCGCGACGGAGGAAGGTCCCGAGCGCAGCTACGACGCTTTGCTCATCGCGCTGGGCGCGCGGGCGCGGGAGGCGGTACCGAACGCACTCACCTTTTCGGGCCCGGAGAGCCGCTCGACGCTCGAAGCGATGCTGGAACAAGCGCTGGCCGGCGAGATTCGGCGGATCGTCTTCGCGCTTCCGGCCGGTGTCGCCTGGCCGCTTCCGCTCTACGAGCTCGCCCTGCTGACCAGCGCCTACCTGGTCGACCGCGGCACAACCGGGGTCGAGCTCGTGCTCGTGACGCCGGAGGAGCGTCCGCTGGCACTGTTCGGCTCGCAGGCGAGCGAGGCGATCGCCGAGCTGCTTGCCGCCCGCGGGATCAGCTGCCGCCTGCAGACGACGCCGGTTCGCTTCGAGGCTGGTGTGCTGCGGGTGGCACCGGACGGGGGAGTCGAGGCCGACCGGGTGGTCGCCTTGCCCCAGTTGCAAGGCCCACGCCTCGCCGGACTTCCCTGCGACGGCGAAGGCTTCATCGCCACCAATACGTACTGCCGCGTCGGCTCGGAACTGGATGTGTACGCGGCGGGCGATGCTACCCAGTTCCCGCTCAAGCAGGGCGGGATCGCCGCGCAGCAGGCCGACGTCGCCGCGACCGGGATCGCGGCTCTCGCTGGCGCGCCGGTCGAGCCGGCACCGTTCAAGCCGGTGCTGCGCGGGCTGCTGCTGACCGGCATGGTCGCGCGCTTCCTGCGCGCCGAGCCGGGAACGGCGCAGTCGGTGATCGACACGGAGGCGCTCTGGTGGCCGCCGGCGAAAATCGTGGGCCGCTACCTAGCTCCGTTCCTCGCGTCCAAGCTCGGCCTGTCCGAGACGCTGCCGACCTCAGTCGAAGGTGCCGTCCCGGTCGAGCTTGAGCTCGATCCGCACGACCACGCCGGCTGGGCCCGCGTCTAACAAGCGCCCGGAGGGTATGAGCGCGCGCGAGGATGCTCAGGCGAGCTTACGATTCGCTCGCGATGACGACCGCCCGTGAGTCCGACCGGCTGCGCACCCTGCTCGAGACGGGGATCGCGATCAGCTCCGAGCTCTCGCTCGACGCGGTGCTGGAGCGGATCGTCCAGGCGGCGGCAACGCTCACCGGCGCGCGCTACGCGGCGCTCGGCGTGATCGACCAAAGCCGAACGGCGCTCGAACGCTTCGTCACGATCGGGGTGGACGAGCAGACACGGGCGGCGATCGGCGACCTGCCCCACGGTCGCGGCGTCCTGGGGGTGCTCATTCGCGACGCCCAGGTGCTGCGGCTGCACGACCTGCAGGAGGACCCGCGTTCGGTTGGGTTCCCGCCCAACCATCCCGAGATGCACAGCTTCCTCGGCGTGCCCATCCTCTTGCGCGCGGTCGCGTACGGGAACCTGTATCTGACGGAGAAGAAAGGCGGGGGCGCTTTCACTGAGGAGGACGAGGAGCTCGTCACGCTGTTGGCCGCGCAGGCCGCGGTCGCTGTCGAGAACGCGCGCCTGTACGAGTCGTCGACGGCGTGGTCGCGGCAGCTCGAGTCGCTGAACGAGATCGGCAACGCGCTCGTCGGCGAGCTCGACTTGCCGAAGCTGCTCGACCTCGTCGCAACGCGGCTGCGGGAGCTGATCGACGCGCGGCTGGTCGTGATCGCACTGCCGCAGGGTGATGCGCTTCGGGTCGAGGCGTCGGCGGGCGACGTTTCCGAGCCGATGATCGGAATCCGCCTGCCCCGCGATTCGAAGGCGGGGCGTGTGCTCGAGCGCGGGCGGAGCGAGCGGATTGACTCGCTGCTCGAAGACCCTGAGGTCCACCAGGAGTCGGCACGACTGTTTGCTGCGACGGCAGGCTTGTTCGTGCCGTTGCTTGCCCGCGAGGAGGCGATCGGCGTGATCATCGTCCACGACAAGCTCGGCCCCGATCCGCGCTTCGGCGACGCCGATCTTCGCCTCGCCGAGCAATTCGCGGCGCGGGCCGCGATCGCTGTCGATCTCTCCCGCCGGGTCGCCCGCGACGCGCTCCGGCGCGTCGTTGCCGGTCAAGAGCTGGAGCGGCAACGACTCGCGCGCGAGCTGCACGACGAGACGGGACAGGCGCTGACCTCGATCCTGCTCGGGCTGAAGGCGGTCGAGGAGGCGCGAACGCTGGCGGAGACCGAGGCGGCGGCCGAGCAGTTGCGCGAGCTGGTGGTCGCGACGCTCCAAGACGTGCGCCGGCTGGCGGTCGAGCTTCGTCCGAAGGCGCTCGACGACTTCGGCCTAATTGCCGCACTTGAGCGGCTCGTAAGCACGTTCTCGGAGACGACCGGGATCGCGGTTGAGCTGGAGGAGACACTTGGCGAGGCGCGGGTGCCCGCAGAGGTCGAGACGACGCTCTACCGGATCCTGCAGGAGGCGCTGACGAACATCGTCAAGCACGCACGCGCACGCAAGGTCAGCATCATCCTCGTCAGGCGCGACGGGAAGGTGACGGCGCTGGTCGAAGACGACGGCGAGGGCTTCGATCCCGAGGTTGTGCGGGCGGACGGGCTCGGGTTGCTCGGGATGCGGGAGCGTTTGGCGCTGGTCGACGGACGGCTGACGCTCGAGTCGGCAGCTGGCGCGGGCACGACGCTGGCGGTCGAGGTGCCGCTGCCGTGATCCGCGCTGTTGTCGTCGATGACCACGCGGTCGTCCGCTCGGGAATCAAGCTACTGCTCGAGCGCGAGGACGACCTCGAGGTCGTCGGTGAGGCCGGCAACGGGAAGGACGCCATCTTCGCCGTTCGGGCGCTGAAGCCGGACGTGATCCTGCTCGACGTCGTCATGCCGGGGGAAAGCGGGATCGACGTCCTGCCGAGTCTGCTGAAGGAATCGCCTCAGACGAAGGTGCTGGTGCTCTCGATGCAGGACGACCCTAGCTACGTGCGGGAGGCGTTCGCCGCTGGCGCGAGCGGCTACGTCCTCAAAGAGGCGGCCGACGAGGAGGTCGTGGCGGCGGTGCGCGAGATCGCCAACGGCGGGCGCTACGTGCATCCGGCCCTGGGAGCGCGCATGGTCACGGCAGAGGCTGAGGCCCGCGCGGCCGCGGAGGCCGATCCCCTGTCCGAGCGCGAGCGCGAGGTGCTGCGCCTGCTGTCGCTCGGGCACACGAACCAGGAGATCGCGAAGATGCTCTACATCTCGGTGCGCACGGCCGAGACCCACCGTGCGCACATCATGCAGAAGCTACGGATCTCCACTCGGGCCGAGCTGGTCCGGTACGCGCTCGCGCAGGGTCTGCTCGAACCGGACGGCTCGAGCTAGACACCCACCTCGACGGCCGTGTTCTGCGCATCGCGAGTCCAGTAGTAGCGTTCGTGCGCCATCCGCGGCGGCCCCTCGACGAGCGCGCGCCAGGGAGCGAGCGCGGTCGATAGCACCGGGTCGTCGACGATGTCGTTCACGATCCACTCGACCTCGGGCGCCTCGAACACGAACACGACCTCGCTCGCGCTCAGGTAAGCGCCGTGCCTGTGCAAGCCGAGTTCCTCCGGGTCAAAGGGCGGACCGCCACGCAGCAGTGCCTCCGCCTCCTCGTGCTTGCCCTCCCGCAAACGGGCGACGATCACCAAATGGTTCATCGGATCCTCCTGGTCGCTTTCACCCGAGGATCGCTCCGACCGGCGAGTTCCGCATCCGGCCGGACGCGGAACGAGCTACGGGTTTCCCGCAGCGCGCCGGTCAAAGATCACCAGCACGCTCAGCCGCTCGTAGGCGCTGAAGCGGTGCTCGGCGCCGGCCTCGACGAACACGGCAGAGCCGTCCGCGACTGCGAGCGACTCGCCCTCGACCTCGAGCATGCCGTTTCCCTCGAGGACGATGTAGACCTCGTCGTCTTCGTGCGGCTGCTGCCGGTCGGGCTCCGGAGCGACGAGCACGTACACGCCTAGCTCGAGGCCCGGCGATTGATGAACGATCTCGTAGCCGCCGCCGGCGGCTACGAGACGGTCCTTGACTGCCGCGATGCCGAATGCGTGCACCGCGGCTGACCCTACTAGGAGACGGTGACCGTCAGGCGCAGGACATTGTCGGGGCCGATCGTTTTGATCCCCTTCATGTAATCCTCGCCCGCCTTGGTGGTGAAGCGGTACGTCCCCTTCTTGGCGAAGACGACCTTCGCCTGCGCCGACATGTGCTTCATCGCCGGCGTGACCAGCTTCGCCTTCGGCCCGGCAAGCTGGATCAGCTTGTGCGGCATCACGTCGTTGTCAATCACGCTCAACGTCGTTCCCCGGGCGAGCTTGACCTTCAGTGACGCCGTATACCGGCCGTTGTTGAACGACCAGGCGTGGCAGCCGCGCGTCTGGTGGCGAATCGTCAGCGTCGGCTTCGGCGCGCTCGCCAGAGCCGAGCCCGCCAAGACAGCGGTGAGCGCGAGCGCCAAACCGGCGGTGCGGATGCGCGTCTTCCTCTTCATCGTCGTTTCCTCCTTCGCTTCTGATGCGACGGAGTCTGCGCACGCGCCTCGTTGCGTTCATCGGCGCACTCGCTGATCTCGTTGCGGGATTCCCGCAGCGACGCTGCGCACTGGTTCGGATGCGGCGCGGCTGCCGAAGCGCGAAGCTGACTCCATGCAGACGTACGCGGTGTATTGGAACGACTCCGACGGTGAGCGCTGCGCCGGCCGCGTGTCGCTAGGCCCGTCGTTTGCCGAGCTCAACGGCAGCACGAGCCAGGGCCAGCTTCGATCGTTACGCCTCGGCTTCGAAGAGATCGCGTCCGTCCGCTATCAGCACGGGCGGTTGCACCTGTGGCGCCGCAACGCGGCGCCACAGCGACTCGGAAGCGCCGACAGGCCCGGCGCCCTGCGTGAGCTGGCCGAGCGGCTCAAGTCGCAGCTCGCCGCAGCGATGGCGTGACGCGATATGCCTGAACGCGCACAGTTCACAAAGACCGACGCGCGTCGGATCGGCGAACAGATCGGGATTGACTGGAACTCGGCACCCTTTGACGTCGATCAGCTCCGAAGAGGGATGGAGGTCGAACTCGAGCACGGACTCCAAGATGCACTCACGAACGTGACAGACGACGATCCGATCGTGACGGCCAAGATCGCGCTCGCGCACCTAAACGAATTCGCTGACTACTACACGCGCCTCGAACGGATGGAAGAAGAAGCGAGGCGCGAGCAGAGCGCGAGCTAAGCGTGGCGTTGCGCGCGGAACAATGTGCCGCCAGCCCGCCGCTGCCGGGCGGCCGGGGACACGGTCTCCCACACTCGGTCTTGCTCATGCTGCGGCGATGCTCGTTCACGCACGGATCCGTGCGTCGAAAGGAGTCACGCTGTGTTGCAACAGGGTCAGGTTTTCAAGCACAAGAGTGATAACGACGCAAATTCTCTCTGGGCCTATCGCTATCGCGTCGGTGGCCGCGGCTCGAGGCGTGTGCAACGCGGGGGTTTCGTGTCTGAGCGGGACGCGAGCGAGGCGCTAGAGCGGGCCCTCGAGCGAGTGCGCCGCGAGCGAGGCTGCGGAACCACGCTGACGCTTACCGAGCTAGTCGACGAGTACCTCGCTCAGCACGATGGTGAGCCGGAGACGATCGAGAAGCTGCGCTGGCTGCTCACGAAGCCCATCAAGGCATTCGGCTCGCGTCGGCTGCCTCAGCTTCGCGCGCAGGAGATTGCGGCGTGGCGGATGACGATTCCGCCGGGCCATCGCTTCGAGGCGACGCAGGCGCTGAGGCAGGTGCTGGCTCGAGCCGTCGTCTGGGGAATGATCGACGTCAACCCGGCTAAATCCGGCGTCGACAACCCGCAGCGACGCTACACCGAGAAGCGTGTGGGGTACGCAAACTCGGTTCACGCGGCGGCGCGGTATTCGTGGATGAGTCCGCCGAGTCGGTCTCGGCGCTCGACGAGAGCTATGGGCGGGTGCGGGATCTGCAGCTGCCGAGCCGGGGGATCGGGAGGCTTCAGATCGAGTGACCGGTGTGGCCTGTGGGTGTTGTAGTGGTCGGCGAAGACGCGGAGGATGCGCTCGAGATGGCGTCGGTTCATGATCAGGACCCAGTCGAGGCAGTCGGCCCGGACGGTGCGGATGAAGCGCTCGGCGATCGCGTTCGCTTTTGGCGCTCGCACTGGCGTCTTGATGATCTGGATGCCATCGCTGGCGAAGACGGTGTCGAAGTCGCGGGTGAACTTGCTATCGCGGTCGCGGATCAGGAAGCGAAACGATCCT
>WNGE01018539.1_pt1 | contig 10078 bp, 11 predicted proteins | sample 5400651 | NCBI WGS metagenome assembly WNGE01 (sample SAMN13153370, study PRJNA577476) | soil metagenome | isolation source: 60 cm soil or saprolite under grassland replicate 2 | place: USA:California | collected 2016-06-15 | reverse complement strand
GATAGCCCGAAAGGCCCGAAGGGCCGGCACAAACCGTGGCGCACCTTCGGTGCTCAGGTAACTAACGGTCACATCTCCCCGCCCTCCGCGAAGCGCCGGACCGGCTACTAACTTCCGGTCCTTCGGACCTAAGAGTTCATCAAACTGCACCAGTACCGACTGCTGAGCTATTTAGCCGCTGCGTTGGCCAGCGTGCGGAGCGTTTCCAGTGAACTGCGCGCGCTTTGGGCCTGCTTCTCATTGCCGGTACTGTCATAGAGGTCGACCAGCCTCGCCAGCACATCGGGTGAGTTTGGTTGCAGCGCAAATGCCTTTTCCAGGTGTTTGATCGCCTTCTTCGTGGAACCCTTCTGCTCCAAACGAGCGGCGACATTGACATGGCCCTTAAACTCGCCCTGCGAGCGAGCGAAACTCTCGTAGGCATCGTCAAATTGTCCGCGCTCAGACTGGGCCAGTCCCAGGTTATTCCAGATGCGCGGATCGTTGGGCGCTAACCTCACCGCGCGCTTCAAATACCTGGTAGCTTTCTCATACTCGCCGTTTTCATAAAGAAGGAAGCCAAGGTTGTTGAGATTCTGTGCATCGTCTTTCTTGAGGTGCACGGCATTCTCAAGGGACTTTTCTGCCAAATCGCGCAACCCCTTGCGCCAGTAGGCGACTCCCAAAAGACTGCTGGCTTCACTTAACTTTGGATTTGCGGAAGCCGCGAACGATAGTTCAGCGATGGCGCCGTTTAAGTCATTGGTATCGAGGAACGCCCGGCCTTTTTCAAGGTGGTCCAGCGCGATTGTCTCGAGCGCATCCGCTGAGGTCTTCGCCGGCGTGCTAAGAAATCCCGAACTATCCGGCGCGTTCGTGGTCGTACTCACTTCCTTTGCCGGAGTCGGTTTATAAACTTGAACGGCCGGGACGCTTTCAAATCTCTTCGCGTCTTTCTCTGAGATTCGTGAAAGTTTGTTATCGTCTTTCTTTCCCCTGCCAAACAAGCGGCCAATCGCCTTAAATGGCGCCTTGAGTGCGCGGAGAAAACCGTTGCCCTGGCCCTCCACCTTTTGGCCATTCGGAATGTCGACCGCCGGAGCGTCGACTGTATTCATCGCCAGCCACTCCGCCTCAGTCATGATGATGCCGTGTACCGTTTGCACCGGCTCGGCGACAACAACGATCGCGAGCGCCAGCGACAGGACTATCAGTGTGCGTTTCAACATAAAGAGTCTCCCTTTATCTGCCCCCTTATTTGGTGAACAGATCAATTAGGTTAAGAGCGGAAGGTGCAAGAATCATGGCAATAATCACAGGGAATAAAAACACCGTCAGGGGAATGAGCAGCTTCAATGCCGCTTTCGCCGATGCCTGCTCGGCGCGCTGGCGGCGCTTGGTTCTCAGTGAATCGGCAAACACTCGCACCGCCTTGCCTACTGATGAACCGAAACGGTCAGCCTGTATCAACAGCGCCACAAAGCTGCGAATGTCATCACCGCCAGTCCTTTCGGTCAGGTTACGCAATGCCTCTTCTCGGCTTCTTCCGAGTCGAATTTCCAGATTGACCAGATCAAACTCGTGATGCATATCGGGGTGCACGTCTTTCAATTCTTCACCAACGCGATTGAGCGCCGCGTTTAATCCGAGGCCCGCTTCCACGGCAATGACCATCAAATCGAGGGCGTCGGCAAGCCCCCAGGTGATTCGTTGCTGGCGCCGGGTGATCTTGCTACGAAGCACAAAACGGGGAACGTAAAAGCCGATTGCGGCGGCGAGAACTCCCCAAAGCAGAAAACTATTTAGCGGCTTATCAAGGATGAAGCAAATAGTTAATACTATGCTTGGAAGGGCGACGATTAACAGCAACTGGATGGCACGAAAGGCCATCGCTGCATCGGGCGAAGGATATCCCGCGTGAAGCAACTGTTTCTGCAGTTTGGCCGCCTCAACTGCCGAGATTGGCACGATGCGGTTGATGGGCTCGGCTGCGCGCGCGGTCATCTGGGTTAAGGGGTTATTTTCGATCAGGGCCAGCGAAGGGTCCGCGCTCTCAAGCTGCGCGTTGACGACACTGGCGGGTCGCGCAACCATCCAGTAGACGCTCATCACCGCGAGAGCGATGCCGCTAAACGTTAGGAGGACAATCAAAAACATCATGATGGATTCATTCCTTCTTGCAAATGATCACTTACAGAGCAGGACCTCAAACTTTGATGCTCAGAAATTTCTTAATTAACAACATGCCGAACAGTTGCCACACCATGGCGAAGGCAATCACATAGTGTCCTCGTGTGTCTTTAACCAACACGCTCATGTAGTCAGGGTTGAAGACCGTCAGCACAAAGACAAGGGCAAACGGCAAACCACAGAGAATCCAGCCCGAAAGACGAGAGGACGTTGTCATGGTGCGGAAGTCTTCCATAATCCGGTAGCGCTCGCGAATGGTTTGCGCAACCTTCTCGAGAATTTCGGCGAGGTTCCCTCCCGTTTCTCGCTGAATGTGCATTGCGGTGATGCAGAGCCGCAGGTCGAGCAATGGAACGCGCTCGGCTAAGCGATCAAGCGCCAGCTTGATCGAGAGCCCGAGTTTCTGCTCCTCGAAAGTCATGCGAAATTCGGCGGCGATCGGATCAGGCATCTCGGAGCCGACCTGGTTCAGCGCCTCGGAGAAAGCGTGTCGAAAGTATGCATCCGCTTTTTGCGCTTCCAGGCAACGTGGAGGATAGGTAGCGCTCCTGCCAAGAGGCCCAGGAAGAAGGCAGCCAGAGAAGCCATAACGGTGGATGCCGCGAGCATTGCCATGAGCGCGGCGACCCCGCTGAATCCAAGCAGGCGGCTGACCGTGGTGTGAACGTCTGCCTGCTTGATCATCCGATCGAGTCGCTTCACGAAATCGAGTGAATTCAGTAGGCGGTTGATGATGGGGTTGCCACCAATCGAGTCGTCACGCGTTATCTGGATTTCTCCCTCGTATGCGCTGTCTGATTCCCGCAAGGCCTCAGCAACGCGTTGCTCCAGACGCTCGTCGCGGGCGTCAGATTTACGCGAGACGAGCAGGAAGAGGGCATAGGTAAGAAACAGGAAGAAGAGAAATATGATGGTTGAAATCAACATTGAAAATGCCTCCTGGCAGGCTGCTGAAAAACTCCCTCTCCCTTGGGAGAGGGCTGGGGAGAGGGATTAAGACGGCTCAACATTACGCCCTCTCCCCGACCCTCTCCCATCAGGAGAGGAGAAAGACCTCCTAAAAGAACGCCGGCAATTGCATGCCATATTGCTTTAGACGCTCAGCAAAACGCGGGCGAACTCCGGTCGTGCGGAACCTTCCGATAACTTTACCGGTGCCGTCAACTCCCGTCCGTTCAAACTGGAAGATCTCCTGCATAGTGATCGTTTCACCTTCCATGCCGGTGATCTCGGAGATAGAACTGTTGGCGCATCGCCCGGTCGGAGAGTCTCATCCCTGTCATCTGCACCATCGTCTCGAGACGAGAAAGCGCATCCCGGGTGGTGTTGGCGTGGATGGTGGTGAGCGATCCGTCATGGCCGGTGTTCATAGCTTGCAGCATGTCTATAGCCTCGCCACCACGGACCTCGCCAATCACAATACGGTCAGGGCGCATGCGCAGCGTGTTGCGGACAAGGTCGCGTTGCGTCACCTCGCCTTTACCCTCAATGTTGGGAGGACGGGTCTCCAGACGGACCACGTGCGGTTGCTGCATTTGCAGTTCTGCCGAATCCTCAATCGTCACTATGCGCTCGTTACCGGGGATGTAAGCGGAGAGTGCATTTAGCAGGGTCGTTTTGCCTGCACCCGTCCCTCCGGAGATGATGATATTCAAGCGAGCTCGCACACACATTTCAAAGAGGATGGCGATCTCTTTCGTAAGAGCGCCATTCTCAATGAGCGCTGGCATGCGCAGAGGGTCGGCTCCGAAACGACGAATGGAAAGGACTGGCCCGTCGAGGGCCAGTGGCGGGATGATGGCATTGACACGCGAGCCGTCAGGAAGTCGGGCGTCAACCATCGGTTGCGCTTCATCGATGCGGCGTCCGACAGTCGAGACAATGCGCTCAATCACGCGCCTTAGGTGCTCGTCATCTTTAAAACTAATCGCGGTCTTCTCCAACTTCCCGCGTCGCTCGATGTAAATACTGGAATAGGAGTTAACCAGAATGTCTGAGATCGTATGATCGGCTAGTAATGGCTCGAGCGGACCAAGGCCGAAAAGCTCATGGTGAACTTCACCGACCAGGCGGTCGCGCTCCGCCGTTGAAAGGGGCAAGTTCTCTGCCTGCAGCAGGCCCTCAGCCAGGCGCGACACCTCAGCATGAACGCGATCAGGAGCGAGTGCACTGAGCTTGGTTAAATCCAAGCGCGTTACGATCGCACGATGCAGGCGCGCCTTCATCTCCTGAAAGATTTGGTTGCCGTCTTCAGCCGCAGCTGCTGCGCCGCTGCCATTTCCGTCTTTGATGTATCTCTCTCGAAGCGCCATGCATGTTCCTTTGTTTACTGCGTCCCTTTGTTAAGTATCTGTTTGGTTGTGAAAAACAATTTCTATGACGATTCCCCAAGGAGTTTCAAGAGATCCAGCGGCGCAGTCGCGCGTTCGCGGCTAAACATCGTTCCGAATTTTTTACGAGGCGGCGGCGCGGCCGGGGAGTGGCCGTTACCAGACACGATCGCCGCGATGCGTTTAATCTCCGCGGTTATCTTCGAGGAGGGATCCGCCTGCACGAGTGGCCGGCCGAGGTTGATTGAATCCATCACTTTCCGATAATCGTTAGGCACAAAGCCGATAAGCTGTTCGCCCAGGTGGGCCTCGACTTTCTGCAATTGGACATCAATGTGTTTGCTCCAGCGGTTGACCACGACATGGACCTTGTCACGGCCATAATCAAGACGTTCGAAGACCTTGAGCGCGCGCTTGGTGGCGCGAATGCCGGGGATGTCCAGCGTCAGGACCACCAGAATGTCATCAGCCAGGTCGAGCGCCGCGACTGTTACCGGATCGAAGGTGTGTGGCAGGTCGAGCACGACGCATTCGTACCGCTGCCGCAGGAGATAGAGGATCTCGGAAACATCCTGTGGTTGGATGTCTTCTGCCTCGTGAGCTTCGAGCGGAGCGGCCAGCACGCCGAGGTTCACGGAGTGGGGCGTAACCAGACTGGTCATCAGCGCGTCGTCTAATCGCGCGCGATTGTGAACAAAATCGGCAAGCGAGTATTTTGTGTCGAGCCCGAGAAAGGAAGCCGCATCTCCTGCTTGCAGGTTGAGATCTACCAGCAACGTTGGAACACCCATCGCCGCGGCCAGGTTTGTACCAAAAAATGAAACGCCCGAGCCGCCCTTGCCGGAGAATACGGCGACAATGCGGCCGTGATCCTTCGAAGAGTTTTCTCCGTCAGTGCAGAACTCAACCACACGATCGATTACGGTGCGGAATTCGTCGGCAATAATTGGCAGCTGGATAAACTCCCGCGCACCGGCACGCATGCTGCCCAGAATCAAAGCCGGCGAAGCGTCGCGAGCAGCGGTGATGATGGAGGTATGGGGACAGGCCGCGGCAAGCTGTTTGATAAGGCCAAACTCTTTGTCCGAATTATCCGCTCCTACGTTGATGACAGCTGCCGAGGGTCGCAGCCGCATGACGTCGGCAAGCATCTGTTCGAGACTTTGGCAGTCAGCCAGCAAGTGTCCGCGTCCGCTAGCTGACAAGGCATCCCTTAGTTCGTCGGAGGATTCGCCGTCTCTACTCAGTGTTATGAATGTCAGTGGTTGCATCGTGTTGGCTCTTAACCTATGGCTCTTAATTTATTGCATCAGTCTGGACAGTTGATCTCCGGTATGAAACCCGCGCTCTCGCCCACAACCGTCGTCTGATACGGGGGCATATTAATTACCGTCGCCGCTACCGCGAAGGTATAGGAGTAATTAATGATCTTGACGGAAACGGTGCCCTGCGCCACGCCGAAGTCGGTCGAGTAATCGACTTGAATATTCGCGGGCGTAAGATTGTTGACCAGTGGCGTCGTGCCAGCCACATCGGTGCCATACAAAACCACGTTCTTCACGCGCGCGAGGCTCGTGTCAGAATTCGGGCACCCTGCGAGATTCGGTTTACACTGGGTGGCGGCGTAACGCGCGCCGCGCCGGGTAGACTCAACCATCGCGTTGTGTGTAAAGAACAAGTGCCCGCCGGAGACGATGGCCATGATGATCATGAGAAAGAAGGCCGCCGTTATGGCAAATTCCACAATTGCCGTGCCGCGTTCAGAGTCTTTTATTGCATGACGCATCTTAGTCGAAACCCTCCTGGCTGGCCGCAGGCTATGGCATGTAACGCATCTCGGTCCTCGCGTTCAGTGCATTGCCGTAAAAGGTTGAGTTTGCCAGTCCGGTCATGGTCGCAAGGTTCCATACTCCCGGCGCATAGTTATAGTTTATGATCTCGACTCTAAACTGCTTGGGCGGGCCGGCAGGAATCACCGGGTTGCAGGGCACTGAGAAGTTGTCGCAAATGTTAACGTTAGCCGCTGTCAAACCCGGAACGATGCGCGGCTGGTTCGTACAAGCATTTGGATCGATGCTTTGAATGCCGCAAACTACCAGATTCCGTGCCCATGCCTTCTCGTCAAGAATCTCCTGCGCGGTGCCGTTAACAACGTTTCTTGAAGTCGAAAGATAACGCGCGCCAACGTTAGTCCCCTTGGCCAGCGTCGTGTAGGTGTAGAACAGGCGACCCAACTCCGCCGTTCCCACAAACAGGATTAGCAGGATCGGAAACACGATCGCGAGTTCAATCATCGAAGAACCGTCTTCCCGCCTAACTGTCCGGCTCATTCTACTTTTCAGGTATTTCAAGATCATTGTTGCTTGCATCTCGTCACCTCACCTGTAAAGAACCGGAGTTTGCAGAGGCGAGGAGCACGTGGGCGGACCTTCAGCGCTAACCTGCGCCACATCTACGTACAGAACGTGAATTTCGCCACAGGGCGCGACGCAGTTACCGTTAGTGGTCGGGACCGGACTCTCCAGCAAGAAGACCGCCCAGAACTGAATATTGGTGGTGTAGGCCGGATAACTGGCCTGCAGGGGCGGTGGTCCATTAGGCAGGATAATGGGAGCAATCAGCCTGCGCCGCATATTGGGGTTGTTATCAAGGTACGTTTGCCAGGAAATGTTCTGTGTTAGGTTCGTGTCCGGCGGGTAAGGGGGATTTGTCAACGCGTTGCCATAGCCGTTTGCATAGATCCCGAAACGGGTATTCATCCCGTCAGCCGAGTTCCTCGGTCCGTTATTCTGATTCGAACTCGGCGTCATATTGATATTGTCGCCGAGTGACTTACAGTAATTTTTCAGTCCGGCGGTGAGCACCGCCGTCTCACCCGTGCCGTTGCCGTTGATGTCCGGGACCTCCAAAACGATGTAATCGTGATCGGCTATTACCGCCTCGTTTCCAGTGCCCTGGTTAAAATGAAGAATCATGGGCGTCCCGGGGGTGGGCGGAGTGAAACCATTGGTTGAGTCAAGGTCGGCATCATTCAAGGCGACGGCAGCTGGGAAGAAGTCACAGACAGTGCTGAGTCCGATTGACATTCCCGCTATGGCCTGCCTGGATTCTGTGTGCGACGCTCCGAGCGCACTGGAAGCAAAGAGAATGTTGGTCGTTGCAGGGGTGGTTGTGACGCGCACATATTGAATATGTTCGACCGTGCCGGCAGCCTTTGCGCCCGTGGCGTCCATGTACATGCCGTTCACTTCAGTAGCAAATGCAATATCAACGATGGTCACGTTTGTCTTTGCCCGCAGTCCTCGTGAGTTGATGACAACGTTCATCGCGTTGACCGCGTTATCAATGCCGGATGTGCCGCCGTTTAATTCTCGCGCTGCGTTCAGGGCTGCGGCGTCGGCCGCGTTCTGAAGCTCGTCACGGACCATGTAGATGCGGGAGACGTCCAGGCACAGCCCGACCATCAGCAGCAGGAGCAGCGCAAAAATTGCCGTCATAATCATGATGGAGCCGCGCTCGCCGCTCCGTAGCTGTGCTCGCTGTTCAATCATTGATGACATCTGCTAAATCTCCTCGCCTGCTCGGGTTGATAAGATAGAAAAGCTTTAATATCCGATAAACTTCAAAGTCCGATAAACTTCAGTTTGTCGCTCCTGGCTGAACCAGGACAATTCAACCAATAGGGCTCGACAAACCAAAGAAACTCAGAACAAGTCAACGCTCGCTCAACTTTTCAAAACCCGCGTAGCGGGTGGAAGCATAAAGCCTGGGGTGAAGCGAAGCGGAACCCCAGGATCTCGAAGGCAAGAAAACTTCGAGCGCCCGAAGCGTGCGATAGCACAAAAGCACAATCTCGACTCACGACAACGGGATGTCGCCCACTTCGCGGGCTCTTCCTTTTGAACTCCAACGATCCCGGAGTGTCGCTTCGCTTCACCCCGGGCTTTATGCTATCGCCGCGCTCCGCGGGCTCAATACACAACGCTTACGGCGTTGGGGGGACCTTCGCGTCTTCCGTTGTCCCGGGAGTCGGTTGCGCCAGCGATAAGCTAGGCACCGATGCCTTCGTACCAGTCGCCGGCGTTACAGCCGGAGTCGCTTCCTTTGTCGGGGCCACAGGTGCTGTTGAATTTGGAGTCTCAGGTTGATCCGTTGTTGCGCCAGGTTTCAGACTGAAGCCCGTTGGTCCATCTATCTGTCCCGGTTTGTGATCGATGCCCAGCAGCGATCCCTTCTTCAAGTTTTCCACATTAGGAATTGGCGGCAAGTCGTCGCGGTTAACCGGCTTCACCATCTGTGCCGTGACGATAAACATCAACTCGCTCTCATTCTTCTGAAACTGGGTTGACTTAAAGAGGTTACCAAGAATTGGAATGTCTCCAAGGCCCGGCACTTTCGAGAGCGACCTGCTCTCGCTGTTGTCGAGCAGTCCCGCGAGTGCAAAGCTCTGACCGTCGCGTAGTTCAACGCCCGTCTTAGCGCGTCGAGTACGCAAACCAGGAATCAGGAAGCCGTTAAACTTCACGCCGTTGGCGAAATCGAGCGTGGATACTTCTGGCTCCAACTCCAGGCGAATATGATCTTCGTCGACGATCGTCGGTTTGAAATTTAGACGGACGCCATATTCCTTAAATACGATGCTGACCGTGGAGCCGTTACCACTGCCCTGCACGACCGGTACTGGATACTCGCCGCCGGCAAGGAAGCTCGCATCTTGACCGTCCATGGCGATCAGGTTTGGCTCGGCGAGAGCGCGCAGCGCGCCCTGCGTTTGCAGGGCGCGGATCATGGTGGTCATATTGCCACCCAGGACCAGAAGGTTGAGCCCACTAAAGGTGCTGCCCAGGATGCCACCAGCGGCGCTGGAAACATCGCCTGGCCCGCCACCGGTTGCAAAGCCGCCCACACCCGGACTGGCCTGGTAAGCGTAGGAGGAGCCGAGGTCGCGTATGCGACTGCGATTAACTTCTGCGACCCTCACCAGCAACTGCACCTGTCTTAGATCCTTCACTGGCGACTCCAGCAGGTTGACGACTTTGAAACCAGCCGCCTCAACCACTGCCTGCGTTTGCGCTGCAATCCGCGGATCGCTGACCGTTCCCGACATGACTACCGAGCCATTGGCCTGACTCAAACGAATGTCATCTTTCGGAAAGAGCGCGCGGATCTGCGAATCAATCAGCGAGAGATTGGTACGGACGTAGACATCAAAGACCATGAAGCGTCCGGAACCCTTTTCCCAGGCAACGAAATTAATTTGGCCAAACGCTTTGCCATTGACGATTACCTGGTTCGACGAGATCAATACAGCCTCGGCGATCTCGGGGTTGGAAACGGAGAAGCGCTCGATCGCGTTGTCGAAGGTAATGACCCTCGACTGGCCCACGAGCACGTTGACAGGGATCGCTTCTTTCGTCCCCGTGGCAAAGGAGGCGTTCGTGGTCTGCTCCTGCGCAAAAAGCGGCACGGCGCACAGCAGGATTGTTCCGAGGACGACGATGAAGTAGCGGATGGAAGAACGGGACTGCATGATCATTTTCTCCTTAACTAATTGGGGACTTTAATCTTAAAGGGAGAGG
>WNGE01016438.1_pt1 | contig 10078 bp, 8 predicted proteins | sample 5400651 | NCBI WGS metagenome assembly WNGE01 (sample SAMN13153370, study PRJNA577476) | soil metagenome | isolation source: 60 cm soil or saprolite under grassland replicate 2 | place: USA:California | collected 2016-06-15 | reverse complement strand
AGCGAGATCTCCAAGATCCGGCGGATGGCGGGCGATGGGTTCAGCAGCACCACCGGGCCCATGCCCCTCTGCCCGGCGTGCAACGCGAGCTGGACGAACAGGCGCAGTCCCTGGCTGTCCATGAAGGCCAGCCCGGAGAGGTCCACCACCACCGAAGAGCCCGCCCGCAGCTCGGCCCACAGGGCGTCACCGAGCTGCTCGACGTTGGAGACGTCGAGCTCGCCCTCGACCTCGAACCGACCGTCCCTCTCCCGTCTGACCTCCACCCGGCTGCACGCTATCACCCCGTCCCGGGGGCCCAAGGGTTGCCCGCAGGGACGACTGGGAAGAACATGGGGATCCAGCGAGTGGGCCCGAGCACGGAGATCGATCACAGCTTCCCGCTTGACCCTCGGGCACTGGGCGAGGCGAGGCGAGGCGATCGCTCGCTCTCCTCCGTGGTTTGGTGCCTTCCGAGGTGGTGATCGATCTCGCCCTGCTCGTCGATGGTCACCAACTCCCTCCAGCATTCCGGCAGTTCGGACCAGCACGTGGATGTCTCGATTCGGGCAGGACCGGATGCCGTCCGGGTGGAGGTCCGGGATGAGGGTCCCGGCTTCGAGCCGATCCCCCTCCGAGCCGCGCCGCCGCCCAGGGAGGGCGGATGGGGACTGTTCCTGGTGGATCGTCTTGCCACCCAGTGGGGAACAAAGCCCGGAGGTGTGGTGTGGGCGGAGTTGGACTATCCCGCCACGGGACGCCGGCGCGCGCGGGGTAGGTGGGCCAGCTCGCCAGGGTGATCCTCAGGGCCCCCGAAACATTCTGTTGAAGGGGGAGGAACCTCCCGCCCCTGCCCCGCGTCGGCTCTGCGATGAGTCTGTCTCGAAGCCGGCGGCTGGCGGCGCTTGGGGCGTTCGCGCACCCATGTCCGGGGCCTGGTCGCCCTGGCAGTCCTGCTCGCCCTGCTGGGGGTGGCGGACGCCACCGCCAGGGCCGTGGTCCGGCCTTGGATCGGTCGCGACGTCGCCCTGGCCCTGGACCTACCCGAACGGCCCGCCGTGACTATCGGCGGCTTCACATTCCTCCCCAGGCTGGTCTCCGGGGAGGTCCCCACGGTCTGGGTCCGCATGGGCAACGTGACCGCCAGCGGGGTGAGCGTGCAGGCGGTCAGCCTGCGGCTGGGATCGGTCAGGTTCTCCCGGGCCAAGTTCCTGTCCGGACACCCCGGGATCATCACCGCCGCCACGGGGGACGGCACCGTCATCATCACTAGGGCGGCGGCCCCGGCGTCGGGGCGGAACACCCGCCCCATCACGGTGCGATTCGCCCGGGGCCAGGTCCTGCTGTCGGGGGGCGACCTGGGGGGCCCGGTTGCGGCTCGCCCCTCGGTGTCCGGGCGCACGCTCAGCCTGCGCCCGATCGGGGCCCGGTCCAGGGCTGTCGGTGGCGATCGCGCTCCCGGGCGCTGCTTCCCGGCCTCGACTACACTAACGTGATTGTGGGGACATCGACCGCCACCCTCGCGTTTCATGCCGCCGAGGTCTCCCTGAGCCCTCGATCGTCCTGACCCATCGCCGCTGCGGTGGCCCCTGCGGCCATCGCAAAGGGATCTCCACGCCGCCTTGCCGCCCCGCCCCCGTAGCTCATGATCAGGCTAGCCTGGGCGCCCCCAGCGACCAGGCGTAGGCGTGGCGCGCGCTACGGCTCGACGTCCCTGCTGCAGGGTTATCCGCCCGATCTGATTCGCCACGTTTTCCGTGAACCACAGGTTTCCCTCGGGTCCCGGCGTGATCCAGAGGAGCCCTGCATGACTCGTGGGGAGTGGGTACTCGAGGACGGAACCCATCGTTGTGATGCGACCGATCGCGCCGCGACCGGAATCGGCGAACCAGACCGCGCCATCGGGCCCGAGAGCGATCCCGAACGCCCGGGCTCCAGGGGGAAGGGGGAACTCGTTGATCGTTCCGTCGGGGGTGATCCGGCCGATGCTGGCGCGAAGAGGCTCGGTGAACCACAGGTTCCGGTCGGGGCCGGTGGTGATGCCCCACGTATGAGCGCCCGGCGTCGGAGGTGGGAATTCGCGGATGGCCCCGCTCGGAGCGATGCGGCCGATCTTGCTGGAGACCTGTTCGGTGAACCACACCCGTCCGTCTGGGCCGGTGGTGATGCTCGTGGGATAGCTGGCAGGCGTCGGCACTGGATATCCCGTCACGCTCGCCGCATAGGTGGCCTCGCCCATCCACAGGGAGGCGACGACGACGGTCGCCACCAGGAGGGGGCGCAGACTGGGCCGGGTCAACCTCAAAGTTCCACTCCTCCGAGATCACAAGCTCCTTCAGAGAGTCTCGCGCACGCAGGCTACTCGTACGTGTTCGGATGGATCAATCGCGAGGCCTCGGCGGACCGCGGCCCCACGTGCGGCTCGGTGCCGCCTTTCGTCGATGGGCCGTGTCAAGTGCCGGTTGATGCTTGACGGTTCGTAATCGGGCTCCCCGCCGTCACAACGATCCACCCGGTCGTTCGTCACTCCGGCGACCTTGCGTGTGACCGACCGATACGAGGTACTGCGACCACGTTGTCCCGTCCCAGCGCCAAGTGTCGTTCAGCCGGCCTTCCCAACCGGCTCCTCCGAAGAGCAAAACCACCCGCGCCCCAGGATTGTACGAGAACCCCATGTCGGATCGCTCACTCGGGGAGTCCGAGGGAAACAACTGCCGCCAGTTGGTCCCGTTCCAGACCCAGGTGTCGCCGTAGAAGCCTCCCAGGACGAAGCCCCCAAACAGAACCGTCTGATGTGTCGCGGCATCGAAGGCCATGCCCGGGTCCGACCGCCCGGGGGGCGAGGTGGCGGGGTGTTCCTGTCGCCAGTTCGTCCCGTCCCAGCTCCAGGTGTCGGTGAGGAACCCGAAGTTCTGGCCGCTGAACAGGACGATGCGCTTCCTGGCTGCGTCGTAGGACATCGTGAAAGCGGCCCTGGGAGAGGGAGAAGCTGCTGGGTGCAGCTGTCTCCAGTTCGTCCCATCCCAGGTCCAGGTGTCTCCGAGTACGGGGAAGGGCGCGTGACTCCCGCCGAACAGGACGACCCGTTGCCGTGCTGCGTCGTAGGCCATGCCCATGGCCGTTCGGGGGCCTGGCGAATTCGCGGGATGGCGACGCGTCCAGTTGGTCCCGTCGAAGGTCCATGTGTCGTTCAGCCCGGCGCCGCTCCCCGTATCGTCCCCACCGAACAGCACCACCTGGCGGCGCGCCGCGTCATATGCCATACCAAAGCCAAACCGTCGGTCTGGGGAAGATGCAGGACGGAGCTGGGTCCAGGTAGCCCCGTTCCAAGTCCAGGTGTCGTTGAGGAAGACTTCCGTTCCGAGTCCCCCGAAGAGGACGGTGCTCCGCATGGCGAAGTCGTAGACCATCCCACCGGACTGCCGCCCCAGCGGCGTAGATGATGTGCTTCCAAATGGATGGGGCACCCCGCCGGATCCGAGGGAAGCCGGGACGATGTTCGAACGAGGAACTGTCACGATTCGGCTGGCGGCTCCGGCTGGGGCTGCCTGCACGGTCATGGCGAGGAGCAGCGCTCCAACGGACAGAAGCGGGGCGATCGGCCCATGGGAGCGTGCTTGCCCCCTTCCGGGAAGTCTCGAAATCGCGCGCATCCCGTCCTCCTTCCGTCCCGCTCGCCCGCGGCGGCATTCCGCCTCTTCGGTGATGGGCGGCCACGATCCTTCGGTGGATCCTCCCTCGCCCCTCACACCGCCGCCTGACAACATCCGCCACGCCGTCATCGTCGGGCAAGCGATCAAAGTGGCGTCAAAGTCGCGTCGAGGTCATCGGGGGAGGGCCGGGAAGAAGCCGGGAACGGAGCGGCCTCCACGTCGATCTCTCCCATCTTGGAGACATAGGTCCTGTATCGACGGCGGGCCTCTCCGTGGCGGCCAGCCTCGATCAGAGCCGAAACCAACCCGAGATGTGCCCCCTCGTCGTAGGGGTCCCGTTCCAGGATCCGGAGGAAGTAACGGGCCGAAGTGTCATGATCACCGGAGGCGGCCATCGATCCGGCCAGGGCCTTGGCCACTGAGAGGTAGAGGGCGCGGGCCTCCTCGCGAAGAGGCGTGGCCCAGTCCTCATAAGCATCCTCCTCCAAGAAGTCCCCCCTGTAGGCGGCTTCGGCCGACTGTAGGATCTCGACAGCGTCCAGCTCGGAGTCTTCGTGTAACATACGGAGGCCGCCCTTCCCATCCGCAAGGAACTCTTCCACGTCAACGGGGAGGTTCGAGAGATCAAGCCCCACGACGTCGTTGTCCGCCGTGATGAACTCCTCCTGGGGGAAGTCCCTGCCGGGGTCAAGGACCGCTCGTGCCGTGGCGAGGGCCACGGACAGCCGATGACTCACCTTGTCGGGGTTCTCCTCGGGCCAGAGCGTTTCCATCATGAACTCCCGCGGTGTCGGGTGGCCCTGTCGAGCGACCAGGATCTTCAGTAAGCTCCGGGCCTTCTTGGATTGCCACTCCGCGAGCGGCACAACCGTGCCTCGGCGAAGCACGGCGAAGCCTCCCAGCGTGCGGATCCTGACAGGAGTGTCGGCCTCCACCGGCAGAGACGCGAGCAGGCCGGCAGCGAGGGGCGGCGTGGTTCGAACTCCCAGGGCTCTCAGCTTTCGTTCGGCGCGCTCTGTCCGGGCCCTTGCCCCGGGGCCGGTGGAGAGGCGTCCCAGAGCGAGCTCGGCACGGGCCTGCCCAACGGGGTTGCCCATGTCGCGCCACATCGCCACGATCTCTTCCAGAAGAGCGGTTTGACGTGAGGGGTCAGGTTCAGAGACTGCCCCGAGCTCGAGCGACTCCGCCAGCCCGGGGCCCTCGTGGCGGAGGCGAGCCAACTCCACGGCCTGATTGGCGACCTGGGTCGCTCGGGTTCGATCTCCGCCGGAAAGAGCGATCCAGCCTTCCGCGAGCAAGGCGGCAACGAGGGGACCCGTTATCTCCGGGTACGACACGGCGCGCTCCGCCAGTTTGACCGCCTGGTCCGGGTCCTCACTCGCGAGGACGCGTGCCAGTCCGGCCAGGGCATAGCGCAATCGATCCACGTTGTGAGCCCTCTCCGCCGCAGCTACGGCTTCCTCGTACGCCCCACGAGCGTGCGCCAAATTGCCGAGCTGGCGATGGATATCTCCCAGCACGTAAAGGGGAAAGGCGACGTCACGCGACCGTTCCCGCTCCAACTCGCGCCTCGCGGCCTCCAGGTCCGCGATGGCTTCCTCCGGCCTGCCCGACGCGAAGCGGGATTCTCCCCTGACGGACAAGCCCAGGCCGACCCAATGGACGAACCCGGACATCTCGGCAAGGGGGATGGCGACGTCGAGGCATTCCATCGCGTCACGGTGAAGCCCCTGCATGTTCAGACCCCACGCCATGTTCGTTCTGATGCGGGAGATCTGGTGGACGTCGCCGGCCCGTTCGGCAGCCTCGAGGGCCCGACCCAGGTAGGTCATGCCAGCTTGGACGTCATCCCCCGTGACGACGCAGAGGGTGGTGAATGCAGATGCGATCGATCGGTCATCTCCTGAGGTCTCGGCCAACTCGAGGGCCCGAACAGCGAGACTCCTGGAGGTTTCGAAATCCCCAACCATGTAGTGAACACGCGCTTGGGCGGCGAGGAGGAGCGCTTCGTCCGCGGGCATGGCGTTCGTGGCCCGTCCCCGCTCCAGAGCCCGCATCGCCTCGTTCAGCTCGCCTCGGCGGTTGTGGAGCTCTCCGATGCGACTGGCCAGGGCGGCCGAGAGCGACTCTCCCCCTCCGGCGGCTCGGCCGAAGCACTCCAGGGCCTCGTCGCCCTCGCCTCGAATGGCATGGGCCTCGCCGAGGACCAGCTCGATCGATGGGTCCCGGAGATCGGTTGGGAGGGCTTCGCCAAGTTCGATGACGCTCTGAGCCCGCCCCGCAGCGACCAGCCCCGCCCCTCGCTTCGACAGGAGCCCGGCGAGCCCGGGGTAGTCGCCGGCTTTGGCGAGCGATCGGAGCGCCTCCTCGACGTGACCCCGTGTCTCGAACCAGGCGGCCGCCCTCCGGTGCAGTTTCCGAACCTCGCCCGGCGGGAGCGGCCAGCTCCGACTGGCAAACTCCCGGACCAGGGCATGCAGGGAGAACCAGTTGCCGTGAGGCCCCCGCGCCTGGAGGAACAGCCCACGCCGGAGGAGTCCCGCGATCGTCGAGGCGGCTCCCCTCATGCCGAGCGCCTCGCACAGGTCCTCGTTGAAGCGGTCGAAGAGGGCCGTTCGGCGGAGGAGACCTCGAACGGTCGGAGGCTCACGGGCGAACACCTCCTGAGCCAGATAGGCAAACAGAGATCCCCCCGGTCGGGAAAGCCCGTCGAGCACCCGCGCCCGTTCGGCCATCGGCGCGACTCGAAGGGCCTCGACGGCAAGCCGAACAGCCGCCGGCCACCCTCCGGTCAACTGGTGAAGCTTTCCGGCCAAGGGGGTCTCGTCCTCATTGACCGAGGTGCCCAGAAACCTGGCCAGCTCCTCCTCGGAGAACGCGAGCATCTGGCCGTCGATGGAGAGGACCTCTCCCCGGGCCCGCAAACGCTCGATTCCGAAGGGAGGCTCAAGCCTCGAGGACAGCAGGAGGTGCAGCCTGGTGGGAGCCTGCCGAACCAGCTCCTCGATCAGGCGGGCCGCTGCCCCGTGCCGGGCGATCTCGTGAACGTCGTCTAGGATCAAGGCTCCGTCGGCGGCCATGAGCGCCTCGAGCGCCTCGCACAGATGGGTCCCAAAGGCCTCGGCTCGAGCCCGCTCGGCCGCCGCGTCACCACCCAATCCCTTGACGATGGGCTCAACCATCGCTGCACGTAGTTCCGGGACGATGAGACGGAGTGCCTCGACCAGGCCTGCGGCGAAGGTCGGAAGGGTCTCGTCCTCAGGGCCGATGGAGTACCACGCGGCGTCGTTGTCGGTGGCCCACGCGCCGAGGAGCGTGGACTTGCCGAACCCGGGGCCTGCGACGACGGTGGTGAGTCGCCGGTTAAGGGCTTCCGCCAGCCGCCCCTCCGAGGCTAGGCGGGGGACGAACCAGAGGGGGACCGAAAGGACTCGTGGGCGCTCGCCACTTTGATCTCACCTTGACCGGTCCGCCGACGATGCCGGTGTGGAGACCATCGTGCTGCCGGTGAGGGATGGGTGGTTCGACAACGAGGCGGGCTCGAAACGACCCAGTCCCTTCGCAGGATCGAGGAGCCGCTGAACACCTTGCATCGCCACCGAAGCAGGCCCGGGGAGAGAGGGGGCCATGAGTTGATCAGAGCAGGGTTGCGTGACCGAGAGAGGAGGAATCGGCAATGAACGGATCTGGCGGTCGAACGGGTACGACCCAACATCCGACGTGCGGACGCCTCGCTCAAGCAGTGGCTTCCGGGATGTTGCTGAGCGCTTTGATCGTGCTGGGAGCCCGCCCTGCGCTGACCAGTCCGGTTCGATCCCCCCAATTGGTGTCGAAGGATCGTGGATCCGCTCAACCGAACCTACGCGAGGCTCCACCGACGCTGATCGATGCGATCAACCGGGCGAAGCTCACCGCCCCAGACGGAGCCGCCTTCGATTACTTCGGCGAATCGGTGGCTGTGGACGGGGACACCGCGATGGTGGGGGCATCCATGGACGACACCCCGAGCGGGACTGATGCAGGGTCGGCCCACGTGTTCGTCCGTTCCGGGACGACCTGGACCGAGCAGGCCCACCTCACCGCCCCAGACGGAGCCGCCTTCGATTCGTTCGGCGTCTCGGTGGCCGTGGATGGGGACACCGCGGTGGTGGGGGCATATCTAGACGACACCCCTGGCGGATCTGATGCGGGGTCGGCCTATGTGTTCGTCCGTTCCGGGACGATCTGGACCGAGCAGGCCCACCTCTCAGCTCCCGATGCGGAATTCAACGACAACTTCGGCCTTCCCGTGGCCGTCGACGGGGACACCGCGGTGGTTGGCGCGGAATCAGGCGACAGCCCGACAGTGGCCGACTCTGGGGCGGCCTATGTGTTTGTCCGCCTCGGGACCACCTGGACCGCCCAAGACAAGCTCACGGCCCCCGACGCTGAAAGATCCGACCTCTTCAGCTCTTCGGTGGCCGTGTCCGGAGACACCGCGGTGGTGGGGGCGTCGCACGACGCGACCCCTGCCGGGTTCGAAGCGGGCTCTGCCTACGTGTTCGTCCGTTCCGGGTCCGCCTGGACCCCCCAGGCCCACCTCACCGCCCCCGACGCGGAAGTCGGCGACGACTTCGGCCGCTCGGTGGGCGTGAGCGGGGACACCGCGGTGGTTGGGGCCTTCGCCGACAACACTCCGGCCGGGACGGACGCCGGGTCGGCTTACGTGTTCGTCCGCTCCGGGTCCGCCTGGACCCCTCAGTCCCACCTCACCGCCCCGGACGCGGATATCGGCGATCTGTTCGGCGTCTCAGTGGCCGTGGACAGAGACACCGCGGTGGTGGGGGCGGAAGCCCACGACACTCTAGGTGGAACCGACGCCGGGTCGGCCTACGTGTTCGTCCGCTCCGGGACGGCCTGGACTGCCCAGGCCTACCTCGTCGCCCCGGACGGGGCAGCCTCCGACTTCTTCGGCTACTCGGTGGGCGTGAGCGGGCACACCGCGGTGGTGGGGGCGGACTACGACGACACTCCGGCCGGGACCGACGCCGGATCGGCTTACGTGTTCTGGCGTTGAGGCGGATACCCAAACCTGTGTCCTGAAGACCGGGCAATGGGCGGCGGAGGCATGCCGGCATGGCAACTGAGATCGGCGTCCCGAAACCACCTTGACGCCGCCTTGATCGTGCCGCGGACGATATCGGTATGGAGACGTTCGTGGTTCGGGTATGGGTCCCGGCCGAGGGTGAGGAAACGGAGGAGCCAGCGAGGATGCGCGGATCCGTCAACCACGTGGGCTCCGGGAGCTCCGACCCCTTTCGGGGGATCGACGAGCTCCTCGCCCTCCTGAGGTCCGGCATCGCCTCCCCGGCTCGGCGCCAGGAGGAAGGAGGGGACTAGGGAAGCAACCAGCGGAGCTCGTGAGATCAAGGAGAAGGAGAGGATTCACATGCGCAGGTTTATCTTGCTGGCGATGGTTGCCGCGATGGCGCTGACGGTACTCGCTCGGCCGGCAATGGCCGAAACCAAGACCCCGTTCACTGCAATGGAGAGCGATGAGATCGTGCTGGACTATGGAACGAGCTGGTTTTCCCATCACGGGGAGTTCCACGTGAGAGGGTTCGTGGACCAATTGGTCCTGACGGGCGACCTCGAAGGAACCGTGGTCAATGTGGCCAACGCCGACTTTCTCCCGGGCCAGTCAGATGTGTGGGGGACAATGGTCATCACCACCTCGGATACGACCTACGAGGGGTCCTTTCGGGGCGTCGACCAGACAGGAGGAGGATCCTTCTCGGGGACATTTGTCGCACATGGCAGCGACGGGACCGAGCTCATCCAGTCGAGCTTCACTCCCGTGGAGGGTGGCGTCCTCCTTCAGGGGATCATCCTCGACCCGAACGGATAGAGATCGAGCTGGGCCAAATGACAGCTCGCTTCGAGGCGTGGTGGCGGCAGCCCTTGCTGCCGCCACCGGCCCTTAGACGACCCAGCCCCGGCGTCTCTGGTTCTTCTCAGAGCCCCGCTACTCCGGTTTCCGGATGGGCCTCCAGGCGATGAAGCTGTTGGATCATAGTCAGCCGGGCCTGCTGGCCGACGCCGTCCTCCTCGAGGTCGATGAGCAGCTCGGCCAAGCCCGGGATCGTCCCGGCCTGATAGAGGCGGCCGATCTCCCGGATCCGCTCCTCCTCGGGCAGCTCCAGGATCCTCAGCAACTCCCTGCGTACCTGCCGAGGGTAAGAAGGCTAGGGCCACGTGAAAGCGCTGGTCGAAGATGTCGGGGTCCACTACTTCTTTGAATCGTGTGTGAGGCGGGCAAGCTTGAACAGATCGGGCTCCCTCCTGCTTGCTTTGTGTGTCAGGCGGACGGTGCCGGGACCCTACGGGATCTTCCAGTTCATCATCATGAGCGAGGGATCCGCCGGTCGAACCCGAGGTGGGCTAGGCTATAGGGCGCCCGCGAAATC
>WNGE01020066.1_pt1 | contig 10079 bp, 9 predicted proteins | sample 5400651 | NCBI WGS metagenome assembly WNGE01 (sample SAMN13153370, study PRJNA577476) | soil metagenome | isolation source: 60 cm soil or saprolite under grassland replicate 2 | place: USA:California | collected 2016-06-15 | reverse complement strand
GTCTTAGTCGTTAAGTTTCATTTCGGTCATTGAACTTCGGTTACAATTTGGGATACGAGAGCGACTCGACTGTTTTTCACCTGCAGCGCTTGCATCGTTTCGGTCCATCGAGCGAAAGCGGTTGAGAGATTAGCGCCGGCATCCTCGCGCTCATCGCTAGCGGCCACGCGCTCAATTCGCTTCGCAGCGACGCTTCGTAACTCGCTCTCCGCAATTTTTGCAGCCGGCGGTAGCTGCTGCCATTCATCCCAGCGCTGGTCGCTGCCGAGTGAACTTGCGACAACGAACACGTCCTCAGCACGCGAAAGCGTACTTTCCAAATTGCCCAATGATGTTTGCTCGCGATCCGGTGACTCTTCGAACTCGAATTGGGTTAGCTCGGCGTAGCGCTTCGCCCGGTCAAAACTCTGTGAGGTTTCCGCTATCAGCAAGTGCGTTTCCGCCTTCCCGGTTTCAATCGAAGTTTCGGGGCGAGGAATTTCGAGCAGCTGCGCCAATTGTCGAAGCGTCGCTCGCAGCGCGTCCCGCAATCGATCGATCGTATGCTCGGGCCAGATGTAAGCGAATACGACTCCGGTGACGATGAGACCGAAAAGAATTCCAACGACGCGATCGCGGACGTTATCGAGATCTGTGTCGGGCGCATAACCTTGGAAGACGCTGTAGAAGAAAGCGAACGCGATCTGTAAACCCGCGTAGGAAATGAGCTCCGATCCGGTGGCAACCCAGCCGGCGATGACAGAGGCACAGGCGACGACGACGACGAGCGACGCGATGGTTACCATGTGCGGCATTAGAAAAACGATGGTGAAGAGCGCGAGTGCTCCGCCGATCACGCAGCCGCCGATCCTGAGCACACCCTTGTGCAGCGTTGCACCGGTGCTTTCCAGTGCAATGAACGTGCAGGTAATGAACGCGGTGTGGATTCCTGTCCAATCGATCGCCGAATAAAAGATGTAACAAAACATTGCCGCGAAGGTGACCTTGAGCGCAAAGTGCACGTGTGCGGGATTGGTGAACGCGTCCGGCACAAAAAGACTTTTTGGTTTCGGCGGTTCTGCGCCAGCGCTCGCCGCGTCCGGCAGAAACAGGGAGTTCAGCACGACAGTCACCGCGACGCCGTAGGCGATGGCGACCCAGATCCAAAGAACTCCTCGGACCAGCAGTTCAGGTGAAGGAGCCTGTTCGGCGACTGATTGCCCGTACGAGGCGACAAAGCCAATGATGAATCCGACTGGCCCGAGCACAAAAACGCGCGACAACCACATTCCAAGAAAGAGCGCCATTGCCATTCCCGGGATGCGCAGTTCTGGATGGCCGTAGGTGAACTTGTACAGCAAAAGAGTTTCGCCAATGCCAATGGTGGCGCCGATTAACCCGAGCAGTCCAATGAGTATCGTGAGGTGCTTGGTCTTCTGTGAAATGAAGAAGACCATATAAGCGCTGAGCGTCACTTCCGGCACCTGCAGTGCCATGGAAATGACCACGCACAAAACTGTGCCACCAACCATGATGGCTGTCCGGATTTCGCGCAGACCCGTCGGTGCCAGCTCGCGTTTGAACCATGCGAGAGAACCGAACGGCAGTATGGCGGGTTGCACCGCACTTGAACTCATCGAGTTCATTTCGTCGGCGGACCTTTGATAATCGCCACTGCGGACGCGCCCATGCGGAATAGCTCCTGGTCCGGATTCTCTACTTCGATCCTTACGGGGAAGCGCTGTGCCACCCGCACCCAGTTCAGTTCGCGTTTTATATAAGGCACACCGGAAGGTGGTAGGTCGAGCTCGCCCTCCGGCTTCACTGCCCAACCGATTCCCTGGACTTTTCCACGGAAGCGCTGGTTAGGCGCAGACGACAGGTAAACAATCGCTTCGCTGCCCGGAGCCATATGTCGAATCTCCGCCTCTCGAAAATTCGCGATCACGTACCATTTGGTAGTGTCAAGCAACGAGAAGACGGGAACCCCGGCGGTGACGTGGGCGCCAGCCGAAATGTTGAGATTGATGACACGTCCGTCGAAAGGTGCGATGACCTTGCAGTAGGAGAGATGGAGTTCTTCGAGATTGATGGTCGCGATCGCACCTTCGCGCTGAGCTTGTAGCGTTGTCACTGCGGTTCGGGCTTTATCGACGTTTTCGGCGGTCTCAAAGCCATGGGGCAGGAGTGGTTCCAGGCGGTGCAAGGTGTCCTGGGCTTGTGCGAGCTGTCGATCCACAGTGGCCAACTCAGCCTTAGCCTTTGCCAGGATGAGTCTGTAATCCTCCGGGTCGATTTCGAAAAGCACGTCGTCTTTCCTTACCGCCTGGTTGTCCTGCACATTCAGCTTGATGGTTTGACCACTCACACGCGGCGCAATGCCCACCACATTGGCTCGCGCGGCCGCATCATCGGTTCGTGGATGGCGTTCGATTATTCCCCAGACGTAGAGCGTGATCAGCACCGCACCGGCGACGATGATTACGGTGACAATCTTGCGAATGAACTTGCCCGGTTCGACGTCGTGTTCCTTCGCGACTTCTTTGCTTAATGGATTTGCCTCTCGGTTCATTGCAGTCAATTTTGGTAAAACATGATCCACGTCGCGAACGTGAAGATGATCATGAGAGACGAGTAGATGAGCGGGGCGGGACCGACGTACGGTTTCAGATTGCAAGCTTGAATGATCCAATGCGAAACGAGCGTTAAAGTCAGGCCGCTAACAATGCAGACCATCCAGGCCGGAAAATACGAGCCGAGAATATCAACCGTGAGCGAGTGGTAGGGGCTGACGATGGCCGCCGCAATGAAAGAGAGAACGAGCAGTGCCAGGGCGACGACCGCTAGTATCAACAGCCTGCGATTGGCTTTCATCTTCGTGGCTGCCTAACGAGTGGCGGGGCTGGGCGGGCGAGATCACCAACGCTCAACGCGAGGGCCGCTTGACTCGTGTAAATTGCCGACTGCGTGTCGTGACTGGTCGCAAGCGCGGAGGTGAGGTTGCGTTCCGTGCTGACGACCTCGGGATACGTGCTCAGCCCTTGCTTGTAGGATTCGAGCACTGCGTCAAATGCACTCTTCGACGCGGTCAGTAACTTTTCGGCCGCGTCCTGTTTCTTAAGCGCGGTTTTGTAATCGGTGTACGCTTTCCACACTTCTCGGGCAGCCGAGTCGCGCGCCCCAGCAAGTTCATTCTCGGCCTGATGCAGGTCGGCCTCGGCGATGTCGAGTTTGTGCCGGCGTGCGAACCCATCGAAGATCGGCACGTTCATGGTGAGAAAGGCGCCAAAAGTTGGCCGGGCGCCACCGAAAAAGTCCGAGTTTGCGATGCTGACGTCCAGATCGGTTTCGGAACCATGCGCATCCAGCGTGACCTTTGGATAGTACTCAGCGCGGGTCCTGAGAATTTCCTGTTCCTTGGCGCGGACATTTGCAAGCTTCGCGACCAGATCCGGCCGTTGGGACAAAGCCTTTGTGATGAGTTCACCCACGGAGTCTGCCGTCTGAGCATTCAGATGACTTGTCTCCGGCAGGTCCGCCACTTTGAGCGACACGGCCGGCATAAGGCCGATGCTCTCAATGAGAGCCACTCTGGCGTCACTCTCCGCGCCGAGGCTGGCTTGAAGATCAAAATTAGATTGCGCACTTTGCTGTTGCGCCTGGAGCAGTTCCGGTTTTGTGGCAAGGCCGGTGTCGAACCGCGCCTGCGCCGCCTGCTCCACGGTTTTCGCTGCGTCCAGCGCGCTCTGAGTTACCATCACCTTTTGGCGCGCAGTGCCGAGCTGATAAAACCGGTCCGTCACATCAAAGACAATTTTTTGGTGCGTTCCATTAAAACCGACATTCGCCATCATCAATTTCTCCCGGGCAGCTTCCCTAATCGCTTTTCGTTCGCCAAAGTCGAGCAGCAGCCACTTCGCGGTTAACTCGCCGCGCGCCAGCAACGATTGCGTGATCAATGTACCGCCGCCGACAATCTCGACGTTCGGCAGGTTCCCATTGGTTGGCGGCGGTTGTGGCTTCGTCCGCAACGTTGGAAACGGGATAAAGGCCCGGTCGTATCCTCCGACTGCCGCCGCGACGATGTACGGGTAGTAAGCGCTCTCGGTCAGACCCACGGCAGCCGCTGCCATCCGGGCGCGCTCCCAGGCGACGCGTGTTTCCGGATTACTGCGCTGCGCGATGTCAATCAGTTCGGCGAGATTATAGGTCTTGCGCGGATCGATGGCCGGCAAATAGCGCCGTTCAGCTTCAGTCGGTTGGTATTGGCGAAGTTCTCCTTCATATCTTGGAAGCGCCGGTGGCGCCCACGGCCTCACCGACGACGGAGGAGCATCATCGCGGGCAAATGCGATCCCGATGATCATGCAAAATTGTGTCGCTCCCAAGAAAGAGATCTTTACGAGAACCCCTCGAAGCCCGCAGCAGCGTTTCATCAGGATTCATTATGGCTCATCGTGACCTGAATTGGCGAGTACAGAAGTGGCGCTCGTTGATCTTGTTTGCTTTGCTCGCGCGCGGATTCGAGCTAGTTGACCGCTGAGCGCTTCGATATCACGCACGGTGATCATCTGCTCGATTTCTTGGCCGAAGAAAAGATCAAGTGTCCAACTCACCATGACTCGCAGCTTCTTAGCCAAGCGTGGAAGCTTCATTAGATACACCGATCGCCAGAACCACCAGGCGATAAAACCGGAAAACTTGATCCCAAACACCATCGCCACGCCGGTACGATGACCAATGCTCGCCAACTGTCCCATCATTTTAAAACGGAACGGCTTGAGCGGCCGACCGAGGATCGCAGCTTCGATGTTCTTCGCAACCGTCACTCCTTCCCGTAAGCCGTGCTGCGCCGTTGGCGGATGAAAGTTTTCGGTGTTTAAGATAGGCACGGCCGCGCAATCGCCTGCCGCCCATAAGCCAGGAACACCCGTCACCGCCAAGTACTCACTAACCAGGAGTCGACCACGTTCCTTCTCGCAAGGTAAGGCAGCGATGACCGGACTTGGTTTCACACCCGCAGTCCAGATCAGAGTCGCGGCAGGAATCGATGTGCCATCGCTTAACGTGACCACTACCCCATCGTAGTTCGCCACACGCGCGCCTTTGATCACATCCACTTTGCGCTCGCGCAGTTTCCGTTCGGCGTAGTGCCCCAGTTCTTCACCTAATTCGGGCAGAATGAAATTCCCCGGATGAACCACCACAACTCGAATCAATTCTTCGCTCAACTGCGGATAATAGCGCACGGTTTCCCGCACGAAGTCGTTAACGGCGCCGGTTGTTTCGGTGCCTGAGAAACCACCCCCAGCAGTGACGAACGTGAGTAACTGCCGGCGTGCCGCCTCATCGCTCTGTAGAGTAGCTTCTTCTAAAAGCGCCACCATGCGATTGCGTAGCAGCGCCGCATCACTCAAGCTCTTCATGGTTACCGACCAGTCGCGGACGCCGTCCATATTGAAGAAGTTTGTTTCCGAGCCGAGCGTCAGAAGCAGATGATCAAACTCGAATTCCAGTTCGCGGTCCGCAACGCTGGCTATGCAATGGATGCGTCGCGCATTTAGATCAATCGCCTGAACATCGGCATCAAAAAACTTCACATGGCGAAGAACGCGCCGGAGCGGATTCACGATGTCACCCGGATAAAGATCTCCGGCGGCGACCTCGTGCAGCATCGGCGTAAACAAAATGAAATTCTCGCGACCGATCAGCGTCACCTCTACGTCCGCTCGACGCGCAAGCCGTTTGTCGAAGTGCATTGCCGCGTAAAGCCCGGCGAACCCGCCACCGGCAATGACTATTCTAGTCGTCTTCATGCCGTTACCGCGAATCGTAACGCGACCCGCGCGATCGAGATACTATTGATGGCCGCCATCATCAGTCTTTTCTCCATCTTTTTCTCAAGCTTGCGGCCCTGGAAATTTCACTAAATTTCGCGTCTACCAGCAATTCACAGACGGCCCGCCGAGCCTGTCATTCTCTCCAGTCACTAGCTTTTTCCGATCGCTTCTTTCATCATCTGCCGCGCTCGCGCTGACAATGGTCCCATCCCACTCCCGGGGAGGTACCACAGGCCTTTGTCTACATCCGGGGTGTAAAGGAAAATGACGCCTTCACCCGCGTCCATCTCTTCGGCGAGCTTCTTGAGTTCTTCAACGTTGATTGTTCGAATCGACTTCATGACGCTTTTACGGCGGTCGTCGTCGATTTTGTCGATGTCGACGAATTTATCGAATGGCATGGGATTTATTCCGTAGGGTATGGTTCGTTAGGTTGTAAAAGGGAGGCATTGTGCTCTCGCTGAAAGTGGTCGATCACGTCGGCGACAGTTGTGAAGCGGTTTACGCCGCCCAATTTGCTGTCGACGCCTTCATGGCGGAGCCGATCGCGCACTGAGGAGCGCGGTTCAACCGCTTGGAATCGGATATGCTCTGCGATGAGTTCGCCAGCCATACCCGCAAGCGTGTAGGCACTCTGCATGTCAACAAGCGGTGCGGCGGAGAGATCGAGCACTACGAGCTTCGGCGGTGTCGGCTCAGCGCGGACACGGTTCAGGATCGCATCGCAAACATTGTCCACGTTAAAGTAGATGAGGGCCGATTCGGGCCGGAAAATCATTACATTCGGGATGATTTCGTTATCTGAATGTCGATCGCAATCCGAGAAACGCCGCGTGCCGGGGATTCGTCCAAGTAAAGCGACGTGGGGATGAGACGATGCGCGCACTAGTTGCACAAGTGAGATTGCGGCGCCGATCAGTACGCCGTCGAGCAGGCCGAACGTGAGCACGCCACCGAAAGCTGCCACCGCCACCACAAACTCGGATCGATCAATACTCCAGAGTTCTTTCAAGGTTGAAAGCTTGAGCAGACCCGCTATCGCAACCAACACCACGGCCGCGAGGACGGGTTGCGGTAAGGCGCTTAATAGGTGCGAGAAAAAGAGCACAACTATAAGAATGAAGACTGCCGCGAGGGCGGTCGAGAGGGGTGTGCGCGCACCGCCCTCTTCATTGACGAGCGACTGTGACGTTCCACCACTCACCGGAAAGCCGCCACCGAGTCCGGCGAACAGGTTCGACGCCGCCAGTGCCAGATTTTCTTGGTTAGCATCGAATCGGCCGCCGTGCTTCGCGGCGAACATCCGGCCGATCGCGGCCGTTTCGACAGCACCGAGGAGAAAACACGCCAGGGCTAATGGAAGTAATTCGTTCAAATCGTTCCAGTGGACGGCGGGAACTCTGAGCGGGGGTATTCCCTGCGGTACGGCGCCGATCAGTTTCACGCCGCGCGTCTCCAATGAAAGCACCGAAGCGGCAGTGATCCCTCCGATTACAACGAAAAGCGCGACCGGCTTGTGTTTCAGAAAGATCTTTCCAAGAATGAGCAGCGCGAGCGCGATTCCTCCAACCAGAAGCGACATGGAGTTCGTTTCGTTTAGGTGCTTGAAAAAATAGCCCGTGTTTCCCCAAAAACTGCCATGTGCACTATGAAAACCGAAAAGCTTTGGTAATTGCGTGCTGGCAAGGAAAAGCGCCACGCCGCATTTGAATCCGGTCATAACACTCTCTGAGATGAAATGTACCATGACTCCGGCTTTCGCGAGCCAGGCAATAAAGGCGATGACCGAGACCAGCAGCGCCGTGCCGGCCGCGAGCGTGCCAAAGCGCATCGTGTTTCCGCCTGTGATTTCGCCTAACGAGGCGCCGATGACCAGCGAAATTGCGGAAGTGACGGAGGCAACGGTGTAGCGCGAACCGCAAAAGATCCAGAAAACCAGGCCGCTGAACAAACAGGCGTAAAGGCCGGCTTCCGGAGGCAAGTTCGCCAGAGACGCATCGCCCAACGCTGCCGGAAGCAAGTAAGCGGCGAGCGTAATACCGGCGAGGATATCGCCGCGCAGCCAGCTGCCATTGTAGGCGCGTAGCCAAGTGAGAGCAGGGATCGAACGCAGGAGAAACGGTGAACTCATCGCGACAATCTCCTCACAGACGAACAGCGCTTTAACCTCCGCGGTCTTTGCGGTGACGCATTTTGTACTGCTCGACCCACGCGCGAGCTGCTTGTAACGGATCGCTGCTATGGCGTTCAATCCAAGCTTGTAGTCCCTTCTCGTCGATCGGAAGGTCGAGAACTCGAGGCCGGCCGAATAGCGTGCCGAATGTTTCCATTACTTTTGGAATGCTGCGAAAAACGATGTCGTCCATCGCTTCGGGTTTTCCCTGGGAGGCATATGCATTGAAGTCCACCCAGTGTCCATCCGGACGGAGCACAAACATGCGTGTCCTTGGCAATGGATCGCTCGGCGCGACGCCAGTTTGAGTTACCAGGTAAGGTCCACGCTCACCTTCAGAACCGAGATTCAAAATCTGGGAGTCCTTGTAGTCATTGGTGATTGTACGCATCGCTTCGCCCTTCCATGTCGTCCTGGCCTCTGGCTACTTCAAGCATTCATGGACTTTTGAACGTGGAAATTCGTGAGATGTGGATGGGAAAAAGTGCAGCCAGCAAAAGAACTCCACTAACAAGCTGAGCGATCACTACAAGCTGACCATAGCCAGGCGCCGGCGAGTAGTCGGTGAATCCCATGATGAAGAAACTGATGTAAAGCGCATCCAGCGGGGTCTTGCCGGATGGAAAGACCTCCGCTCCAACATACAGACCAGCAAAACCAGAAACAATTGCCAGAAAAAGCAGTGCAATGACAAAAATGCCAGTCGTCTTTCTAGGGAAAAAGCGCGTTATCCATGAGTGCCTGCGCAAAAAAGCATCGTCATCCGAGCGAAGTGCAGCGAGCAGCAATACGATGAACAGATATAAGTCCGAAATCACTATTGCGATCCAAGCGAGAAACCGATAGCTCAAAAAAACGGATGTGATGCCAATTGCTAAAACCAAAGAGAAGATAACAATTAGGACAATGTCCTTTCTTGCTTCTTCGCTCATATGAATTTCAAATGCTTACGCAGCTGCTGGCTATAAAGACTGACGTGAATTTGACTCAATGATTGCCCTTTTAAAGACGGATTTGATGGGTGCCGAACTACTTGTTTTCTCAAGCCTTGTCTGGCGGAAATTTTAGAGAACGTTGAGATTCTTCTCCGCACGGTGGTGAATGAGGTTGACGGCCACTCAATCAATCCCGCCAAAGATTGCATTCCGTGCAGTCTCGACTGCGAATATTAGAAACAATTGCAAGCGTGAGAGACGCGCAACCATCGTTGATTTCTCCTATGTTGGTTGTGGAATAAGAATGGTGGTTGAAAGCTGCCGTGGCGCCGATCCCCAGGGGCTTTGCGCTTCTTCGGTGTGAAGCTTCTCAGTCAGCGCCGCGACGTGCGCTTCGATAATTTGATGGCATGCGGTCAACTCTCGCTCGCGAGCCTGAACGCCCCGGCGAGCCAGTGCTTCCAGATCATCTATATTAAATAGAGAAACGTTATCGAGTCCGGTCACAGCAGGATCGATATTACGCGGCACGGACAGATCGATGAGAAGCAGTGGGCGATTGTGCCGTGCCTTCATCAAATTTTCGATATCTTCGCAACTCAATAACGTCTCAGCGCTGCTCGTCGCAGCGATGACAACGTCGACATCGCGCATTTCAAAAAGGCAATAACCGAAGCAGACCGCTTCGCCGCCGCGGCGCGTCGCGAGATCGAGCGCGCGGTCAAACGAACGATTCGAAATGAAGATCGATTGCGCGCCTTTTTTTAATAGAAGTCGAACACAGTTCTCCGCCATCTCGCCGGCGCCGAGTACCATGATCGATTGCTGCGACAGATCGGTCTTTCCAATCAATTCCACTGCCGTGCTTTTGATTGAAACGGTGCCGCGCCCGATGCCGGTGCGCGTCCGAATTTCTTTTGTCGCCTGAAACGCCCTTTGAAACAGCCGATTTAAAACGCGGCCGGTCAGTCCGGCGTTGCGAGCGATCTCATAGGCATTTTTGATTTGGCCGGTGATTTCAGTTTCACCGAGTACCATCGAGTCCAAACCGGCGGTAACGCGGAGCAGGTGACGCACCGCAGCGGCGCCCTCGTACACATAAATGTGCGGATCCAAATCGCCCGGCTCAGCGCGAAGCAACTGTAACAGTGA
>WNGE01020711.1_pt1 | contig 10080 bp, 8 predicted proteins | sample 5400651 | NCBI WGS metagenome assembly WNGE01 (sample SAMN13153370, study PRJNA577476) | soil metagenome | isolation source: 60 cm soil or saprolite under grassland replicate 2 | place: USA:California | collected 2016-06-15 | reverse complement strand
GCGAACACGTCCTGCTTGATCGCCATGTCCTCGAACACGGCCTCTATGACGATGTCGCAATCGGCGATCGACGCGTAGTCGAGCGTGCCATCGATTCGCGCCAGCGCCGCATCGGCCTTCTGCTGGGCGAGGCTGCCTCTGGCCACCGACGTCGCGTAGTTCTTCTCGATGATGCCGCGGCCGCGTGCGAGCGCGTCCGGCGACATTTCGAGCTGCCTGACCGCAATGCCGGCATTGGCGAAGCACATCGCGATGCCGCCGCCCATCGTGCCCGCACCGATCACCGCCGCCGAACGGATCGGTGCCGGTTTCGTGCCGGAAGGCGCGCCGGGAATCCTCGCCGCCTCGCGCTCCGCGGAGAAGAGATACGTGAGCGCCGCCCGCTGCGGGCTAGCCTTGCATTCTTCGTACGCGGCAAGCTCCAGTGCGTACGCGTCGGCAAACGGCCGCGTGCAGGCCGCCTCGATGCAGTCGACGATCTTCCAGGGTGCAACGAGACCCTTCCACTTCTTCGCGTTCTTCTCGCGCAGCTCGCTGAACAGCGTCGGCGCAGCGCCTGCCATTTTTTCCTTGCCCTCGCGGGCGATTCGCAGCGGTCGCTGTTCAGCCACCAGCCGGCGCGCGAACGAGACCGCGCCTTCCAGCAGATCGCCTTCGATCAATTCGTCGACGAGGCCCAACGCGAGAGCACGGCGTCCGTCGATGTGCTTGCCGGTCGTGACGAGATCGAGCGCCACTTCGGGGCCGACTAACCGGGTGAGGCGTTGCGTGCCGCCGGCGCCGGGGATGAGGCCGATGTTCACTTCCGGCATGCCTAGCTTGACGCCGGGCACCGCCACACGCCAATGGCATCCCATCGCGATTTCGAGCCCGCCGCCGAGCGCATGGCCGGCGAGCGCCGCAACCATCGGCTTGCCCGCGGCTTCGATGGCGGCGATGACGTCGCGCCCGCTCGGTCCGCTGATGGCGCGGCCGAACTCCTTGATGTCCGCGCCGGGAATGAACGTGTTGCGGGCGCCGATGATCACCGCCGCCGCGATCGTCGGATCCTCCGCGGCGCGGCGCACGCAGTGCAGCAGCTCGGCGCGAACGGCCATGCTCATCGCGTTCACCGGCGGGTTGTCGATGGTGAGGATCGCGACGTCGTCGCGCGACTGGTAGATCACGGTTGCCATGGATGCACCTCCTGTAGAAAGAGTAAACTAAGTTATCTACGATTGCAATCGGGAGGAACGCCATGGATCTCGGTATCGCGGGAAAGATCGCGGTGGTCGCTGGCGGCAGCCGCGGTTGCGGGCGCGGCAGGGGCTCCCTTGCGGCCTTCCTGCGCTCCGAGCGCGCCGCATTCCTCACCGGCAAGACGATTCGCCTGGACGACGGTTACACGGAGAGCCTGTTCTAGCGATCGTGCGAAAAGCGCGCCGAGGGGGTTGACGGCGCGATTATACCTAGTATACTAAGTCAACGATGAGCGCCAACTTTCTCCATTCTGCGCAGGACGGCGCCGTCGTCACCCTCACGATGAGCCGGCCCGACGAGCGCAACGCGATAGGCTCGCATGCCGATTGCGACGAGTTCGTCGCCGCGCTCGAGCGGGCGAGCGCCGATCCGCGCGTCGCCGTCGTGATGCTCACCGGAGCGGGACCGTCCTTCAGCGCCGGCGGCAACCTGAAGAACATGCGCGATCGGATCGGCATCGGCGCGCTCGACACGCCGATGGCGACTCGCAACAACTATCGTGCGGGCATCCAGCGCGTTCCGCGCGCGCTGTGGGAACTCGAAATCCCCACGATTGCCGCGGTCAACGGCCATGCGATCGGCGTCGGTCTCGATCTTGCGTGCATGTGCGACATCCGAATCGCCGCCGACAGCGCGAAGTTCGCCGCGAGCTTCATCAAGGTTGGCATCGTGCCGGGCGACGGCGGCGCGTATTTCCTCCCGAAAGCGGTCGGCCTAGCGAAGGCGGCCGAGATGCTGTTCACCGGCGACATGCTGGACGCGGACGCCGCGCTCGCGTGCGGTCTCGTTTCCCGCGTCGTTGCGGTCGACTCGCTCATGGCCGAGGCCGGCAAGCTCGCCGCGCGCATCGCCGTCAATCCGCCGCAGACGCTGCGCTTGTCGAAGCGCTTGCTGCGCGAAGCGCAACATGCACGGCTCTCCGAGGTGCTTGAGCTTTCCGCCGCCTACCAGTCGCTCGCCCATGAAACGGCCGATCACCGCACGGCGTTGAACGCATTTTTCGACAAGCGCGTGCCGGTATTCACCGGCCAATGAATGCGCCGATCGCCATTGCCCAAAGAGGAACGACGATGAACGAGAAGATCTTGTCGAGCAAGGAAGGGGCTATCGGCCACGTCGTCTTCAACAACCCGGACAAGCTCAACGCGATCTCGCTGCAGATGTGGGAAGGCATGGGCGCCGCGGTGGACGCGTTCGAGCGCGATGCCGACATCCGCGTCATCGTGCTGTACGGCGCCGGCGGCAAGGCGTTCGTCGCCGGCGCCGATGTATCGAAGTACGAAGAGGAGCGGATGGGCGACAACGCGCAGGAGCACTATGCGCGGACCGGCGAGCGCGCGCTGTCTTCGCTGTACAACTCGAGCAAGGCGACGATCGCGGCGATCGACGGCTATTGCATCGGCGGAGGCATCTCGGTCGCGGTGAGCTGCGATTTGCGCATCGCCACCGCGAAGTCCCAATTCGGCCAGCCGGCGATGCGTTACGGCATCGGCTATCGCTACAAGAGCCTGCGTCGCGTCGCCGATCTGATCGGGCCTGCGGCGGCCAAGGACCTGCTGATCGGCGGCTACATGTTCGATGCACAGGAGGCGTACGTGAAAGGGCTCGTCGGCAGGGTGCTGCCGGAAGACGGCTTCATGGACGCGATCGTCGCGCAGGCGCGAAAGATCGCCGACGGCGCCCCGTTGACGCTTCGGCAGGTGAAGCATGCGATCGCGCAGATCGTGATGGACCCCGCCGAGCGCGATCTCGACGAAGCCGAGCGGCTGTTCCAGCAATGCTACGCGAGCCGCGATTATCGGGAAGGCATTCGCGCATTCGCCGAGAAGCGCAAGCCTCATTTCGTCGGTGCCTGAAGTCGAGATGGACGTCTCGAGCATCGAGCGGCTGCTCGCGCCGACATCGGTGGCGATCGTCGGAGCATCCGATGATCCCACGCGCGTCGGAGGCCGTCCGATCCAGCGGATGCTTGCTGCCGGGTACCCGGGGCCGATTTATCCGGTCAATCCGACACGCAGCGAAGTTCAGGGCCTCAGAGCGTATCCATCCATTGCGGCGATCGACGCGCCGGTCGACTGCGCGGTGCTCGCGGTCGGCGCGGATGCGGTGCTGCCGTATGTCGAGCAGTGCGCGCTGAAGGGCGTCAAGTCGCTCGTCGTGTTCAGCGCCGGCTTTGCCGAGATGGGCAGCGAAGGTCAAACGGCGCAGAAGCGCATCGTCGACGTTGCTCGCGCGGCGGGCATGCGGATGATCGGACCGAACTGCCTCGGCGTTTACAACGTCTCGCAGAAGGTCTACCTGACGTTCACGAGCCTGTTCCAGCAAACCGTCCATCCCGGGCTCAACATCGGCCTCGTCAGCCAGAGCGGCGGCTACGCGAGCCACGTGCTGAAGCTCGCGCAGAATCGCGGCCTCGCGATCGGTCACTTCATCACGACGGGCAACGAGGCCGACGTCGAGTTCGGCGAGGCGCTGGCCGCGCTGGCGCTGAATCCCGACGTCAACGTCATCCTTGCGTATATCGAAGGTGTACGCGCGAAGCACACGTTTCTGCAGGCGCTCGAAATTGCGCACCGCAATCGCAAGCCGGTCGTCGTGTTGAAGGTCGGCGGCACCGAAGCCGGCGCCGCGGCAGCCGCGTCGCATACGGCGTCGCTCGCAGGCGCCGACGCGATCTACGACGCAGTGCTCGCCGACTACGGCGCTTTTCGCGCGCGCTCCATGGAAGAAGCGCTCGACGTCGTCTACGCGGCGAGCTGGAATCGCTTCGCGCCGCGCGGCAGCGTGTGCGCGATCAGCGCTTCCGGCGGCATCGGCGTGCAGATCGCCGACGCCGCGAGCGAGGCCGGCTGTCCGTTGCGCGAGACGCCGCAAGCGGCGCAGCGGGCGATCGTCGATATCGTGCCGCTCGCGTCGGCGCGCAACCCGATCGATCTCGTCGGCACGATGATGAGCGATCCGCATGCGATCGAACAGGCGCTGCGCGTCCTGTTCGCGCAAGGAAGCTTCGATGCGGCGCTGATCTTCATCGGCATCAATGGGCTGATCGCGAAGCTCGTCGAGCCGTTCATCGCCGTGCTCGCGCGCGTCATCGACGAATTCCCCGACAAGCTCGTCGTGGTATCGGCGGTCGCCGACCCTGCGACCGTGCGTGCGATGGAGGCGATCGGCGTGCCGGTGTTCGAGGACCCGGGCCGCGCGATGAAGGCGCTTGCCGCGCTCGGTCATTTCGCCGCGTCGTTCGTGCGCGCGTTGCCGTCACGCGCGAGCGCAACTGCGGCTGCGGGCGAGAAATTGCCCGCCGCGAAGGCGTTCAACGAAGCGGAAGGCAAGGCGATTCTCGCACGCCACGGCATCGGGCAGCCGCGCGAGATGGTAGCCGCTGATGCGACCAGCGCGCGCGATGCCGCCGAGCGCATCGGCTATCCGGTCGTTGTGAAGATCCTGTCGCCCGACATCGCGCACAAGACCGACGTCGGTGGCGTCGTGCTGGGTATCGTGTCGGGCGAAGCGATCGAAGCGGCAGTGGCGAAGATCGCCGGCGCCGTCGCGCTTCGTGCGCCGCACGCGAGGATCGACGGCTATCTGGTGGGCGAGATGGTGTCGGACGGCATCGAATGCATCGTCGGCGTCGACGTCGATCCGCTGTTCGGTCCGGTGATCATGTTCGGTCTCGGCGGTGTGCTCGTCGAGCTGCTGAAGGACGTTACCTTTCGACTCGCGCCCGTCGACGAGAACGAGGCGCGCGAAATGGTCGCTTCCGTGCGCGCGTTTCCGCTGCTCGACGGTTATCGCGGCAAGCCGAAGGCCGATGTGGACGCACTGGCGAGCGCCATCGCCGCGATCTCGCGTCTTGCGGTGGCCAACGCCGATCGGCTGCGCGTGCTCGAGGTCAATCCACTTCTGGTCATGCCGCACGGGCGCGGCGTGATCGCGCTCGACGCAGTGATCGAAACAACCCCCATCGATGTGACCTCCGGAGCCTTGTCATGACGCCGCAGCGCAAACCCCTGTTCGCCGTTGCGTTCGACGGCATTCCGAAAGCCTTGCACCGCGGCGAGTCGGAGCTTCCGTTCGTCGAGTTCGAGTCCGGTGTCGAGATGCAGGTACTGCACACCGACCTCGATACCGGCCTCTGGGTGATCCGCATGCGGCTCGCGCCCGGCGCGCAACTGCCGACGCACAAGCACGCGGGCGAAGTGTTCGCGTTCACGCTCGCGGGGGCCTGGAAGTATCTCGAGTACCCGGAAGTCAACACGGCCGGGTCTTACCTGTACGAGCCCGCGGGGTCGGTCCACACGCTGCAGGCATTGCCGTCGAATACGGAGAAGACCGATGTGTGGTTCGCGATCCGCGGTCCGAACCTCAATCTCGATGCGGAAGGGAAGGTGACGCTGGTTCTCGACGCGGGCCTTGTGCTCAAAGTCTATCGTTCGCGCTGCCGCGAGCTCGGGATGGCGAGCCCGACGGTCATCGGCAGCTGAGCGCATGGATCTGCGCTTCACCGAAGAGGAAGTCGGCTTTCGCGCCGAAGTGCGAGCGTTCGTTCGCGCCTCGCTGCCCTCTCGCGTCCGGCAGAAGATGATCGCGGGAAGCTCGCTCGGGAAAGACGACGTCGTTCAATGGCAGCGGATTCTCAACAAGCGCGGATGGGCAACACCAGCCTGGCCGAAAGCGCACGGCGGTCCCGGCTGGACCGCCGTGCAGCGTTACATCTTTCTCGACGAGCTGCATCAGGCGCCTGCGCCCGAGCCGCTGTCGTTCAACGTGAACATGATCGGACCGGTGCTGTACACGTTCGGCACCGAGGAGCAGAAGCGCCGGTTTCTGCCGCGCATCGCCAATCTCGACGACTGGTGGTGCCAGGGATTCTCCGAGCCGGGAGCCGGATCGGACGGCCAGAAGACGTGGCAGGGCATGGGCCATCACGCCGACTGGATGTTCACGCTCGTGCGCACGGCGTCGTCGGAAAAGCCGCAGGCGGGAATCTCGATGCTGCTGATCGACATGAAGACGCCGGGCGTTACCGTGCGGCCGATCATCACGATCGACGGCCGGCACGAGGTGAACGAAGTGTTCCTCGACGATGTTCGCGTGCCGGTCGAACAGCGCGTCGGCGCCGAAAATGCCGGCTGGGACATCACCAAGTTCCTGCTCGGCAATGAGCGCACGGGCATCGCGCGCATCGGCATGTCGAAGCACCTCGTGCGGCGCGCGAAGTCGCTTGCCGCGACGCTTACCGACGGCGAGACGACGCTCGCCGACAACCCTCGGTTTCGCGAGCAGGCCGCCGCGATCGAGATCGAGCTTCGGGCGCTCGAGATCACGCAGATGCGCGTGCTCGATTCGATGAAGGAGTCGAGCGACAAGCCCGATCCGCGCTCGTCGATCCTGAAGGTGAAGGGCACGGAGTTGCGCCAGCGCGCAAGCGAATTGTTGCTCGACGTCGCCGGTCCGCTCGCTGCCCCGTTTCGCGACGATTTCGATGACGGCGACGAACCGCTCGCCGGCAGCACGGCAGCGTCGGCCGTCGCTGCGACCTATTTCAACCTTCGCGCCGCGTCGATCTACGGCGGCTCGAACGAGATCCAGAAGAACATTCTCGCCAAGGGTGTGCTGGGCTTGTAGGTGCCATGGACTTCGCGCTCAACGACGACCAGCGGATGCTCGCGGACATGGTGGCACGTCTGGTTGCCAACGATTACGGCTTCGAGCAACGGCTGCGCTACGCGCGTGCGCGCGAGGGCTGGAGCCGCGCGATGTGGGCGAAGTGCGCGCAGCTCGGATTGCTGGCGCTGCCGTTTGGCGCCGAGCACGGCGGTATCGACGGCGGGTCGGTCGAGCTCATGCTGGTGATGCAAGCGCTCGGCAAGGCGCTGGTTCTGGAGCCTTATCTGTCGACCGTCGTGATCGCCGGTGCGGCGCTGCGCGCCGGCGCGACGCCCGGCCAGCGCGCGCAATGGATACCGCGGATCGCGGCCGGCGACACGATCATCACGCTCGCGCATGCCGAGCCGCAATCGCGCTACAACCTCGCCGATGTCGCGTGCATTGCTCGCCGCGACGGCGATGCGTACGTGCTCGACGGCCGCAAGGTGCTCGTCGCACACGGCGACAGCGCCGATCAGTTGCTGGTGAGCGCGCGCGTGCACGGCAAGCGCACCGATCGCGACGGCATCGGCCTGTGGCTCGTCGATGCGCGCTCGCCGGGTGTATCGCGCCGGAGCTACCGCACGATGGATGGCGTGCGCGCGGCGGACATCGGCCTCGACGGCGTACGCGTGAGCGCGGAGCACGCGATCGGAGAGCCCGGCAGCGCGATCGATGTCCTCGAAGGCGTCGCGAACCTCGCGATCGTGGCGCTCGCCGCCGAGGCGGTCGGCGCGATGTCGGCGTGCTTGGACATGACCGTCGAATACCTCAAGGTGCGCCAGCAGTTCGGCGGTCCGATCGGCCGCTTCCAGGCGCTGCAGCATCGCGCGGCCGACATGCTGATTGCCGTCGAGCAGGCACGCAGCATGGCGATGCTCGCCGCGCTAATGGTCGACGAGCCCGACGACAACGAACGGCGCAAGGCGATGTCGGCGGTCAAGGTGCAGATCGGCACGTCGGCGCGCTTCGTGGGCCAGCAGGCGATTCAGCTCCACGGCGGCATCGGCGTCACCGAGGAATACGCGGTCGGTCACTACTTCAGGCGCTTGACGATGATCGAGACCATGTTCGGCGATCGCGACCATCATCTCGCGCAGTTCGCGCGCTCCGGCGGCTTCGTCGAGGCGGCGTGAGGAGCGGCACATGGAGCTGCGGCGGGATCCCGGCGACGAAACCTTCCGTGAGGAGGTCCGTACGTTCCTGCGCGACTGTTTGCCGGTGGAAATGGCGCGCCGCACGCGGCGCGCGTTTCATCCGGCCAAGCCGGACATGCAGGCGTGGACGCGCATTCTGCATCGTCGCGCCTGGTCGGCGCCGCACTGGCCGGTCGAATATGGCGGCACCGGCTGGTCGCCATCGCGTCAATTCATCTTCGAAGTGGAGTGCGCTCTCGCCGGCGCGCCACCGACGTGCGCTTCGGCTTTCCGGCTCGTCGCACCGGTGATCTACACGTTCGGCACGGCCGCGCAGAAGGAGCGTTACCTGCCCGGCATCCGGTGCGGCGACGAGTTCTGGGTGCAGGGTTTTTCGGAACCGAACGCTGGCTCGGATCTCGCATCGCTTCGCACATCGGCGCGCCGCGACGGCGACGCCTACGTCGTCAACGGCCAGAAGATCTGGACGAGCGAGGCGCATTGCGCGGATCGTTTGTTCTGCCTGGTGCGCACCAACGCGACCGTCAAGCCGCAACACGGCATTTCGTTCCTGCTCATTGACGCCGATGCGCCCGGCGTCACGATCCGGCCGATCATCTCGATCGACGGCGCGCATAGCTTGAACGAGGTCTTCTTCGACGACGTACGCGTGCCAGTGAGCGACCGCGTCGGCGACGAAGGGCAGGGGTGGGCGTACGCGAAGTTCCTGCTCGAGCACGAGCGCGCGTTGAGCGCCGAAGTGCCGCGCAACCGGCGCATGTTCGCCCGATTGATCGAGATCGCGAGTCGTGAAACGTCGAACGGCGTACCGCTGCTGGAAGACGCGGCGTTCGCGCGACGCATCGCCGAAGTCGAAGTCGAGCTGATGGCGCTGGAATTCCTCACGTTGCGCGCGCTGTCGGAAGAGGGCAGCACGGCGAAACCCTGTTGGCCGAGCGGTTCGGTGCTCCATGTCCTCGGCTCGGAGCTGCAGCAGGCGATCGCCGAGTTGCAGCTCGAAGCGCTGGGAGAGCGCGCTACGACGTTCTATCCGGCGATCGACGGCGATGAGACGCCCGCGGACTATCCGCCGGGCCCGGATCACGCGCCGGGCGTTGCGTCCGATTATCTGTATCGGCGCGCGGTGACGATCTATGGCGGCAGCAACGAAATCCAGCGCAATCTGATCGCGAAGTCGGTTCTCGAGCTTTGACCGCTATGGACTTCGCATTGAACGAAGAGCAAACGATGCTGCGCAACAGCGTGCGCCGCTACATCGAGCGCGAATACGATTTCGCAGCACGCCGGATCGTGGTCGCGGAGCACGGCGGATTCAGCCGCGAGCGCTGGAACGCGTTCGCCGAAATGGGGTGGCTCGGCGTCGGCGTGCGGGAAGCCGCCGGCGGCTTCAGCGGTAGCGCGGTCGAATGCGCGATCGTGTTGGAGGAGCTCGGGCGCGCGCTCGTCGTCGAGCCGTTCGTCGCGCTTGCCGTACTCGCGACGCAGCTCGTGCTCGAGGCGTCCAAAGGTTGCGAACGAGCGCTGCTCGCGGAGCTCATCGCGGGCACGACCGTGATCGCGGTCGCGCACGGCGAAACGCGGGCGCGCGGTCGCCTCGCGCACGTGACCACGGTGGCGAAGCGCGCGGCGCACGGCAGTTATGTGCTCGACGGGTACAAGTCGCGGGTGCTCGGTGGACCGGTGGCCGATCGCTTCATCGTGTCGGCGCGCACGTCCGAATCCACGGACGATGCGCGAGGCATTACGCTCTTCGTGCTTAGCGCGCACGCGCCCGGCGTAAGACGACGCGGTTTTCAGCTACTCGACGGCAGCGTTGCGTGCGATCTCGTTCTCGACCGAGTGCAGGCGGGACCCGGCGACGTGCTCGGCGACGTGGGCGCGGCGTTCCACGCGCTCGAGCATGCGCACGCACACGCGATCGTTGGCGCCTGCGCCGAAGCGCTCGGCGTCATGGAGCGGGCGACGTGGACGACGCGCGACTATCTGCAGCAGCGCCGGCAGTTCGGAGCTCCGATCGGCAGCTTCCAGGCGCTGC
>WNGE01009724.1_pt1 | contig 10080 bp, 9 predicted proteins | sample 5400651 | NCBI WGS metagenome assembly WNGE01 (sample SAMN13153370, study PRJNA577476) | soil metagenome | isolation source: 60 cm soil or saprolite under grassland replicate 2 | place: USA:California | collected 2016-06-15 | reverse complement strand
GAGGTCCCGCCTTGCCGGGGTCGCCCTGCAGCACTGCGATCTTCGCGCCCTTGGGCATCGACGGCGGCGCATCGGTCCATTTGATATCTTTGGCATTGATGAAAGTCTGCGTGTCACTTGCTCCCTGCGCCAGCGCCGGGCCCGCAAGCACGGCACAGGCGATCAGCGCCAGAATAACAGGACGCTTCTTGTCGATGGACGTTCCCATGGTCGCATTGCTCCTTTCACAAAAAGAACGGCGCCACGATGGAGCCGAGCCTCCGAGGTCGGCACTGCTCCGCCGTGGGTTGCGATACTACCAGCCCACAGGAATAATGCGAGCGCGAGCCAGCGCTGCCCGCTCTCGACGGCAAAGGGTCGAGTACGGTCGCGGCCACGTTGGGGAAATCGCCGCATTGATCGATACAGGGGAGACTCCGCATGGCCCAGGCGCCTGACGCCACGATCGACCTGCGGTCGGACACCGTGACGCGGCCGACCGCCGCGATGCGCTCGGCGATCGCAGCGGCTCCGGTCGGCGACGATCAATACGGCGAGGATCCGACGGCGAACGCGCTGCAGGAGCGCGTGGCGAAGCTGCTCGGCAAGGAAGCCGCGCTCTGGCTGCCGTCGGGGACGATGGCCAATCAGGTCGCGCTGCGCGTGCTCACGCGGCCCGGCGACGACGTCATCGTCAGCCGCGAAAGCCACGCGGTCTGGCACGAAACCGGTGCGGCGGCGGCCAACGCGGGAGTCCAATTCACCGAAATCGGTGCGCGCGGCGTGTTCAGCGCCGCCGAATTCGACGCGGCCTGCAAGCCGCGCGGCCACGTCATCTACCCTCCGACGACACTGGTCGAGATCGAGAATACGCATAACCGCGCCGGCGGAATCATCTTTCCGCAGGCCGAAGCGGAACGCATCTGTGCCGCGGCGCGCGAGCGCGACATCGCGACCTTCCTCGATGGCGCGCGGCTATGGAACGTCGCCGTCGCAAGCCGCCGCTCGCTCGCCGAGCTCGCGGCGCCTTTTGATCTCGTCGCAGTCGCCCTATCGAAGGGCCTCGGCGCGCCGGGGGGATCGCTGCTCGCCGGCTCGCGCGCGCTCGTCGAGCGCTCCGTGCGCTACCGGCGAATGTCGGGCGGCGCGATGCGCCAGGTCGGCATCTTCGCCGCGGCGGGTCTGTACGCTCTGGAGCGGCACATGGAGCGTCTCGCCGAGGATCACGCCAACGCGCGGCTGATCGCCGAACGGCTTGCCGCCAGCAAGCGCGTCGTCATCGATCTCGCCGCGGCACAGACGAACATTCTCGTTTTCGGCCTCGCCTCCGACGCACCGGATGCGCCAACGGTGGTCTCCCGCGCCAGGGAGCGAGGTCTGCTGATCTTCGCGTTCGGCCCGCGCACGGTGCGCGCCGTGACTCACCTCGACGTCACGCGCGAGCAGTGTGAGCGGGCGGCGGAGATTCTGGTGGCAATCGTCGAAGATCGCGCCGGAAACCCGCAATGAAGCGCCCCGGCGCGCTACTCGGCGTAGTACACCGCGAAATCGCCTGCTTCGTCCTGCCACAGCGCGACGTCGGAAAAGCCCGCGTGGCGCAGCAGCGCGGCGAACTGCTCCGGCGAGTACTTGTACGAATTCTCGGTGTGGATGCGCTCCCCGGCGACGAACACGCGCTCACGGCCGGCGATGGCGACGCATTGCGCCCTGCGCGCCTCGAGATGCATCTCGACGCGGCTCGCGGCGCTGTTGTAGAACGCCACATGCGCGAACGCCTTCGGATCGAAGTCGGTGCCCAGAAGCGCATTGACGTGGTTAAGGACATTGCGGTTGAAGGCAGCGGTGACTCCGAGCGCGTCGTCATAGGCTGCCGAAAGCCGCGCCTCGTCCTTGGGCACGTCGACGCCGATAAGAAGCCCGCCGCGGCGGTCGCAGAGCTTGCGTACCTGGGCGAGCAGCTCGAGCGCCTCGTCGGGAGCAAAATTGCCAATGCTGGAGCCGGGATAGAAGAACGTGACCGCGCCTGCGTCGAGATCCGCAGCAAGGTCGAGCGTACGCGAAAAATCGGTGATGACGCCGGTGAACTCGATCTCCGGATGGGCCGCGGCAAGCCGCGTCAGGGCGGGCTCGATCGCGGCCGCCGCGATATCGACCGCGATGAAGCGCCGGGGTTTCAGCGCAGCAAGCCAGGACTCGCCCTTGGCGCAATTGCCCGCGCCGAGATCGACAAACTGCCGGTTGCGGCCGACCACCGCGGCGATCGTCTCGCGGTGCGCGCTGAAGATCGACCGCTCGGTGCGCGTGAGGTAATACTCGGGCAGCTCGCAGATCGCTTCGAACAGCGCGCAACCCAGGCCGTCGTAGAAGTACTTCGGCGGTATCGCCGCCGGCGCGGCGAACAAGCCGTCGATCAACGCGGCCCATTCGGTCCGCGCCTGTGGGCGGAGCGCGCCGATCATGCGGTTCACAAGGTGATAACCGCGCTCTTTCGCCCGCTCCGCACCCCGGTATGGAACCGCTGCCCATTGCGCCATCACTCACCCTCCCCGATCCCCAAATGATAATCGTCGCGTTTAGCTTGAAAAACTTACAATGCTGGCGACTCCAGGCTGACTCGCTTCCGATGCGCGCCGATACTGTCGCAACGAACGCTATGATTGGCAAGCCGGGCCGCGAATGTCGGACCGGCGGAGTTCCATCGAGTTTCCGCGGACCCTAGCATCGCAATTCTCATGCCCGAGTCTCCTGATTCCTCTTTGCACCGCGCCGCCTCGCCGCTCGAGACGCGCATCGGACTCTTCGCCGGAGCGACCTTTCGGCTCGCGAGCGGTCGCTGTCTCGATTGCGCGGCGATCCCGCAGGCGCTGTGGTACTTCGCGGACGAAACGATCGCCGCGCCGCGCCCGGGCCTTCCGGTCGCCGGTTTCACCCGCAGCGTCAGCGTATGGCAGGACGTCGAGCAATGGGCCGTCACGCACCCGCCCGGGACGCCGATCGACGCGCCGCCGCTCGTCTGGATCGGCTCGCCCGAGATCGTGCGCGGCGCGAGTCTCTCCCCCGACGGCGCGACGCTGGCCGTGAGTGCGAAGCGCTGGTCATTCGCACTCGTGCCCAAGATTCCCCTCAACCGTTCCTATTACAACGCCGCATCGACCGCCTACCTTGCGCCGCGAACGCTCACGGTGCGCGGGAGCAGCCGCGACGGCGTGTTCACGGCCCGCACACTGTGGCCCGAAGATTTTCGTCTGGATAGCAGCGCGCCGTCACAGCGTGTCGACGCAACCCCCGAGGCGGTGCGGGCGCTGGTGCGAGCCGAACCGCGCGGCGGCGCGCAGAGCCCGTTCGCGGCGATCCCGCTGTGGGAGCGCTCTCCCGGGTCGGCACGCCGCTGGGAGGGCGCGCCCGTTCTCGCCGTCATCCTCAACGGCGCGCAGGGCGATGACGACGAAGCGCACGGCGGCCATTTCGCTTTGGTCACGGGCCGCGTCGGCGCCGCGGGCACGCCGGGGGGCCCGGGCGCGATCAGCGACTGGATCACCAACAATTTCTACACGCTCGACGCAGAAAGCGAAAAGGGCATCATCGCCGCGATGTTGCCGCTCGACAATTATCTCGCCGATCTGAACAGCGGCCAGGCCTGGTATCGGCCGTCCTACCTCATCGTCGCGGTGCTCAAGCGCGAGCGCGTCGCGAGCCAGGTGCAGGGTGCGCTCGAGCGAACCTACAACCAGTTCTACCGGCACCAGCTCCTCTACGATCACGCGACGATGAACTGCACGAGCATCAGTGTCAATGTGCTACGTGCCTTGGGCTGGAATGTGCCCGCGCGCGGCGCGACCAGCTGGGCCGTTGCGGCGCTGGGTTTTCCGTACTTTGCGCTGCGCGAGCGTCGTCTCGCGAACACCTTACAGAGCTTCGACTATCTCACCGAGGATCGCACGCGGCTCTTTCCGGCGGCAGGATTCGAGGAGATCGGCGCCGACTTGCTCCGGCTCGCGACCGGGCGACCCGCGCGCGCGCCGACGCCGTTCGAGGCCATGCTCGCCGATGACCTCGAGGCGCTGGTCTTTCTGCGTGTCCCGCAGCTGCCGTCGTCGCGGGTCTGGGGCGACTATCCGGTTGTGAGTGCATGGGAATACCGGAGACGCTATCCCCGAGACCCCGCCAAGGTGCAGGTCATTCCCGTTCCCTCGCGGCCATTCCCCGATCACCTGCGCGACGCCGATCTCCTCCCCCCGCCGGGCCACCGCGGACAGGTTGCGTTGTCGGTCTGGGCCATGCTCAGCGTCGTGGGAATACCTTGGGTCTTGTGGCGCTGGTGGCGGCGCCGCAGCGCGGATCTGCCAACGTCGCCGTTCACTAGATCTCGTACTCCAGGTTGAAGCGGATGGTCGTGTTCGGCGTATTGTGATTGAGGCCGAACAGAACCGCGGCATCGAATTTGATCTTGTGTCGCGCGCCCAGCACGACCTGGCTGAAAAATGCCGGTCCTATCTTGTGCTCGGTCTCATGCGCGAAATCGTTGCTGCGTCCAAGCGTGCCGAACCCTTGCACTCCGGGCTCGAACCGCGGATCGCCCCGCCACTTCACCTGCCAGGCGTAGTTGATCTCGGCGCCGGGCTCGGCGTGCGCGCCGAGCTGGCGTTCGAAGAGTAGATTGACGTTCGTCTGCAGCGAGCCGAACTCCTTCTGCAACATCGGTCCGATGGCGACGGCGTTGCGGCCTTCGCCGCGATCGTGCACGAGCTCGGCAAAGAGGCCGACATCAAGCCAATACTGGCCGGGCTCGGTCAGCGCAAAGATGTTCTCCCATTCGATTTCGTCGAGACGCGTTGACGTATCGGGTAGTCGCGTCACGCCAACGGTCAGCTCGCTCTTCCACCACGAAGTGAAACCGTAGCCGACATCGACGATGACTTGGCGCTCGCGATCTTCGTCGTGATTCCGCCACTTCTGCCAGCCGCCGCGCAGCTCGAGCTCCCATTCGCCTTGCTCGACGGTCGGGAGATAGACCTTGTCGGCGGGATCGGCTTGTGCGCTCGGTGCTTGCAGGAAGAATGCGGCGGCTAGCGCGCCTGTGGCGCTCCGTGCGCGCCATGCATTCTTCTTCTTGGTTTTCCCCATACCTTCATTCCGATGACGATCAGCGCGCCCGTGATGACGTAGAACAGCACCTGGATTCCGGCCGGACGCGCGTCGTAGCCGATCAACGCATGCAGCGTCTGTCCCAGCAGCGATCGATCGGAAAGCAGTGTGGACGTATCCCATAGCTTCGGCCCCAACGAAGGCAGCAAGTCGGCCTGCACCAGGAAGCGTGCTCCCTGCGAAGCCATGCCGGCGGCAAGCAGGAGCAGCAGCCAGTTGGTCGCTGTGAAGAAGTGTCGAATCGGAATTCGGAGCATACCCAAGTACAGTGCAAGCCCGGTTGCGCAACCGCCGGCGACGCCGAGCGCGATACCGCCTGCGATGTCCACCCAACCCGAGCCGCCGGCGACTTGGGCAAACAGGAACAGGACGACCTCGGAGCCTTCGCGCAGCACCGCAAGGGCAACGACGAGCAGCAACGCCACCAGCGGCCGGTGGCCGACGGAGACCTCCGAGCCCAGCGCCTGCAACTGCAACGCGAGCTGCCGACCGTGAGTCGCCATCCAGATCGCGTGCCACCCGATCATCACGACCGCGGCGAAGAGAACCATGGCGTTGAACAGTTCCTGACCCATGCCGGCGGCCGCATCGGCGATGACGCCTGCCGACAGCGCGATGGCCACGGCGCCGAGCACACCGGCAGCGACGCCCGCGCCGATCCAGCGTTCCCGTCCGGGCACGCCGCGCGTCGCCGCAAACACGACGCTCACGACCAGCGCCGCTTCGAGAACCTCACGAAAGACGAGTATGGCAATGCCGAGCATTGATAGCCGCCTATTTCGCGATCAGCACGCCCTTCGCCGTTTCCTTGTGGAAATCGCCGAAGAACGGATAACGGCCCGGCTCGAGCGGGCCGACGAAGATCGTGACTTGCCCCTTCGGCGGCACGACCTTTTCGCGGTTGAGCTCGTAGCTTTCGAATTCCTCGGCCGTCGCATCCTGGTTCTCGATGACAAGCTTGATCTTCTTTCGCGCCGGCACCGTCAGCTCCGCGGGGACGAACTTGTGCTCGCGGAGGATCAGCCGCACATCGGTGTCCTCTCCCAAGGCCGGCAGGGCGCCGAGCAGGAAGCTGCAGGCGAGGACGAGTATCGGTATCCGCATCGATGACATAAAGCGATCTTCAGAGACTAATGGTAATAGTAATGATTCTCATTAAAGAATGCAAGTCATTAAGATGATCGGTGCTTCGCGATGGCGGCTCCTTGATGAGGATCAATGTTCTGGGCGACCCGTGAAGAGTCGTCTCCGCTGAAGCGCAAGACAAGCAAAATCAGCGCGTTGCGAGACGATACCCGACCTGCGCCAACACCGCCGCCAGGACCAGCGACCACAGTGCGGCATCGCGCGGCAAGCTGGCGGCAAAAACCAGCGTAAATGCGACGGGCGCGACCGCCTTGGCGACGAACGCCGGAAGCGCGAGTCGTCCCAGCAGCGCGCCATAGTTGCGCCGCCCGAACAACGTTGCGGGCACCGTCCCGCGCACGATGGTCATCACACCGTTGCTCCAGCCGTAGAGGACAGCGAACGCAAACGCCATCGCGGACAGCCCGTCGATCAGAGCCAGACATGCGAGGCCCGCGGTCATCAGCCCGAACGCCAGGGCGCCGACGGAAAGCGGAGAAAGACGGCGCGCAAAGGTGAATTCGGCGATGCGGCCGGCAACCTGCATCGGGCCGATCAGCGACGATACGAGGACCGCATCGCGCGCCGTTAGACCGGCAGCTTTCAGCAGCGCGATCAGATGCGCCGAGAGCGTCGCCGAGAGGAAGGCGGCCACTGAAAAGGCCGCGGCCAGCCAGACGTATGACGCGCGATTCGCGGTTCGCCGCGGCGCGGCGAGGCCCGGAAGCGCATCCGCATCGACTAGGATTTCGACATCCGTCGCGGCACCCGCCGCATATGCTGGTACGAACGCCAAGTGCAGCGGCAGGCACACCGCCAGATGCAGCGCGGCGTAGATCCACAGCGTCTCACGCCAGCCGACGCTGTCGAGGAGCCATTGCGACGCCGGCCAGAAAACCGTACTGGCGAAGCCTCCGAAGAGGGTCAGCGCCGTCACCGCGCGGCGGTAGCCCGTCCCCGTCAACTGATGCAGCGTCGCGAACGCAGGGTCGTACAGGCATGCCGCCATTGCCACGCCGGCCAACGACCAGCCCAGGAGAAGCAGCGGAAAGCCGCGCGCCGATGCAATCAACGCCAGCGCGACCGCGCCGAGGACGGACCCCCACGAAAGCACGAAGCGCCCGCCTTGCGCATCGACGAGTCCACCGACCGCGGGCGAGACGATTCCGGAAATGAGCAAGCCGACCGTGAACGCGCCGAAAAGCCACGTCGCCGAGATGCCGAGCTCGCCGCGCATCGCTTCGCCGAGCACTGCGATGGCATAAAACAGCGTGCCCCAGGAGATGATCTGCGCGACGCCGAGCGCGGGTATCAGCCGCGCCAGCCTGATCGTCGTCGCTTGCTTGCGGCTGCCCGCCACTCAGGGAACCAGGTAATTGCCGATTGTCCGCCGCGCGGTCATCGAAAAATCTTAGCACGGCATGCGATCGACTCCGCCCCCGGGAATAATCCGCGGGGTACGGCAGTATGATGTGTTCATGAGCGTCCACCGCGCCGACTGGACCCGTTTCGAGGAGGTCGTTTTGCCCCAGCTCGATGCGGCGTACAACCTGGCGCGCTGGCTCACCCGCAACGGTCACGACGCAGAGGACGTCGTGCAGGAGGCCTGCGAACGGGCGCTCAAGTATTTCGATGCATTTCGCGGTGGCGATGCCAAGGCCTGGTTCCTCACCGTTGTGCGGCACGCCTGCTACGACTGGTTGAAGCGCAATCGCCCTTCCGAGATCGCTCCCGGCGACGGCAGCGAAGCGATCGAGAATGCTGCGGACCCCACGATGCTGACACCCGAGCAAAACGTGTTGCGCGATGCGTCCAGCACCGCGCTGGCGGAGGCGATCGCCGAGTTGCCGGTAGGGTATCGCGAGGTGCTGATCCTGCGCGAATTCGAGGAGCTGCCGTACAAGGACATCGCGCGCGTGGTCGACATTCCGATCGGCACGGTGATGTCCAGGCTCGCTCGCGCCCGTGCGCTGCTGCAGCGCTCGCCGCTGCTGCATGCGATCCGCGACCGATCCGCCGGCGCGGAGCGCTGAGGCCCAGCATGAAACGAGGTATGAATCGAGGTCAATGATGAACTGCCATGAAGCGATGCCACTGCTGCCCGCGTACAGCGATGGCGAGCTCGATCCGGTGCAAAGCGCCGCGATCGAGCAGCACGTCTTCGGCTGCGCGGACTGCGCCGTGCGGCGCGATGAGCTGGCGAGCCTGCGCTCGCGCATTCGCAGCGAGGTGCCCTACTACACGGCGCCGCCTGCGCTCCACGCACGGGTCAAGGCTGCCCTCGCACGCGCGCCGGACGCAACTCCGCCTGAGCGTCCGGCGCGCGACCGCTGGCGCTGGCTTACGGCGGGGGCGCTTGCCGGCAGCGCCGCGACCGTATTCGCCTGGTTCGTCGGCAGCGCGGTGCTCGACTGGCAGGTTGGCACCGATCTCGTCGCGGAAACCGTCGCGAACCATGCGCGAGCGACCCTCGGCAATCGCCTGACCGATGTCGCCTCGTCGGACCGGCACACGGTGAAGCCCTGGCTCTCGTCGAGGCTCGATTATTCGCCGCCGGTGATGGACTTCAGCGCGGATGGGCTGCCGCTGGCCGGTGGCCGCCTCGATTATCTCGACGGACATCCGGTGGCGACGCTGGTTTATCGTTACCGCGAGCACACGATCGATGTCTTCGTGCGCCCGTCAATGGGCGCCAGACCCACATCCTCGCCGGCCAAAGCGACGCTGCGTGGCTTCAACGTCGCGCACGCCACCGGCGCGGGGATGGAGTGGTGGGGCGTGTCCGATGTGAGCGCCGACGTGCTGCAATCGCTCGTCGCCCGGCTCGCCCGTGGCCCGGAATAAGCCTAGCGCGAAGCGTCGCAGCGATCGGAAACAGCCGCGTCATCCCCACGCAAGCGGGGATCCAGTGTCTTGCGACGAACGACGGTGGGTTCCCGCGTCTGCGGGAACGGCGACATCGCGAAGCGCAGCCCGAGGCCCGGGATCCAAGTTGATACGTCGCGGTTGCTGCAAACTTGGGCCCCGGCCTGCGCCGGGGCGACCTACTGCTCGGTAGCACTTTCGCTACCGGTGCTTGAACTCCGGCTTGCGTTTGTCGACGAACGCGCGCATGCCTTCCTTCTGATCGTCGAGCGCGAAAGTCGCATGAAACTCGCGCCGCTCGAAGAGCAGCCCTTCCGCAAGTGACGATTCGTAGGCGCGGTTGACCGCTTCCTTGACTTTCAGCACGACCGGCAGCGAATAGCCTGCGATCTTGGTCGCGACCGCGAGCGCTTCCTCGAAAAGCTTGTCGGCAGGTACGACGCGGGCGACCAGGCCCGAGCGCTCGGCTTCGGCGGCGTCGATCATGCGTCCGGTCAGACACCAGTCCATCGCCTTCGCCTTGCCGACCGCGCGCGGCAGCCGCTGCGTGCCGCCCATGCCGGGCATCGTGCCGATGGTGATCTCGGGCTGACCGAACTTCGCGCTGTCGGCGGCGATGATCAAATCGCACATCATCGCCAGCTCGCAACCTCCGCCCAGCGCGTAACCCGCAACGGCAGCGATCACGGGCTTGCGCGTATGCTTCACCGACTCCCAGCTCATGATGTAGTTGTCGGCATAAACCTTCTGGTAGTTCCATTCCGCCATGGCACCGATGTCGGCGCCCGCGGCGAAGGCTTTGTCGTTGCCGGTGATGATGATCGCGCCGATGCCAGCGTCGACGTCGAACGCGCCAAGTGCGGTCGCCAGCTCGGCGGCAAGCGCGTCGTTGAGCGCATTCATGCGCTGCGGGCGATTGAGGCGGATCACCCCGACCCGGCCAAGCGTTTCAACGAGAATGTCGCG
>WNGE01031882.1_pt1 | contig 10081 bp, 10 predicted proteins | sample 5400651 | NCBI WGS metagenome assembly WNGE01 (sample SAMN13153370, study PRJNA577476) | soil metagenome | isolation source: 60 cm soil or saprolite under grassland replicate 2 | place: USA:California | collected 2016-06-15 | reverse complement strand
TCGAGCTGCTTCGGCACGAGGTACCGCTTGGCGATCCCGAACTTCTCGTCCTCCGTGTAGCCGGATAGCTGGATCACGTCCATGCGGTCGGCCAGCGGTCCGGGGATCGTGTCGAGCGTATTGGCCGTGCAGATGAACAGGACTTTCGACAGATCGAACGGCAGGTCGAGATAGTGATCGCGGAAATGCTTGTTCTGCTCGGGGTCGAGCACCTCGAGCATCGCGCTCGCCGGATCGCCGCGGAAGTCGGCGCCCATCTTGTCGATCTCGTCGATGAGCAGCACCGGGTTCGTCGACTCGGCGTCGCGCAGCGTCCGGATGATCGTCCCGGGCATCGCGCCGATGTACGTGCGGCGGTGGCCGCGAATCTCCGCTTCGTCGCGAACGCCGCCGACCGAGACGCGCGCGAACTTCCGGCCGAGCGCGCGCGAAATCGACTGCCCGAGCGACGTCTTGCCGACGCCGGGCGGCCCCACGAAGCAAAGGATCGGCCCGGAGAGGTCGTTCTTGAGCTTCGAAACGGCGAGGTGCTCGAGGATCCGTTCCTTGACTTTCTCGAGGTCGTAGTGGTCTTCGTCGAGGACCGCCCGAGCATGCTCGAGGTCGAGGTTGTCGTCAGTGGTCTTGTTCCACGGCAACGAGACGAGCCAGTCGAGGTAGGTGCGGATGACGCCGTGCTCTGCGGCGGCCGATGGAATCTTCTCGAGGCGTGAAAGCTCGCGGTCGACGGACTTCTGCGCGTCCTCGGGCAGCTCCATCTCGGCAAAACGCGACCGCAGCTCGGTCAGCTCGGCCTGCTCGGGATCGCCCTCTCCGAGCTCGTCCTGGATCGCCTTGAGCTGCTGGCGCAGGAAGAACTCACGCTGGCCCTTCTCCATCTCCTCCTGGCCCTGCGACTGGATCTTCGAGCCGAGCTCGAACACCTCGAGCTCGCGGTTGAGAATCGAGGAGATCTCGCGGAGGCGCGATTCGACGTCGAGCAGCTCGAGCAGTGCCTGCTTCTCGTCTGTCTTGAGCCGTAGTGTCGATGCGACCAGATTGCAGAGCGCGCTCGGGTCCTCGACGTTCGCGGCGGCGATCTGCAGCTCCTCCGGGAGATACGGAACGAGGCCGATCACGCGACCGAAGAGATTCTGGACGTTGCGGGTCAGCGCCTCGACCTCGCGCGTTTCCTCCAGCTCGTCCGGCAGCTCGACGAACTCGCCGACGAGGTAGGGGTCGTCCTGCACCTGCCGGTCGAGCCCGATGCGGCGCACACCTTCGACGAGGATCCGCAACGTCCCGTCGGGGACCTTGATCATCTTGTGGATCACGGCGGCCGTGCCGGTCCGGTAGAGGTCGTCCCACCCAGGCTGGTCCGCGTCGGTGTTCTTGGCCGTGACGAGTGCAAGGACGCGCTCGCCGGAGACGACGTCCTCGACGAGCTTGATCGAGCGCTCCTGTCCAATCGCGAGCGGCGTCGGGAACCCCGGGAACACGACCGTGTCCTTCAACGGCAGCACGGGCAGCGTCGCCGGAAAGGTCAGCTCGTCCGGGCGTTCCTCGAGGTCCTGTGGAAGCACTTCGGTCATCAGGAAGCTTTCACCTCGATCGAGACGCGCTCGCGGGGTGACGGGCTCGGCGCGATCGGAAGCCGCACGGTGAGGATGCCTCGCTCGTAGGTCGCGACGGCGTTCTCGGGATCGACGTCTTCAGCCAGCGTGATCTGACGCTGGAACGGGCCATAGTCGATCTCCATTTGCTGGAAGTGGCCGCAGTTCTTCGGCCGCCGGCGCTCGCCGGCGATTAGCAGGGCCTGCGGCGACGCAATCAGCTGTACGTCGTTCGGGTCGACGCCGGGCAACTCGACCTGAACGGTGAGCGTCGGCGGGTCGTCGTCGCTGCGGAAGACGTCCACCTGCGGCCGGTAGCCGCGTCGCAGTCCGCGCGAGAACGGAAAGACCTGCCAGAGGTCGGCGAAGAGCTGCTCGATCTCCTCGGCGGCGTGCTCGAACTCGCGTCGTTTGTCCACGATCCCAGAGTACCCCGCTGGCTAGTGTTGACCCATGGCCCGCTGGACACGGTTTGTCCTGCGTTTTCGGTGGCCGATTCTCGGTTTCTGGCTCGTTGTCCTGCTTGCGGGCGGTTTCGCGACCTCGAAGCTGTCACCCCTCCTTTCGAACACCTTCACGGTTCCGGGGACGGACTCGGAGCGCGCTCGCGCGATCCTCGAGGACCATTTCGGCGATCGCAGCGACGGCGAGTTCCTGGTCATCTACAAGATCCGTAACGGCACCGCCGGAGTTCGCCTCAAGCTCGAACGGAGCATTCGCAAGGCTGCCACGGCCGCGCCGAGCGGGAAGGCGACCGCGCTCCACGACGCCCCCGGCGGCGTCGTCTACGGAAGCATTCTCACGACCCTCAATCTCGCCGACGCCAAGGGCTACACGGACGACATCCGCCACCGGCTGCCGACGCCGCCGGGAGTCGAGAGCTACGTCTCCGGTCAGCCGGCGATCGAGGGCGATCTCGATCCGATCTTCAACCATGATCTCGCGAAAGGGGAGTCGATCGCGCTGCCGATTGCGCTCGCGGTGCTGCTCACGGTTTTCGGCCTGTCGCTCGCGGCGACCATCCCGTTCCTGTTCGCAGCCGCGACGATCACCGGCACGCTCGGGATCGTCTTCATCTTCGCGCACTACATGACGATGGCGACCTACGTCACGAATCTCGTGCAGCTGATCGGCCTCGGGATCGCGATCGACTATTCCCTGTTGATCGTCTACCGCTTCCGCGAAGAGCTCGAACGGGGAGGAACGAAGGACGACGCAATCCTGCGCACGATGGCAACGGCCGGGCGTGCCGTGATCTTCTCCGGCGCGACTGTCGCGATCGGGCTCGCGCTGCTGCTGTTCATGCCGCTGCCGTTCATGCGCTCGATGGGCGTCGGCGGCTTCCTGATCCCGTGCGTCGTCCGGTGGCGTTCTTCGCCGCCGGCGCCGCGGTGCTCATCGCCGCCGCCGTTCCCGCTTTTGCACTTCAACTGACGCCCGGCTCGGCGCAGGGGATCCCGCAAACGCCGCAGTCCGTGCGCGGGCTCAACGTCCTGCGTCGTGCCGTCGGCCCGGGCGCGCTCTCGCCGACGCAGATCGTGATCGATTCGCACAAGCCCGAAGGCGTGCGCTCACCGGCGATTCAGTCGGCTGTGCAGCGGCTTGAATCCGGGCTCGAAGCCGATCAGGAGGTCTCGCTGGTCCAGAGCGGCATGGGCGGCCGTTACGTCGACCGAAGCGGCCGCTACGAGCAGGTGATCGTCTTCGGGAAGCACGAGTACGGGGACGAGCCCGCGCAACACTTCGTCCACCGCCTGCGCAACAGGATCATTCCCGGTGCGCGTTTCCCCGGCGGCGCGAGAGTTCTCGCCGGCGGCGGCCCGCCGCAGGGCGTGGACTTCCTGATGCGGTCATACGACACGTTCCCGTGGCTCGTGCTCGCGGTGCTCGTGCTCACCTATCTGGTGCTGCTGCGCGCATTCCGGTCGGTGATCCTTCCGCTCAAGGCGGTGGTGCTGAACCTGCTCTCGGTCGGGGCGAGCTACGGGATGCTCGTCGTCTTCTTCAAGTGGGGGTTCGGCGACACGCTGGCGGGGCTGTACCAGTTCCCGCAGATCGAAGGCTGGATCCCGATCTTCCTGTTCGCGATGCTGTTCGGGCTCTCGATGGACTACGAGGTGTTCCTGGTCACGCGCATGCGCGAGACGTGGGACGAGGAGCACGACAACGTTCGGGCTGTCTCGTACGGCCTGGAGCGCACCGGCATGATCATCACGGCGGCGGCGATCGTGATGGTGGCGGCCTTTTCGGGCTTCGTGGCAGGCTCGGTCGTCGGACTGCAGCAGTTCGGGCTCGGGCTCGCGGTTGCGATCTTCGTCGACGCGACGATCGTCCGTGCGCTGCTCGTGCCTGCGCTGATGGCCCTGTTCGGTCGGTGGAACTGGTGGCTGCCTGTGTCGGTCGCCCGCGTCGTGCGCGTGAAGCCGTCACCGCTCGCGGAGCCGCGGCCTGCCTTCCGGCCGGCCGGCCGCTAGCAGGGCGTCGTCAGCCGATCGCGCCGGACTTCTCTCGGCTCTTCGTGCATATCCGTAGCATCGCACGGCATGAAAGGCGTGGTTCTCGCAGGTGGCACGGGGTCGCGGCTCGATCCGCTGACCAAGGTCACGAACAAGCACCTCCTCCCGGTTGGAGCGAAGCCCATGGTCCAGTGGGCAGTGGATGCCCTGGTCGAGGCCGGCGTCGAGGATCTGATCTTGGTCACGGGCAGCGACCATGTCGAAGAGTTCCGCCGGTACTTCGGCACCGACCTCCAGTACGCGCAGCAAGAGCGGCCGGGAGGCATCGCCGAGGCGCTCGGCCTCACCGCAGCGTTTGCCGGTGCCGAGCAAATCGTGGTGATGCTCGCCGACAACATCTTCAGTGAGCCGATCACACAGACGATTCGAAACTTCGAGGCACAAGGCCGCGGAGCGCGCGTCCTGCTCGCACACGTCCGCGAGACAGAACACCTGCGCCACCTTGGTGTTCCGCGGATCGAAGACAGCCGGATTGTCGAGATCGTCGAGAAACCGGCGGATCCGCCCGGCAACAAGGCCGTGACCGGCTTGTACTGCTACGACTCCGATGTCTTCGGCGTCGTCGGGAGTCTCGAGCCCTCGGCGCGCGGGGAGCTCGAGATCACGGACGTGAACAACCATTACGTCGGTGCAGGAACGCTGGAATACGACGTCTTCGAAGGCTACTGGGGCGACGCAGGCGAGTCGATCGATGCGTACTACGAGGTGATCGAGCGCGTGCGGCGACCGCACTTCGGCTCGGACCGAACGAAACCGATGACGCTGCGCCGTTTCGAGGACGAGCGCGGTTGGCTTGCGGAGATCGCCCGCACGAGTGAGTTCCCGAAGCCGATCCGGCAGACGAATGTCTCGTTCTCGCGCAAAGGGACGATCCGCGGTCTCCACTTCCACGAACGCGGGCAGGACGACCTGTTCGTTTGCCTGCAGGGCAGAGCGCGCGTGGTCGCGCTCGACCGCGATACCGGCGAGACGTTCTCCGAGGACATCGGCGACGGCAACTTCGCCGCGGTCTACGTTCCCGGCAACCTTGCGCACGGATTCGAAGCACTCACCGACGTCCTCATGCTGTACCACGTGACGGAGGAGTACGACCCCGACGACCCCGACGAGCACGGTCTGCCGTGGGACGATCCGCGCGTGGTCGATCTCTGGAGCACGACATCGCCGACCCTCTCGGAACGGGACTCGACCGGATCCTGATCACCGGCGCGGGCGGCCAGCTCGGGCGCGCGCTGCAGGAGTCCTACGCCGGGGAGGACGTCGTCGCGCTCACCCATGCCGACTGGGACGTGACGCTGCCTCCGCCGGCACTCGATCCCGCGCCCGCGCTCGTTCTGCACACCGCCTACATCTTCGACGGCCGAAAGAGCGAGCCGTACGTGGAGTCGGATGCCCCCGATCCGCTGTCCGCGTACGGCCGCACGAAACTTCACGGCGAGGGTGCGGCCGGAGAGCAGGCGTGGGTCGTGCGCTCGTCGGGTCTGTTCGGGCCCTCCGGGACGAACTTCGTCAAAACGATGCTGCGGCTCGGACGCGAGCAGGACGAGGTGGCGGTCGTCGACGATCAGCGCGGTGCGCCGACCTACGTGGGACACCTCGCGACCGCCACGCGGGAGCTCGTCGGCCGGCCGTTCGGCGTGTGGCACCTCGCCGCCGAGGGCGATTGCACCTGGGCAGAGTTCGCAGAGGCGATCTTCGACGAGGCCGGACTGGCGGCACGAGTGCGCCGCATCTCGAGCCGGGAGCTTGGTCGACGCGCGCCGAGGCCGGCGTACTCTGTCCTCCGCAGCGAGAAGGACGCGCCCGTCCTCCCCCACTGGCGGGAAGGGCTGCGCGCCTGCCTCGCCGCTCTAGTGGTCTGACCGGCAACGTTCGCCGGGCAACGTCACCGGCCACACCACTAGCCTGAGCGCTTGAGCTTGCCGTGCTTCTTCGCGTGCAGCTCGCCGCGCCGGAAGACCCAGATCCCCAGTGGGACCGAGATCACGCCGATGATCAGCATGGGCCAGAGGTCGCCCCAGACACTCCCGACGCTGGCGCCGTCGAGGATCGCGGAGCGCTCGCCGCGGAGCGCGTAGGTCGCGGGCGAGACTTTGGCGATCCACTGCATGAACTCCGGCAACACGGACACCGGGTAGTAGACGCCCGAGACCACGAGCATCAGCCCCTGTGCGACGTAGCCGAACTGTGTGCCCTTCTCCGGCGAGATGAGCGGCAGGACGGCGGTCATCATGCCGATGCCGACGAACGAGATCGACGCCACGGCGATCAGGACGATTGCCGTGACGAAGTTGGCGTTCGGCATGTGCAGGCCGAAGAACGCCGCGATCGTCGCGAAGACGATCGAGGCGCGCACGATGCCGTAACCGACCGCGAAGATCCCCGTGCCGAGCAAATGCACGGCGCGAGTCAGTGGCGCCATGAAGGTGTACTCGATCGTGCCCTCCCAGCGCTCCCAGGCCACGGTCTCGATCAAGAGCTCGAACACGATGCCGAGGTATGACCAGATGACCGCCCCGATCAGCAGGATCGTCGTCAGCCGGTCGATGTTGACCGAGCCACCCTCGGCGACGACGCCCTTCGCGATGAAGACGATCGTGAGCGTGTTCGCCGCCGTCCAGAAGAAGAAGGCGATCTCCCACCAGGCGTAGCGCTTGATCAGGTACCAGTTGCGCTCGACCATGCCGTAGAGGCCGATGAACTCGTGACGGAGGGCTGCTGCCGGCTCTCTCACGCGAACACACCCCTCTCCACGTCCTCGTCCGCTTCCTCTTCGAACGTCCGCCCGGTTGCTGCGAAGAACGCTTCTTCCAGCGTCTCGACGCCGTACCGGTCCTTGATCGCGTCGGCCGAGTCAAGGGCGATCAGCCGCCCGCGGTCCAGGATGCCGACGCGGTCCGCGAGCACCTCCGCCTCGCGCAGGTCGTGCGTGCAGAGCAGGATCGTCGCGTCGTGTGTCGTCCAGACGTCGCGAATGAAGTCCTGCACCTCGAGCTTCGAGCGGGGGTCGAGACCGGTCGTCGGCTCGTCCAGAAGCAAGAGGACGGGCGACGTCAGCAGAGCGCGCGCGAGCGCCACCTTCTGTTGCATTCCGCGCGACAGGTTCTCCATCGCCTCGTGCCGCCGGCGGATCGGGAAGCCGACGCGCTCCAGGATCTCCGGAATCGACTTCTTCGTCACCCGCGGCGGGATGCCGTAGAAGCGCGCCGCATAGGCGAGGTTCTCCTCGGATGACATCTTCTTGAAGAACGACGCTTCGACCGACACGCGGTTGACGAGACGCTGCACCGGTCGCGACTCTTTGACCACGTCGTGGCCGAAGATCGTCGCAGAGCCGCCGTCGGGCAACAACAAAGTGGAAAGCAGCCGGACCAGTGTCGACTTTCCCGACCCGTTCTGGCCGAGGATGGCGACGCATTCGCCACGCTCCATCGTGAACGTCACGCCCTCGAGCGCGGCCACACGCCGCCGCCGCTTCCGGCCGCGAGTACGTGTCGCATCGCGGCGGAAGAATTCCTTGCGCAAGTTGGTGACCTCTACTGCGAACACTTCGAACTCCTACAACTCGGCGGGACACGGGTACACGCACTCCACCTGCGTAACGCAGGCGGCGCGCGGGACGTGAGAGCTCAGCCGAGGAGGAACGTCACGCGAAAGACCGTAGCAGCTGTGTCAAAGCGCCGCCTATGCGTTCGGCTTCTCGCCGTCGAAGTAGTCGACCGCGTCGTCGAAACGGTGGATCGTCCAGAGCGGCCCGCCGCCGCTGTGGGATTCGCTGAAAGCCATCGAGGCGAGCTTGCCGCTGTCGGGGTACTCGACGACCTCCGGCGTTACGTGACGGGCCGCTATGAGATAGCGCGCGGGCTCGTCGGTCCGGTTGTAGACCTGATGCGCGCCCTCGCGCCCGGTTGGGAACGGGACGGCGTCCCCCGGCTTCAGCTCTCGCTCCCCTTCGGGTGTTCGCAGGGTCGGTGTCCCGCGCAAGACGATCAGCACTTCGTCGTTGCCGTGGTGGAAGTGATACGGGCACTGCGTCTGTCCCGGGAACAGCTCGTACACGCCGACCGCGAGGTTTCCGGCCTTGACCCGCTTCCAGTTCGCCCCGTAGCCGTCAGGCTGTGGATAGCCCTCCTGCCATTCGTCGTCAAAGACATTCGTCGGATCGCTCACGCCGCCTCTAGCGGGTCCGGGTCGTCCTCCCAAGGCTGCTCGGGCGGCTGCGTGACGAGGCGAAGCCGCTCGAGCCGGCGCTCCTCGCGCTCGAGCTGGGGCGCGGGTGGTTCCACTGTCTTCTGTGTCTCGTCGCTCATGCGCAGACCCTACGACATATACATGCCAGCTTCTGTCATGTATGTTTCCGCTCGATGCGGGCGACCCGGCTCGTCTCCCTGCTCCTCCTGCTGCAGATGCGCGGGCAGCTGACCGCGACGGAGCTCGCGGACCATTTCGAGGTATCGGTGAGGACGATCCACCGGGACGTCGAGTCGCTGGCTGCCGCCGGCGTCCCCGTCGAGGCAGTGCGTGGCCCCGCAGGCGGGTACAGGCTTGCGGGGGGCTACCGAACGAAGCTGACGGGCCTCACGGCGCAGGAGGCCGAGGCGCTGTTCGTCGCCCCGGCGCCGGCTGCGGAGCTCGGCCTTGGTGGTGTGCTCGCCAACGCACGCCTGAAGGTGCTGGCCGCCATGCCAGCCGAGCTGCAGGAGCGTGCGAGCAGGGCGGAGCGCTACTTCCACCTCGATGCGCGCGGGTGGTTCCGCGGCGAGGACACGGTCCCGCATCTGCCCACGATCGCCGCGGCCACCTGGCGCGAGCGCAGGCTGAGCGCCCGCTACCGGGAAGGCAGTCGGGTCGTTCGTCGCACGCTCGATCCGCTCGGTCTGGTGCTCAAAGGCGGCGCCTGGTATCTCGTCGCGCATCGGTCAGCCGGCATGCGCGTCTACCGGGTGTCGCGCTTCGCGTCCGTGCGAATCCGAGATGAGGGATTCGACCGCCCGGACGAGTTCGACCTGGCCGCCTTCTGGGACGAGTGGTCGCACTCCTTCGAGGCTTCGAGGCGGCGGGTCGAGGTGAAGCTGCGTGCGAGCGATCTGGCACTGCGGTTCCTGCCCCGCGACCTACAAGGCGGCGAAGGTGTCTTCACGGTCGGCTTCGAGAGCCTCGAGGACGCATTTCGCGAGCTGCTCAGGTTCGGGCTCGACGCCGAGGTGCTCGAGCCGCCGGAGCTGCGAGCCCGCATCGCGGAGACCGCGTCGGAAGTGGCGGCCATGTACGACGTCCGCGCGATCCGCTAAGGTCTCGTCAGGTCGTCCGCCGCCGAAGGCGGGCGCCGAGGCAATGGAGCCTCAGGACTCAGTGGAGTCCTGGGCTCTTTTTTTGTGGTCCCGAGTCGGAAGGAGCGGTATGGCAGCGGAAGAGACGAAGCACTACCTGGCGAACGGACATGCGACCGCACCGGACGCCCGCGAGGCGCTGGAGTGGGCGCGCGAGACGACGGCGCAGATGGTCGACCTCAAGTTCTGCGACCTGCTCGGGACGTGGCAGCACATGACGCTGCCGATCAGGGCGTTCGACGAGTCGGCGTTCGACGACGGGCTCGGCTTCGACGGCTCCTCGATCCGCGGCTGGCAGGGCATTTCGGAGTCGGACATGCTGCTGATGCCTGATGCCTCGTCTGCGATCCTCGATCCGTTCACCGAGGCGCCGACCCTTTCCCTGATCTGCGAGATCGCCGATCCGCTCACGCGGAAGGGATATGCCAAGGATCCCCGCCGGATCGCCAAGCGTGCGGAGGAGTACCTGCGCTCAACCGGTATTGCCGACACGGCGTACATGGGCCCCGAGTGCGAGTTCTTCGTCTTCGACGAGGTCTCGTACGAGCTCGGCCCGAACCGCTCCCACTATCTCGTCGACTCGGGCGAGGGACATTGGAACTCCGGCAAGCATGGGCTCGGCTACACCGTCCGCGAGAAGGAG
>WNGE01021131.1_pt1 | contig 10081 bp, 15 predicted proteins | sample 5400651 | NCBI WGS metagenome assembly WNGE01 (sample SAMN13153370, study PRJNA577476) | soil metagenome | isolation source: 60 cm soil or saprolite under grassland replicate 2 | place: USA:California | collected 2016-06-15 | reverse complement strand
CGACCTTTTTGGTGACGAGCTGTTCGATCTTCTCCGCGCCCGCCCCGCGCCATGGGGTGAGCGCGACCGCTATCTGCACCTGAACCTCCGGGTCCTTGCGCTGCGGCATGCTCAAGTAGCCGTAAACGCCCCACACGCAGGTGGCGATGAGCAACACCCAGGCCACGTGCCGCGTCTCGACGAAGAAGCGGGCGGTGTTATGTGTTTTGTTGATGATCTCGGTGTCGCTGCGATGTTGTGACATAAGATTTCTCCTAGTACCGTAGGTTGTCCAACCTGCGGAGCCCTTAGTTACTCCAATATCGGGGAAAACAAGCGCTTTTCGTATATGCTTCTGGTTTCTCTCAATGTTCGGAGGACCGAGAACTCCGCAGGTTGGACAACCTACGGTACATTTCTCGTTGTAGTACTAGACCGGTTTTCAAATGTGTGTACGGGGCGGCAAGCGGTACGATACCGGGAGCGATAGCGACCCACGCGTCATAGAAAGCGCCTTCTCCGCAAGCAGCCGGTCGCTACCGCTCCCGGTAGCGTACTAGAGGCGCCGCGCCTCCACCCTCGTCGCTACCGCTCCCTCAACAAAGTTTGGCGATCGCCTTCGCCGCGACATAAGCGTCCATGCGCAGGCCGCGAACGCTGATCGCTGCTTCCGGCCGGTCAATCGGCGCTTGATCGCCCCATTCAATGGCGGCCAGTTCACGATCGAGTTTATATTCCGTGATTTCCAATATCGCGCTCATCGTTTTTCCCTCGCTCCTTCCTCGGCAAAATTCGCCGACGGACACCCGATCAAATAAGTCACCGGGATAGGTCGATCAGAGGCGCGAGCGGCAAAGCGTATGTCCAGAACAACCGCGACCAGCGGAAAGGCCGGATCAACGGCGTTACCAGCAATACGATCAACGGCGTCAAAAACATCAGCAGTATCGCGAGAGGCTTTCGCGCAGTCGCTTCAAACACGCCGATGCCTTGTCGCTGTTGCGCAGCGTCATTGAGAATCGCGCGCGCCTCTTCAGGCTTGAAGTGATGAAACGAAGAGAAAAAGGTGCGAAACCCTTTCAACTCACGCGGAACGCCGTTGGCGTTGACCGGCTTTGAATAAAAAGTGAGCTTGCCGCCGCTCTCGGTCTGCGCCAGCCTGAAGGCGGCAAGGTTCGGGTATTTGTCGGTGAGGCAAACTTCGATCGGAAAACTCGCCGTCGCAAATTCCCGATGCAAGCGCCGCCACGGGCCCCCGCCGCCAGAACACAGGTCAACGATTCGCGTCGCGCGCGCGCGCAAGACTGATTGTTTGAGCCGCTCGACAATGCCGCCGTAAGGATTACCGCTCTCAATCGCGAATTGCAGATAATCCGTCAGCGCATCGCGCAAAGAGGCCGGACACCAGGGTTGTTCGTGTATTTCGATCAGGTGCATACGTCGCATTGAGCGCTCCTTGTCGAGTTATATCCGATTGGTCGCCACCCACTTGTCGCCTTCGACCAACACTTCGCCGTCGGCGGGCATGCCCGGTTTGGCGAAACCTTGCGAATTAGTGAGTTGCATCTTCACGCCGACCACCTGTTTGACCCGGTCATCGCGGTAGTAAGTGTTTTCAGGCGTAAACGAAGCCTGTGGATCAATGCGCGCGACGACGGCTTCGAGCGGCTGTTTCGGATTCGAGTCGAGATAAACCCGGGCCGACTGATTCGAAGCAATGGCTTCTGAAATCTCCAGCAGCGTCTGATACTGCTGGATCCTCACTTTATCGCTTTGCAGCTGAGTCTCCAGGCTCATATGATCCTTTCGGATGAAATGTTGATTGGTATAGCGCCGGGAAAGGCGGGCGCATCATAGCACACGCGAATCGATCAAGCGCCAATTCCATATCCGCCGTCAATGGCGGCGTCAAACAGGCTGATCTGCCGCCGATCTTCGGTCCACGGGGCATAGCTTCTGAGGTTTACGACATTTCACTCGTCAATCGAGTTCATCCAGCGTCAGCTTGAAACTCGGCGCGAACGTGTCCATGAAGTATTGGGTCTCCGGAAGATTGAGCGCTTCGATAGTGGCTCTGATCGCCCTCTCCGCCTTCGCGAATTCCTGATTGCCCGCGCCGATCTCCTCCAGACACTTGATGTAAGCGCAAAGCTTGTCCGCCGCCTTCACCAATTCCCAAGACTCGCGGTCGGCGTTTTCGGCGATGAAAAGCGCCCGGTAATCCTCTTTCAGGGCGTCGGGGACCATGCCGAATAGCTTCTTCGCCGCCGCGGATTCGATCTCTTTATACGCGGCGCTGATCTCGGGATTGAAATTCTTGACGGGCGTGGGAAGGTCGCCGGTCAGCACCTCGTTGGCGTCGTGATACAGCGCCAGCGCGGCTGTTCTTTCGGGGTTCACGCTTCCGTTGAACAATCTGTTTCGGATGATGGCCAGCGCGTGAGCGATCATGGCGACACGCAAACTATGCTCTTGGATGTTCTCGGGGTAGGTGTTATACATCAATCCCCATCGCCTGATGAACTTCATCCTGGAGAGATAAGCAAACAAGTGACTCATTTCGAACATTCCCCTTATTGAGAGTGGATTGGGCCGAGGCGTCGTTCAAGTAAGTCTTCTCGCACGGCGAAACCATGCCGTTCGTACAGACTGCGACTGCGCGGCGTCGGCCACAGGATCACAGCGTCCACAGCTTCCTTCTCACAGAAGCGCAGGCAAGTGTCCATAAGCATCGATCCGTGGCCGGCGCCTCGACGGGACGGCTCGACATACAGATTGCTGATGTATCCGTGGGTTTCAGTTTCCGCGCCCGGATTCGGTATCTTCTCGATGATCTGTAGCCAAACAGCGCCTACCAATCTGCCAGCCTCCTCGACCACCCAGCAACGCCAGTGGCTTTCGGGCGTGAGGCGCGAGGCCATCCAGGCGCGACAGCGCGCCACGAAACCGGCTTCAGCTTCCGTGGCCGGATCGCGGCCGGCTCGAAATTCGTAGCGGAGCCGCGCAAGAGATGGCGCGTCAGTCGGCTCGGCCAATCGGATGATTATCTCAGGCGCATCACTCATAGGTTTTGCGGTCTTTTTTGGCTCCGCGCTCTCCTGACACGCGGCATAATGCCGCGCAAACAATCCCGCCGCATAGCGTACAGCGCCCGAACCGGTAGCGCCAACTCATTGGCATCTACACAAATTATGTTCAACCGAATCCCGCCGAATCCCGCCGACGGGATTCACAATGTCTGATCTTTTTGGTTTTTATTCGCTTGCCGGGAGCGCGCTAGCGTATGGAGTGCGGCGAGGTCAGGCGGAAGCGATGGCCGAGGTCGAGTTACGGTACCCTAAAGGTAGGGCCAGACCGACGCGTGTGGAGGGGCGACGGAAAACCGCCAATGCGGATCACGCCCAGTAGCCACAGGACGAGAATCAAAGCCAGGATCACGAGCAGGATATGGGATCTACCGCCCCATAGTGGATACCGGCTATAGCGAGTCGTATAGGCCGGGTAATAGCGCGGGCCGGCGTAACTGAGAAGCCAGACGACGAGTATGATTATCAGCAACAGAATCAGCATATGTACCTCCTTTTAGCGCTTGGCTTCATGAGCGAAAAGCCATATCGGTGACAAATGCAAGACCATCGGCTATCTTGCGCAACTCGCTGCGCACCTCGCCAAGATGCTCATCTTCCGGCCAATATTTGATCAATTCCAGCGTGAATACTGCCTGCTGATGAACCGTGGCAGTCGCCGACAAGTTTTCGTTGAAGCTTTTCAATTTATTCACTATCAAAAACATCCCAATCAAAGTCTGTCTCACGTCGAAAAGCGTCCCGGGATTGATTCCCGAGCCAGCCTCCTCACCATATTTTTTGAGCCTGCCGGAGGCGGTGAGCAGTGAAGTAGCCAATTCGACAGTTTTCAGGTCAGTCGAATAACCTGGCGTCGCTTCGGCGACCGCGAAGCTTTCTGAGGATGTGGGCGCATATTGTCGCATAGGTCGCCTCTCTTTCTGATTTATCCAATCCCGAACCGGCGACGGTCAGGTAAGAAAGTCTGCTTCCAATCTGGAAACTCTCGCCCGACTGCCGCATGCCATGCCGGATGCTCGGTATTATCCTTAGACCCCTTGAGGACCCCTTGAGAAAAACTTGCGCCCTGCGTGCGACATGGCGGCAAACTCGCCGACTCCGCGCCAATCGAAGCCCTGTTTGGTTTGGGCGTTAACGATTTCGTGCGCCCGACTCGGCTTTCTCGAGCTTCTTTCGCGTTTAGAAGACCGCACGGCCCAGATAAATCAATCAGTTAGGGCAGTTAGGGCTATGCGCAGGCGTATTACCAGTTCGCCAAGAACCGCGGCCCTCATTACGGTCGCGGCTACTAAACCAAACAGGGACTCAGGCTTCATTCAAGAAGGCCCGCTGAGAGATCGGCGGGCTTCCTCGTCTCATCCGTACTTCGCAATCTGACGCATTCGGCGCATAATGCGCGCAACTGGCGGCTGAGATGACGCCACGCGGGCATTTATTGGGAGGTATGGACCGTGAACGCAACACTGAACGAGTATGAATTGCGCGCGCTCGGCGCGCTGGTCGAAAAGCAGATCGCAACGCCCGATTACTACCCGATGACGCTCAATTCGCTCGTCAACGCCTGCAACCAGAAGAATCATCGCGACCCGGTGGTCTCTTACGACGAAACGATCGTAGCCAAGGCGCTTGATAGTTTGCGGGAGAAGAACCTGGCCTATGTTTTTCACGGCTCGGAGGCGCGCGCGCCGAAGTACGGCCACGTCTTCCCGAAAGCTTTCGATTTGAGCGAGGCCGAAATCCCGTTGATGTGCGTGTTAATCCTGCGCGGACCGCAAACCTCGGGCGAGTTACGTTCGCGCACTCAACATCTGTACAGGTTTGAGAGCCTGGCCGAAGTTGAGACGCTATTGCAGGGATTGTCGCTGCGAGATGAGCCTTTGATCGTGAGGCTGCCACGCCAGCCAGGCTCACGGGAATCGCGGTTCGCCCATCTGCTCGGCGGCCCTGTCGAGATGGAGCAAATGGAGGTCCCGCCGCATCTAACGCCTTCAGTTCAACAGGCTCAAGCCGATAACGACAAGATCGCGAATCTGGAAGAAGAGATCGCTTCGCTTCGCCTGGAGTTGAGTGAGCTTAAACAGCAGTTCGCGGAGTTCAAAAGGGAATTGGGTGGCTGACTACTCTTCAAAAATATTGGATGCGGGCATTTTCCCACAACCAATTATCAATGGGCTGCGAGCGCCCGTCTCTTAAAGAAACATCAAGAAGCGTCGAAATTGAAACATCGCCGTTGCCGCGTGCGTAAGGTGGAGAGTCGTGTGCAATACGCCACATTCAGGAGAAGGGATGCCAAGCGCATCTTTTGGAGATAAAAATCAGCAGCGGACTATTGTGGTCGCTGCATAAACACCAAATGGAGGTAATTTTGAAAAAGCAGATACTGAGCGTTGTCGCCACATTGGCCCTTATCATTCCCATGTCAATTATCGGGTTTGCAGGCCTCAGCGGACGCGTCAGCGCAAACATCCCGTTCGATTTCATGGTTGGCGGCAAAGAGTTCAAGGCGGGCAGATATTCTGTCAGTCGGCTCTTCGCCAGCAGCGCTTCCGACACATTGATCATTCGCGGCGCGGACAACAGCGAGGCGGCCAACTTCAATGTCAATAGTGTCAGTGGCAAGGGCGAGTCGCAGGCGAGGCTGATTTTCCGTCGTTACGGCAACCAGTACTTCCTCGCGCAGGTTTTTGATGGACAGAGCAGTGAAGGATTTGGGCTCCTGAAGTCGAAAGCCGAGCGCGAAGCGGCGAAGAAGCGCGACACAATCACGCAAAACGTCGCCGGGCCGGATGTCGTGACAGTAGTGGCGCGGACCGGACAGTAAGCGCCGCCACATTCCGATCCCGCAATTCGTCGACCCATCGGAAACCTTAACGAAACCGGTCAACAAGCCGGGACCCAACTCTTTACGGCAATCCGCAGCGATTCTTCGGCTGCGGGTTGCCGTTTCGTTTTGCCATCAGGTTATGGCTTTGGTTTCAAAGTCGCCTGCTGGAGGTCTTTGACCTCTGTGTTGAAGCGCTGGTAATGACTGAACTCGAAGGTCATGTCTTTATCCGTTCCATTGAACAACGCGGCCTTGCCGATGGCATTGAGGCGAATTCGTTTGGGAAACCACAGACCGTTCGGCAGGCGCGTCTGTTCATAAACGATCGTTTCCGCGTTCCGGGGCGTGGAGGGCATTTCCGGCATTGTTTCAGACGCCGGCCAGGCTTCCAGGCGGGCGACCACTTTATCCACTGCGTCTATCCAAACGACTCCGGCCATCCTGGCCAGATACTGCTCGCGCGGATCACCCACATCGCCGGCGCATGGGTGAATGTTGAGCGCAATCATGTCGCGGTCAGCCAGCCGGTCGTAGCGAGGCTCTCCGAACCGGCACCGTCGCAGGAATTGCGACACACCAATCCACACGCCGTCCCCGGTCTGACTCACTCCGATTCCTGCCGCGACATACTTTTCCGCGCCGCCTGCAAGCGCGCCGCTGACCTGAATGGCGCTCTCGCGTTCGGCCGTCTCTATTTCTTTTGCCGCCTGCTGTCGTTCTTTCTTCAGGCGCTTCGGCGAAACCGGCGCGCCATCCTCAAGAGAGGGCTGGAAGTCGAGCGCCATCGTCTGCCGCATTACGGGGAACGTAAGCGACCTGGGCCTTTGCGCCTGGCGGCGGGTCCTGCTGCGCGACAACAGAGACCGTCCGCGGATAGGCGGTTAGGAGCGGCGATAACAGAGAGACGCCCAGCGCCAACGTCCTGAACCGCCGCCGGAGTTTCGGAGCAAACTTCCGCATGGAGTCGCGTCGCGAGATTGCTCGAGACATGTTCATTCCTCTTTGGTTATTCATTCGACTGGAAACGGCGCTGGAAATACTCGCCCCACGTCTTGATACCAAGATTGATCTGATCCGGAACGTCGCTCTCCGGCGTAAGCTGTGTCAATTGTCCCAGCAGGATTTCGATCTCCTCGGTGGCAGGTCCGATCGCGCCGACGACTAGGATCGTATTTTCAATCTGCGCGCGAGCATAGGCAAGTGGTAGCGGGGCATAAATGATTATTGCCTTTCCCCGTGACGCCCGGTGATCCCCGTGGTTCGATCTGTCCCAATGTTTGTTGTTCCGACTTTACCAAACTCGCGTGAAAGCCGATACTTGGCTTTCAACGTTCATCTTCGTGCAATCGACTAAGGCCTGAACCTGACCATTCTGATGCGAAAGGACTTTCAATCCATATCGCCGGGCTTCAATAACTTCCCCGGCATCATGAAGGCGCTGGATAGCCCCGACGTCGATGTGGTGGTGATTGGCGAAACGCGTGAATGGGAAGCGGTTGAATACGCCCGCGACACAATTACGGCGGGAAAGAAAAAAGGCCTGATCGTTCTCGGCCACGTCCCTTCTGAAGAATATGGGATGGAAGAGTGCGCCAGGTGGCTCAAGACCTTTATCACCGAAGTTCCGATTCAGTACCTGCCGGGCGGCGATCCATTTTGGCGGCCCAAGCAATAAAGGCTGTATGCGAGGTGTCCTTGCGGTGCCGCGGCGTAGGTGAGAAAACCATATGCGCAATGTCGCAGCGCCGGAAGGGACGCGTTGCATCTGCAATCACCGTGTTAGGGAGCTTGTCAGTAGGCGGCATCTTCAGACGTAAGGGAAGCCTGTGCGAATAAAAACCCTTTGCAATTAACACGTTGATTGGCGTCAACCTGGGTACGCATCGCTTCCAGCGTGCAGTCTCGGCAGGAGGCGCATTAGGAAGCCATGGGCCGTCTGACTAAGACTGCACGCTGGAAGCGATGCGTACCCAGGGCGCGCCTCCCGATTTATGCACACGCTTCACGTAAGTCGTTATGGTGAAGAATGTATATACTATCAATAGTCAAATGGATCGAGCTTATCGAAGTTCAAAATAGGAATATCTATACTAACACCTTTAGTAGCATTTCTCGGATATGCTTTCTGTGGCATGTAAGAGCCGGCACAGCCCCTCTGTATAAAATGTACTGGATCACCCAAATCCTTCCAATCATAAATCTGTAGCGCAAAAATGCATAACCAAGCTCCATTATCTGCTTGATCCCAAACGCATTCATAAATGCATTTACTGTTTCGGCATTCAATTCGGTCTAAACGGTCAACCGCACGATTCTTTTTTATTACCTCAACCATTTTATACTGTTGCGGCAAAATATCTTTCTGGCGTGAGACCGTATCTCCATCGAGTTTTACAGAAGGCATCGGCAGATGAATCGCCCTTTTGGTGTCAGCAGGCAAAAATTCTTTGTAGATAGCTGCGTGAAAGCCTCTAATCCAACGAAAGAGAATATTTTTCATATTTATTGTCACTACTCCAGCTTGCGTCTTATCTGCAAAGTTAGCTGTGCCAATTTTGAGTCGGCTCTTTTCAAGATAAATGGGTTTCCCATGAAGTAATCCTATAAGTTGTCCTATCTCCTCATCATCTATTGACTGTTCACCATTACACTTTTCATGCGCGGGTAAAATGAGCGGCGGGCTTTTATCAGAGACTTGAAACACAGAATCCGGCGGCAAATGATCACGTGTCTTATCTTTGTTGCTTTGAAACGATTTTCCACACAGATAACAGAATGATAGCGATTTGAACACGGTCTGAAAATCTTTTTGGGTCTTTAATTCCTTCATAACTTTGTTCCATTACTTCTTTGGCAGAGCGTCCTTCACCTCTTGTTGCGCTCTCCAACGCTTGCAGCGCCAGGGCGTCCTCAAGTTCCTCGGCCGGATCAAAGATGATTTCCAACGCTTCTATGGCTATCTGTTGAACGTTTTTGCCTTGTGCGGCGGCGACCCCTGCGATTCGCTATTCAAGGTCGGCGGGAATGGTGATCGTTACGCTCATAGTCTTTACCTCTTGATTCTAGATGGTCAGCTCGTCTCTTGCTGTCTCTTCAAGGATACAGTTGGTTTCGGAAAGTTCAAGGCCGGCTCGTATGCATCGCCACCGCCTTCCAGTCGCCGCCTTTATTGACAAACGTCAATGTATAAAAAGCAGTGAAGGGATTAGCGTCTCCGGAGCCTGTAGAGCCGGGAAACGAACTGCGCTGGCGCTGCGAAACACCACGCACAATCGCCGTGTCGCCATAGACGAAGACTGTCACGTTAGCGGTCTCCAGTTTAGAGTACTTCAACTGCCCGGATCCCAATTGGTCGAGCAATTGCTTTCGCGTCATTTGCTCCCCGTCACGATGCGTCCAGATGAAGCTTTCATCCGCCAACGTTTCCAGAGTTTTGAGGTCAGCGGCGAGCATGGCTTGATGAAAGGCGGCCTGCGCTGCGGCGATTTCTTTTTTGATCTCCTCTTCCGGGCGAGGCATTTTGGTCGCCTGCCAACTCACGACTTGCCACTTGCCGTTGCGCTTGAGGAAAGTTCCGGTGTTCAGGTAATTCGTGACCACACTCTTCCCATCTTTCTCGGTTTTGCCGACCAGGCGGAAGGCGACGATTGCGGTGTCGCCGTATTGCTGAATGCGAATGTCTTCGGCGCCGTAAGTGGTCGTCGGATCTCCGGGTTTCGGGGCCGGCGCCGAGCGCACGTCGCGCATGATGTCGGCCTTGCTGATCCGCCGCCCGGAGGAGCCGGTGTAGATCAGGTCTTCAGCCCAGAAGCGGTCATGCGTTGCGGCGTCGTTGCGCGAAGCGCCGGCCAGAAACTCTTTGAGCAGCTTGGTCAGTTCGTCGGCGTCCGGCGCGGTCTGCGACTGCAGGTTGAGCGCCAGCATCAGCGCCACGATCAAAGGTGAGAGGATTAGTTTCATGGGTCCGGCTTGTTTTATCTTTTCACTGATATCGTTACAGCTTTATTGTCCTGTATACGAAATATCGTAGTTTTACTATTAGCGGTGTAGCTGGTACTCTGTAAATTAAGTTTTTTGGTATTATTCAAGCCCGCGGAGCGGGCGGCAGAGTAAAGCCTGGGGTGGAGCCGAAGGCCGCAACCCCAGGTCAGGTTCGGAGCGCCATCAAGCCCGTGAAACGGGCGGCAGCCAT
>WNGE01009721.1_pt1 | contig 10081 bp, 9 predicted proteins | sample 5400651 | NCBI WGS metagenome assembly WNGE01 (sample SAMN13153370, study PRJNA577476) | soil metagenome | isolation source: 60 cm soil or saprolite under grassland replicate 2 | place: USA:California | collected 2016-06-15 | reverse complement strand
AAGGCGGGCGCGAGCTGACCGTCGCCCCCACCCCGAGCGGGCCCGGCTACGCCGCGACCCTCGACCTCGCACTGAGCCTGTAGCAGGCCACCAGGCGTCTCGGGCCGGGACCCGGAGTCCGCCGCTATGCGAGGATCTCAACGTCGAGCTCCGGGAATCGGCGAAACCCCAGATCGAAGGTGCTGAGCCGGTGCCTTCCGGCAATCGCAAAGGCGGCCAGGTATGCGTCGGTCCCGGCCGTCGATCCCCGCGGCAGGGCGGAAGTCAGTGACCGCCACACCACTTCAAACGTCGAGGGCTCTGCGACTGGGCCAAACCGGTCGTCGGCGACGACTCGATCCCAGCCTCTCCAGAACTCGGTCGCCGTCAGGGTGTCCTCCTTCATGATCGTGGGGTTGGTCAGGATGCGGAGCGTGCCCATCTGGACCACGCGACAGATGGCGATAGCGCGGCGCTCCGTTGCGTCCTCCAGCCAGGCGACGGCGTTCCGGGAATGCCTATGGCGCTCGTGCATCAACGCCACGAGCACGTTGACGTCAATCAGCGCTGACATGGCGTCGGCGGTCCTCCTCCGCTTCCAGCTTGTCGATATCAGCGTTCGTGAGCGCGAGGGTGGCGGGAGCCCGGGAGGAGAAGACGGGAAACCTCGTGCGTCTCGCCTTGGGCGCCTTCGAGCGGGGGGCCGCCAGTTCGCGTTCGAGTGCGGCTCCGACGAGATCTCGCAACGTGGTTCCCCTCTCGACCGCTGCAATCTTCGCGCGGCGAAGGAGGTCGTCGGGTAAATCCAGGGTCGTTCTCATAAACCCATATTCATGCCTTCATGTATCGATGTCAATCGGGGCAGAAAGCGCGAAGGGGTTACGGGCTCACGTCCCGTAACCCCCCTCGACGTTGGAGCGGCCGACCGGATTCGAACCGGCGACGTCCAGCTTGGGAAGCTGGCATTCTGCCACTGAATTACGGCCGCGCGTGCCCCTATTCTAGCCGCCCCGCCCGCGTTGTCAAATCCACACGCTCACCCAGCTCGACCACCGTGACGAAGTCCGGCGAGGCGACTGCGGCCCCGCGCCGGCTACTTGCTCTCCTTGAGCGCCATATCGTACCCCTTGATGCCCTCGTCGCCCCGCGCCTTCCAGACCATGCGTTTGGTGGCGCCGTAGAGGTCGAGCTGCTGGTAGAGCGGCATGGCGGCGGCGTCCTCGATCCACAGCCGGTTGATCTTGTGGTACAGCTCCAGTCGCTTCTTCGCATCCATGGTGGTCTGGGCCTGGTCGATCATCCCGTCGAAGTCGGCGTTGTGGTAATTGCCCAGGATCTTGCCCGATCGGAACAAGGGAGCGTAGACGGTCTCGGCATCGTAGGTCGCCGTCCCCCAGCCGATGAGCCAGACCGGTCCCGCCTTGTGGACGTACGCCATGTTGTTGAGGTAGTTGCCCCACTCGAAGACCCTGAGCGTCGTCCGGATCCCCGCCTTGGTGAGCTGGCCGGCGATGGCCTCGGCCACTTCCTTGTCCCGCACATAGCGCCCCTGAGGCCCGTTCAGCACCATGTCGACGCCGCCGGGGAAGCCGGCCTCGGTGAGGAGCTGCTTCGTCCGGGTCAGGTCCTGCTTGATCGGCTTGAGCTGGGGGTCGAAGCCGAAGTGCCGGTCGGTGAGCATGGTCGCGACGCGGACCCCCTTCCCGTCGAGCACGCTCTTGATGATCTCGTCGACATCCACCGCGTGGTTGATCGCCAGGCGCACCCGCCTGTCCGCCACCGGCCCCGCATACGGGCCGACCAGCTTGTGCTGGGCGTCGTACTGATGCGTGTAGTACATGAGCTGGATGGTCCGCACGCTGGGCGCCGTCGAGAGGAAGAGCTTCGGATGGTTGGCGATGATCGTGGCCAGATGCGGAGGGATGTTCACGGCCACGTCGATCTCGCCGTTCTGGAGCGCGGCCACGCGGACGGCGTCGTCGGGGATGGGCCGGAACACGAGCTTCTTGATCCGCGGCGCCCCGCGCCAGTACTGCTCGTTGGCCTCCAGCTCGATCCGGTCGTCTTTCACCCAGCGGGCGAACTTGAAGGGCCCGGACCCGACCGGGTTCTTCGCCACGTACGCCATGTCCTTGTCCTTGTAGTACTTGGGCGGGAGGATGGCAGCCCCGGTGCCGGCCATCAGGGTATCCAGAATGGGCCAGGGCGCCTTGGTGTGGATGCGCACCGTGAGCGGGTCCACGATGTCCACGTGGCTGAGCGGCGCGAAGGGCGTCGCCCCCCGCAGCTTGAGCTTGGGATCCACGAGCCGCTCGAGGCTGAACTTCACCGCCTCGGCGTCCAGGGGCTCGCCGTTGTGGAACTTGACGCCCGCCCGCAGCTTGAACTCCCACGTCGTGGGCGCCACGAGCTTCGGCATCTCGGTGGCGAGGGCGGGCTGGATCTTCAGCTCCTGGTCGCGCTCGAGCAAGGTGTCGAAGATGTTCCGGGCCAGGTTGGCGGCGGGCGTCTCCTGGTGGTTCATGGGGTCGAGCGTGGTCGGGTCCACCCCCTGCGCCACCACCACGGTACCCGTGGGAGCGGCCCCGACCGGCGAGCAGATGACGAGCGTCACCACGAGGGGCGCGACGAAGCGTAGCCAGCTCATAGATGATCTCCTTGAGAGAGGAACCCGCGACGCGTATGCGAAAGGTGGCGTTACTCTAGGAGGCCGTCTCCGGCGTGTCAAGCGGTGGCTCGGCGCTCCGGCGCAGATACGCGAGGGCCTCCGCCCGGCCCGAGACCAGTCCGAGCGCCTGGGCCTCCCGCGCGCGGGCGAGGAGCCGCCCGATCTCGGGACCCGGCGGGAGCCCGAACGCCGACATGACGTCCTCCCCTCGCAGCAGGGGGGGCGCCTCCGCCGCGCGGGCTTCCTCGCCCACGCCCCGCATCAACTCGCGCAGGATGACACCGCCCGGTCCTCGCCAGACGGCCAGCGGCGAGTCGCCACGCACCGCCGCCGCGTCGACGAGTGCGAGCAGCACGAGGTCGCGCGCCTCGTCTCCGAGGTCCCGGAAGAAGCGGTACCGGGCGCGCCGCGTGATCCCGCCCGCGCTGGCCAGATGCATGGGCCGCAGATGCTGGCCGACCAGCCGCCCCACGACGAGGGTCGCGCGCCTGGACAGGCGCCAGCGCTCCACGATGAGGGCGGCCCGCTCCGCGCCGGCGACATCGTGGCCGAAGAAGCGGATCCGGCCGGCCTCCACGCTCTTCGTCTGAGGCTTGGCCACGTCGTGGAGCAGGGCGGCCAGCTTGAGCGTCTCCCGGCGCGTGAGCCCATCACCGAGCGGCTCGGTGAGATGCGCCACCAGCTCCGGTCCCCACGGTTCGAGCGCTTCCGGATGAGCGAGCAGCTCATCGGCGGCCTCGACGGCCCGGAGCGAGTGCTCCCACACGTCGAAGCGATGCGGCTCGGGCTGGGATGTCTCCCGCATCGAGCGGCTCTCGGGCAGGAGCGCGGGCAGTACGTCGAGGCGGTCGAGCAGGCGAAGGCCACCGGCGGCCCCGGACGCAGCCAGGATCGCCGCCAGCCCGTCCCTCACGCGCTCGGCCGAGACCTCGGCCACTCGAGGCGCCGCCTCACGGATGGCGGCCTCCGCGGCGGGGTGGAGGCGCCAGCCGGGCCGGATCGCGAGCCTCACGGCCCGCAGCGCCCGCAGCGGATCGTCGGCGATCACTCCCGGTCCGCACGGCCTGACGACCCGCTCCGCCAGGTCCTCGAGTCCGCCGGTCGCGTCCTCGATCGAGGCGCTGCCCCGACGCACGAGGTCATGAAGCGATGCCGCCAGGGCGTTGACGGTGAAGTCGCGCTTCCTCAGGTCGGCGGCGAGGCTGGGCGCCCTCAGGTCGGCGATGTCGACCTGGACGTCGGACACCACGCGGCAAATCCCGCGCTGCTCATCGAGCGCGACGAAGCCCGAGCCGGGCATCGCCCGGGCCATGGCCTGCCCGAGGGCGACCGCGCCTGCCGTCACCGCGATATCCACCTCGCGCACCGCTTCTCCCAGGAGCGCATCGCGGAGGGCGCCGCCCACCAGCCAGCCGGGAGCCGCTCCCAGCAGGGCCGAGAGCCGCTCGAGCGCGTGGCGGGCCGGCGCCGGGAACACCTCGAGCGAGACGCGGGTGCTCGCGCTCATGACGCGCGCGCCCTGAAATAGTAGAGATTGAGGTGGCTGTGCATGTCGACGTAGCGGAACTCGGCGGGCTCCGTCGCCATCACACGCTCACCACCCAGCGGCCGGGCCGGCCCGCGATCTCCACCCCCGCTCTCAGAACGCCCGAGCGCGCCAGCCGGTCCACGGCCGCCTCCACCTCGGCCCGCGGCACGGCGAACAGCCGCGAGAGCACCGCCGCTGTCGAGTAGATCGCCCCGCGCAGGTGGCGCGCGAGAACACGGTCGAGGGCGGCGGCCCGTCTCAGGCGACGCCCCTCGGCCGTGGCTTCGGGCAGCCACCGCTCCACGAGGTCCCACCGGTAGGAGAAGGTCGGCTCGTAGCGCTCCTCGGTCTTGACGATCCAGAGGCCTTGCTGCAACTCGGCCATGGCCCGCTCGAACTCGCGGGTCCGCGACGGCTCGAGCATGAAGCATTCGGCGCGAAGCCCGCGGGTGTACTGGGGCGACTCCCGCATCAGGCTGTCCATGATGCGCCTGGCCGTGAGCGACAGCAGGCCGGCGTGGTACTCGCGCCGGTAGTCCCGAGCCCTCTGCGCGCCACGCACCAGGGCGTAGAAGGCGGGGAAGACATCGAGGGCGACGAGCACCGGCCGCCCCTTCAGCAGCTTGCCGTAATACACCTGGCGGCGGCGCGGCAGCACGTCCTTGAGCTCCCACGTCAGCCCGATACCCGCGTCGTGGTGGGAGCGACGCGGCCAGCGGGGATTGGGCCGGCCCACCACGGCTTCCCAGAGGGACGGCAGCCCCTCGGGGAAGACGTGGAAGGTGGAGCAGAACCCGACCTCGTTGACGAACCGGAGGGCGGCCGGCGCCGAGCGCACCCTGAGGCCCGGCTTCTGTCGAAAATTCGCGCGCCGGCGCTCGAGGAGCGCCGCCCCGTCGAGCGGTCCCGCGCGAGCAGAGCGCGGGAGATTCACGGGATTCACCGCCGTGTCGTCGGCCTCCGCCCGGTCGTCCATACGAGGCTCCTGAACGCCTCGCCGGCGGCTCAGAAGGACCCACATGCGAGGCCGCGCCCGACGGCCGCGCGCGAGGCGTCCTCCCGTACGTCGAGCGTGCGGCCGAGGGCGCCGTACCTCCGCCGATGGGCCATTTGAAGATGCCGGCTACGGAAAGACGATGCCTTGCTCGCCGACGCGATACTCGGCGATCTCATCACTCATGGCGCTCCCGCGGTGCTTGACGACGCACAGGAAGCGGCCGATGCGGTTGCCGACCCGCTCGCTCCCCATGACCAGGATGGTGTTGGCGACGGCGCCGATGTCCCCCGTCGCCACCTTGCGGGCGATGAGGTGCTCGAGCTGGGTCTCCTCGGTCGTGACCAGGAGCAGCGTGGTCACCGCCGCGTGGTCGTAGCGATGGGCGTCGATGAACGCGCGGTGCCGCCACACCGGCAGACAGATCTCCATGCCCAGGGTCTCGCTGTCCCGATGGATGACCTTCCGGTACAGCTCGTCCACGATGAACGGCTGGATGTACTCGGCCGGCGCGTCCATCGGCTCTATCCCGTCCACGACGACGCGCCGGCTCCCCGCCGCCATGTGGAAGTAGACGAAGGGGCGCACCGTGTACAGGACGTGGTTGTACATCGCCTTCCAGTTCCAGTCGAACTCCACGCCGTCGCCCGTGGACACCTGGTAGTCCCGGAGCCTGCCGATCCACGGAAACGCGTCGCAGTAGAAGGCTTCCATCTGACCGTCCGGCGGGTACGGGTCCGCCATGGGCGTGACCGCGTGGGTCCAGCGTCCGAGCCGCCAGCCGTAGAGGCGAGCGGCGTACTCCCGGTGCTGCTGGGAGTCCCCGCGCGCATTCATGTCGAAGAGGAGGCCGGGGGCGCCGTCCTGCCGGCGCCCGTGGTGGGCGAAGAGCAGCCCCAGATGGGTCTTCCCGATGCCGGTGGCGCCGTACGCGACCGTCAAGGTCCCGGGCAAGAGCCCACCGCCGAGCATGCGATCCAGCCGGTCCAGGCCCGTGGAGACGCGTGTCGTCACAGGGTCGAATTCTATCGGCGCCCGATGGAGCCGGTCAAGCTCCGGTCAAGCTAAGCTCATTGACCCACCACGGCTTCCTTGACACGCTCGTGATTCGGGACATACCCTCTCCCTATGCCGCGCGGAGTGGTCTGGTACCTGGCGGGTTCCCCGGTGATGCCGCTTCTCTCCGGTCTTCCGCGCGACCTGGAGCCGCGGCCTCTGCCCGCTCGGGACACAACCGCCACCGGCCCCGAGGAAGGCGCTGTCCTCGTCGTGGACCTGGGCGGCGGGGACTCGGGGGCGGTGGCCGACGCCGCCGCCCGTCTCTGGGACGTGCCCATCGTGGCCCTGGTGGACGCGGCCGCTCAGGACGCCCCGCCCCAGGCCTGCTATGCCTACCTCACGAAGCCGGTCACGCCTTTCATCCTGGCCACGGCCCTTCGCAATGCCGGCGAGCACGCGCGCCTCGGCCGAGAAGCGGGAGAAGCGCGACGGCAACTCGAGGAGCTCAACGCGATCGGTGTGCGGCTCTCGGCCGAGCGGGACACCGACGCGCTGCTCGAGCTGATCCTCACCAAGGCGCGCGAGATCACGCGCAGCGACGCCGGCTCCCTGTATCTGGTGGAGGAGTCGGAGGACGGTCCACGCCGGTTGCGCTTCAAGCTGGCCCAGAACGACAGCGTGACGGTGCCGTTCACCGAGTTCACGCTGCCCATCAGCGCGGACAGCGTGGCGGGCCACGTCGCCCTGTCCGGCGAGACGGTGCATCTGGACGATGCGTACGTCCTGCCGGCGGGCGCGCGCTTCCGCATCAACCGCGACTTCGACCAGCGGGTCGGCTATCGGACCAAGTCGATGCTCGTGGTCGCCATGCGAACGCCGCCCGGCGAGACCATCGGCGTCCTGCAGCTCATCAACTGCAAGCGCGAGAGCACCCGGCGCCTCGCCTCCCCGGAGACGGCCGAACGCGAGGTGGTGCCCTATCCGGCGCGCTTCCGGGACCTGGCCGCCTCCCTGGCCTCCCAGGCGGCGGTCGCTCTCGAGAACAGCCGGCTCTACCAGAGCATCCAGACGCTGTTCGAGGGCTTCGTGCGCGCGTCCGTGACCGCCATCGAGTCGCGCGATCCGACGACCTCCGGCCACTCCTTCCGCGTGGCCGACTTCACGGTGGCCCTGGCGACCGCCGTGGACCGCGCCGATCATGGCCCCTTCCATCATGTGCGCTTCGCCCCCGACCAGATGAAGGAGATCCGCTACGCCTCCCTGCTCCACGACTTCGGCAAGGTCGGCGTGAGAGAGGAGTTGCTGGTCAAGGCCAAGAAGTTCCAGCCCTGGCACCTCGAGCTGGTCAGGCTCAGAGGGGCGATCATCAAGCGCGGGCTCGAGCTCAAGTACGCGCGGCGCAAGCTGGATCATCTCCTGCGCGAGGGCCGCGAGGGCTTCGTCGAGGCCGCGGCCGGATGGGACGCCGAGCTCCTCGCGGTGAGCGAGGAGATCGAGCAGCATCTCAAGGCGGTGGCGGCGGCCAACGAGCCCGCGGTCATGGCCGAAGACTTTGCCGCGAGCATCCAGGACCTCGCGACGCGAGCCTTCGTCGATCACCTCGGGGACAGTCACACCGTGGTCACCCCCGAGGAGGCGCGCATCCTCTCCATTCCGCGCGGCAGCCTCACCGAGGACGAGTACCGGCAGATCCAATCGCACGTCGTGCACACGTTCCAGTTCCTGAGCCTGATCCCCTGGACCAGGGAACTCTCCCGCGTGCCGGAGATCGCGCGCGCCCACCACGAGAAGCTCGACGGATCGGGCTACCCGGAAGGGCGGCGCGGCGCCGAGATCCCCATCCAGAGCCGGATGATGACCATCTCGGACATCTTCGACGCGCTCACCGCCACCGACCGGCCGTACAAGCGGGCCGTCTCGGTCGAGCGCGCGCTGGACATCCTGAACCACGAGCGCCGGTCGGGCACCATCGATCCCGCCTTGCTCGACCTCTTCATCGCCATCAAGCCCTGGCCGCCCCGCGGCGCGCGCTGAGCGGCGGCGAAGACCGGGCGGTTCAGGCCCACCGCGGCGAGCGCGGCTGCTTCGCCGTCAGCTCCCCAGCAGCGACACGAGCACTCCCCAGGACGCCGCCGCGAGCAGCATCGCCACTGCCGCGAGCCAATCGGCCGCGCGAGACCTCTCCATGTGTTGAGCTATCCGGCCAGAAAAAAAGACGCGACCGCCCTCGACCCTGACCGCGGGCTTCCTCGACCGCTGCCGGCGGGACCGCTCGCGCCGCCTGCCCGCGCGGCAGCCGGCGCAAGCGGCCCGGCGGCCGTGTGTGCTCCTCGTCGTCGCCATGACCATGACTCTCCTCCTCACCTGCAACTGCTCCCTCACAGGCTCCGCAGCACGCCGATCACCTTGCCGAGAACGCGGAAGTCAGGCCGGTCCGGCCCCACCACGATGGGCTTCATCGTGGGATGCTCGGGCCTGAGCACCACGGCATCCCTGTCGCGGGCAAACCGCTTCACCGTGGCTTCCCCGTCCAGCAGCGCCGCGACGATGTCCCCGGGGCTCGCCGTCTCCTGCTTGCGCACCAGCACGAGATCCCCGTCGACGATGTGCGCGCCGACCATGCTCTCACCCCGCACCCGTAGCGCGAAGACATCCTCCCCGTGGGCTCCCAGCCATGCCGGGCGCAAGGGGATGCTGTCCTCGCGGTTCTCGACGGCCAGGATGGGCGACCCGGCGGCGATCCGACCGAGCACCGGAATCTCGTCGCGTCCCTGCCGATGGCCGGATCGCCGGCCCGGGAGGACCAGAGTGCGCGAGGCCCGCTTGGTGGTGGCCCGTCGCTCCAGCATCCCCTTGCGTTCGAGCGCTTTCAGGTGGTCGAAGGCCGCCCGCGCCGTGAAACCGAACCGCTCTCCGATTTCCCGGACGGCCGGGGGCACCCCGTGACGCTCGGAAAAGATCCGCACGAACTCCAGGATCTCGCGCTGACGCGACGTCATCTCTTTCATCCGCGGCCTGTGCCCTCCAGGATTGCAGACGCCATCCGGCGCGTGGGACCATGCTTCGTGGGACCACGCTTCCCGTTCGAGCGCCGATTTCGGAGAGGCTCCTCCGATTAAGCTCAACAGGATGATAGTCAACATCCGTTGAGTTTGCCAAGCAAAAAAAATCAGGCAGGCTCCCAGGGCTCGCAGACGGGGCAGGCGGCCAGCCCCTGATCCCGGGCGTCGGCCACACGCTTGAAGTACACGCGCTCCGCCTCGGTTATGCGCTTGACCCAGCCGCAGTCCCGGGTGTGGAAGAGCTTGGCGCCCCGCTGGGCCAGATAGGGCTCGCCCACCGGCGCCACTGCCTCGGTGGCGGCGCTCTCCACGCCATGCGGGTCGAGCGCTGCGTCCAGCGGCGCTCCGCCTTCACCCGTGCCGCCGGCGGTCGCGGGTTCCGCGGGCGTGCTCTGCAGCGGCGATGCCGGTAGCGGATCGGTCTCGTTCATCTGCAGATTGGTCTCGATCGTAGACCGGAACTCATCGCTCGCCCGCCTGAACTCGCGCATGGCCCGGCCCAGCGACCGGCCGAGCTGCGGCAGGTTCTTCGGGCCGAAGACGATGAGGGCGATGACGAAGATGACGACCAGCTCTTGGAGGCCGATGTCAAACATCGAGGAGCTCGCTCACGCCCCCGATCATACCACCTCGAGTGGGAGCGCACGACGCGCGTCGAGCGGGCGACACGTCTCCGAGCATGGGTCTATGGACGTCGGCCGAGCGGTCAGATACGCGCGGTTCGCGCGCCGGCGTTGCCGGCGCCATCGAATCGACGAGGAGGGTCCAGCTGGCTCTTGCCGGCGCAATCGAAGGCCTTCGGGGGAGGTTCGGAAGGGACGACGCCCCGCTTCCGAGTTCAAAATGTCCCG
>WNGE01010303.1_pt1 | contig 10082 bp, 8 predicted proteins | sample 5400651 | NCBI WGS metagenome assembly WNGE01 (sample SAMN13153370, study PRJNA577476) | soil metagenome | isolation source: 60 cm soil or saprolite under grassland replicate 2 | place: USA:California | collected 2016-06-15 | reverse complement strand
CGATGCCGGCACCAGAGCCGGGGCGGAAGCGCGTTCCGCGCTGCCGGACGAGGATCATCCCCGCCTTGACCTCCTGCCCGTCGAACAGCTTGACGCCGAGCCGCTTGGACTGAGAGTCGCGGCCGTTCTTCGAGGAGCCGAGGCCTTTTTTGTGTGCCATTAGTGCCCCTTCCGGTGATGGTCTCGCGTTTCTGGCGACAGCACGAGGTCGTCAGGCAAGGACGCAGGGAGGCTCGATATGGGGTTATATCGGGCCGACTGAGGACGCCGCATGGCGGCCTCGTGCTCCGCCAGAGGCGCACTGACTATTGCCGGGAGGGGCACTTAACTCACTTCCTTTGCGGCGAGCGCGGACTCGAGCGCGGCCAGCGCGCCAGCGCGCCCTTCCGCTTCGCATGTTCCTGCTCGTAGGCGAGCGCGGCCTCGAGCATCGGCCGGTTCCAGCTCTTCGCGCCCTCCGAGATCTGCGGGACCGTCAGCTCGGCGTAGTCCTTCGGGAGGCCCTTTGGCGCCTCCGCGACTGCCGCGACCGCCTCTTCCTTTGGCTTTGTCTCCGGCTTCGGCTTTGTCTCCGGCTTCGGCTTCTCGGCCGCCCGCCGCCCGCCGATCCCCGTGACCTCGATCCGGGTGAGCGAGGAGCGGAAGCCCGTATGCCGCTTGTAGCCGGACTTGGCCTTGTACTTGCCGATCCGCACCTTGGGGCCGCGCTCGTGGCCGACGACCTTGGCGGTCACCGAGGCCTTAGGCGCCAGCTCGCCGGCGCCGTCGCCGCCGAGAAACAGGACGTCGGGCTGGAACGTCTTGCCCTCGTCCCGGTCCATGCGGTCGACGAGAAGGGTTTCGCCCTCCTTGACGACGTACTGCTTGCCACCGAGGCTGATGATTGCGTATTGCGCCATGACGATCGAAACGCGGGCAGGCGCCCGCGGCGGGGGAATTCTAGCCGCTGTCGCTCGTCTCGGCGGGAGCCGCCGCGGCCGGCTTCTTGCGGCGGTTGCGGCCTCCGCGAGAGCCACGACGCGTCTTCCGCTTCTTCGGGGCATCGGCTTCGGCCTCGGCGATTGCGCCGGCGGCGTCGTCCGTCTGGACGGCCTCGGCGACGGCCTCCGTGGGCGCGGCCACGAGCTCCGCCGGCGGCGCCGGCTCTTCGCCGTTCCCGCTCAACTCGGCTCCGGGCACGTGGATCGTCGGCGCCTTCTTGCGGCGCTTTCCGCCCCGCGAGCCGCGGCGTGTCCTCTTCTTGGCCTCGCTCTCGGCCTCGCCCTCGAACTCGCGCTCCTCCTCCGCAGCCTCGACCGCTTCGGTCGCGACGCCTTCGGCCTCGGCGCCTTCCTTCTTGGCTGAAGGCTTGCGCGTCGGCTTCTCGGCCTCGCCCTCCGCGGTGATCGGTGCGGAGCCATCCTTCGCCGCGCTGACGACGGTCGCGTACGCGATGCCCGGCAAGACGCGCTCGATCTTCGCCTTCACCTTCTTGCCGACGAGCTTCGCCGCGCTCGCGACAACGACGTCATAGCCGTCGAGCTTGGCGACCGCGGCGTGCGGATCGTGCAGGCCGACCTCGACCGGCTGCACCTCGAGCGTCGCGCCCTCCTCAAACGGGGCCTTCGGCGCGATCGCCTCGAGCTTGCCCTGCTCGAGCACGAGGAAGTGGTCGAGATGCACGTCGTCCTTCGTCGCGAGGAAGAAGCGCCTGCGAGACGCCGCTTCGATCTCCTGCAGGCGCGTCGCGCCCGGTCCGATCAGCAGCGACGCAACTTTCGAATTCACCTCGACGCGGAACGCCTGCACGCGCGCGCCGCCGCGTCCGAGCGCCCGGAGCCTGCGCTCCAGATCGATCGCAGCGGACTGCTCGGAGATCACGACGCCGTCGCCCCCGCAGGTCGGACACTTTTGCGTCAGGATCTCGCGCGGCCCTTCGGTGACGTTCTGCCTCGTCATCTCGACGAGGCCCAGCGGCGAGATCTCGACGACGTAGGTCTTCGTCCGGTCGCGCTCGAGCTCGTTGCGCAGCGCATCCTCCACGGCCTGGCGGTTCTTCGGGTTCGCCATGTCGATGAAGTCGATGACGATGATCCCGCCGATGTCGCGCAGGCGGAGTTGCCGGACGACCTCCTTCACCGCCTCGAGGTTGTTCTTCGTGATCGTGTCCTCGAGCCGCGACGCCGACGTCTTGGAGCGCGAGCCGACGAAGCGGCCGGTGTTCACGTCGATGACCGTGAACGCCTCGGCGTAGTCGAAGACGAGATAGCCGCCGGAGGGCAGGTCGACGCGGCGGCTGAGCGTCGAGCGGATCTCGGCGTCGACGCCGTAGCGCTCGAGCAGCGGCTCCTTCTCCTTGTAGCGGAGCACGCGCTCGACCATGTGCGGCGACGTCTTCTTCAGGTAGCCCGTGATCCGCCGGAACGCCTTCTCGTCGTCGACGTAGGCGTGCTCGAAGTTCTCGGTGAAGAGGTCGCGCGTGACGCGCAGCGGCAGCTCGGCCTCCTGGTAGATCAGGTTCGGCGCCTTGGCCTTCTTCGCCTGCGCCTCGATCGTCTTCCACAGCTTCTGGAGGAAGACCAGGTCGCGCTCGACGTCCTCGGCGCTCGCGCCCTCGGCGGCCGTGCGGACGATCACCCCGCCCTTCTTCACGTCGATCTGCTTGAGGATGTCCTTCAGGCGCGTGCGCTCGTCGTCCTCGAGGCGCCGCGAGACGCCCAGCCCTTCGCCGTTTGGCACGAACACGACGAAGCGCCCCGGCAGCGAGATCTCCATGGTCAGGCGCGCGCCCTTCGACTTCATCGGATCCTTCACGGCCTGGACGACCACGTGCTCGCCGCGGCTCAGGAGATCCTGGATGCGCTTGCCCTGCTTCTGGCCCTCGAGCTTGGGACGGACGATCTCGTCCACGTACAGGAAGCCGTTCCGCTCGAGCCCGATCTCGACGAACGCGGCCTCCATGCCCGGGAGGACGTTGTCCACGACGCCCAGGTAGATGTTGCCGGCGATCGAGCGCCGCTCGGGCCGCTCGAGGTAGACCTCGGCGACGCGGTCGTCCTCCAGGACGGCGACGCGCTGTTCGCTCACGTCGACGGAGACGAGCAGCTCGCGCTTCGCCGCGGGAAGCGGAGCGCGACGCGGGGTCGCCCGCCGTTTCTCGCCGCGGGCGGCGCGTTCCTTGCGCTGCTGGGCCCGTCGTTCCTCGGCCTGCGAGCGGACGGGCTCGGCCTTCTCCCTCGGCTCGGCGGTCGCCGTGGCGCCCCCGCCCGCCGGCCGCTTGCGCCCCTTCCCGCCGCGCGTGCCGCGGCGGCGCTTCGGCTTTGCAGGTGCTTGTGTGTCGGTTACGGCCGCAGTTGCGGCCGGTTGGTCAGGTGCCTCGGTGACTGGAGCGGCCGCCTGCGAAGGCGCCTGCTCCCGCTCCGGCTTGCGCCGGCGAAACCATCGGTTGAACGGCAAAAGCAATCCTCTCTACGAGCGCGCGCATCTGCGCCGATCTTGTTGTCGGCGCGAGAATCCGCGCCGAAGCGGCGCGCAGCGCAGCACTGGTGGTTTTGGTCAAGAACATACGCATCAGGGTACCAGGCGATCCCGCCGACCCTTGCCGTCCGGCCCGGGTCCTATCGTGCGGCCCATCCAATGGCTACGAGACGCGACGCGTACGAGCTGCTGCTGATCGAGGAGGCGGACGCCTGGTTCGAGTACCTCGAGGCCACGCGAGGCCAGACGGAGCTTCGGTACAAGGAGCTCGAGCCGTGGGCCTGGGCCCGGCTCTCGCAGCGCCTCCGCGCGATCAGGACGAAGAAACAGAAGCTGAAGCCGGCAGCCGCGGCGTAGACGTCCGCGCCTCGCAGTAGCGCACGGCCGCCTCGCCGAGTGCGCGCGTGCCCGCATACGCGACTGCGCCCTTCACGACCCAGCCCAGGACCGGCACGAAGTCCAGGAGCTCGCGCGCGAGCGCGCGGAAGCCGAGGCCCGCGCCGATCGTGGCGATCAGCTCGGGAGCGCGTTGGGCGTCGACCTCGAGACCGTAGGCGGCGCAGATCCGCAGCACCATCCGGATCTGGTTCAAGGTCAGCACCGGCAGGTCGACGCCCGGAATGAAGACCGCCGCGCCGATGAGCCCGTTCTTCTTCGCGAACGAGTCGATCAAATGCCTGCAGACCGCCGGGCGCAGAACCGGCAGCCGTCGTGCGAGCGACGTCGCCTTCTCACCGAGCCTGTCGGCCGCCGCGCGCGCGATCTCGTCGACCGGGAAGCCGTGCCCGGGCTCCACGCGCACGACGTCCGTCGCGAGCACGAACGGGATCCGGTTCGGCACCTCCCGGCCCGCGGCCACGACGATCGTCGGCACGCGCCTGCGGTGGGCGAGCTTCAGGAGTCGCTCGTCCTCTTCGGTCACGTCGTCGCCGATGACGTAGAGCATCGCCTCGACGTCCTCGGGCCGATCCCCGGTCCGGACCGCGGCCGCATCCCCTCCCACCCGCAGCTCGCGGGCGAGCTGGTCGGCAAGCGTTCCCGCGACGAGGATCGGCCGGTCCGTCGTCGACTTGACCTCCTTGATCAGGCCGTAGATCGCGCCGGGACGAATCGGCAGCCCCATCAGCGCCGCCTGAACGGCGTGCCGCGCGCGTGGATCGAGAGCAGAACGCCCATGGCGGCGAGGTTGGCGATCATCGACGAGCCGCCGACACTGACGAACGGCAGCGGGATGCCGGTGATCGGAGCGATGCCCATCGTCATGCCGACGTTCACGTAGATCTGGAAGAGGAACGCGACGACGATCCCGCCCGCGACGATCGCCGAGAACAGGTCGCGCGCGACCGTGATGATGCGTAAGCCTCGCCACACGACGAGCAGGTAGAGGCAGAGCAGGATCGCGGCGCCGAAGAAGCCGCGCTGCTCCGCGAACGACGCGAAGACGAAGTCGGTCGCGTGCTCGGGCAGGTACGAGAGGTTCGTCTGCGTGGCGCCGGCGACGCCGCGTCCGTCCAGTCCACCGGCGCCGACGGCGACCTTCGACTGCGCGATGTTGTACGTCGCGCCCGACGGATCGGAATCCGGGTGCAGGAAGCCCGTGATCCGCTTGACCTGGTACGGCTGCAGGACGTGAGCGCCGGCCGCGGGCAGCGCCCAGAGGATCAGCGTCGCGGCCAGGAGCACGGTCGTGGCGAGCGCTGCGAGCATCAGCCACCGCGTTCCGGCGATGAAGAGCACGGCCGCCAGGGCGGCGCCGTACACGAGGGCGGTGCCGAAGTCGGGCTGGATGAAGACGAGCGTGACCGGCAGCGCGGCGAGGGCGACGGCGCTGAGAACCGTCCGCGGCTCGTTGATCCGCTTTCCGCGCTCGGCCAGGAAGCCCGCCAGCGCGAGGACGAAGAGCAGCTTGCCGAACTCGGACGGCTGGAAGCGGAACGAGCCGAGATCGAGCCAGCGGCGCGACCCGCGCGTTACCGGCCCCGCGAGGAAGACGAGCAGCATCACCGCGACAGTCCCGCCGTAGAGCGGACGCCAGAGCCGGGCCAGCCGGGACGGGTCGACCGCCAGGGCGATCGCGAAGGCGACCGCGCCGGCGGCCGCGAACGTCGCCTGGCGCACGAAGAAGTAGTGCGGATTCCCCTCCACGTCGTGGTGGGTGATGCCGTTGATCGCCCAGAGCCCGTAGCCCACGAGGCCCGCCACCCCGGCGGCGAGCAGCCAGTCGAGCCGGCGCAGGAACGAGAGCTCGGCCGCGTACGCTGCGCGGCGCGCCCTCGTGCGGGCGCGGTCGGCGCGGGTTCCGGTGTAGTCGATCGCCATCAGCGATCACCGTCCGCGCAGATCGCATTCTCCGCCCGCGAAAAGCAAGCGATGCAAGGACGCAGGGAGCGTTCGTAGCCGTAGGCTACGGGCGCGACCGAGGACGCGGCAGCGCGCAGCTTTGCAGCGACGCGGAGGGTGCAAGATGGGTGGATGGGGTTCGCCATTAGTCGCTGTGGATGGCGCCCACCACCGGCGCCTTCTGGTGGAAGAACTCCTCGAACACCCTGAGCGCGGCGGGCGCGGCGGCGGTTCCACCGTGGCCGCCGTTCTCGATCAGCGCGCAGACGACGATCGACGGGTTGACGTACGGGCCGTAACCGCACCACCACGACTGGTCGAAGGGCCGCGCGATCCCGTCACCGGGATCGAGGACCTTCTCCGCCGTGCCGGTCTTCCCGGCGATCTGAACGGGGAAGCTGCCGAAGACGGCGGTCGACGTCCCGAACGACGCGTGCGTTGCCTCGAGCAGCCCCTGGCGGACGACGTCGATGGCGGCGGGATCCACGTCGATCTGCTGCGGCGCCGGCGCCGCCGGGTGCGGGGCGGCGCCGCCCGCCTGCTCGACGTCGAGCAGCAGGTGCGGCGTCACGAGCTTGCCGCCGTTCGCGACCAGGGCGTAGAAGCGGGCCATCTGCAGCGGCGTGACGAGCAGGTCCTTCTGCCCGATCGCGAGCTGGATCGAGTCGCCCGGCTTCCAGAGCTTGTCGAGCGCCGTCTTGAAGTGCCTCTGGCGCCACTCCGGCGTCGGGAGGAGGCCGCCGTACTCGGGCCCGACGTCGATGCCGGTCTTGCGGCCGAAGCCGAAGCTGCTCGCCCATGCCTGCAGCGGGTGGCCGACACTTGCGGGCAGCCCGTAGAAGGCGTCTCCGAGCCGGTAGAAGTAGGTGTCGCACGAGAGCGCAAGCGCCGTCGGCAGGTTGATCGACTCGTTGACGTACGGATCCCAGTTCTTGAAGACCTGGTGATTGCGGTCGTGAGGTGACGTGTAACTTCCGGTGCACGACTGGAGCGAGTAGGGCGAGACGAGGTGCTGCTGCATCGCCGCAATCGCGGTGACGGGCTTGAACGTCGAGCCGGGCGGGTAGCCGGCGGCGAGCGCGCGGTTGATCGCGGGGTAGTTCTTCGACGGAGCGGTGTCCCTCGTCAGCCCCTGCGCCGCGAGCGCCTTCATCGTGACGCGGCCCGAGTAGACGCCCGGGCTGTACGTCGGCGCCGACGCGAGCGCGAGCACCGACCCGTCGTGCGGATCGAGCGCGACGATCGCGCCGCCGTTCGCATACCAGCACCCGGCGCATTGCGAGTCCCGCGCGCGCTGGATGCCGTAGGCGAGCGCTTTTTCCGCGGCCTGCTGCAACCGCAGGTCGAGCGTCAGCCTGACCGAGTCGCCGGAGCGTGGGAAGCTTGCCGGTTTGAACGTTCCCCTCGGCCGGCCGAGCGAATCGACCCGCAGCCGCTGGACGCCGGGCTCGCCCCGCAGGTAGGCGTCGAAGGAGGCCTCGATCCCGGCCTGGCCGATCTTGTCGCCGGCCCGGACACCCGGCGGCGCGTGCTTCAGCTCCTGCGGCGAGACCTCGGACACGTAGCCGAGCAGCTGCGCGGCCAGCGGGCCGTGCGGATAGTGCCGGACGAACGCGTCCGGCAGCGTCAGGCCCGGGAACTCGTTCCGGTGCTCCCAGATGTAGCGGATCTGGGGCTCGCCGACCGGCTCCTTCACGATCACCGGCGTCAGCGGATCGCTCTTGCGCGCCGCGATCCCCTTCAGCATCTCCTTGACCGGCACGTGCACGATGCGGGAGAGGCGCTGCAGCTCGTGCAGCCTGAGGTACCACTTGTGCGGGAGATCGCTCGGCCAGAGAGCGACCGCCGTGCCCGCGTGGTTGTCGACGAGGATGCGCCCGTTGCGGTCGAGGACCGGCCCGCGCGGCGCCTCGAGCCGCACGGTGCGCAACTGGTTGTTCCGCGCAACGCGCAGGTACTGGTGCCCGGAGAGGACCTCCAGCGCCCAGAGCCGCAAGAAGAGCGCTCCGAAGACGAGCAGCACCACGCCGCCGAGCACCGCGATGCGCAGCGCCGCCTGCGGCGTCAGCCGGTACGGCTCTTCGACGCGCGGATCAGGAGGAAGGAACGTCCCGCCCGTGCTAGCCAAGGAGGCGGACCTCCCCGGCGCGCTCGCGCCAGTCGAGCGGCGGCAGCAGCTTCGTGACGGTCCAGTACACGGGCGCCGTCAGGATCAGGTTGAAGGCGATCGTCGGAACGAGCGACTCGACCAGGATCCGCCGGCCCGAGACGGGATCCCCGATCAGGAAGTGAAGGACGAGCACGCCGACGGCGTAGAGCACGGTGACGACGGCGACCGAGACGAAGGGCGCATGCGTCCGGTCGCGGCCGGTTGTCTCGCCGTAGCGGCCGATCCAGTAGCCGCCGACAGTCAGGACGAGCGAGGTCAGGCCGAGGGTCTCGAGATTGGCGGTGTCGAGCAGGAGGCCGCCGAAGAACCCGCCGGTGGCGCCGAAGACCGAGCCGCGCAGCAGCGCGACCGCGACGATCGTCACGAGCAGGAGGTTCGGCATACCGCCGAAGACGTCCACCGAGGAGAGGAGCGAGACCTGCAATATCGCGACGAAGAAGAGGAGGATCGCCGCCTTGAGCGCGTCGACTGCGATCACTTGCGCGTCAGGGGGACGAGGATCGCCACCGAGTCCAGCGACGAGAAGTCGGCAAACGGCTCCACCTGGATCTGCTTGAAGATGTCGACGTCGTTCTGGTCGACGCTCGAGACGCGGCCGATCACGATTCCCTTCGGATAGATGTCGGGCAGCGCGGCGAGCTGCGTGCCCGCGGTGACGACGAGGTCGCCGGCCCGGACGATCCGGTCTTTCGGAACGCGGCCGAAGACGAGTTGCGCGCCGCCGCCCGCGCCGTGCTGCAAGAGCCCGTACGCCTTCGTCTTCAGGTCGACCGCGGCGACCGCGCTCGTCGCGTCGGTGAGCAGCGTGACGCGTGCGAGGCCCGGCGAGACGCGAGTCACCTTGCCGACGAGACCGTCGGACGTCACGACGGGATCGTTCCGGCGAACGCCCTGCTGCGATCCCGCCGAGACGATGATCTGCTGCTCGATGTCCGCCGCGCCGCGCGCGATGACGCTGGCGTTCACCGCGTCGAAGTCGTTCGGAAAGCTCGGTCCGCGCTCGTAGTCGAGGAGCTTCTGCAGCTGCACGTTTTCGTTCTGCGCCGATTGTGCGGTCGCGTACTCCTGGCGCAGCTCGCGCAGCTCCTTCTTCAGCTTCTGGTTCTCGGAGCGCGCCGTGACGAGGCCGTCGAACCAGTTGTAGGCGTCGCGAAACGGGCGCGCGACCCGGTCGGCTGCCACCTCGAACGGCTTCATCGCGGCCGCACCGGCGTTCTGCACGCCGTGGAGCGGCCCGCCGGAGGACTCGCGGAACGAGACCGTGATCAGCGCCAGAGAGAGGACGGCGAGGCCGACGACGACCGCCCGGCGCAGCAATGGAGACCGAGAGCGGGCTGTCGGGGAGGTGGAGGTGGGGCGCCGAACGGAGGAGTCCAGCACCGCCAACCGGGAGGTCCGGTTGCGGGTACGCGTCGCCACGAGCTAAGGACCCTAGGGTAGCCGGGTCAGCGGCGGTGGTTGTTCTTGCGGGCCCGGGCGCTCCGGTGGATCGCCTCGAACTCCTCGAGGCTTCGACCGGAGCCAACCGCGACGCAGGTCAAAGGCGACTCCGCGAGATGCACGGGCATCTGGGTCTCATGGCGGAGCCGCTCGTCGAGGCCGGCGAGGAGGGCGCCGCCGCCCGCGAGCACGATGCCGCGGTCCATGATGTCCGCCGCGAGCTCGGGCGGCGTCTTGTCGAGCGTGGACTTGATCGCCTCGATGATCTGCCTAACGGGGTCGTCGAGCGCGCGCCGCACTTCCTCCGAGCTGAGCACGACGGTCTTCGGCAGCCCGGTGAGCATGTCGCGACCGCGCACTTCCGCTTGCACCTCGTCCTTCAGATCCCACGCCGACCCGACTTCGAGCTTGATCTCCTCCGCCGTCTGCTGGCCGACGAGCAACTTGTAGTCGCGCTTGATGTGATTGATGATCGCCTCGTCCATCTCGTCGCCGCCGACGCGCAACGACTGCGAGACGACGATGCCGCCGAGCGAGATCACGGCGACCTCGGTCGTGCCGCCGCCGATGTCGACGATCATGTTTCCCGTCGGCTCGGCGACCGGTAGGCCCGCGCCGATCGCTGCGGCCATCGGCTCCTCGATCAGGTACGCCTGCCGCGCACCTGCGGAGAGCG
>WNGE01025829.1_pt1 | contig 10083 bp, 8 predicted proteins | sample 5400651 | NCBI WGS metagenome assembly WNGE01 (sample SAMN13153370, study PRJNA577476) | soil metagenome | isolation source: 60 cm soil or saprolite under grassland replicate 2 | place: USA:California | collected 2016-06-15 | reverse complement strand
CCCCGCGGCCGCGCTCGAGCGCCTCCACCACGTCCGACCACGCTTCGTTCTGCCGCAGCAGGTACACGCCGCTCTTGAGCGAGCCGCCCAGTCCCCGCAGCCGGGCGTACGCCCGGAACAGGCCCGGATGCCCGATCACGTCGTTGGCGGCGAGCGAGTCGACGGCGGCATCGAGGGTGGCGCCGGGCGGAATCGTGACCGTGACTCGAGGACCATCGGTTCCCGCGCAGGCCGCCAGGGCGAGAACGAGACAAGTGCGGAATGCGGAGTGCGGAATGCGGAGGTGAGAACGAGAATTCGCTCGTCCACTCCGCACTCCGCACTCCACACTCCACACGTTCATACTCCAGACCCCCGCTTGGCGTCCAGATAGTGCTGCAGCAGCACCGCCGCCGCGAGCGCGTCCACGTCGTCCTTACGGCCCCGGGTCGTGCCGCCCATCTCCCGCACCGTCTGCAGCGCACGCGCCGTGGAGAGGCGCTCGTCCCAGAGATCCACCGGTTTCCCGGAGCTCTTGGCGATGTCGGCGGCGAGGCGGCGGGCGGCGGCGGCGGCGTCGCCTTCGGCGCCGTCCGGGTCGAGGGGCAGGCCGACCACGACCGCGCTCACAGCGTGGCGGTCGAGCAGGGTGCGGAACTGGCGCATCGGAAAGCGCCTGCCGGTGCGGCGGGTGAGTGTGGCGAGCGGTTGAGCGAGCATCCGGGTCTCGTCGGACAGGGCGAGGCCGATGCGGCGCTCGCCCCAATCCACGCCCAGGACTCGTCCTCCGGACGTCACCCCTGCGCCATGGTCTGGAAGAACTCGGTGTTCGTCTTCGTCCGCTTGAGCCGCTCGAGCAGGAACTCGATCGCTTCTACGGGCGGCATATCGGCCAGGAAGTTGCGGAGCAAGTACACCTTGTTCAGCTCTTCCTTGGAGAGCAGGATCTCTTCTTTCCGGGTCCCGGAGCGCTGCACGTCGATAGCGGGGAAGGTGCGTCGCTCGGCGATGCGGCGGTCGAGAATCACTTCCATGTTGCCGGTGCCCTTGAACTCCTCGAAGATCACCTCGTCCATGCGGGAGCCGGTGTCGATCAGCGCGGTGGCGAGGATCGTGAGCGAGCCGCCGCCCTCGATGTTGCGCGCGGCGCCGAAGAAGCGCTTGGGCTTCTGCAGCGCGTTCGCGTCCACGCCGCCCGACAGGATCTTTCCCGAGTGTGGCACGACCACGTTGTGCGCCCGGCCCAGGCGCGTGATCGAGTCGAGCAGGATCACGACGTCCTTACCGTGCTCCACCAGGCGCTTTGCCTTCTCGATGACCATGTCCGCGACCTGCACGTGGCGGTCGGCCGGCTCATCGAACGTCGATGAGATCACCTCGACGCTCGGGCCTTTGACGTTCTCCTCCATGTCCGTCACCTCTTCGGGCCGCTCGTCGATGAGCAGCACGATGAGGTAGACTTCGGGGTGGTTCTCGATGATGGAGTTGGCGAGCTTCTGGAGCAGGATCGTTTTTCCGGCCTTGGGCGGCGAGACGATCAGGCCGCGCTGGCCCATGCCGATGGGGCTCAGGATGTCCATGACCCGCATCGACAGATCGCCGTCTTTGCGCTCGAGCTTGATGCGCCGCTCGGGATAGCGCGGGCGCAGGTTGTCGAACGCGACGCGGTGCTTCGCTTTCTCGGGCTCGTCGCCGTTCACGACCTCGACCTTCAACAGGGCGAGGTAGCGCTCGCCCTCCTTCGGCGGCCGTACCTGGCCCATGATCGTGTCGCCGGTGCGCAGATCGAAGCGCTTGATCTGGCTGGGCGAGACGTAGATGTCGTCGGGGCCGTACAGATAATTCCAGTCGGGACTGCGGAGAAAACCGTAGCCTTCGGGCAGGATTTCCAGCACTCCCTCGCCCCGCAGCACGGTGTCGGAGTCGAGGAGCGACTGCTCGATGCGGAAAATCAAATCCTGCTTGCGGAGCCCTGAGTAGTTGGTGATGTTCAGGGTTTCGGCCATCGCGTGCAGTTCCGCGACGGATTTTCTCTTCAGTTCAGCGATATCCACGTGTGTCGTTGCCTCGTAGCTCTACGGCGGGCGAAACCCCGGGGTGGGGGAGTGAACGCGTTGAAAATGGAATCTGGGAAGTCGAAGGATTGCGAGAGAGCTATAGTAGGGTCGTCAGGACGCCGAGTCAAGGGCGCGCCATGAGCCTGACCGAGTTTCTGGTGGCGTGGCGCACCGCCTCCCTGCCCGACCGCGAAGTCATTGACGCGCTTGTACATCCAGCCCACGCCGGGCCCTCCGCGGCGCTCGCCGGGGCGCTCGCAGGTTGGCCGGGGAGCTATTACTGGTCGGACGAGCCGGACGGCCGCCACCTGGTCCTGACCCGTCCCACGGCCCGGCAGCCGGAGCGCTGGGGGGTGCACGTCGCGCTGTTCCTCGCGACGCTGGTGACCACCACGTTCGCGGGAGCGGTGTTTGCGGGCGCGATCCCGTTTGACGACCCGCTCGCCCTCTTCACCGGATCGTACCCGTTGCCGCGCCACCTGCTGCGGGGGTGGTCGGCGGGGCTTCCGTTCTCGATCCCGCTCCTCGCGATTCTGTTCTGTCACGAGATGGGTCACTACCTCACGGCGCGTCGCTATCAGGTGGACGTTTCACCTCCGTATTTCATACCCGTCCCCCTCTTCCCCACCTTCATCGGGACGATGGGCGCATTCATCCGTTTGCGCTCGGTCTTGAACGATCGTCGGCAGCTGTTCGACGTCGGATTCGGGGGACCGATCGCCGGCTTCGTCGTCGCCTTGCCCGTGCTGCTGGTTGGGCTGGCGCGCAGTCACGCGACTCCCGGATTCGGCTCGGCCACGGGACTGATCTTGCCCCTCGGCAGCCAGACGTGGGTGCTCGGCGACTCGATCGTGACATTCGTGGCGCGACATCTGCTCCACGGTGGGGCCCAGGCCGTCGTGGCGGATCCGGTGGCGTTCGCAGGGTGGGTGGGAATGTTCGTGACGATGCTCAATCTCTTGCCCATGGGCCAGCTGGATGGCGGCCACATACTCTTCGCGCGGTTGCCGGAGATGCACCGACGGGTCGCGGTGGGCTTCCTGCTCATCACCCTCGCTCTCGGCAGCCTGTGGTTTGGATGGTACATCTGGGGCGGCCTGGTGCTGTTGCTGTCACGGGGGCGCCTGAGTCACCCACCCGTGCTCGATGCCCTGCGGCCGCTGCCCGAGTCTCGCCGGGTGATCTGGTGGGTCGCGGTCGCACTGTTCGTGATCACCTTCGCACCCGCGCCGTTGACTCAAAGGGGGTGAAGTATTGCGTAAGTCGCCGACCCTTATATCTTTGCACAAACTAGCCCTAGGCGCGCATGCCCGGACAACCGGCACGCTACAACGCTTCTGATTCCAACGAAGCGGTCGTCCACGACCTCCCCCCCATTCGATTCGACGGACAACTCATCCCCATTCGCCTCCAAGTACGCCGCTCCGAGGACGCCATCTGGCGCGGGCGGGTGCTGTTCGGGGCGCCCGACACTGAGGCCGAGCGCGCCACGGCGGAGATCTTCTGCGCCACCTCGGAGCCGGATCTGTGGCAGTCGGTGCGGGACCTCCGGGACCATCATCTGCGCGATCTCTACCGCTCGCTCCTCTAGATGGCGGACGCGGCGGACCCGATCAGGAAGATCCGACACGACCTGTCCAACCCGTTGGCCGCGATCCTCGCCGAAACCCAGCTGCTGCTGCTCGGAGCGGACAAGTACGACGCCGAGACGGTGTCGAGTCTGAAGCAGATCGAGGCGCTCTCGCGCAAGATGCGCGGCATACTCGAAGCCCTGGATAGATGAACCGGTGAGTCGGCGCCACCGACCGCGGTTCTGTCCGTCCGCGTGGTGGTGGTACCCTGCGCGGCGTCTGATGCGCACGAGCCCGCGCCGCTGGCGCTGGCCGCCCCTGCGGCATCGCTTCCCCTGCTGAGGAGGCGCGCTTGGCGACGTTCGAGCTGCGACCGCTTTCGACCGGCGAGATCCTCGACGGCTCGCTCGCGCTGTTGCGGCGGCACTTCGGGCTGTTGTTCGGGATCGCCGTCGCGTGCCAGGGCGTGCCTACGGCGCTCGACGTGTACATCGACCTGGCCGGAGGGAGCCCCGCGCACCCCGCGCTCGCGCTGCTCGACCGTGTGCTCAACGGGATCGGCACGTTGCTCGTGACCGGCGCGACCGTCCGGGCCGTCTCCGAGGCATACCTCGGCCGCGTCCCCCAGCTCAACGACGCCGTCGGCTACGCGGCCGGCAAGCTGGGCGTGATCTTCGGCGCCACGTTCGCGAGCGGCGTCGTCGTGCTGCTCGCGAGCCTGGCGCTCATCATCCCCGGCATCGTGGTGTTCTGCGGCTATTCGGTCGCCGGCCAGGTCGCGGCGCTCGAGCCGCTGCGCGCGTCCACCGACGCGCTGCGCCGCTCCTGGGAGCTCACGAAGGGCTTCAAGGGCAAGGCGTTCCTGCTGTGGGTCGTGTCGATCGCGCTGATCCTGATGGTGGTCACGGGCGTGGGCTTGGTGGGCGGCCTGGCGGCGGGATTGGTGGGCGGTCTCGAAGCGATGGTCACCGTGGTGCTGGCCGTCGCGACGCTGCTCATCTATCCCCTGATCACCTGCGTGTTCACCCTGTTCTACTACGATCTGCGGGTGCGCAAGGAGGGTTTTGATCTCGAAGTGCTGAGCAGCCAGCTCGGGATCGCCCGGCAACCCTAGGACGGCGCCGGCCCGGGGGCGCCGCGCTGGCCCGGGGGCGCCGCGCCTCCAGTACGCCCACCCGCTCGCGCCGTACATCACCAGGAACACGACCGACAGCGCGCTGGTCGCGTACTTGAAGGCCGGGGGCGCGTCGCTTGCCGAGAGCAGGCCTTCGATGGTCCCCGCGATGGCGAGCAGCGTGACGACCGCGCCGATCATGCGCGCGGCAATCCGACCTTCGACCACGAGCGCGTCGCGCCGCAGCCGGTCGCCCGGCCGGAGCAGTGCCCCCGCTAGCCGGAACCCGGCGCCGCCCGCGATGAAGATCGCCGTGAGCTCGAGGATGCCGTGGCCCGCCACGAAGGTGCCGAGGTAGGCCCCCGCGTGATAATTCGCGAACACACCGAATCCCGCGCCCAGACTCAAGCCGTTGGCGACGAGTACGAGGACCGTCGGCAGGCCGGCGAGCAGGCCGCCCACGAAGGCCCAGAACGCGATCCGGATATTGTTGCTGATGATCGCGGATGCGATCACCGGCAGATCGCTCTTGGGCGACTCGGCGTAACCGATGCCCCGTGCCTGATTCGCCGCCGCCTCGCGGGCCCGGCTCACCATCACCGCTGACACGAGCTCGTCCTGGAGCTCGGGATGGCCGCGGACCAGTCCGTACCCGACGGCCGCCGGCGCGACGAACAGCACGAACGCCGCGGCGACGTAGGCCCACGATTGCACCACGGCCGCGGGAAAGTCGCGCACCAGATAGCGGAACACCGGGGTGGCGCGGCGCCCGCGCGCCCGGTACAGGGCGTTGTGCCCGGCGCTCGTCACGCGCTCCAGGTACTCGACGACGCGCGGGTCCACGCCGTAGGTGCGGGCCCGTGCCAGGTCCGCGGCCACCTCGCGATAGCGCGCGGCGAAGCCGGGAATGTCCTGTGACGCGAGGCCGCTCACGCCCGACCGCTCGACGCGCGTGGCGAGTGTGTGGAACGCCTCCCACGCCGCGCGCTTCCGCTCGACGAACCGCTCGGCCGTGACCGTCGTGCGCCCGGCGACGTCCGCACGCGCCCGGGTCGCGAAGCGGCTGCGGCGCTTGCGCTGCTCGTCGGCGTGCAGCTCGGCGAGGTAAGCGTCCGCGTCCGCGGTGCGACGCGGGATGCGGTCCTGAAAGCGCCGCGCCAGGTCGGTCGCGAGCCGCGTTTGCACGCCGGGGTCCAGGTCCGCCGCGCGCGCGAGAAACTGATCCAGCAGACGGAATTCCTCGTCCGAGAGCTCCGGCGGGCCTGTCTCGACCGAGTCGTCGGTGCCTGCCAGGGCGCCGCCCAGGACCCAATCCATCGGGCGGTCGCGTACCACGATCGTCCCGGCGACCAGGTCGCCGAAGCGCTGGTTGCGCCGGTGCAGGAAAATCATGGCGAGCCCGGGGAGGAACGGCAGCACCGGCAGGTAGCAGTCGAGCAGCCGGAACAGACCCCGCACGACCGCGGCGGTGGGCGTGACGGCGTGCCCCGTTTCCATCACGACGCGAATGCCGAGCAGCTGCTTCCCGAGGGTGCGTCCGCCGTTCAGGGCCTCGAGCAGGACGAAGTAGGCGAGGAACGCGAAGGCAAACAGCAGGATGATCACGGCCAGCGCCCAGCCCACGAGGGTTTCCCCCGGCCCCGCGACGCCGAGCAGCGTCACCAGCCAGGCCAAGAGCACCAGCGCGAAGCCCGCAACCAGCGTGTCGACGAGCGCCGCCGCGGCGCGCGACCCCAGTCCTGCCAGCTCGAAGTGCAGCGCGACATGCTCGGGGGTCTCGATCCCGAGCTCTTGGCGCAGTGTCGGTCCGGCCTGGGGCGGCTCTCGCGCGGGAGCGTTCACGAGAACATCTTATCGCCACCACGCACGCGGAGCGAGTCGTCCATGACCGACATCCGGCCCATGAATTTCGGCGAGATCCTCGATGCCGCTCTCGTGATCTATCGCCGCCACTTCGGCCTGTTCCTGAAGCTCGCGGTGATCGTCCTGGCGGTGCCCGTCCTGCTGCTCGTCTACATCAGCGCCCGGTTCGTCGGGAGCTTCATGACCCAGACGCCCAACATCGCGGGGCTGCTCTACCTCCTGCCCGTGGCCATCCTCTACTACCTGGCTAGTCTGGTTCTCACGGCCGGCACGATCCGCATCATCGCCGACTCCTATCTAGGCCGGGCGCCCCGGCTGCAGGACGCGCTCGCGCTCGGTGTGGAGAAGCTCTGGAGCCTGGTGGTGGTCGGCCTCGGGAAGGGCGTGATCGTGTTCCTGGTGGCGATGGCGGCCGGTGTGGTGATCGCGATCCTGGGCGTGGCGGCCAAGGGTGCCGGTGCGGCAGCGGTGTTGCTGGTCGTCGCCGCCGGGGCGACCGGCGCCTGGATCGTGGGCTTTGTGCTCTGCGGCTATGGCGTCACCACGCCGGTCGTGGTGCTCGAGGAGCTGGGAAGCTCGTTCGATGCATTCGGCCGGTCGTGGGACCTGACGCGGAGCTTCAAGCTCAAAGTGCTGGGACTGGCCGTCGTGGCGGTCCTCCTGTTCAACGCCCTGCCCAGCTGGGTGTTGCAGGCCCTGTCGGTGGTCGCACGGGCGGCGCTGCCCCCGCTGTCGATCGCCTTGGCCGCGCTCGCCACGGTCGTGCCCGTGCTCCTCACGCCGGCGGTGGCGGCGGTGATCACCCTGATGTACTACGATCTGCGCGTGCGACGGGAAGGGTTCGACCTCCAGATGCTGAGCCGGCAGATGGGGATCGTCTGACGGCGCTCGCGGTGCAGGGGATTCCCCCCGATTCGCTGCGCCGGGCCGTCGCCGAAGTGTTTGCGCGGCCGGAGTACCGCTGGGCCACCGGGCGGAGCCCGTTGCAATGGTTGCTCGAGCAGATCGGGCGCCTGCTCGACTGGCTGGGGCGGGCGGAGGCCGACCACCCGATGGTGTTCCGGGCGGTCCTCGTGCTGTTGAGCGTCGCCCTGGTCGCGACCCTGGTCCACATGGGGTATGTGGTCTGGCGCATCACGCGACCGACCGCGCGGACGTCCAGCGACGGCGCTGCGGCCCCCGGCATGCACCTCGAAGACGCACGCGCGCACCGCCAGCGTGCCGAAGCGCTGGCCAACGCCGGCCGGTACGCCGAGGCGCTCGCCCATCGGTTCGTGGCGCTGGTGCTGGAGCTGGAGCGGCGCGACGCCTTGCAATTCCGTCCCTCCAAGACGCCAGCGGAGTACGTCACGGAAGCGCGACTCGATCAAGCGGACCGGGCGAGCCTCGGCCAACTGGTGGCCCGCTTGTACCGCCACATATTCGGCGCCGCGCCCTGCGATGCGGAGACCTATCGCGCATTCGCGAGCGACGCCGACCTCCTCTCCGAGCATGTCGCGACGCCTTGAAGTGGCCCTCGTGGCTCTGCTCGTCACGGCCCTCGCATTCGCGATCTGGGCGGGCCGGCGCGGCGCGGGCGCGGAGCCGGACTTCGACTTCCGCGCCTCGACGCTGGTGAGCGGTCCCGAGGGCAGCCGGGCGGTGTACGACGTGCTCGCCCGCCTGGGTGTGCGCGTCGAGCGGTGGCGCACGCCGTTGTTCGACCTCGCGAGCGACTCGTCCCATCGGCCGGCCGTGCTGGCGGTGCTCGACCCGCCAATGCCGCTGACGGCTGCCGAGCTCGCTCAGGTCGCGCAGTTCGTCCGGGACGGCGGGGCGGTGGTCGCGGCGAATGTGGGCGGCGGCATCACGCGATGCGTCGGCTGGCAGACGGCGTACCGCTTCGACTTCGCCCGCCCCGACAGCTTTGCCGTCGTGTCACCCGACCCCGGGCTCTCGCTGCCACCCGTGACGAACTATCTGAAGCCGCCGGGAGCCGCCCAGGCGGATGCGCGCCGGCGGCTGCGCGGGGGGGACGTCGAGGAGGACGGGTGCGACACGCTCGCGCCGCTGGCCCAGGACACGCTGTTGCGTCTCGTGGACGGGCGGCCGGCGGCGCTGCGCCTGCGCTACCCCGGTGGGGGAAGCGTGACGCTCGTGGCCGACGCCGGCTACCTGCGCAACCGCGCCTGGCGCGAGACTCCGGTGCCGGGGTTCGTGGTACCGCTCTTGATGCCAGCGCGCCGGGGCCGGCTGGCCTGGGACGAGTATCACCAGGGGTTTGGCCAGGAGCGCTCGCTCTCCGGGGCGGTGTCGGGGTGGCTCGAGCGGACGCCGCTCGGCTGGGCGGTGTTGCAGGTGGTCGCCGTGCTGCTCGTAGGGCTCGCGGTCGGCGGCGTGCGGTTTGGGCCCGCCCGCCCGGTGATCGAGCGCCGCCGCCGCTCGCCGCTCGAGCACCTCGAGGCGCTCGCCGCGGGGCTCGAGGGCGCGGGGGGCGTGGACACGGCCGTCGCGCTGACGGTCTCGAGCCTGCGGCGCCGGCTCGGTCGCCCTGGTGTCCTGTCGCCCGGCGAGGAACGCGCGTGGCTCGCCACGCTCGAGCTGGCGCTCCCCACCGCGGCCGGGCGCAACGCCGTGCGGCGGCTGCAGCGCGTCGTGAACCAACCCGGCGGACCCGAGCGCGCGCTCGAGGCCGCCCAAGCCGTGGAGGACGTGTGGCTGGAGCTTCGCCCGGCGAAGACGCCCGTCGCATCCTAGAGACGCTGCAACGGGTCATACTTGGCCAGGAGTCCGCGACCCGAGACAGTTTGGTCTCTCTGCTGGCCCGCGGCCACGTGCTGCTCGAGGGCGTGCCCGGGACGGCGAAGACGCTGCTGGTGCGCACCCTGGCGCTCGCCTTGGACGTCAAGTTCCAACGCATTCAGTTCACACCCGACTTGATGCCCGCCGACATCACCGGCGTGAGCATCCTCACGGGATCGCACGAATTCACCTTCCGCCCGGGCCCGATCTTCGCCGACCTGGTCCTGGCGGACGAGATCAACCGCGCACCCGCCAAGACCCAGGCGGCGTTGCTCGAGGCGATGCAGGAACGCACCGTCACGGTGGACGGCGTGGGCCACCCGCTGTCTGCGACGTTCACGGTGTTCGCCACGCAGAACCCGGTGGAATTCGAGGGAACGTATCCCCTGCCCGAGGCGGAGCTGGACCGCTTCATGATGAAGGTCCTCGTCGGGTATCCCGATGCGATCCATGAACAGGGCATCCTCGCGCGCACCGTGGAGGGGTTCGAGGCGGACCGACCCTCCACGTTCGGCGTGACGCCGGTGACCGACGCCGCGGGGTTGGAGGAGCTGCGCCGGGCGGCGGAAGCGGTGCGGGTGGAGTCACAGATCATGGCGTACATCACGGCGGTGGTCCGGGGTACGCGCGACGCCGCGTCGCTCACGCTCGGTGCCAGTCCCCGGGCCGGTGTGGCGCTGCTCAAGGCGGCGCGCGCGGCCGCCCTGCTGGACGCCCG
>WNGE01009718.1_pt1 | contig 10083 bp, 7 predicted proteins | sample 5400651 | NCBI WGS metagenome assembly WNGE01 (sample SAMN13153370, study PRJNA577476) | soil metagenome | isolation source: 60 cm soil or saprolite under grassland replicate 2 | place: USA:California | collected 2016-06-15 | reverse complement strand
GTTCTTCGCCTTCCCCGTCTACTGGATGTTCGCGACCGCCTTCAAGCCGTCCAACGACATCCTCAGCTACACGCCCCACTGGCTGCCGGTGCCGTTCACGCTCGAGCACTTCATCACCGCGGTGCACCGTCCCAACTTCGGGTACTACCTGCGCAACAGCCTCCTGGTCACGCTCAGCGCGGTGCTGCTGTCGCTGGTCATCGCCGTGCTGGCCGCGCTGGCGGTGGGGCGCTTCAACTTCCGCGGGCGCAAGGCGTACATGGCGATGGTCCTGGTCGTGCAGACGGCCCCGTTCGAGGCCCTGCTGATCCCCTTCTTCATCGTGCTGCGGCAGCTCGACCTGCTGAACCAGTTGCCGGCGCTGATCCTGATCTACTTCATCTTCACCATGCCGTTCACCATCTGGACGCTGCGGGGCTTTGTGCTGTCGATCCCCCGCGAGCTGGAGGAGGCGGCCATGGTGGACGGCGCTTCGCGCTTCCAGGCCTTCATGCGCGTGGTGTTCCCGCTGCTGGCGCCCGGGATGGTGGCCACGTCGATCTTCGCGTTCGTCACCGCCTGGAACGAGTTCCTGTACGCCTTCGTGATGATGCGCGACCCCACCAGGTTCACCCTGCCGGTGTGGCTCAGCACGTTCCAGACGGCGTTCGGCACCGACTGGGGCGGCACCATGGCCGCCTCGACGCTGTTCACCCTGCCCGTGCTGGTGTTCTTCCTGATCGTGCAGCGCCGGCTCGTCTCCGGCCTGACCGCCGGCGCCGTCAAGGGCTGACGCCCGCCCCGCCCGCGCCCCGCCCGCGTGCTCCGCCCCGCCCCGCGCGCCCCGCCTCCGCGCCGCGGGTGCAGGCCCGGCCGCTCGGCACGCGCCTCCGCATCTGGACCGTCAAGCCGTGGAAGGCTTCGTCCGATCTAGGAATGTCGATCCAATCGCGAAGACTCCGGAGGAGGTGGAGACGCTGCGTAGGGCGTTCCGTGCCGCGGTGCTGTCGTCGCTGCTGCCTGGTGCCGGGCAGCTCTACCTTGGGTGTCGCCGCAGGGGCCTGGCGTTGCTGGCGGTGGCCCTGCTCCCGCCGCTCGGCGCGGCCGTCACCTGGATCCTCGGCGGCGGGTCGCTGCTCCGCGACCTGCTGCGGCCCGCCGTGCTCGCGGCACTGCTGGCCGGCAACGCCCTGCTGGCAGCCTTCCGGTTGTTCGCGGCCTTCGACGCCTACCAGTTCGGTCGCGCCCAGGAAGGGCCGCCGCGCCTGCCCTCGTGGGCGCGGGTGCCGGTGGCCTGCGGCGGCCTGCTCGCCCTGGTGGGCGTCACCCTCGCGCCGCACGCCGTGGTCGGCTACTACAACGCCCAGGCGTACCACACGATCAACTCGGTCTTCGCCGGCGGGAGCCACGCCAGCCAGTTCCCGGGCCTGCCGGGCTCCAGCGCGAGCGCCGAGCCCAAACGCGCGGCCGCCGGGGCCGGGATGGCGGCGGCCGCGGGCCGGCTCACCGTGCTGCTCCTCGGCGGCGACGCCGGGCCCGGACGGGTGGGGCTGCGCACCGACACGATGATCGTCGCCAGCGTCGACCCGGCCACGCGCCGCGTGACCCTGATCGGCCTGCCGCGCAACCTCACCCACGTGCCGCTGTCCGGCCGAGCGGCCGGCGCCTTTCCCTGCCACTGCTTCCCGGGGCTGCTGAACGCCCTGTACCGCTACGCCGAGGGCCACCCCGAGCTGTTCCCCAACGGCCCCGACCGCGGCGCCATGGCCGTGAAAGACGCGGCCGCCAAGCTCCTCGGCGTGAAGATCGACCACTACGCGCTGGTCGACCTCGCCGGCTTCGTCGACGTGGTCGACGCGCTCGGCGGCGTCACCGTGAACGTCTCCGAGCGCATCGCCGACAGGGTCTCGCCGCCCAGAGACGGCCAGAGCTGGCCGTCGGTGGACGTGCGGCCCGGCCGCTACCACTTCGACGGCCGGCACGCGCTCGCCTACGTCCGCTCACGCACCGCCGACGACGACTACCACCGCATGCGCCGGCAGCGCTGCCTGCTGGCGGGGCTCGCCTCGCAGGCGAACCTGCCCACCATGCTGCGCGCCCTGCCGCGGCTGCTGCGCGTGGCCAGAGCCAGCGTGCACACTGACATACCGGCCCAGGAGCTGCCGCAGCTCGCGGCGCTGGCGACCGGGCTGCGCGGCGCCACCGTCACCACCCTCGGCCTCACCCCGCCCCGCTTCTCGAGGATCGACCCGGACGGCTACCGGGTCGTGAAGGTGAGCAAGGTCCGCGCCGGCGTCGCCCAGGCGCTCAACCCCTCAGGCCACCCGGCCACAGCGCCGCCGGCAGGCGCCTCGCAGCAGGACGACAGCACCTGCAGTTAAGGCGGCCGCGGGCCGGGTGCGCACTTCCCGCGCCCGGCCCGCTTCGCTGCGCCCGGCCCGCGGGCTGGTACGGTTAGACTCATGGACCTCCGCCTCGCGCAGCTCTCCGACGAGCTCTTCCGCTGCTGGATGGCGGCGGACCCCTTCACGGCCACCGAATACGGCGTGCCCGGCTACGACGCGGAGGTGCCCGACCCCAGCCGCGCCGCCGACCGGGCGTATGCGGCCGAGCTGGACCGGATCGCCACCGCGGCCGCCGAGCTCGACCCGCGGGCGCTCGACCCGGGCGAGCGCGTCACCCGCTCGATGCTCGAGCGCCTGGCGGCCGACCGGCGCACCGCGCTGGCCGCGCGGCTCAGCGAGGTCGCGGTCACCGCCACAACGGTCGGCGTGCAGACGCGCGTGTTCGCGGTCGTCCCCCGCGCCCCGCTCACCGACGCCGACCGCGCGCGGGACTACCTGGACCGCTGCCGCAAGCTCGGCGGCTACCTGGACGGCGTGCTGGCCCGCCACCGCGAGGCCAGGCGGGAGGGCCGCTTCCCGACGGCTCGGGGGGTGCGCCAGACGGTCGCGCAGCTCGACGCCTACCTCGCCTCCGATCTTGCCGCCGACCCGCTGCTGCGCCCGGCGCCGCCTGCCGAGGTGGACGCCGACACGTGGCGCGCCGAGCTGGCGGGGATCGTCGAGGCCGTGGTGCGCCCGGCCCTGCGGCGCTACCGGACCGCGCTCGCCGGCGAGCTGCTGCCGGTGGCCCGGGGCGACGACCGCGTGGGCATCGGCAGCGTCGAGGGCGGCGTGGAGGGCTACGCTGCGGCGGTGCGGGAGCACACCACCACCGACCTTGCGCCCGAGGCGATCCACCAGACGGGCCTGGACCTGCTGGCCGGGCTGCGCGCGGAGCTCGCCGACCTGGGCGGCCGGGTGCTCGGCACCGGCAGCGTCCCCGACGTCCTGCGGCACCTGCGCGACGACGACTCGCTGCGCTTCTCCAGCGCCGGCGGCATCCTCGCCGCGGCCCGCGACGCGCTGCGGCGCGCCCAGGAGGCGCTGCCGGATGCGTTCCACGACTACGACATCGCCCCGTGCGTGGTCGAGGCGATCGACCCGGTCGAGGCCAGGGACTCGGTGATCGGCTACTACCTCCCCGCCAGCGCCGACGGGGCGCGGCCGGGCATCTACGAGGTCAACACCCACGCGCCGGCCACGCGCCTGCGGTTCGAGTACGACGCGCTCACCTTCCACGAGAGCGTTCCCGGCCACCACCTGCAGTTCGCGCTCGCGCAGCACCTGGACGGCATCCCGGACTTCCGCCGCTTCGCCTACGTGACCAGCTACTGCGAGGGCTGGGCCCTGTACTGCGAGCGGCTGTGCGACGAGCTCGGCCTGTACCGGGGGGACCTGGAGCGGCTCGGCATGGTGTCCTTTGACGCCTGGCGCGCCGCCCGCCTGGTGGTGGACACGGGCATGCACCAGCTCGGCTGGAGCCGGGACCGGGCGGTCGCCTTCATGCGCGACGGCACCGCGCTTTCGGACAGCAATATCGCCAACGAGGTCGACCGCTACATCGCCTGGCCCGGGCAGGCGACCGCCTACATGGTCGGACGGCTGCGCATCCGCTCGCTCCGCGACCGCTCCCGCGACCGCCTCGGGCCGCGCTTCGACCTGCGCGCCTTCCACGACGTGGTCCTGTCGAGCGGCCCTGTCCCCCTCGACACCCTCGACGAGCTGGTCGCCGGCTCCGGCTGACCGGGCGCAGGGCCCGTCTGCCTCTTCCTCAACAGCAAGGCAAAGTGTAGCGTTCCAGCCAAGGACTCACCGAGCTGCACCGCTGGGGGGCGCTTTCCATGTCCGCAGGCACCAGTCGCCGCGCTGCCCGCCTGACCGCCGCGGTCGTGACCGCCCTGCTCGTCAGTGGCTGCGGCGGCCGGGCGGGCACCTCGACAGCCGCGTCCACGCCCAGCACGACCGCGCCGGCGCCGACCGCGCCGCCGGCCACGCTGGCGCCGACCACGACCGGACCAGGACCCCTGACCGCCGCGGAGCTCTCCTGGCTCAAGTCGGTCACCAGGCTCCACAAGCAGATCGACAAGCCCTTCATGGCCAGCATGAATATGACGCGGGCGAAGATGGTCGAGCTCGGCAACGCGCTCGGCACCTGCACTCGCGAGCTGCGCCGGATCGGCTCCCCGAGCACGCGCCTCCAGCCGGTCTACGCGGCCGTCCAGAAGGCCTGCCGGATCTACGACAAGGGGGCGCGGTGCTTTGCCACGGCCGCGCGCGTCAGCGGGGTGGACGGCGGGGTCGTCGCCGGCACCCCGGAGGAGCGGATCCAGAAGCAGGCGATGGATTGTGGCTTTGCAGCACAGGGGAACGGTGGCAACGTCCTCGCCGACGCGGAGGCAAAGGGTGAGGCGATCAAGGCGGCAGCTCACTGACCTCCCCGCTCCCGGTCCCGGCCCCGGCTACGGCACGTCGAACGGCTCGTAGCCCGGGGCGACCGGTGGCCAGGGCCGTGTCCGCTCCCACGCCTCGCCGAGGTCGAGGACCAGGTCGTCCCGGAAGCGCGGGCCGGTGACCTGCAGGCCGAACGGCACGCCGGACGGGAAGCGCCCGGCCGGCAGCGACAGCGACGGGTGGCCGGTGACGTTGGCGACCACGGTGTTGTAGACCTTGTCGGGGACGCCGGGCTCGTGGCTGTCCGGCATCGTGCCGTCGGGGAGCCAGCCGGGGGAGGCGAGCGTCGGGGTGACGATCACGCCGTCGCCGCCGAGGAGCTCGTCCAGCTCGCGCACGTACTCGAAGCGGCGCCGCCTGGCGGCGAGGTAGTCCTCGACCGGGGTGGCGAGCCCGGCCTCGAGGAAGCTGCGGGCGTTGGGATGGAGCAGCTCGGCGGCCGCCTCGACGGTGGCGCGGCCGAGCTTGTGGGCGTGCTCGGTGGCGGCCAGCACCAGCCAGTCGGTATCGGGGTTGCCGGCGCGGAAGACCGCCTCCGGCGCGACCGGGGTGACCTCGAGGCCGAGGTCCTGCTCCAGGGCCCGGACGGCGGCGTCGAACAGCTCGGCCACGGGCGCGGGGAGCGGTCCCCAGGGCACGAAGCGCGGGGCGGCCAGCACGCGGCCAGGGCGGGCGAGGTCACCGCGCCGCGGCGGGCGCCAGGGCGCCGGCAGCGCGGTCGGGTCGCCCGCCACCGGGCCGGCCTCGAGCGCCAGCAGCAGCCGCAGGTCCTCGATGGAGGTGGCGAGCGGGCCGTCGGTGGACAGGTCGATCCAGTCCGGGACCGGGCGGCGCCCGATCAGCCCGCCCGACGGCTTGATGCCGGCCAGCCCGCAGAAGGCGGCCGGGATGCGGACCGAGCCGCCGCCGTCGGTGGCCGTGGCCAGCGGTACCATCCCCGCGGCGAGCGCCGCGCCCGAGCCGCCGCTGGAGCCGCCCGGTGACCATTCGGGCGCCCAGGGGTTGCGGGTGGCGCCGAACAGGCGGTTGGCGGTGTAGCCCTCGGCCGCCAGCTCGGGCAGGTTGGTCTTGCCGACCACGATCGCGCCGGCGGCGCGCAGCCGCTCTGTGACGAGGCCGTCGCGGGTGGCCGGCGGCGCGTCCTTGTACAGCAGCGAGCCGAACGTGGTGCGCATGCCCGCCACGTCCTCGATGTCCTTCACCAGCAGCGGCGCTCCGGCGAGCGGGCCGGGCGGCCGGCCCGCCGCCACCCGTTGGTCGAGCGCGGCGGCCTCCTCCAGCGCCTGCTCGGCGCGCAGCGCCACCACCGCGTTGAGCTTGGGGTCGAGCCGGTCGATACGCTCCAGCGCGCGCCGCGCCAGCTCCACCGCGGACACCTCGCGCCGCCTGACCGCCAGGCCGATCCGCTCGAGCCCCACCTTCGCCTCCTCCGCCGCACGGCCCAGATCCTGAGCAAGTCTCGCGCAAGGGGGTATTTTCCTGCACGCTGGACCGCGTCGATGTCGATCAGGAGGGCCGTGAATGCAGCCGCCGTCCCCGCGCTACACCGGCTACACGTCGTTTGCGTACCTGGAGCCCGGGCGTGACTACAAAGAATTCGAGCTCGCGCGCGAGACCGGCCGCGTGCCCGCGTACCGGCCCGGGCTGTCCGCCGCCCAGCAGGAGCGCGCCAGCCGCCTGCTCGCCGGCGGCATTGCCATCTCCCTGCACGACCATCCCACGGTGTTTCCCGAGGACATGGGCAAGGCCCTGGACGTGGCGCGCACGGGCCGCCAGCGCACCGGGTACGAGGGCCTGGCCCGCTCGGGCCTGGACGCGGTGTTCGACAATTTCATGGACGGCACCGGCTGCGTCACCAGCCAGGCCGCCTGGAAATGGGACGACGTCGTCTACGACCTCGGCCACCGCCTCTGCGACCTCGCCCACCAGGACTTCGTGGTCCGCGCCGGGTCGCTGGCCGACATCCGCGGCGCGCACGAGACCGGGCGGATCGCGCTGGTGCCGGGACTGGAGGCGGCCACGCCGATCGAGAACGAGCTGGACCGGATCGACATCCTCTACGGGCTCGGCGTCCGGCAGATGGGCATCGCCTACAGCGAGGCGAACGGCCTCGGCTGCGGTCTGCGGGAGAAGCACGACGGCGGCCTGACCATGTTCGGCGAGCGCGCGGTGGAGCGGATGAACAAGCTCGGCGTCGCCATCGACGTGTCACACTCTGGCGACCGGACCTGCCTCGACGTGATCCGGACGAGCCGGGTGCCCGTGCTCATCACCCACGCCGGCGCCCGCGCCGTCTGGGGCTCGGCGCGGATGAAGCCGGACAGCGTCATCCAGGCGTGCGCCGAGCGCGGCGGGCTCATCGGCATCGAGGCGGCGCCGCACACCACCCTGTCGTCCAGGCACCCGCGTCACAGCATCGAGTCGGTCATGGACCACTTCGTCTACTGCGTCGACCTGGTCGGCATCGAGCACGTCACGTTCGGCCCGGACACGCTGTTCGGCGACCACGTGGGCCTGCACGACGCATTCGCCGAGCACCTGTCCATCGCGCAGGTGCACAGCGGGCTCGACTTCCCCAGGGTCGCCTACGTCGACGGCCTCGAGAACCCCGGCGAGTGCTTCGGCAACATCGTCGGCTGGCTGGTGCGGCACGGCTACTCCGACGCCGAGATCAGGGCGGTCATCGGCGGCAACACGCTGCGCGTCCTCGAGGACGTGTGGAAGTGAGGGCGCGGGTCAGTCCGGGCGGTCGAAGGTCTCCAGCCGCACCCGGTACGACGGGCCGGGCGTGGGCTCGGGGCTGACGAGGACGACGAAGTCCGGCAGCGCCTGCGCGGTGGGCTGCCCGGCCTCGTCCTTGGCGCCCGACTCCGCCTCCCAGTCCAGCAGGTGCACGGTGACCTGGTAGCGGCCGGGCGCCAGCGGGACCCGGGTGGTGGTGTGGGGCTGCGGGTCGGCGTTGACGTGCTCCAGCCCGCTGAGGCACAGCTCGCCGTCCGCCACGTACAGGTAGGGCTCGGAGGAGACGGCCAGGTAGCGGGCCTCCCGCTCGGTCAGCGCGGCCTGGTCGAGCGGGCCGGTCCGCACGGTGAAGTCGAACCTGCTGTCGAAGCCGAGATTGACGGGGACGAGGTCGCCCTGCCGGACGTGGCGCAGGAGGTCGCCGTCGGCCTGCAGCTCGCGTTCCCAGGTGTCGTAGTCGACCACGCTGGTGAACCGGCTGGGGTTCCACATCGCGCACATGCCGGCGTCGGTCCAGGCGGTACACGAGCGGGACCTCGGCACGACCGCTGCCAACTCTTCCATGGCTCCTCCTCCACAGTGGGGGCCAGAGCCTAGCGCAAAGTCACGGTCACAGGGCGGGCCCCGTCAGCGCTTCGCCCCGGCCAGCTCCTCGATGGGGGTGAAGTCGAGGTCCCAGCCGAAATGGCGCGGACCGAGTGCGGCCAGCCCCGCCTCGGAGTCGAATGCCGCGCGGCGCCGCCTGCCGACCACCGCGACGCGGCCGCCGACCTCGAGGTAGGTGTTGACCAGCGGCTCGGCGGTCTCGGGGTCGCACACCTCGATCAGGTCCGGGCTGGACACGTACGGCTTGCCGTCGAGCCAGGTGAGGTGGTTCTCGTTCTTGAACCACACCTTGAGGGTCTGGCCGGCGAAGTCGCCCTCCCCGGAGATCACGTGGAAGCCTTCCATGTAGCCGGTGTTCCGCCACTCGCGCCCGACGATGGTGCCCTTGAAGAGCACCCAGCCGTCGAGCGCGTCGGCGGCGGCGCGGACCGGGTCGGCGCCGTGCTCGCGGGCGAGGCGGATGGCGCGGCCGAGCTCCAGGCACTCGCTCAGCGTGTTGGGCACGAGGATCCTGGCGACCTCGCGGGCGGGCAGCGGCACCAGGGCGCAGCCGATGAACCCGAACGACGCCAGCGCAAGGAACTTGCCGAGGCGCTCGGCAAAGGCGTTGGAGGCGGCGCGGCGGATCACCATGCGGTTGCCGTATTCGTCGCAGAGCGCCCAGGGCAGCACGTCCACCCCGTAGACGTGCGGGGTGGTGGCGTGCAGCTCGGGGATGGCGCGGCCGGCGTAGTCGCCGTCGACCAGCCGCTTGCCGAGGTTGGCGGCGGCGTCGAGGATCGCCCCCGTGTTGATGCCGCCGATCTCGATCGACACCAGCCCCGGGATCGGCCTGCCCAGATAGTCCTCGAGCTCGCGGACGGCCTCGGCCATGGGCCGCCTGATGCGCGCACCCGGGGCGAGCGCCTGGTCCTCTGGCGAGTCCTCGAAGGTCTCCGGCGCGATCGAGCCCGAGAAGCAGGCCGTGCAGACGATCTCGCCGGAGCCGGCGTCGACGGGCCCCCAGCCGACCTCGATGCCGCGCGCGAGGTCGTCGTAGAGCAGTTCGCGCTGCCGCACCGGGTCGCCGCCGCCGGACGCCGACATGAAGTCGGCGCCGCGGAGGAAGTCGTCGACCGCAACCTGATCCTCGAGCCTGGTCATATGGGTGCCCCTCCTGCGCGGTGCTCCGGGTGTGGGTGCTGTGCTCGGGTGGTGCGCTGTTCAGGTGGTGCTCTGGCGCAGGTGCTCGAGGACGCGGGGGTCGATGCGCCCCCGGCCGGCCCAGCGCTCCTCCAGGTTCTCCCAGCCCATGTGGTCGAATAGCGCGTCCCAGACGCCCTGGCCGGGGGCGCGTCTGCCGAGCCGGTCGAGGATGGCGCCGAGCTCCGCCTCGAGCGCGGGACCGGCCTCGATCAGCTCCTCGGCGCGGGGCCGCTGGAAATAGAAGCGGTGCAGCTCCAGCAGGTGGGCGAGCTCCTCGACCGGGTGGTCGTGGTGGTCGACGCGGAGGTCGACGTACCGGTCGTGGTTGCCGCCGTAGCCGCCGCCCGCCTTTGCCACCAGCAGCGCGGCCGACTCCTGCCCGCGGCGGTCGCCGCCGGCCGCCTGGCCGCCCCGCAGCGCCTCGGTCATCCGCTCGGGCAGGGCAAGGCCGTGCGCGCGCTCGAAGGCCCGCGCCATGGCGGGGACCACGCCGGCCGAGGCGAGGACGTTGCCCTGGCACGCGAACCCCTGGCCGGTGACGGAGGCGGCGTGCTCGAAGCAGCTCTGGCCGGTGTGGGACGCGACCCGGCCGGCCGCGTCGGCGATGCCCACCTGCCGGTCCTCGCGCCGCTCGTCGCCGGCGAGCAGGCGCCCGAGCGCGTCGCGCGGCCCGACGCCCCGCGCGAGCAGGTCCAGACCCTGAGGGCCGAGCGCGACGTTGGCGAGCGCCTGCGTG
>WNGE01009717.1_pt1 | contig 10083 bp, 9 predicted proteins | sample 5400651 | NCBI WGS metagenome assembly WNGE01 (sample SAMN13153370, study PRJNA577476) | soil metagenome | isolation source: 60 cm soil or saprolite under grassland replicate 2 | place: USA:California | collected 2016-06-15 | reverse complement strand
ACGAGAAAGACCAGAAGCTGGGATCTCTCGATGCCGCGCCGGATTCGCGCATCGTATTCCTCCCCCGGCGGCAGGTCCGTGCGGTCGAAGAATACGGTGTGCCCCTGGCCGCGCAAAGACAAGTAGATGGCTTCCGCTTGGTTGCGATCCTCGGAAGCATAGCTCAAGAACACTCTCATCACCCGGATGAAAGCACGCAGACCAAACTCTTACAATCACCCAAAGACTCTATTGCTTCGGGGGCGCCCAGGCTGCCGCAAATAAGAATAGCTCGCTCCTGTCGAGACTGTCTAACTCAATTTACTGGGACGAGAAAATCGAGATTTGGAATTTCGCAAAGCTGAAATGCGGACCAAAAGCTTCATCTCTTGACATTGGATTGGCTCCTCGATAAAGCTCGCCTGCCTCGGAAACTTGGGCAGTTAACACCTTGGTAGGTAAGTCAAAGGAGTCCCAGTGGAGCATATCGGGTATTATTTGTGGGAGGGAATTGCATTCTCAACGATACTCTTTGTCGGTACCGGTTTGTTGGTGCTGCGGCGCACAGCCAGCGGCAGGCCGGCATTCACAGATCACGATCGACAATTGTTTTTCGGCCGGTCCGCAGCCAGGGTTTCCAAGCCTAGATTCTACATCAATTTCGGGATCGCAGTTTTTCTCTGTTACTTGGTAGGCTCCCTGGAAGTTCTGCTTCTTGCCCGTTTCGGAGCTAGCATTCTGGCGACCGCAGAGCTGCTTACGCTTCTGGGAATAGTGAAAAAATGGTTGTGTTAAGGCATCGCGTAATGCTTTAACATTGCTGTAAGTCCACACTACATTCCGTCATCCGAACCTGAGTAGAAAGGTGGTATTTCAGGCCGTCGATTTCGTAATCCAGCTCGCCGTAGAACGCGAGATGGCCTTTCGCGGGTGGAGTCACTTCGCCGATCGCTATACCGTTCGAAAGGGTCACGGCCTGCTCTCTCCATTTGGCCGTGCGAAAATCTTGAGTCCGTGTCTCCGCCACCCAGAGCCTTGCGCCCGTAGGTGCTGGTGTCGCATCAATCGTTAGGCGCAGCCTGCCGTTCACGATTTCATGCTTCCACGTCAGATTCGGCATGGACCGGCCTGTGATTTGATAACGGGAAAATGCCGCGAGACTATTGACGAGATCAGTCAACTGATCCGATTCAGGTTTGTCCTGCCTTTTCAAATCGTGCCCGGCGTTCGGCACGTAAACTACCCACTTGTTCCCCGAGAGCTCATTCCAGTAGAGATTGAGCGCGTCTGTAGCCCAGTAGAAATCGTTAGTGCCGTTAACGATCAGCTTGGGCATGGCCAACCTTTCGCGGTAAGCCCAGGGATCGACCATGCTCAAGAGGCGCTGGCCTTCGGGTGTTTCGGGTATCGGCACCAATCCACGGCTGGTGTAAGGCGCGAGCCGGGCGCTATAGGCGCCGAAGGCGTTGAGTTGTCGCGGCATCTGCGCGCGAATATTGAGCGTATCAATGACCACCGGAGCAATGGCACGAACGCGTTGGTCGATGGCCGCCGTGAGCCATGTCGTCCAACCGCGCTTCGACGCCCCGGAAACGATGAAGCCATTGATCGGCTCGCCCCATTCTCCTTTGCTAAACGCCTGCAAAACATCCATCGCTTTGACGACACTTTTCACCATCGGCAAGAGCAGCGGCCAGTTTTCATCTTTGGTCTTGAGATAACGGACAAAAGTTTCGGCGATCAGATCATCCTCGCTGAGTTTACTTTCCAGCAGCGGCTGATTCGGAATGTTATAAAGAATCGCCACCGGAGCGTTGATTTTCCGCGCCAGCTCCAAACCCAAGGAGACATACGACGAGCTGGCCGAACCTCCCGTGACCCATAAAAATATGATCGAGTTCGGCGCAACATTTCGAGGCTGATAGACTTGCAATTGATGCTGCCAGGTATTCTCTTGCCAGGTCTGTGACACGAAATGGAGGTCGTAGATCCGGTCTCCAGACTGCTGGCTCTCGATTTTCTCTCTTAGTTTCCAACCGAACTCGGCTTCGGGCTTTCGAACATACCGTTCCAGGTCCGCCCAGCTCGGAGTCGCAATTAAGCTCAGCCCTAGGGCGGAAAACAGACCAAGAACAACACTAGACCGCTTGCGGAAGATCATCGATAATTATCCTCTCGTGATGGAACTTCGGCAAAGATTGAATTCATATTATCACGCCGTCTAGCCAACCTCACTAGATCTTTGCGCCGGAAGCGTCCCAGCCACGCCAGCTTTCAGTTACGGCTAAATTCCCGTGATTTGCATCCGCTTGTTGTTTTCCCAACCCCCATTGGATTTTGACTCGATTCGATCAAACGCCGACGTACCTTTTCCGCGTATAAGGCTCGATCTTTGTCCGAAAAACAATCCGCGGAAACGGGATCGAGAAAGGTCACTTTCACCGGATAGTGTTTAAGTAATACGCTGCCACTTCGCAACGCCTCAAAGGTTCCCTCGATCAGGACCGGCACAACTGGATTTCGTGTTCGAATCGGCAACACAAAAAGCGTGGTCTTGAACTCGTGAATTTTTCCGTCGGGGCTCCGTGTGCCTTCCGGAAAAACAACAATCGACACCCCTCTTCTAAGCAACTCCGCGGCCCGTTTGATGCTCTGCAAACCCTTCCTTGGGCTGTTCCGATCGAGCGGAATCTGGCCCGAGCTCTTGACCGTCAGACCCAGAAGAGGAATCGAAAAAAATTCTTCTTTAACAATACTGCGAAAATTGTGGGGAATAAGGGCGAAGATTAGGAGAACATCAAGAAAGCTCGAATGATTAGGCATAAAAACGTAGGGTCTGCCTAAATCTAGGCGCTCCAGACCCGCAACCGTGATCTCAAGGCCCGCAAGCCTAAGGCTAATTCTCGCCCAGTGGATGAGATACCTCCGAGCTCGATCCTCACCGTTGGAAAACAGGCTGGCAAAATAACAGCCGATTCCCCAAGAGACACCAAGAAGGAGAAACAAAACAATCAGACAAAGTTGATAAGGAAAAAAAAGTAATCTCCGCAGCATCCGTTCTTCCGTCGAGTCCGATCCAGGCTCCCTTAGTACACTAAATTCCGGTCTAACTTCCCACGATGACCTGGTAAACGGTCGCGGTCCTGACACGACCAAACGACTGAGTACCTCACCACGTCACGCTTCTTCAGTTGAGTAAGGCGCGATTCTATTTCGACTCTAAAACCTTCGCAAGAACACCCTTCTGTCTCTCGCCAAAACGTTGCGGGCTTTGGCACCAGTGCAATAGTGGGTTTGGTTAATCAAGGGTCAAGCAAGAGAACCAGGTTTATCTATCAGAACCGGAAGTCGGAGTGAAACAGCTCAACAAGCAATCGCTATTATATTGAGGAACCGGCCTGGAAAATTTGCTGAGACGCGCTCAACTTCGTCTCAATTTAGAAGTGTCCCTGACGCCAGTACCCGCTATAAGCAGTAATGAAATAGTTGAAAAAGTTCCGGGCGCCTGGGCTCAGTCGTGCCAGTAAGTCTCGCTGGGTAAAACACATTGGCGGCGGCGGGCAGTAATCGCATGTTCCACCCCAACCGTAGATAATGTCCACCGTCCGCCGTGGAATATCCGCTCGGTAAGTGCCGCGATGAATGCCCCAGGCGTGAAAAAGGCACGCGTCGCCCGCTCCGAGCGCTATCTCTCTACTGCCCGGCATATGCGAACGGTTCGGCTGAGAGCCTTTGCGAATATCCAATTCGTCGGGTAAATCCCAGCGCCGCTCCGAAGCAGGGACATATTCAAGCCGGAAATCCGCCACGAAGGCGACTCGAAAATGTACACCAGTGTGCTGTTTCATGCGTTCCTGTTCCAACGCGACCTCGGGAGCTAGAAATTGCGTGTCCCGATGCCAATCTCCGTCCCACGACATGCTGGCAGGATTGTAGAAATACTGAGTGTTATGAAACAGCGGAAGTTCGCCGGACAAACGCGTCAAGAGCGAGACGATTCTCTGATCCGCGATAAATTCGAGCAGACGCAATAGATCAGCTTCGTGTGAATGGAAATACCTGCGCTCGGTCAAATCGGCGATGTTCGATGCATTCGCACGATCCGGTGCTTCCGCGATCGCCTGTTGAAGAACGTGATCACAGATGCGCCTCAGCTCCGCAATTTCCAACGGATCCAAGAACCCGGGAATGACCACCAACCCAGACTCGTTCCAGTGTTTGGTTATCTCTTCAAAGTGCATCTTAAGAAAGAGACATCGGCAATTACTTCACATGCTTCTCATTGGTCAATCGGAACAAAGACAAAGCTGATCGACGCGAGCCGTGTTGAAGAGTTTTTTTCATTCTTCAGGTTTCGTTCCACTGCCAATCTGGTTAACAGATTCTACTAGGTACCTTTTCTGCGAAAATCGGATAAGATCGAACTCCCATGAGCGCTGTGTCCAGCTCTCGCCTCTCGGCGCAATGCCGCGTTTGCGGCACGCTTTTGTCGGGCGCAATGAGTGTCGTGTTTCGAACCGTCGGTATAAAGCGTAGTTCGCGCAATCCCAACATCTGCACTCGTTGCAGCACCCATATCGACGAAGGACGGCTGGCGGAAATCACGGTAATCTTCGCCGATCTATCATCTTTTACGGAACTGACCCACGATCTTGGCGCGGAAAAAACCCATGAGGTGATCGATGCCTTCCTACGGATGGCCACCGACGTGTTGGTAAAACACGGCGCTTTTATCGACAAGTACATCGGCGACGCCGTGATGGCTCTTTTCAACGTGCCGATTCGGTACGAGGATCATGCACGGCGCGCTATTCTCGCAGCCACCGAACTAGGGTCCACGCTGCAAAATTTAGGCGCGCGCTTCGGCCTCTCTCTTCAAGCCTCTGTAGGCATCGCAACCGGTTATGCTCGCGTCGGTCGGCTTGGCTCCGAAGATAGCAAGGACTACACGGCCATCGGCGACGTGGTCAATCTCGCCGCTCGCCTCCAAGGCAAAGCCGGCGCAGGAGAAATCCTGATCAGTGAGGAAAGTTACGCAGCGCATTCTGCTGAGTTTCCTAAGGCTACAACTGAACAGCTCCTGCTAAAGGGATTCCGAGAGCCGGTGACGGCGTATCGGTTACATGGTAAGGAACACAGCCGACCGGCCAACGACGTACTTGCAACACCGGTAAGAGAAAGAACCAGCTTGGGAGCGATCATTTTTGGCATTTTAGGGGCCCCCTGCGCGATATCGACCTTGATCGGTCCTTTGGCTGTCGCCTTCGGCGCGAGCGGACTATTTGGCCTAACGGCCGCGCTCGTTTTCTTAGACCAAAGCGTCATCCGCGTTCCGATTCTTATCCTGACAACCTTGGCCGCTATCGCGAATCTCTATACTCTTTGGCACGCCCGAAAGGTCAGAATGGAAGCCAAGGTGGGTTTCCACTTGGCAATGATGACCACACTGGAAAAACGCCGGACCCTTTTCGTGTTGGCGGCGTCTCTTGCAACCCTTGGAATCGTCGCCTTCGAAATCGTCGCCCACGTCATACTGCATTGAGAGAGAAACTCTCCCGTCTCGTTCTTAATACCATTTTCTCTGGGAGCTACTAACGAGAGGCGTTCGCGTATCGGGTGCTCTCGCATTCCCCAGCAATAGGCGAGAGAACCTGTAGGACGGAGCATCCAGGCGCGTGCGGAAAAATCTTACAACTACAGACACTTCAGCTGATGTTATCGTGAGGGTAATTGCCAAAAGCATAACTTTGTCTAATGGCATTAGCCTTGCTTAATAAACCGGACCAATTCAAAAATATTGCGGTTCTTCGATTCGGTGGGCAAAAAGCTTTCCCATCATTGAGCTGCGAGCCGACGCCACGGCGGAGATCCGTCCTTCTGCTCGGCAAGCCTACGACTCCATCAGTTACTGCAAGGAGGGTCTAGGTACTATGTACAACAGCTACTTTGGATTTTCAGTCTCCCCTTTTAGTGTTACCCCCGATCCCAATTTCTTTTACACCAATCCGGTTTACCAGGAAGCCTACGCTAATCTGCGGTATGGGATCGAGTCCAAAAAGGGCTTCATAGTCATTACCGGCGAGGTGGGAACAGGGAAAACCACCCTGCTGCGTAAACTGATGCACAACTTGGAGGGGACCATACATACTGTCTTTGTTTTTAACACCTATTTAGACTTCACCGAACTGCTCCGAGTAATCCTCTACGATCTGGGCTTAGCCCTGGAGGAACCAAACAAGGTAACGATGCTTCAGGAGCTGAACGACTATCTAATCGCACAGCTCAAGCAGGCCCATATTGTGTCGGTGCTGGTCGACGAAGCTCAAAACCTAAGCGATGAGGCTCTCGAAGGCCTCCGACTTCTCTCCAATCTGGAGACCGATCAGGAAAAGCTGATCCAAATTGTGTTAATGGGTCAACCGGAGCTTCAGGCAAGACTCGATCGACCCAGTCTCCGGCAGCTTAAGCAGCGGGTGGCCCTGCAGTGCCGACTTGTTCCTCTCAAGGACGAGGAGGTGGGTCCCTATATTGATTTTCGACTTCGGGCTGCCGGCTATAAGGGTAAGGATCTGTTTTATCGTGATGCCCTTCGACAGATCGCCTTTTATTCGAATGGGATTCCCCGGCTGGTAAACATCATCTGCGATAATGCTCTGCTTTGCGCCTATGCACGGTCTCAAAAAACGGTTTCTGCAGATATGATCAAGGAAGTGGCCCGAGATCTCAGGTTGAGATCGGAAGTGCAGGTCACTAAAACGGAAATCACTCCTCCTGTACCGGTGTCTGAGACCGAAAGGGAAAGATCCATTCGTAAAGCAGCAAACGACGTTCCTCACCAAAACCTGAGGCGCTTAGAAAGAGTTGGAGTTGCGACCTTCCTCACAATCCTCGCTTTTGTCGCGATGGCATCCGTTATTAATCCCCTGACCTTCTCCAGCTTTGCTGGGAGAGGTCTCGAAGTCGCCAAGCATAATCTAAACCAATGGGTTCTGCTGATTACTCATCAGGAAGCCGTCGCGGAAAAAGCCAAGGCAGAAGTCAAGTTCGAACGGATGGAGCAGCGAGTTACAATTCCGCATGGCTCCAGCATCTACAAAATTGCCATTGATACCTATGGAGCTAACACCGCCCTCGGCATGGACCTCATCAAAGAGTTCAACCCCGAAATCAAGAATCTCAATAGGGTATCTGCGGGCCGGGATCTTTTGCTGCCTTCCTTAACACGGGAGACATTGCTACGGAGGCAACCCGACGGTTCGTATAGTTTCATCGTAGCATCGTTTCGCAGCCTTACAGGAGCGGATGAATATGCCGGACGCTTAAGCAACAAAGGCTATCAAGTCACGATTACACCAAGAAGGGTTTCGGACGATCTCATGCTCCATCGGGTTGAAATTGACGGTTTGAAAAACCTTGAACAGGCTAATCAAACTTGGCAAACGGCCCTAATGAACGAATGGCTTGCATTCGCCGGCAATCCGGACGGAACCAGGTAAAGTAGATAGAGACAACTAATCGTCGGAGACGCTATGAGCAGCGTATATGATGCACTGATAAAAGCAGGAAAAAGAAACGAAACGATAAGCGCCCTCAGTCTCTCGTGGCAGGGTATAAGCCTCGAGTGGAAGATTATGGTGTTGGCTCTTGGGCTTCTTTTTGTGGTTATTGTGAATCAGCTCATCGGTCGGGTGTTGCGGACCCAAATGGATGAAAGCGCCGTCGTCATAGCCACTAATTTGAGTGATGCGGCCGCAGGTTACCTCGCCAGTAAAGATGTTCTGCCGCTAAAAACAACAGTCACAAAGTACGCCCGCTTGAGCAGAGTTGCCTACGCTTTTATTAGAGACCGTGAGGGAAAGGTGATCGCCCATAGCTTGGCAACTTTCTCCCCAGAACTGCAGCAGGAACTGACTTCCGATCAGCGCCGTCAAGTTAGTCGGCGAGAACTCACATTGCAAGGAAAAACCGTTTACGAAACCCGCGAGCCGATTCTCGAGGGGCAGCTCGGAACTGCGCACATAGGGATCTGGGCGGATGCGGTTGAACGAGAAATTGACCGGGCCCTTTTTATGTTTCTGTGGCCCATCACATTAGGGCTCCTTGCAGCTGTGATCATCGTCGTTATCTTGGCACAGCCATTGATTCGAGCATTGCGCCGACTGATAGACTCGCGGTTAGGATCGGCACAGGCAACCTCCACCCACCCCTTAGAGTAAGCCCGTTTTCTAGAACGAATATAGAGCGCGCCTAAAGAGTGGCAATCGCTGGGCTTAATGATGAGCGTCATACTGCTCCCAAAGTCAAAGACAAAGGAGAAAGAGATGAATTGGACACGGGATAAACGAAACTTCATTTCGTGGTGGCCCCTGTTTGTATTTCTTTCTGCGCTGCTAGCCCTTCTCCCTGTCTCGAGCCAAGGAGCAGAAAAGCCAGGGCAAACCCTGAAGAAGATAAGGATAGCCTACAGCTCTATTTCGGGTAACATGGCCCCTTTGTGGGTGACCCACGAGAGGGGTTTTTTCCGTAGATACGGCTTAGACGTGGAGCTCGTCCTTGTAGAGGGAGGAAGCAGGGCCGCACAAACCCTCGTATCTGGGGACGCAGCCTTAGCACAGATGGCAGGGGCCGGTGTCATCCAGAGTAATCTCAAGGGCGCGGATGTCGTGATGATCGCCGGAATTCTTAACACCATGAACTATGAGTTTATTGTTGATAAGAACATCCAGCGACCTGACCAGTTGAAGGGCAAGGCAGTGGCGGTGAGCCGGGTCGGGAGCTCTTCGGACTTTGCCACACGCTTCGCCCTTGACAGGTATGGTTTAGTCCCAGGGAAGGATGTAAGCATTCTAGAAATTGGGACTCAGCCCGACCGGTTCGCTGCCCTCGAGGCCGGACGGATCCAAGGGGTAATGCTAGAAATTCCTCTGACTCACAAAGCGAAGAAGATGGGCTTTCGTGTCCTAGCCAATCTTAAGATGCTCGGTCTAGAGTATCAACACACTGGAATAGCGACTACTCGGGGATTGATCAAATCCCAACCTGAACTCATACGCAACGTCATGAAAGCCTACGTGGAAGGAATTCACTACTACAAGACCCACCGGAAGGAGTCTTTAGCCGTTCTCGCAAGATACCTGAAGACCAATGATGCCGAAGCTTTAAAGGAGATCTACGAGGACATAGGACTCGTCCTCGTTCCGGAGAAGCCGTATCCGACTCTAAAGGGAATTGGAGTCATGCTCGAAGAACTAGGAGGAAAGGAGCCCAAAGCGCAGACGGCCCGTCCTGAGCAGTTTGTCGACCTAACGTTTGTCAAGGAACTGGATAGCTCCGGATTTATTGATCGTCTGTACAAAACCACGCCTACCGTGGTCGCTGGTGAAGAAGTGAGGCCTGCTGATGCTCGGCTAAGCGTGAAGTCAAAGCAGGCTTCAGGAGTAGCAAAATCTATCCCGCCACTACCAGGGATGCCGGATAGACCAGTGGAATACACGATCAAGGCAGGTGATACCCTCAGCCATCTGGCTGACCGGTTCTATGGAACGGCGTTAAAGTGGACGAGGATTTATGAAGCGAATCGAGAGGTTATCAAAAATCCTAATTATATCTACATAGGACAGAAGATTACAATTCCTTCCGAGATCTGAGATGCATCGGCGTATTTTCTTGAATCAAGACTTCGCCGCGAGGGCGGCCTGTGCCGCCGCCGCCTCCTCTCTGTCTATTCCGTAGACGCTTTTGATTATCCGTCACTAGTTTCTCGGACACGTAAAGCTTCATGAAAGTCTATATCGATTAGGAAATTGACGAACCGGTAGCTGGCAAAATAGTAGGCGCTGCGCCTGACCGGATCTGTTGATGCCCATTCCAGGGCTGGTTTGGTACTGCCAGATGCTTAAGGATCTCGGTAGGGATTTCACTAGGCGATCCTCCCGGCAGGATTAGGGCCAACGGCGGCTGCCCGCGACGAAAAGTAACGTGAAGATAAACCCTAGCTCCTTCATCGAAAAGAAATGGTAATGAGGTGAACGGGACAAGTAAACGGTCTACGTTGATTTCCCCTATCTCCTATATTGATTTTCGGCTTCGGGCTGCTGGGTATAA
>WNGE01009713.1_pt1 | contig 10084 bp, 7 predicted proteins | sample 5400651 | NCBI WGS metagenome assembly WNGE01 (sample SAMN13153370, study PRJNA577476) | soil metagenome | isolation source: 60 cm soil or saprolite under grassland replicate 2 | place: USA:California | collected 2016-06-15 | reverse complement strand
CGATCGCGTCTTTCGTCTCCTACGGCATCGAAGCCCAGTACTGCAAGCGGCGCAAGGAGCTCGGCAGCGGCATCGCCGAGGGCATCGTCGCGCCGCAAACCGCCTCGACCGCGACTGTCGCCGGCCATATGGTGCCGTTGATCACGCTCGGCATACCCGGCAGCGGCGCGACCGCAGTCATCCTCGGTGCATTCCTGCTGCACGGGATGCAGCCGGGTCCGCAGGTGTTCATGCACAACCCGGGCCTGGTTTACGCGATTTTTGCTTCGCTGTTCGTGGGTGTGATCGGCATGTGCCTGATGGGCTACTTTGCGATCAAGGCGTTGATCAAAGTCCTGTACTTGCCGGAAGCCGTGACCTCGGCCTTCGTCGTGCTGTTCTGCTTCATCGGGGCGTTTTCCGAGCGCAATAACGTCACCGATCTGTGGATGATCGTGATCTTCGGCGTCGTCGGCTACCTCTTCGAGAAATTCAAGTTTCCGATTGCGCCGATGGTGCTCGGGTGCATTCTCGGCACGCAGGCGGAAAGCTCGTTCATGACCAGCATGATCAGTTACCAGAAAGACTGGACCATCTTCTTTACGCGGCCGATCAGCGGCGTAGTCATGGTGCTCGTCGTCGTCGCGCTCGTCTTCCCCCTCGTCCGCCATCTTCGCCACCGCTACGGGAAGCGGCTGCCGGCATCACAGACCCGGGCTTGAGAATCTCCGGCAGGCGTTTGGGGATATGCGCGACGTCTTGCGGAATGCTCGAGCGTCTTGATCTCAACCGGGTTGACCCGGCGCCGCGGTCGAGCTCGCGCCGCTAGATGAAGTGGTGCACGGGAAGCTTCGACATCTGCCAGGCTCCCGTATTCGCGTCGTAGCGCGACCCCGTGAACACGTGCCATGCGTCATCGTCGAGCTTCGGATGATCGGCGCGGTAGTAGTAACCGGGCCAACGCGTCTCCTCGCGGAACAACGTATGCCGCGCAACCGATTCCGCGGTCACGATTCGGTGGTGCAGCTCCCACGCGCGCAGCAGCTGGTGCAGGTCCTCTGCACCGAGCTGTTGTGCATCTCGCTTCAGGTCGTCGAGGAGCTCCAGCGAGCGGTTGAGCAGCGGCTCGCTCGTCGCGTAGAACATGCTGTAGCCGCCGACGTATTCGTCCATCAGCTTCTCCAGCCGCTGCAGGCCCTGCAGCGGGGTGATGAAATTCGGTGAAACGGTACCGGCGACGAACTCGTTGCGTCCGATTCGGTAGTTCTCCAACGGCTTGAAGACCGTCTCTTCAAGCTTGCGCGCGTTCGCCTCGTCGACGTGCGGCGCGTCGTTCTTCATGTCGAGGACGTAGCGGACGGCCGCCTTGCCCGCGAGCCGTCCCTCAGTGAATGAGCCCGCGGAGAATTTGTGCGCCGATCCGCCGATCGTGTCGCCCGCGCCGAAGAGGCCGTTCACCGTAGTCATCCGGTTATAGCCCCACTGGTAGTCGCTCGGCGCGCAATCCTCGGGACCGCTCGCCCACGCGCCCGAACACGTCGCGTGCGAGCCCATGATGTACGGCTCCGAGGTCGTCAGCTCGGACGGCTGCTCCTTCGGGTCGATACCCTGCGCAGCCCAGACCACCGCCTGGCTGATCGTCATGTCGAGGAAGTCCTCCCAACCGATCTCCTCCTTCTCCGCCGTGTCGAGCACCTTTTGCGTATGCATGTAGATCGGGCCCTTGCCCGCCTTGACCTCCTCGATCAGCGAGTGGTTGCGGAGGCATGTCGGCATCGGATGCAGCTCGGCGTACTTGCCAACGCGCGCCTTGATCTCGTCAAAGCGTGCGGCCTCATAGAGTTCACCCGCGGCATTCGTGACGTGCGCCTTCAGCAGCAGGAACCACGCCCCAACCGGACCGTACCCGTCCTTGAAGCGCGTCAGGACGATCTTGTTCTCCATCTGCGTCATCATTGCGCCCGTCGGTATCAGAAGGCCATAAGCGGACGCTGTGCTCCACGGAGCGTACCAGGTACGCCCCATGCCCTCGCCGACGGACCGCGGACGATAAATGTGCGAACCGCCGCCGGCGCCGACGATAACCGCCTTCGCGCGGAACACGTAGAACTCGCCGGTGCGCACATGGAAACCAACGGCGCCCGCGATGCGGTTCGCCTTCTCGCTGTCCATCAGCAGGTGCGTCACCATGATCCGGTTGTAGACCTCGGTGACGGACTTGCGTGCGGCCTCGGCGACGATCGGCTTGTAGCTCTCGCCGTGAATCATGATCTGCCACTTGCCTTCGCGCAGGTAGCGGCCGGTCTCCGGATTCTTTATGATCGGCAGGCCCCACTCCTCGAACTTGTGTACCGTCGAGTCGACGTGGCGGGCGATGTCGTAGACCAGGTCCTCGCGCACCAGACCCATGAGGTCGCCACGCGCGTAGCGCACGAAGTCCTCGGGCTGGTTCTCGTTCCACTGCATGCCCATGTAGCAGTTGATCGCGGAGAGGCCCTGCGCGACCGCGCCGCTACGCTCAATATTCGCCTTCTCCACGAGGACGATCTTGAGATCCCGGCCCCAGAAGCGCGACTCGTACGCCGCACCGCAGCCACCGAAGCCCCCGCCTACGATCAGGATGTCCGAATCGACGAAGTGAGTCTTTCTCGCCATGACGTCAGGCCGACTTTATCGCTGTGAGTTGCGGAAGCGCTTCGATGTGAAGCGCCTCCGGCTCGTGTGCAAGCATCTGCGAGCCGAGCGCGCTCGCCGGCGGTGCCGCATAGTCGGTCGGCGCCTTGATCGATCCCCATGGCGTGGTCCGGATGGGAAACGTGAATTGCTTTTCGCGCCCGTCGCGGTACCTGATCTTCCACGAGACGCAGCCCTTTTCCGGCTCACGAAGCACGCGCACCTTGTGCCCGAGCGGCGCGAAGTCCGCGTAGCCGCGCACATCGATCGCCTGCTGCGGGCAGTACTTCACACACGAGTAGCATTCCCAGCAGAAGTTCGGCTCGATGTTGTACGACCGCCGATAGACGGGGTCGATGTGCATGATGTTCGACGGACAGATATCCACGCATTCGCCGCAACCGTCGCAGCGGCTCATGTCGGCATACGTCGGCATGTCGTCAGCTCCTCACGATGAAATTCTGGGTTGACGGCCTCGGCAGGTCCGAGGAGCCGTTCGCTTCCTCGACGCGGCGCTGGTACGCCACTGCCGGCTTGAAGAACATATGTGCGAATTTCGACCACGGAACGCTGACGAAGAGCAGCGTCACGAAGAACATGTAGATGCCGAACAGGATGTAGGCCGCGGTCGAGCCCGGATAATTGGTCTGTCCGAAATGCCAGATGAGCGCAAACGCCATCGCCGCGATCAGCGAGCCGACGAAGAGATCGGCGCGTCCCAGATGCCACGGCGGGTCGCCGTCGTACGCGACGTTCGCGCGCAGGAAGAAGAAAAACCAAAGGCCGCCGACGAGCACCATTGTCGCGCCGAGCATCCACAGCGTAGAGACGATTGGCGGCGTGGCGGCTGCGGTCGGATACACGAACACCATTAGAAAAGTCGTGATCATGTTGAGCAGAAAGCCGTACATCATCAGCAGGTGCGATATGCGCCGGGGCGTCTTGTCGAACTCGCCCGAGACGGCGGCTTCGGCGATCGTCGCAAGTGCGAGCGAGATGGCTTCTCCGCTACCGAGCGGATTGCGTGCGGACGCCTTCGATTTTTCGCGCCGTTGCGCGAAATAAATCCCGCTACCTTTGTGCCAAACATCGAACAGCGTTCCGATGATGACCGCGAGGATCATCAGAACGATGTAGACCTTCATGGCGAGCGGCGACCAGAACTCGGCCACCGCGGCGAAGGGATTCGTGCCCATCGTCATCTCCGTGTGAAGTCGCCCGGGCCAGGGGGTCGGGCGGGAAGTTGCATGCTAGCGCGGCAATCTGCCACGTGCTCGACGACTGTGCCAATTCAAGCCGTTTATCCGGTGATAACCTCCGTGCCATGCTGCAAAGCACAATTCGTCCATCGTGGCCGGGTCGAGCCTAGCGCGCAGAGTGCCCGCTGAGCTTCACGTCGACCTTCTCGTGAGCTTCGAGCGACGCGTAGTAGGCGCGCAGGACATCGAGCACTTCGGGCCGGCTGAATTCGGGCGGCACAGGACTTCCCTCGGAGAGCCATTTGCGCAGCTTAGTACCCGAGACGAGCAGTCGATCGGCGTCATCATGCGGGCAGATGCGCGCTGACGCCATCCCTTCGCATTTGTAGCACCAGAACGTCCAGTCGATCCGCATCGGCCGGATAGCCAGCGCGTCGCGTGGGATTTCATCGAAGATGCGGTGCGCGTCGAAAGGTCCATAGTAATTGCCGACTCCCGCGTGATCGCGGCCGAGGATCTGATAGGCGCAGCCGTAGTTCTGGCGAAACACCGCGTGCAGCAATGCCTCGCGCGGCCCGGCGTAGCGCATGTCGAGGGGATAACCGGCCTGCAGCACGGTCCCGGCGCGAAAATATTTCTCGATCAGCACGCCAATCGCGCGCGTGCGGACCTCGGCGGGTATGTCGCCGGGTTTCAGGTTGCCCAAGAGCGAATGGATCAGCACGCCGTCGCATACCTCGATGGCGACCTTCACCAGGTATTCGTGGGAGCGATGCATAGGATTGCGCGTCTGGAACGCCGCGACCCGCGACCAGCCGAGCCGCTGGAATGCGGCGCGTGTCTCCGCCGGCGTCTTGAACAGCGGCCCATACTTGGACTCGAATCCGCCGTCGCCGAGCACGCGTATCGGCCCTGCCAGGTTAACCTCGCCTTGCTCCATCACCATTCGCACGCCCGGATGGTCCGTATCGGTCGTCTTGAACACCGACAGGCATTCGTGCGCCTTGTCGATGCGGTACTTTTCGGTCACCGAGATGACGGCGAGTAGCGCATCGTCATCGGGATTGACGAGCGCAACGTCCTCGCCGACCGCGATCGAATCGGCGGCCGCGCGGTGAGCCGAAAGCGTGATCGGGATCGGCCAGAACAAGCCTTCGGAAGTTCGCATTTCGTCACAGACATCTTGCCAGTCCGCGTGGGTCATGAAACCCGCGAGCGGCGTAAATCCGCCAATGCCCAGCATCACGACATCGCCCTTCTCCCGGGACGTGATGCGTAGCTTGCGGAGCGTTTGCGCTCGGCGCTGCTCCTCTGCGCGCGCGTCGCTCTCGAGTTGCAGCGGCCGCAGGTCGCGGCCCCCATGGGGCGGTACGAGTCCGGTCATGGCGATCGTCTGGCCTTCAGGTGACAGCCGTTAACGCTAGCGTACGCACCTACCCGCGTCCGATGAAATTGCTGATGGGGTTATAAGCGTTGTCGATGCCGGGCGTCCCAAACCAAACGGCGACGCCAGCATACATCGAACCGCGTGCGTTATGATGTGGCGATGAAGCTATGCATCGTTTCGGACAGTCATGACCGCGCGGACCCACTGGCGGAAGCGGTGCGCAGTGGTGCAGCCGATGGTGCCGCCGCAGTGATCCATTGCGGAGATATCATCGGGACGCAGACGCTGCGGGCCGCGATGAGCGTCGGTTTGCCGTTGCACGTGATTCACGGCAACAATCTGGGGGATCCCGTTTCGCTGAGCCGCTGGGCGCGGGAAAGCGATGGACTGCTGTACTATCACGGCGCTGACGCCCGGCTCGATCTGGCGGGACGGCGCATTTTCGTCGTTCACTATCCGGAGTACGGATACGCGATGGCGTGCACCGGAGACTGGGATCTCGTGTGTTGCGGTCACTCGCACGTTGCCGGCATCGAGCGAGTGCCGAATGTCAAGGACGGCATGACGTGGCTTGTGAACCCCGGCACTGTAGCCGGTCTTGCCGCGCCCGCCACGTGGATCCTCGGCGACCTCACCGAGATGCGATTCGACATTCGGATGGTAAATGCGGAGGCGGCACGGTCTTGACGGCGCCGTCGGCGAATCGAGGGCTTTCGCGATCGCCCACGTGTCAACGTCATCAGCGTGGGCGACGCAACTGCTCCACGTGTCCGATCCTGCGGCATCCGCTTCACCTTCGCGGGAGGAAAGGCGTCTCTGCGGATCACTTGTCGCTTCTGCCGGACACTCTCCGTTTATAATCGGCTCGTGGCGACAACCTCTACTGCGCCGCGCCTCTCGCTGCCGGCATGACTCGCGAAATTCCCCTCGAAGATCATTCGCGCCAGCAGATCAAGTTCACGACCTGCTACATGTGCGCGTGCCGCTGCGGCATCAAGGTCACGCTCGAAGACGGCAAGCTCCGCTTCATCCAGGGCAACCGCAATCATCCGGTCAACCAGGGCGTGCTCTGCGCCAAGGGCGCGGCCGGGATCATGAAGCAGTACTCGCCCGCGCGGTTGCGCAAACCGCTCATGCGCCGGCCAGGGAGCGACCGTGGCGCGGGCGACTTCGTCGAGATCGAATGGGACGAAGCGCTCGATGTCCTGACCCGACGCCTCGCGAAAATCCGCTCGACGAATCCGGCCGAGCTCGCATTCTTCACCGGCCGCGACCAGATGCAGGCGCTGTCCAGTCTTTGGGCGCAGCAGTTCGGCACACCGAACTGGGCCGCGCACGGCGGCTTCTGCGCGGTCAACATGGCGGTCGCCGGGCTGTATACGATCGGCTACTCGTTCTGGGAATTCGGCGCGCCCGACTGGGATCATGCGAAATATTTTCTGCTCTGGGGCGTCGCCGAAGACCATTCGTCCAACCCAATCAAGATCGGGCTGGAGAAGCTCAAGCGGCACGGCGCGAAATTCGTCTCGATCAATCCGGTGCGCACCGGCTACTCCGCGATCGCCGACGAATGGATCCCGATCCGGCCGGGCACCGACGGGCTTTTCGCCCTTGCGCTCGTCCACGTGCTCGTCAAACGCGGCCTGATCGACTGGGAATTCCTGATCAAATACACCAACGCACCGTGGCTGGTGGTGCAGACGCCCGGGATGCCGGGCGACGGCCTGTTCGCGCGCGACCGCGACGGTAATCCGCTTGTCTGGGATACGCTCGACCAGCGCTTCGCCAACGGTCATCTGCCCGAAATCGCGCCGGCGTTGCTCGCGACCGTGGATCTGCCCGACGGCCGGCGCGCCAAGACCGTGTTCTCCCTGGTCACCGAGCGGTATCTCGACGATCGCTACGCGCCCGAAACCGTCGCCGCCGAGTGCGGCGTGCCGGCCGAGACGATCCATCGCATCGCGCTGGAGATGGCGCAGATCGCATTCAACGAGACGGTCGAGCTGCCGATCCGCTGGACCGACATGCACGGCCGCACGCATGACAAAGTCGTCGGCCGGCCGGTGGCGATGCACGCCATGCGCGGCATCTCCGCGCACTCCAACGGCTTTCACACCTGCCGCGCGCTGCACCTGTTGCAGATGCTGCTCGGCGCGCTCGACGGCCCCGGCAACTTCCGCGCGCGAGCGCCCTATCCGCGGCGCATTCCGATACGCACGCTGCCGGAGAACGATCCCGCAGTCATCTTCGCGCCCGACACGCCTTTGAACCGTGTGACGTATGGTTACCCGACGCGGCCCGAAGAGCTCGTGATCGACAAGGACGGCAAGCCGCTGCGCATCGACCGCGCCTATTCCTGGGAGTCGCCGCTCGCCGCGCACGGCATGATGCACATGGTGATCACCAACGCCGTCAACCGCGATCCTTATCCTATCGACACGCTGCTGCTCTTCATGGCCAATATGGCGTGGAACTCGACCATGAATACCGGCGAAGTGCGGGAGATGCTCGTCCGGAAAGACACGAGCGGCGAGTACGCGATTCCGTTCATCGTCGTCGTCGACGCTTTCCACTCCGAGACCGTGGGCTTCGCCGATCTGGTGCTGCCGGACACAACGTATCTCGAGCGGCACGACACGATTTCGCTCCTCGATCGGCCGATCTCGGAGCCCGACGCGGCGGCCGACGCGATCCGCGTGCCGGTGCTCGAGCCCGATCGCGACGTACGGCCGTGGCAGGAGGTTCTGGTCGAGCTCGCCTCCAGGCTCAAGTTTCCGGCTTTCACACGCGCCGACGGCTCGCGCAAATTCAAGGACTACAAGGATTTCGTCGTCAACTACGAAAAGGTGCCGGGCGTGGGTTTTCTCGCGGGCTGGCGCGGCGCGGACGGCGAGAAGTCGTTGCGCGGCGAGCCCAATCCCGACCAGTGGGAGCGCTACGCCGAGAACCAGTGTTTTTTCACGTATCGCTGGCCGGAAAACATGCGCTATTACCGCTACGCGAACAAGGAGTATCTCGAGTTCGCGGAGAAGCATGCGCTGTTCGGCACGCCACCGGTGCAAGTCGTCCTGCAGATGTATTCGGAGCCGCTGCAGAAGTTCCGCCTCGCGGGGCAGGGACTCTACGACGGCCCGCAGCCGACCTCGCTCGTCGATTGCGAGCGGCTGGCGAAGTACTTCGATCCCTTGCCCTTCTGGTACGCGCCACTCGAGGGCGCGCAGGCACACATCGGCGCGGACGGAGCGCGCGCGCGCACGATCGCCGAAGACTACCCGCTGCACGCGATCACGCAGCGGCCGATGATGATGTACCACTCGTGGGATTCGCAGAACGCCTGGCTGCGGCAGATCCTCTCCGAGAACAGTTTGTACATGAACCGCGGCACTGCCCGCGAGCTCGCCCTCGAGGACGGAGACTGGGTCTGGGTCGAGTCGCACCACGGCCGGATTCGCTGCCGGCTGAAGACCATGGAAGGCGTGGAAGCGCGCACCGTGTGGACCTGGAACGCGGTGGGCAAGCAGCCCGGGGCATGGGGCCTTTCGCCCGACGCATCCGAGGCGACCGCCGGCTTTCTTCTGAACCATCTCATCTCCGAGCTGCTGCCGGCGAGCGCGTCGGACGCGCGACGGCTGACGAACTCCGATCCGGTGACGGGGCAGGCGGCGTGGTTCGATCTGCGCGTCAAGGTGACCAAGTGCGCGCCCGGCGAAACCGGCGTCTGGCCCATCTTCGCGGCGGCGAAGCCGCTGCCCGGCGATTCCCGGCACCGCCCGCGCGTCTGGCGCTATCACGCTTAGGGCCGCACATGAAGCTCGGACTCGTCATCGATCTCGACACCTGCGTGGGCTGTCACGCCTGCGCCACCGCGTGCAAGGAATGGAACGCGTCGTCGAAAGTAAACGGCGCGCTCTCGGATTACGAGCCCTTCGGCGCGGAGCCTTCCGGCGTGTGGTTCAACCGCGTGCGTCACTACGAAGTCGGCGATTATCCGGCGAACAAGACGATCAACTTTCCCGTGTGCTGCATGCACTGCGCCGACGCGGACTGCGTGACCGTGTGCCCCACCGGCGCGTCGTACAAGCGCGACGATGGCATCGTGCTCGTCGACCAGGACAAGTGCATGGGCTGCAACCTGTGCGCCTGGGCGTGCCCCTACGGCGCGCGCGAGCTCGACACAGTCCCGGGCACGATGAAGAAGTGCACGCTTTGCGTGGACCGCATCTACGACGAGCTGCTGGCGCCGGAGGACCGGCAGCCGGCGTGCGTTTTGGCGTGTCCGACGCACGCGCGCATGTTCGGCGACTTCGACGATCCTGAGTCCGAGGTCTCGCGCGTCACGGCCGAGCGTGGCGGGTTCGGCTTGCTGCCGGAGCTCGGCTACGCGCCGGTCAGCCGCTACCTGCCGCCGCGGCAGCCGCAGCCGGTCATCGACGCCGACGATGCGCGTGCGCTGCTCGAGCGTGGGCTGGCGAGCCTTGCGAGCCCCGTGATCCGGCGCTGAAGGGCAAGCCGACGCCTGGATGAAGCCGGCGGTCAGTATCATCTTTTTCACCGTGAGCTCCGGTGCGGGATTGGGCTTGCTCGCGCTCGTCGCGCTCTGCGACACGTTTGCGTCCGGAACCTTGCCGGCGCACGCGCTCTGGCGCGGCGCGCTGTTGGGCGTGGTACTCGTCGCGGCCGGGCTCGCATCGTCGGTGCTGCATCTCGCCAATCCGAAGAATGCCTGGCGCTCGTTTTCGCGATTCAAGAGTTCCTGGCTTTCCCGCGAAGCCGTTTTCGCCGCTGCACTCTTTCCCGTGTCGGGGCTCTACATCGTGCTCGTGATCCAAAGCAAGGGCGGCGCGAG
>WNGE01016934.1_pt1 | contig 10087 bp, 9 predicted proteins | sample 5400651 | NCBI WGS metagenome assembly WNGE01 (sample SAMN13153370, study PRJNA577476) | soil metagenome | isolation source: 60 cm soil or saprolite under grassland replicate 2 | place: USA:California | collected 2016-06-15 | reverse complement strand
TCATGCCGACGAGCTGCGGCGAGCTGGAGCCGGCGGACAGGACGGCGAAGTCGAGCTCCGGACCGAGCAGCGGCCGGATGTCCCGGTTGAAGTCCACTCCTTGATCCGAGAGCCCGGCGTTCATCTGTGCGAGCAGCTTGTCCCGGATCGGGAACTTCTTCAGGAGGGCGTCCGCGCTCTTCCACGGGTCTGAGCTCTCGTCCGTGTTCACCGACACGAACGCGAGCGAGCTCGCGGGCGCGATCGTCGCGCCGGACTCCGCGCCGGACGCGGACCCCGACTTCGAGCCGCAGCCTGCAGCGAGCAGCGCGAGCGCCACGACAGCGGCAGCAGCGAAGCTCTTGCGCACGTGCAAATCCTACTCTTCCGTCGGACGCCTGCCCATCAGGTCCTCGACCAGCGCGCCCAGTTCGACGTGACCCTCGAGGACGGCGCAGACGCCCTCCGTGATCGGCAGCTCGATGCCCAGCCGATGCGAGAGATCGCGCAGCACCGGCGCCGTGGTCAGACCCTCGACCGTCTGGCCGATCGCCGCGACGGCTTCGTTCGCGGTCGCGCCGCGCGCGATCAGCGCGCCTGCGCGCCGGTTACGCCCGTGCGGGGATTCACAGGTGACGATCAGGTCGCCCATCCCCGCCAGCCCGGAGAAGGTCTCCGGACGGCCGCCGCACGCCTCGCCGAGGCGCGCCATCTCGACGAGACCGCGAGTGATCAGCGCCGCCTTCGCGTTGTCGCCGAGCCCGAGCCCGTCGACGCCGCCCGCGGCGAGCGCGATGACGTTCTTTGCCGCCGCGCACAACTCGACGCCGGTGACGTCGGGATTCACGTAGATGCGAAAGACGAGCGAGTTGACTGCATGCTGCAGCGACTCCGCGAGCTCCTCGTCCTCGGAGGCGATCACCGCCGCGGTCGGCAGCCCGCGCGCGATCTCTTCGGAGATGTTGGGTCCCGAGAGCACGGCGACGGGGCGGCCCGTCACGAGCGTCGAGAGCCGGTTGCCCGATGCGGGGTCGAGCCCCTTCGTCAGCGAAAGCACCGGAGCGCCGCCGGGGAGCGAGTGTGCAACATCCGCGAACGCCTTCGACGGGACCGCGAGCACGACGAGCTCCGCGTCCTCGAGCGGCGCCTCGTCGCCCGGCACAGCGGCGACGCCGCTCAGATCGACCTCCGGCCGGTAGCGTGGGTTGCGGCCTGTCTCGCGGATCGCGCGGGCCTGCTCGGGATCGCGGCAGGCCAGCGTCACCGAATGGCCGCGGTCGGCGAGCAGGCGCGAGAACGCCGTTCCCCAGGAACCTCCGCCGACGACGACGATCCTCACGCCCCTGACCGCCTTCGGCTCCCGCCCGGCGAAGCCGGCCTCCGCCGAACGCTCAGGAACGTGAGGAAGCTCATCCGCGCCGCACGAAGTCGATCGCCACCGGCACTCCCTCCAGCTGGAAGCGCTCGCGGAGCTTGTTCTCGACCCAGTAGCCGTAGTCGCGCGTCACGAGACTGGGATCGTTCACAAAGAAGCGGAACCGCGGCGGCCGCTGCTGGATCTGCGTGCCGTAGAGCAGGTTGAGGCGGCGACCGTTCCGCGTCGGGCCCTCTCGCTCCTCGCGGAGCTCGCCGAGGAAGCGGTTGAGCTCCGCAGTCTGGATCCGCGCTGTGTGCTTCGCGTACTGCTGCTCGATCTGGTCGAGCAGCCGCTGCACACCGCGGCCGGTCTTCGCCGACACGGCGATCAGCGGCGGGCGCTGGCGCAGGCGCGCCTCGAGCCTCGGGCGCACGTCCTCGATGCCGACCACGCCGATGTCCCACTTCGAGAGGACGACGATCGTCGAGCACATCGCCTTGCGGGCGACGTCGGCGACGGCGAGGTCCTGGTCGACGACGCCCTCAGAGACGTCGATCAGCACAAGCGCGACGTCCGCGCGGTCGGCCGCCTCGAGCGCGCGAAGCTCCGAGTAGTACTCGATGCCCTGGCGCTGCCGCCGCTTTCGGCGCATGCCGGCCGTATCGACGAGGACGAACGTCGTGTCGCCGCGCTTCAGCACGGTGTCGATCGCATCGCGTGTCGTGCCGGGCTGCTCGGAGACGATCACCCGCTCCTGTCCGAGGAAGGCGTTCAGCAGCGACGACTTGCCGACATTGGGCCGGCCGAGGATCGCAACGCGGATCGCCTCCTCACCGATCGGCGCGCGGCCTTCTCCTGGCAGCCGCTCGAGGATGTCGTCGAGCAGGTCGCCGGTGCCGTAGCCGTGCAGCGCGGACACCGGGACCGGATCGCCCAGGCCGAGGCGCGACAGCTCGTAGGCGTGCGCCTCCTGCGCCGGGTCGTCGATCTTGTTCGCGAGTACGAGCACCGGCTTGCGCGAGCGGCGCAGGATCTCCGCGATCTCCTCGTCGCCGGGCGTGATCCCCGTCTTCGCATCGAGGACGAAGATGACCAGATCCGCTTCCGCGACTGCCGTACGCGCTTGGTCGGCAATCGCGCGCGTGATCGGTTTCGGGTCGGCGATGTCGACGCCGCCGGTGTCGATCAGCAGGAAGCGCTTGCCGTTCCACTCGCAGACGAGCTCCTTGCGGTCGCGCGTGACGCCGGGCGTCTCGTGCACGACGGCGGCGCGTGTGCCGGTGAGCCGGTTGACGAGCGTCGACTTGCCGACGTTCGGGAAGCCGATGATCGCGACGGTGCCTGAGAGGTCGTTCACGGCGGCGTCGCCCCGCGCGGGCGTCCCTGCCGGTGAACGTCGGCGAGCCAGTCGAACAGGCGATGGATGGTGTGCTCGATCTCCGCCGTAGCCTCCTTGTAGCCGCGACCGTTTTTCGGCAGCGCGCCGAAGTCGATCGGATGCCCGAATGCGATCGAGCACGGAGCGAAGTTTCCGGGCTTCCAGAATTGCGTTCCGTAGATCGCGGCCGGGACGACCGGCACCTCCTCCTGGATCGCCACCATCGCAGCGCCGGGTTGGGCCTTCCCGGGACGGCCCGTGCGCTGGCGCGTTCCCTCGACGAAGAGGCCGAGCACACCCGGGAAATGCGCTGCCTCGACCTTGGCGACGAAGTCGATGTTCCGGGGCGAGAGCCCGCCGACGATTGGAATGTCGATCCAGTGCAGGTGGTTCAAGGCAAGCACGACGCCGCCCTCGCGCGGAAAGCGTTCGATCCCGTACGCGCGCGCCCGCGTGAAGATCCGGGCCGGGATTCCCATGTAGACGCGGCCCAGCGTCCAGGCGAGAGATGTTTTGTCGCGCGCCATCGCTACGCCGGCTGGCGCGCGCGCACGAGCTCCTCGATCCGGTCGACCACGTCGTCGACCTCGAGGCTCGTCGTGTCGATCTGCTGCGCGTCCGGTGCGGGACGCATGCGTGCCGCGTCGCTCTCGTCGCGCATGCGCAGGTCGGTCGCTAGCGCATCGCCGCCGATCTCTGGCCGCTCTGCGAGCCGCCGCCGTGCGCGGATCTCGGGATCGGCGACGAGGTAGACCTTGACCTCCGCGTTCGGCGCCACGACGGTGCCTATGTCGCGTCCTTCGATCACGACGTCGCCCTCCGCGCCGAGCTCGCGCTGCCGCTCGCGCATCACCTCGCGCACCTCGGGATGCCGCGCGACGACCGGCACGAGCCGGTCGATGCGCGTCTGCCGGATCGCGGCGGTGACGTCGGTCTCGTCGATCCACACGCGCCCGCGGACGTCGAAGGTCACCGGGCGCTCGCGAGCGAGCGCGCCGAGCGCCGGGCCGTCGCTGAGGTCGAGCGAGCGGCCGAGCCCCAGCCACGTGAGCGCGCGGTACATCGCGCCCGTGTCGAGGTAGCGGAAGTGGAGCCGCTCGGCGAGCCGCTTCGCCACCGTGCTCTTGCCCGCGCCCGCAGGACCGTCGATCGCCACGATCATCGTCTCGTCACCGATTCCAGAAGGTCGAAAAACCCGGGGAAGCTTATAGCGACGACCTCGGCGCCCTCGACGTCGACGCCTTCGCGCGAAACGAGCCCCGCGACGGCGCCGAGCATGGCGAGGCGATGGTCACCGGCCGAGTCCATTCCCCCACCCTTCGGGCGGGTGGGTACTCCCCTCACCCCAAATCCATCATCGCGTTCCGCGATCCGGATGCCAAGGCCCTTCAACGCACTTGTCACGGTTGCGATGCGATCTGATTCCTTTGTGCGCAGCTCCTGCGCGCCTTCGACGATGCTTTCGCCGCGCGCCATCCCCGCCGCGAGCGCGAACAGCGGCAGCTCGTCGACGAGCAGCGGCACCTCGTCGGCGCCGATCGCCGTCGCCACCAGCTCCGAAGAGCGCACGTCGATGTCGCCCGCGCGTTCGCCCGCGATCGTGCGGCGGTTGAAGATCGTGATGCGCGCGCCCATCCGCGCCAGCACGTCGAGCAGTCCCGTGCGCGTGGGATTGAGATTGACGCCGTGGATCCGCAGCTCCGACCCCGCGAGCAGCGTCGCGGCGACGAGGAGGGGCGCCGCCGACGAGAAGTCGCCGGGGAGCTCCAAGCTGACCGGCTCGAGCCGCTCGACCGGCCACACGCTCGCCTGCCGCGGACTTGACTGCACACTCGCACCCATCGCGCGCAGCATCCGCTCGGTGTGATCGCGCGTCTGCGCGCCGTGCTCGACGACGACCGTCGGACCGGCCTCGGCGTAGAGGCCGGCGAGCAGGACGCACGACTTCACCTGCGCGCTCGCGACCGGCAGCGCGTAGCTGATCGGCCGCAGCTTCGTCCCGCCGTGCACGGTCAGCGGCGCGTGCCCGTCCGTCGTCTCGACGCGCGCACCCATCTGGCGCAGCGGGGCCGCGATCCGCTCCATCGGGCGCGCGTTCAGGGAGTCGTCGCCGGCCAACGTGAAAGTGCCGTGCTGGCCGACCAGGATCCCGGCGACGAGTCGCATCAGCGTGCCGGCGTTGCCGCAGTCGAGCGTCGTCTCCGGCGCCTGCAGCCCGCGCAGCCCGACGCCGTGGATGCGCACGACGTCGACGTCCGGCTCCTCCATGGTCACGCCCAGCGTTCGGAGCGCGTGCACCGTCGACTGGGTGTCCCCGGCGCGGTCGAAGTTGCGGATCTCCGAGACCCCGTCGGCGATCGCGCCCAGGAGGAGCGCCCGGTGCGAGATCGACTTCACCCCGGGGACCGCGACGTCGCCGACGAGCGCCGCCGCGGGCTCAATCTTCATGCGCGTCCTCGAGCACCGGCGCGATGACCACGCCGTAGCCCTGAGCCTCGAGCAGCGCCGCTGCGCGCTCGGCCTCGCCGGCCCCGGCGACGAGCAGCGTCAGCGTGCCGCCGCGTTCGGCCGAGACGTGGCGCAGCTCGAAGTCCTCGATGTTGATCCGCTCGGCGCCGAGCGCCTGCGTGATCCCCGCGAGCACACCCGGGCGGTCGGGGACGTGCACCCGCAGCTGGTGCAGTTCACCCGGATCGGGATAGGCCTCGGCGAGCATCCCGCGCCGGTTCGTCGCGGCTTCGCCGATCCAGCGCGCGAGAAAGCCCGCGTCGCCCGCGGAGAGCGCCGCCTCGACCTGTTCGATCCGGCGCCGATGCTCCGCGAGCGAGTCGCGCAGCGCGTCGGCGTTGTCGAGGAAGATGTCGACCCAGATCCGGGGATTCGCGCCGGCGACGCGCGTCATGTCGCGCAGCGAGCCGCCGGCCGCGGCCAAAGGGTCGTGGCCTTCCACGCGCGTCGCGCCGGCCTGGTTCAAGAGCACGTTGGCGAGCACGTGCGGCAGGTGCGACGTCAGCGCAACGAGCCGGTCGTGTGCGTCAGGGTCGATCGCGACGGGAACCGCTCCGAGCGCCGTGACGAAGCCGTGCAGCGCGCGATACCGCTCGGGATGCGTCGCCGCGGTGGGTGTCAGGAACCAGGTCGCGTTGTGGAAGATGTCCGCGTTGGCGTGCGCCGGACCCCGCGTCTCGGAGCCGCAGACGGGATGCCCGCCGACGAAGCGCGGATCGCCCGCGGCAGCCGCGACGACGGCGCTCTTCGTCGAGCCGACGTCGGTGACGGTCGCCGCGCCGTCCGCGGCGAGGACGTCGCGCACCGTCGCCGGCAGCTGCGCGACCGGGACGGCGACGACGGCGAGCTCGGCGTCGCCGAGCTCCGGCGTCACCTCGTCGATCGCGCCGCGCTCGCACGCGGCGGCCGCGGTCTCAGGATCGGCGTCGAAGCCGGAGACGTGCGAGACGCCCGCCCGCTTCGCCGCGAGCCCGATCGAGGCGCCGATCAGCCCCGTGCCGATGATCGCCAGGCGCCGGATAGCCACTAGCCAATGACTCTTCCCATCAGCGACGCCAGCGCGCGGATCTCGTCCGCGAAGTGCGGGAAGTCGCGCACCGGAATCTGCTGCGCCGCGTCGCACAGCGCGTGCTCCGGTTCCGGGTGCACCTCGACGATGATCCCGTCCGCGCCTGCGGCGACGGCGGCGCGCGCCAGCGGCAGCACGAGGTCGCGCCGGCCGGCGGCGTGCGAGGGATCGACGATCACCGGCAGGTGCGTCTCCTGCTTCAGCACCGGAATCGCGCCGATGTCGAGCGTGAACCGCGTCGCCGTCTCGAACGTCTTGATCCCGCGCTCGCAAAGGATCACCTGCGAGTTCCCCTCGCGGACGACGTACTCCGCCGCCATCAAGAGCTCCTCGATCGACGCCGAGATGCCGCGCTTGAGCAAGACAGGCTTGCGCGCTCGCCCGACCTCCGACAGCAGCGAGAAGTTCTGCATGTTGCGGGCGCCGATCTGGATCACGTCCGCCGCGTCGACGACCGCATCGACGTGCCGCGGATCCATGAGCTCCGTCACGAGCGGCAATCCCGTTTCCTCACGCGCTTCCACGAGGATCTTCAGCCCCTCGAGGCCGAGCCCCTGGAACGTGTACGGCGACGTGCGCGGCTTGAAGGCGCCGCCGCGCAGCATCGTCACGCCCTCCGCGTTGACGGCCCGCGCCGTTTCGAGTGTCTGCTCGCGGTACTCGACCGTGCAGGGACCGGCGATGAAGCCGAAGTAGCCGTCGCCGATCCGGCGCCCGCGCACCTCGATCACCGTCGGGTCGGGCGAGATCTCGCGCGAGACCAGCTTGTACGGCTTGAGGATCGGCAGCACCTGCTCGACGCCCGCGTAGCCCTCGAGCGGCAGGGCCGCGATCTGCTCGCGCTCGCCGATCGCCCCGATCACCGTCGCCTGCTTGCCCGGCGTCACGTGCGCCTGCGCGCCCGCCTCCTCGAGCCGCGCGACGACGTGCTCCACCTCTTCGGGCGTCGCGGTGCCGCTCATCACGATCAGCAGCTCGGGTGCGTGAACGGTCGCCATGTCTCACGAGGGTAACGAAGCGACCTCTTGCAAGCGCCTGTTTCGCGCCGGGTTAGGGCCGCATTAGCGCACGAGCCCACGGTCAGGGCAGCGGATCGCACTCGGCGATCGGGCGTTCGAGGAGGGCTCGCATGAAGACCACGGCCGACAGTTCCCATCGTCCATCCATCGCGCGTCCATGGATGCGCGGGGCTTCGCGGCAGAGACTCGATGTAGACCGGCGAAGCCACTCGAGCCGCCGGCGACATCGAGCCGCTGAAGGGAGCCGGCGATGAACCTTTGGACGACACACGCGCTTCGCATGCCCGCGATGCTGAGCATTGGACTCCTCCTGACGCTCGCCACGGGCGCCAACCTGATCCGCGCACACGCCGCAGGCAGCGGCCCCAAGGTCGAGTGGGACGCCGGGCTGGACGAAGACGACGACGACATGGTCGGCTTCGCCGGCCACGGCACCGACTCGACCAAGCCCAAGGTCGAGGCCTACTTCCTCCGCGAGAGCTACCGCCGCGGCGGCAGCGCCCAACTCGTGATCGCCGACAAGACGCCGCGGGTGTCGGTGCAGATCTTCCACGCCGGCGCGGAGAACGACTGGACGAACGCCAACGACCGGATGTTCGGGGAGCCCGTAACGCCGATCACGACGCTCGGCGCCGTGCACGGAAAGCGTGTCTTCCGCATCCGCCTCGGCTCCTGGCCCAGCGGCGTCTACTACGCAGAGTTGAAAGCCCCAGGCGGGCGCGCCGGCTACGCACCGTTCGTGCTCAGCCCCCGCCGCTTCGGCGAGCACGCGGTCGCGATCGTCATGCCCACGCAGACGTGGCAGGCCTACAACTACCGCGACGACGACGGCAACGGAACGCCCAACACGTGGTACGGCGGCGGCGGCGCGAACGTCCGCCTCTACCGGCCCTTCACCCACCGCGGCGTCCCCCATCACTTCAAGAACTACGCTGCTCCGCTCCTGCGCTGGGCGCAGACAACCGGCCACCAGGCGGACTACCTCTCCGACGCCGACCTGAACGCGATCCGCAGCGGCGAGAAGCTGCGCCGCTCCTACCAGCTGCTGATCTTCGAAGGCCACCACGAATACGTCACCGCGCACGAATACGACCTCGTCACCCGCTACCGCGACCTCGGCGGCAACCTGGCCTTCCTCTGCGCGAACAACTTCTTCCGCCGCGTCAACGTCCACGCCGGCCGCATGACCCTGATCGGCCAGTGGCGCGACCTGGGACGGCACGAGGCGTCCCTGATCGGCGCCGAGTACTACAAAAACGACAACGGAGCCCACCAGCAGCCCTGGATCGTCCAGCCGACCGCCGCACGCGTCCCCTGGCTGCTCGCCAACACAGAGCTTTCGGCCGGCGACGCGTTCTCGAAGGCCGGCATCGAAGCCGACCACGTCACCGCCAACTCGCCGCGCCAGGTCATCGTCGTCGCCAAGATCCCGAACCTGTACGAGGACGGGCGCGACTCGCACATGACCTACTACGAGACACGCGCGGGCGCGAAGGTCTTCGCCGCAGGCGCGTTCTCGATCACCAGCGCAATTCAGCACGAACCGGTAACGACGATCATGGAGAACCTGTGGGAGCGGCTCTCGCAGGACTAGAGCTCGGGCGCGACGTCGACGTCGTAGCCCTGCTTCCCGAGGACGGAGGCGGCCCTGTGTGCCGCCTCCTCGCCTGAGATCAGCAGCGCCAGCGTCCCGCCGCGTTCGCGTGAGACATGGTGAAGCGCCAGGTCCTCGATGTTGATCCGCTCCGCCCCGAGCGCCTGCATGATCGCGGCGAGGATTCCCGGGCGGTCCGCGACGTGCACCTGCACGCGGAAGAGCTCCGCCGTCTCCTCGAACGCGTCGCGCAGGAGCTCCTCTCGCTTCGTCGCCGCCTCGCCGATCCAGCGCGCGAGGAAGCCGGCATCGCCGCGCTCGAGCGCGGTCTCGAGCTGCTCCACGCGTCGGCGATGCTCGGCGAGCGCGGCGCGCAGCTCCGGCGCGTTGTCGAGGAAGATGTCGACCCAGATGCGCGGGTTTGCGCCGGCAACGCGCGTCATCTCGCGGAACGAGGCGCCCGCCGCCGCGAGCGGATCGTGTCCCTCGATCGGCGCGGCGCCCACGTGGTTCAGGAGCAGGTTGGCAAGCGCGTGCGGCAGGTGGCTGACGAGCGCGAGCAGGCGGTCGTGTGCTTCGGGGTCGATCGCGACGGGAACGGCGCCGAGCGACGCGACGAACCCGTGCAGGGCGCGGTAGCGAGCGCTCTCCGTCGCGGCATGCGGCGTCAGGAACCAGGTCGCGCCCTCGAACAGGTCGGCCCGAGCGCCCTCGGGGCCCCGCACCTCGGCACCGGCGACCGGATGGCCGCCGACGAAGCGCTCGTCGGCAACGGCGCGGGCGAGCACCCCCTTGGTCGAGCCGACGTCCGTCACCGTCGCCTCGGGTGCCGCGGCGAGCGCAGCCTCGACGGCCGTCGTCAACATCGTCACCTGAACGGCGACCACGACGAGCTCGGCAGACTTAACCGCCTCCTCGGCCGATCCGGCCGGATCGAGCGCTCCCCGCCCCGCCGCCGCAGCAAGCGCGGCGCCGTCCGTATCCCACCCGCGCACCTCGTGTCCCGCCCGGCGCGCGGCCAGGCCGACCGACGCGCCGATCAATCCGGTGCCGACAACGGCGACTCGCATTCCCGCAGTTTCGCCGCTACGCTACGAGCAATGTCTCCCGCACCTCGCAGCGAGTCCTGGTCGTGGCGCAGCGAGCGCGGCGGGAGCCTCCGCGGCTAACCCGCCCGCTCGCG
>WNGE01009708.1_pt1 | contig 10088 bp, 7 predicted proteins | sample 5400651 | NCBI WGS metagenome assembly WNGE01 (sample SAMN13153370, study PRJNA577476) | soil metagenome | isolation source: 60 cm soil or saprolite under grassland replicate 2 | place: USA:California | collected 2016-06-15 | reverse complement strand
GGTCGTTATTCATCCTCTCTTTTACTTCTTCTACTGATAAATGTGGCGCTGCTCTTGTTATCCTTGCCATCGCTCTTTCCTTCCGATCTTGGTTTCCTCTTTTCAGAATTCTACCACAGACCGCAAGTTGGTATAAGGTTCCTCCTAGCACCTTCACCCGTTCCCGCAGACCAGGCAGTCCATTGCCCTGGCTTGCGCGTTTTGCTGATGCGTCTACGGCTCGTACCCCATCATTGAGCACCTCTATCTCCATCATTCCCTGCTTCTCTTCGATCCGGAGGAGACAGTGCCGCGCTCGGCTGTGACGGATCACGTTGGTGACTCCTTCCCGCAAGGTCCATCCCAGGACCGCATCAAGCGCCGGAGGAAGCTCCCCGGTGTGTTGTTCGATGGAATACGCGATCCCCGCTGCTTCCAGGAGTTGGCGTGCCCCATCTAATTCATTGGTCAGGGTCGGTTGTCGGTAGCCCGCGACGGTCTTGCGGACTTCGCGCAGCGTCTTTCGCGAGAGCTGTTCAATCTCGGCGAGTTCCTGGGCGCAACGTGTGGGATCACAGGCTACCAGGCTTCGGGCTAACTCGCTCTTGAGCGTCATCACCGAAAGGGTTTGTCCCAGCAGATCATGCAAATCCCGCGACAGACGAAGACGCTCTTCTTCCACTTTCGTCCAGGCGAGGGTCTGACGTGCGGCATGCAGTTCTCGGATGGCGCTACCCATGCGGGCCACGCCGATCATATCCAGGCCCAGCCCGCGCACCAGCAGCATCAGCGCGATGAGCCACCAATCGACTCCCGTAATCCCTCCATGCATGCCGACAGTGATGAAGAGAGGGAGAAGCGTCAAGAGGACAATCGCGGCAAACGCGCTACGCATGGGAAGCAGCACCCCGGCAAGAGCACTCACTCCGATGAAGAGCCAGAGAAAGGACAGATCATACACCAGGCTCAACACGAGCACCAGCGTGGAAAGCGCGACAAAGAGGAGGATCGAGAGCCGGGAACGTGCGCGTGCTCGCGCTCCCTGGCTCACGGGATGCGGCCACATCAGCCAGGTGTAGCTGCCCGCAAAAAAGAGCAGTGCGAGGAGTCCCAGAACAAGACGCCACGCGGCAAGAGGCTCGCGCACCAAAGCAACCAGAGGAAAGAAGAGACACACAAGCCAGGCGTGCTGGTAGAGCCGCCAAAGATGGAAGGTGACTCCACTGGAAGCAATCACGTCATCTGAAAGAACGCTGCCACCCGCATTCGGGCCTGTCCTCTTGCTTGCTGGCGTTGGCTGATCTGCATGTGTCTCTCCTGTTTGCCTCCTCTCGCCCAAACCTTTTTCGTAATCTCATTGTACCATCACTTCGTGAAAGCTGATCTTGCTCACTCCCTGGACTCGATCACGACCGTCCCAGCGGTGCCATCAAGCGTCACGCGGCTGCCGGTCGCAATCCGCTCGGTTGCACCAGCTACTCCGACGACGGCAGGAATACCATACTCGCGAGCCACAATCGCTCCATGTGCCATCACTCCCCCCACTTCCATCACCAGTCCTGCTGCTTTGAGAAACAGGGGGGTCCAGCCGGGGTCCGTCGAAGGTGCCACCAGGATTTCGCCTGGGGAGAGATGGGCGTCATGGGGATCGAGGATCACCCGCGCAGGCGCTCTCACGCGACCAGCAGAGGCAGGTGTTCCCTGCAACGTTCCTTCGGTTTGTGCAAGGTCCTGGGTTCTCTGTGACTGCGTGGTAGCTTCGGTGCCATCGGAGAGCAGGACCAGGGGCACATGACGACGCCCAAGCTCCCGGTCAAAGGTCGCTCGTCGCTCGCTCACGCGCGCACGTTGGTCCGCTCCGGCCAATGCTGCGTGGACTTCAGGAAAGGAGAGGAAGAAGACATCTTCAGGCTCTTTGAGCATGCTCGCCCGAACCAATGCCTCTCCGACCGGCCAGAGGAATGTGCGTACCTGGGCCAGGCGCAACCCCACGACAAAACGTGTCATCTCGCGGAAGCCAGCGAGAGCATGGGCGCGTTGCAGGCACAAGCGCACGAGCCACCCACGGAGCCAGTGCTGGTGTCTGGCTCTCTGCGCAAGCTGCGTGATCATCATCCGTGCGGTATCTCCAGCACGTTGGAGTTGACGATCTGGTGTGAGAACCTGGTCCTCCACCTCCAGGTAGCCGGTGAGCACATCAAATACATAGGTTGGATCCTCCGACCAGCGCGGCGTCCCCAGGTCGAGTTCACCCACTCCCTGATGGCCGTACTCCTGGAGGAAGCGGGCGACATCCTGTTGGAGGGGAGCGGAGAGCCGCCCGTGTTGATAGGCTTGTGCAAGCTGCCTGGCAGGTGTATTGGTAAGCAGGTGCAAGCTTGTCACATCTGCCCGGATCTTCTGGGAAAGCCTCCAGAGCGCCAGGTTCATCTGGGTGGTGGGATTGGTTGGTGAGCTACCCAGAACGGTCTGACACTCCTCCTCCGATGCCAGTTCACCAAGCAGTCGCCGGGCCAGCGCAAAGCTCTGCATGCCTGCAAGCATGACAGGTGAGACATGAAAGGCCAGGCGCAGGCAGGACAGCAAGAGGCGCTCCGCCTGGGCAAGATGGGTAACGGTGGAGGTATCCTCCTCAATCTGTAAGCCATTGCGCAGCTGTTCCACGAAACGCTGCACACGCCTCGTGGCGGCATTGGGCGCGATGAGTGCCTGGAGCAGATACCAGGGCAAGCGGGTGCGCACAAGCAGCAGCACAAGCGCACACCCAAACGAGTACCTCGGTGTTGGGCGTAGCGAGAGCCGTGGATCAGTCACCAGATGCTCGAAACTGGTGGCTGCGTGGACCTCCGCCTCGCGCATGGCTTCGATGAGGAGGCGACGCCCAAAGGGGTTGCGAAGCGCCTCGGTGACCTCGAAGAACGGACGACTGGCGGCTTCCTGGACAAAGCTGGGACCGGTCAGCGGATCGGGAGGCGCATGACCGATGAGCAGAAGAAACCCGGATGCGAGAAGCCTCAAGGCAGAAAGGCCCAGAGGGGTGAAAGGGCGGTAGGTGCCTTGTTGGACACCAAAGGCCAGGTAGACGCTGAGGGTCTCATCACTGGACGGAGCGCCAGCCGGGAGGGGAAACAGGGTCGTAATGGGTCGTGCCTGGAGAAGCTCGATCTGGCCGGATGGGTCACAGGCCCACTCGATATCCTGTGGGGTCTCATACAGCGCCTCAACACGCGCCCCAAGCGCTGCCAACGCGTGGACCTGCGAATCCGAGAGACAGGCATAAGCGGGAGAGGTGCCAGCTTCGATCTTCTGGGTCCCCCCTTCGGAAACAGCCTGGATCACCACCTGTTTGTCGCCCAGGCGGCGCTCGATAATCTCACCCGTCATGGTCTGTACGACAAAATGATCCGGGTTGGTCGCGCCGGAGACAACGGCCTCTCCCAGGCCAGGATTGGCATTGATTACGACTTCTCGCCGTTTCCCGGTGAGCGGATTGGCGGTGAAGAGGACACCAGCCACCTCTGCCTCAACCATCCGTTGCACCACGACGGCCAGACGCACGCTTCGCGGATCAATGCCCAGGTTGCTGCGGTACTGGATGGCGCGATCCGTCCATAGCGAAGCAAAACACCACTGGACGGCAACGAGCACCGCCTCAATGTCTATCACGTTGAGAAAACTCTCTTGCTGTCCGGCAAAGGAAGCCTCTGGCAGATCTTCCGTGGTCGCGGAAGAACGGACCGAGACCGCAATGGGTTCTCCGGCAGAGAGGGTCTGGTACGCTCTGGTGACAGCCTCGATCACCTCGCCTGGCAGAGGGGTCTGACACAAGGCGGTGCGGATGGCGGTTGCCACTTCGATCTGGCGGGCGCTGTCCTCATGGGACATGGCCACAAGGGCCGAAAGAGCGGTGTCAAGGTGAGCTTGAGCCGCCACGCGTTCATAGGCAGTGGTGGTGATGCAAAAGCCTGCTGGCACGGTGAAGCCAGCATGGATCAATTCGCCCAGGTTCGCGGCTTTTCCTCCAGCGACCAGGAGCCATGTTCGGTCGAGCGTCTCCAGAGGGACAACGAGAGCGCCGTCATCAGATGGGCTCTCATCGTTCGACGGGAATGCCTGGCTCTGCCTGCTCATATCATTTCCTTCTTTCTTTCCATGTTTGACCTCCTGGATGATGCAACCAGTTTCGGAGCAAAGCGGAGATGGACAGCACCATGAATGGGAGGCCGATCAGGCTGGGAAGAGCGTGTTCCCCACCGATCATGACTCCCTCGGCAAATGCTCGCACGGAACGTCACGATGCCAACGACCCCGTCGCCAATCCCTGTACTGGCTACTTGGGACATCCGTTCTCACATTTGGCGTTTCGCGCCTCATTAAACGAGCCTTCTTGTCAAAGGGTACAACCGAAAGTCCAATCACTACGGTTCAGAATGCATTGACTTTCTGCCGTCCTATCAATTCAACCCCGGCTCGAGTATACACCGTCTTTAACTTTGCGGCCAGAAATCCCTCCAGCAGCCTCTTTTTCTGAGGTGGAGGGGCGTTGTGATACTGCGGTGCGATCTGTTGGAGGAGTGCGCGTCTGGCGACGCTCTTTACCCCTTGTCCCACGTGTCTCTTTCCTCTTTCCGATGTATGGGAAAAGCCTCTGCGACAGATGTGGCCCCGCTGGAAGCGCCAGGTCTGAGAACAAGCCCAGGGCCGAGAGCCTGCTTGTGGTATACTAACGATCATTCAACACATCTTCATGAGGAGGGGACCATGAACTGTCCCCATTGTGCGTCGACCGCAACCAAGAAAACCTCACTGAGCTATCGAACATTCTGCTGCTCAGCATGCAAACGAACCTTCAACGAGCGTACAGGAACCCCCTTCAACTACCTGGAATACCCTACCGATCTCGTCCTGCTCGTCGTGCTCTGGCGTCTGCGCTACAAGTTGAGCTTGCGCGATCTCGCCGAGATGTTCCTGGAGCGGGGCTTTGAATTCACCCATGAGGCGGTCCGAGATTGGGAAGCGCGCTTTGCCCCGCTCATGGCAGATCAACTGCGGGCCAAGCGACGCGGACAAGCAGGACGATCCTGGTATGTTGATGAGACCTACCTCAACGTCAAGGGAAAATGGTGTTATCTGTACCGTGCCATCGATCGTGATGGCAACCTGGTGGACTCGAGGTTTCGCGAGAAGCGAGATCTGGAGGCGGCCAAGCGCTTTTTTAAGCAAGCTGTCGATGTCGTGGGCCATGCTCCAGAACGGGTGACGACTGATGGACATGATTCCTCCCCCCGTGCGATCCGCGAGACGCTCGGCAGTAAGGTCGTTCACCGATGCAACCGGTATCTCAACAATCGACTCGAACAAGATCATCGTGGCATCAAACAACGCTACTACCCGATGCGTGGGTTCGGCATCACGCTTTTGCCGCACCTTCGATGCGCGTACGCCAGTTCTTTCGGGTCCGGACCACCATCAAGCAACGGGTTTCTCTTGTCCAGCAACGTGAGGCGTTCTACCACCGATTGAACGCGTTTGTTGGCCATGGTGCTGGTGGCCTAATACAGAAGGATGTCGGGCGAGAAGTGCCCAAATACGTTGTATTGATTCCTGTGGTCTCAGTTCTGACATATCCTATCCTGACTGCCATCGACCCCAAACAGTTCGGCGGAGGATATGCGTTGATGCAAGAGGGAAAGTAGCACTCCGGTCCCACATGCCACATTCAGCATGCGTGGTGCGCGTTCGTGTTCCTGTGCACGATACTGAATGGCTCGACATCGATCTGTACAAGGGTTTCTTCTAGCGTGCGTTGCGTAAAGTGGCGCCAGCGCTGATCATAGGACCGGGCTCGTCTTCCTTGATAATACGCGCTCATGATTGCTCTTACTCCTCTGGGCGAAGCGCATGGAGCACGATGATGGGCTGTATCCCTGTTCCCAATCGGCGTACAGAGCGAATTGCAAAGCCGCTCTCGATCACCATGTGTTCAGTATCACGGTTCCAATGACAATTGCCAGCCAGTCGTGTCGTGAGTGGCACCAGCAGATCTTGAAGCCGGGCGGCGCGCCGATGGCACGCACGCACATGCTCGACGAGCAAAAGGTTACCTCCTGGCGAGAGCACGCGCAGGAGTTCGCGCAACGCTTGCTGTGGGTCGAACACCGAGCAGAAAACCAGTGTTGCTACGGCACCCTCAAAGGAGGCTTCGGCAAACGGCAAGGCTTCGGCGGACGCTTGCACCAGCGTAATTGGGACGTGTGCCTGCGCGAGGCGTTTACGTGCATAGCGGAGCATTGCGGCATCCGGTTCGACCGCCTCGACCCGTTCTACCCGCTCAGGCGAGTAGTAGGGGAAGTTGCGTCCTGACCCTGCCCCGACTTCGAGCACGCGTCTAGATGCCCGCCCAGCGACTTCCTCGCGTAAGGGGTTCATCATCCGTTGCATCGATCGCTGACCAGCAAGCCACTCATAGACGGCAGAGGCATAGGGATGATGAATCGGGGGAAAACCTGAATCGGTTAGCGGAGAACTCATCGATCTGTTCACTCACTTTCTCTTTGTCCCTGGGCCATGATGATGGGTCCTTGCTCGCACTACATTCGTTGATAGGCTGTTGACCACACGCCCACTGGACAGACGCTCCTTTTCCGAGTATAGTATACGCACTATCTGTAGTACGATATATTATCGTAGCACGTTGCGTGAAAGAGGACAACTGATCGGCGCACTTGCAGCATGACCACGCCACGACAGGACAAAAGGAGCAGCAGAAGCCATGACCCAGGAAGCATTTCTACGTACTTTTCGTCCAGACCGCCCCGGTATCCGCAAGATTCTCGGTGATCTGGAAGCAGAAATTATGGAGTATGTCTGGAGCCACCCGGCAGAGCAGGGCGTCACGGTGCGGGAGGTGTATGAGGCCATCTCAGCACAACGGCATATTGCCTATACGACGGTGATGAGTACGATGACGCGACTCGCCAAGAAGCACGTTCTACGCGTCACCACTGAGCAAACGGCCTATCTGTACTTTCCCACCATGACGCAGGAGGCTTTGCTTTCCCACGTAGCCGGACGCATGATGGAAGATGTGCTGCTGCATTTCTCGGATGCCCTCCAGGGACCTTACGCCCAGCAAGACACCCTGGAGCGAGCCCGTTCTCTGCTTGAAGAGATCACCGAGCGCCGCAAGCAGGGAGGTGGAGCCTGATGCATACGCTGCTGGTCTTTTCCACGCTCTTGCTCCTGATCGCTGGCTGTTTTCTCCTCTTCAGTCAACAGAGCGAGATCAGAGCGAGCAGGCTTCGACGACCCTTCCATCTGCTCCTGCTTGCCTTGCCCCTGGTGGGAGTGGGACTCGGTGCCTTAAGCATCCTGCATTTTGCCCAGGTCGCGTGTTTCACCAGCGCGCCACGTTGGGACCAGGTGGTCAGCGTGCTGGTCCCCGGTGGGCTGATTGGTGGCCTCCTGGTTGGGCTGGTGCTCTCCCTGGTGCGCCTTCTGCTTGTGTGGATCACAACAGCAAGAGGCACCTTCGCCGCTTCTCGACGGTTGCATCGCCGTGCACGAAGAATCGCACGTCAGTTGGGCGTGTGTACACCACACGTGCGCCTCTGCCCATCTCTTGCACCGGTCGCCTTTACCTATGGCTTCTTCCGACCGACCATTGTGCTCTCACGCTGGATGGTCAATACTCTGGATAAGCAGGAATTGGAGACGGTCTTGGCGCATGAACTGGCCCACCATGCCAGACGCGACCACCTGATCACCTGGTGGGCGCTGCTCTTGCGCGATGCCTTTTGTTATCTGCCCACCAGTCGTCTTACCTACCAACAGTTGCGCTATCAACAAGAACTGGCCTGTGATGATCTGGCAACCCTGGTGACCCGGCAGCCATTGGAACTGGCGAGTGCTCTCACGAAGGTCTGGCTGCATGCTCTGGGCGATCCTGCTCAGTACCAATCGGTTCCTGCCCTCACCGGAACTGGCACGCAGATGGAAGGGCGGATTCGACGCCTGTTCACTCCAGCCATTCCCGCCCAACAGAATGCCTCGACCTGGATGCCCCTGCTGTCTCGTTGCAGCATCCTGCTCTGCCTCTTCCTGCCTGGTCTCTTCAATACCCTGATGATCCTGCGTCTGATGGGATGTGGACCATTGCGTTAATCACGAGGATCTGGTGTCCCCACACGTGTCTCTTTCACATTCCTACTATTTTCGTGTAGTACTATTGACTTTCGTAGAGAATTGCCGTAGAATCCACCAGAGATTATCCTCCTGACATCACTAAAAAGAGAGTGCAGGCGGTGAGATACGACAACGAGAAAGAAGGAGACAGGCGGATGAAATCAGCCGCACGAGGTACCCGACAACACACCAGCAAAACGAAACCCTCTGAAAGACGTGCAGCCAAACGAGTGACCAGGCAGGAACAGCAACAGAAGCAACGACGAACGGTTCGTCGCTCATTCTGGCAACAGTGGGGATGGGGCGTCGCTGCACTGGTGGTTGTGCTGATTGTTGGCGTCATCGTCTGGGCGGTGCGCTCGCAAACGGGAGATATTGCCGGAATCGTCACCTACAGCAATCTGAGTCGAGATCACGTCACCGGGAAGGTCACTTATCCACAAAACCCACCAGTTGGCGGACCGCATAATGCTGTGTGGCAGAACTGTGGCATCTATAGCATCCCGGTGGCCAATGAAAACGCAGTCCATGATCTGGAACATGGCGCGGTCTGGATTACGTATCAGCCACAGCTCAGCGCGCAGGATATCGCACAGTTGCAGACCCTGGTGCGTGGACATGATCATGCGTTGCTTTCTCCCTATCCAGGGCTGCCTACACCCGTGGTGGCCTCAGCCTGGGGAATCCAACTCCGGGTCACGAGCGCTTCTGATCCACGGCTTGCCCAGTTCCTCAAGAAATATGAACAGGGACCCCAGACCCCCGAACCCGGAGCACCCTGTAGCAGCGGTGGGACTGGCTCCCCTGATCAACAGTAATCGCACTCTGGTTGCCACCATCGGTCCAGCAAGAGCAGCAGGAACGGCTCCTTGTTCGTGGTGGACCCGGTAGCATCCGTATGGAGAAAGGAATAGATGAGATGCAGAATATTCTTTCACTACTTCCCATCCTCGCCTGCCCAGTCGGCATGGGCCTGATGATGTGGCTGCTGATGCGCATGGGCAAAGAACAGACACCCTCCAACGCTACGGTGCAGCAGGAGGGCAGACCACGAGAGGTCGCTTCAAGGGAAACACCACAGACCTCACCGTCCCCTTCTCCCCTCAAAGCGATCTGGGATTGCATGCAGATGTGCCTGAATTGGAAAGTACTGATAGGATTGGCTGTTGTGGCAGTGCTGGTTGGCGTCGTCGTCCCACAGGTCTTCTGGCGAGCCATTCCGCTCTTGCTGGTGCTCGCCTGTCCCCTTTCTATGGTCGTCATGATGCTCTCCATGAGCCGCATGCGGGGAACCGCCAGGAGCGGCGCAACCAGCAGCTCTGGATGTCCGCCAACTCCAGCAGAGCCGGCTCAGGTTCCGGAACACCCAGATGGTGAGCACTCCTCGGCATCACCGGTGAAATGGTAGGCCGTTATGACCAGTAGTCTCTTCTTTGGTGGGTCGGTGATCGCAGCGATGATCGCGGGAGCGATTGCTCTGTTCGCGCCATGCTGCATCTCCGTGATGTTACCGGCCTACTTTGCCAGTTCGTTTCAGAATCGGCGCGTCCTGATTGCGATGACCTTCGTCTTCGCGGGAGGAATTGCCACGATTGTCTTGCCTATTGCTCTGGGTGCCTCGCTCATCCGCCAGCTTATGACAGCGCAACATCTGCTCATCTATACGATAGGAGGGCTGCTCATGCTCGCCCTGGCCATCTACGTGTTGTTGGGTGGGATGCTTCATCTCCCGATGCCGACTCGTCGAGGGCACACCAGCACCGGGGTGCTCAGTGTGTATACGCTCGGTCTGTTTTCCGGGATCACCAGTTCCTGTTGTGCCCCGGTCCTGGCGGGCGTGGTCGCGTTGTCGAGTGTCGCCTCCTCATTTGTCCTGGCGCTCTTGCTTGGCATCGCCTACGTCTCAGGCATGGTGGCTCCCCTGT
>WNGE01020971.1_pt1 | contig 10090 bp, 8 predicted proteins | sample 5400651 | NCBI WGS metagenome assembly WNGE01 (sample SAMN13153370, study PRJNA577476) | soil metagenome | isolation source: 60 cm soil or saprolite under grassland replicate 2 | place: USA:California | collected 2016-06-15 | reverse complement strand
TAGCGGTCTCCAAAACCGCCTGTTGGGGGTTCGAGTCCCTCCTGGCGTGTGGAACCGGAGGCGAACGCCGAACGCCCAACATCGAACGCTGAACTTCGAATCGAAAAGTAGCTAATTGGACGTTGGATGTTCGGCGTTGGATGTTGGACGTTGGTTTTGAATCGAGATGATCACGAAAGTTAAGAACTTCTTCGGCCAAGTGAAAGTCGAGCTTCAGAAATGTTCGTGGCCTTGGGACCCAAAAGAGAAGGGGTTCCGCCGGTACAAGGAACTGAGTGATTCGACCGTTGTAGTCGTTATCGCGATGCTTTTGCTTGGCGGTTACGTCGCGTTGTTCGATTTCGTTCTCGTGAACGTTGTGCAGTTTTTCACTCGAATACACTGATTTTATGGGACAGATACTCGCAGGCAAGGATCAATGGTTCGTTGTGCACGTGCTTTCCGGCCAGGAAAACAAGGTACGCGAGAATATTTTGAAACGCGTCAAGACAGAGGAAATGGGCGACATGATTTACGATGTCCTCGTTCCGACGGAGCGCGTCTCGGAGATCAAGAAAGGGAAAAAGAGTGAAACAACGCGGAAATTTTTCCCAGGTTATTTGATCGTTAACATGCATTTGCTGGACGAAAATAATCAGCTGGTCGGGCGCACCTGGTATTTCGTCCGTGACACACCCGGCGTGATCGGGTTTGCCGGAACGAAGGACAAACCGATTCCGATGCGCCAATCGGAGGTGGACAACATGCTGGCGCAAATGAAAGAGCGCGAAGAAAAGGTGAAACCGAAAGTCAGCTTTGAAGTTGGCGAATCGGTGAAAGTCGCTGACGGCCCCTTCCAAAACCAGACCGGCATTGTCGAAGAAATCGATCCCGAACGCGGCAAACTGCGCGTCTCCGTCACAATTTTCGGTCGCGCCACTCCGGTAGAACTGGAATATTGGCAGGTCGAGCGCGGTTAAACACAACGGGATTCAGGTTTCAGTATTCAGGGTTCACAGAACTGGCCAACCTGAAACCTGAATTTCTGAACCCTGAAACCTAAGAAAATGGCAAAAGAAAAAGTAGCAGAGATAAAATTACAAATTCCGGCCGGACAAGCGAACCCCGCCCCGCCCGTGGGCACCGCGCTAGGCCCGCGCGGCGTGAACATTATGGCGTTCTGTAAGGAATTTAACGCCGCGACTCAGAAACAAGCCGGCGACATTCTCCCGGTGGTGATCACCGTCTTCAAAGACAAGTCGTTCACGTTCATCACGAAAAGCCCGCCCGCAGCCGTCCTGTTGAAAAAGGCGGCCAACATCGCCGCAGGTTCAAAGGAGCCGAACAAAACAAAAGTCGGAAAGGTCACGCGCAAACAAGTCATGGACATCGTGAACACGAAGCGCAAAGACCTCAACGCGCACGACGACGAAGCTGGTTTCCGTATCATCGCCGGCACGGCCCGCCAAATGGGCCTGGAAATCGCCGACTAGGTTCACCGGTACTTCGGCACGTCGCTCCCGTCGCCGAGGAGTTCCCAGCGCTGCAGCGCGATCGGGATGTTGCCATTTTTCCACAGGAAGTCGTGGAAGGCACGGACGTTAAATTTCTCGCCCTGTTGCATGCGCGCATCAGCGAGAAATTTCATGATCTGTAACTTCCCGATCTGATACGTGATTGCCTGACCGGGACCTGTGGAAAACGCGATCGCCTCCTGGCGCGCGGTCTGTTCGTCCATCGGGACTTTCTCCTGTAAATATTTGGCAGCTTGATCGAGCGTGAATTCGCTGAGCGCGAGTTTCACGTCCACTTCCACACGCAGCGCGCGGAGTCGCATGAAATTGTAAATGATCTCGCGCGTGTGCGGGCTGTCATCGAAGAGACCGGCCTGTAACATCATTTCCTCGGCATAAAAGCCGATCCCTTCATTCGCGCCCGAGTCGTAGTAATGGCGACGGATCGGGTCCTCATGTTTCCATGAGAGACAAAGCTGGAAATAATGACCGGGAATACCTTCGTGAACGGTGATTGGTCGCGGATCCATCGCTGTCGCGCGCCAGAAGTAGCCAAGTTTGTCCGAAGGTTCCGGCACGTAACGATTGCAGTTCTCTTTCAAGCGCGAGGGCGACGTGAAGTCATCGTTTTCATTAAAACCGAGAGCGCGCAAATATTCGGGAGTCGGCCGAAGGGTGTAATGCTGGATCCAATCTGGCACCGTGAGGATGCCGCGCTCTTCGAGAAATTTCCGGATTTGGAGTTCTTTATCCGCCGCGTCCTTGATCCAGCTATTGATGTCCGTCGCGATTTTAAGTAGCGGCACATCTTTGTTCCGGTTTTTCTCGTACGCTTCGAATGCAACGGCTCGATTCCATTCCTGTCGTCCCATCGCCAGCAATTCTTCCGGCGTGAACGGCATGAGCGCGACGTTCCGCAAAAACCAAACGTAGGGGTCTCGGCCGAGCGCAGTTTGCTGCGGAAGCTTCGGCAGTCTCTCTTTGAGCTGCTGCTGGAACTTCTCCAGCGCGTCCGCCGCGCGCTCGCATGCGCTATTCAATTTGTCGCGATTTAAAGTTGTCGATCCTACCAGCGAGCTCGCCATTTTCCGGAGACGCTCGCGAATTCCATCTAGATTTTGAATCGCAACGTTTGCGAACGGCGCCGGCGGATCCTCGAGATTTTCTGACGCTTGGGTCAGGATTGACGGAATATTTTCAATGCGCGTGAGAATCTCGCGGCCACGCGCTTCGTCGTACGGCGCGGGAATCGTGAGCGCTTCCGCCAGCGCGGTGAGCGTTTGCGCGATGTAAAAATTGGGATCGCGCTTCCAGCGCGGATTGACGTCGAGTTCCCAGCGGACTCGTGCCAGCGCGGATCCGATTAATTTGTAATCGACTTGCTTGGAGATCGGCCATTGTGCCGGATCAATCGTCTTCCAGCGCGCTTCAAACCCAGCCAAATCTTTTCGCTGCTGCTCGATTCTGGCTCGCGACCAATCGCGTATTCCACCGGGTCGCTCGATGCGGTTGACGTCGTCGCCCGTGAAAGGTGCGTATTTCGCACGCCATGTCCAAAAATCGTCCGATAATTGTTCCAGTGAGTTGGGTTGCGCTTGGACGGCTGCGGAAAGCGCGAGCGAAGTCATTAGCAAAAGCGATGCGAGGACGCATCGCACTCCCAAAGCGCTTCGCAGGAAATGAATCGAAAGGCTCTTCGGTTTCGCGGGGCGACCGCCGCACTTTTGGAGTGCGTGCGCGTTCCGGCGTCGCTTTTGGCTTTGGCGTATTGATTTGGATTCCGCTTTCATTCGGAGCTTCGGCGCAGCGTAATCACGCGAGGATCTTTTCCCGGCCGATACATCGACATGCCGTAACAGAGCGCGGCAGATTTCTCGCGCGCATAACGAATGTGGGTGAGCTTGTCATCCCAGCGCTCGATGTACCAACAGTTCGCCGTTTTGGAGCTGCCAGGAATCGGCACGTACCGGTTTTCAGTAAGGGTGAGAAATACGGCTTCGTTTGGCAACGGAATTGGCGTGGCCCAATTCGGCGAGAGGTTTACAAATCGGGGCCCGTTTAAATCCAGCGCGAACACCGTGTCGCCGTCAGTGCTGTTCAAATGCAGACCGAAGAATGCGAGCCGCAGCGCGCTTTCAAAGAGGAAATGCCGATTTTTGTCCTGGCGATCGTGAAGGATCTCGAATGCGCCCTCAAATCCGGGGATTTTGCCAAACTCGGTTTCAGTCCCAGTTTTCAAATCGCGCAGCACGTAATGCTTGCCATGACCGGGGCCATCGATCTGATCGTTCTCATCCTTTGGATCTTCCCGCAGAATCAATTCGACAGAACCATCAGGCGATTTGTAAGTGGGTGCTGGTGTTGCAGTGGGTGAACCAGATTCTGCTGGCGTGCTTGTCCCGCTCGCCGAAGTCGGTTCTTCCGGCTCGATGTTTGTGAAGTACGGCGAGCTCTCGCTCCAAAATTCGCGCGCGGCTTTGGGCTTTTCGCGCGCGAAGACAATCACACCGCCGTCCGGCGAGAAGATTGGATCGGAATCCTGTTCTGAATTCTGGTTGGTGAGTTGCCGCAAAAGTTTTCCGTCTTCGCGATACAAATACAGATGAGCGTGACTGGTTCCTTCCGCCTGCAAATAACGGATAGCGATCACAATCTCGGAGGCCGCCTTTGCCTGCACGGCTAAAATCGCAGACACGCTGAATAACAACGCTTTCGCGACTAGTCGAGTTACCGCCAGCTTGGCGAAAATCATGCCCGGTCTGTTTTCAATCGTTTCTCCCGTTCAAACCTTTCAATCGCGAGTTGGATCAGCCTATCGATTAACTCGCTGTAAGAGATGCCGGTCGCTTCCCAGAGCTTCGGGTACATGCTGATTCGAGTGAACCCGGGAATAGTGTTGATCTCATTGACGATAATTTCTTCGCAGTTCCTTAAGAAGAAATCGACACGCGCCATTCCCTCACAGCAAAGTGTGGAAAACGTCTTGATCGCCAGCTGGCGGATACGCTCCGAAGTCGCCGGCGGCAGCTTGGCCGGTATCTCCAGCACGGCGCCATCTTCATCGAGGTATTTCGCTTCGTACGAGTAGAATTCGTGGCGCGGCAAGATCTCGCCGGGCACCGAAGCAATGGGATTCTCGTTGCCGAGGACAGAACATTCTATCTCGCGCCCCATGATGAATTCTTCGATCAAGATCTTGTTGTCGTAATTGAACGCATCACGGACTGCGCGCTCGAAGGCTGCGCGCTCTGTGACTTTATGAATGCCGACCGATGAGCCCAAGTTTGCCGGTTTCACGAAAAGCGGCAAACCGAGTTCCCCGCGCGCGTCTTCGAAACTGATTTCCTTGGAGGAATATCTATTGACTGTGATGAATCGGCCAATGGGAATGCCGGCATCCCTTAGCAATCGCTTCATGACGTCCTTGTCCATGCCAACGGCTGAGCCGAGCACGCCGGCCCCGACGAACGCGATATTAGCGAGCTTCAACAGTCCCTGGACGGTGCCGTCCTCGCCGAAGGGGCCGTGCAACACAGGGAAAATCACGTCCAGGCGGCCGAGCTTTTGCTCTCCAGAAAACGCCACCAATTGGTCTTCTTGTTTCCCGAAAACGAGCGCGAGATTTTCGCCTTTGTCCGGCACCTCGGGCAACCCGGATTCAACTGACGGCAGCAGCAATCGAGAGCCTTCACTGAGATGCCATCGGCCCTTTTTGTCGATCCCGATCAATACGACCTCGTATTTCTTCGAATTGATCGCGTCGATGATATTCTTCGCCGACTGGAGGGAGACTTCATGCTCGGCTGAGCGGCCGCCGAACAGTATTCCGACACGAATCTTTCTCGCCATCAGTTTTTTATTGTTGCAAAGTCGCCGCCTCGCGGACTGGCAATTGGATCACGCTGGCGTGCTCTGCGTCGTGATAGATCTGAACGTGACAGGTGCGCGCGTCTTTCGCCGTTTCTTCTGCAACGACTCCACTGGAACAATAATTCTTTTGCCAAAAAATTGAATTCACGGCGGTGACAATCAGGCGCAGTCGGCTGCCTTTCATCAAACGTCGCGCGATGAACAATCCCGGATTGAAATCGCATTTTACGATCTCGCCCGGTTTAACGAGCTTTGGTTCGCGCAATGACTCACGATAGCGCAGCCGGCGCTGGTCGCTCCAAAGCGCGATGCTTGTGCCGTCCGGTTGAATTTCGTACAGATCGCACTCGAGATCGACATCTGGCGTGTCGATGGACAACCATAGCGTTAGCGCCGGACAACCGACCAATGGCGTTTCACTAAGTAGCGGCTCAGTGTGATAGACCAATCCGTCCTTGCCGATGCTCAACGCGAAAGTCTGATCGAGTGCGGCGGTTTTTTCTTTCGGATCGGTGCCCTCGACGTTCTCGCCGCGGATTGTATCGAGTGGATCGTAAGTGAATTTGCCGGGCGGAATCATGCCGACGCCCTCTTTTGGCCGAGTTGGATGCAAAGATCCGGAACGAAAGGCGCCGTTTCCCAGCACCGGTCCTGTTTCGAGATAAAACGTTTTTGGATTTGCAACCAGCGTCTCAAAGTTATCGGCGTATTTCCATTCGCCGTTCGCGCCGGAATTGCCTGTTGCGAGTAAATAATACGCGACCTGATTTTTGAGGAATGCCGGCTTCGGTCCCGCTTTCAAGGTCCAGTCGTACCACTGGCGGTGCAGATCGTTTAAATCGACCATTCCTCCGGGACCAAACTTTACCCCGCCGACTTCATCCGTAGGCGTGCGCGTGCCGGCATGGTCCCATGGGCCGATGATCAAAAAATGTTTTGCCCGAGTTTCCGGAGAGGCATTTGCGAGATGGTCCCGATAATAGGAAAGCGCGCCCAGTTCATCGCCATCGTATTGGCCCGTGATTGTTAAAATTGGCAGCGTGATCTTTTTAAACTGATCGCTCGTCGGCAGCATCGCGTCGTAGTACGCGTCGGCCATTGGGTGCTTGAGAATACGCTGAAAATTAACCGCTGGATTTCCGACAAATGAATCGAGCGATTTAAAAGGAATGTGCTTCTTGTAGGCGTCCAGAAACTTTGTTCGCCAGAATTTTTGATCGCCGAAAAGCCTGTCCTGTGCGGTGTGACCACTGGTCGCCGTGAACCACTGTACGTCGTAAGTCATCCCGATGTTGTTGTAGGATGGATAATCGAGTCCCGGGTGCGCGGCGGCGGCGGGAACGATCGTCGCCAGATGCGGCGGGAATTCTTTCACCGTCGCCCATTGATCGAACCCCGCGTACGAACCGCCCCACATTGCAACTTTGCCATCGCAGAAGGGTTGCTTCGCGAGCCACTCGACCACGTCGTGGCCATCGCGCGGCTCATTGGCAAATGGCTCGAACTCACCGCCGGAATTTCCGCGACCGCGCACATCGACAAGCGCGAATGCATATCCATGTGATGCGAAGTACGCGGCGCGCGCATGATAGGTATCTGAAATGTACGGCGTGAGCGTGAAGATTACGGGCGTCTTCGGCGGCGAACCATCTGGCGTTTTCGGCAAATACAACGTCGCGTTGAGTTCCACCCGATCGCGCATCGGAATCTTAACGTCCCATCGAAGATCATAATCCGTAGGCGGTTTTGCGGGGGATGGCGCTGGCGTAGGAGATTGCGCAATGATGTTTGTGACGAAGGCCGTGTACAGGGCTACAACCAGGATCGCCTGTTTCATATCGGGGCAATTGAAGCGAAGCGCCCGGACGGAGACAAGGGTTCTTTTACCCGCTAAAAAGCGGCGCGAGGACGCGCGCGCACTCCCAAAGCTGTCGCAAAATGAAACGGGGGCTCTTGGTGAATTTCGCACGAAGTGCTTTCCGAGTGCGATGCGTCCTCGCATCGCTTTCATGGTTTGCAGCAAAGCCAGTTTACGAGACGATACACAAATGGCGCGCCGAGCCTCGAGTAACATACAATCTCAAAAGGAGATGACGCCAAGGACCGCGTCAAAGCCCGTGCGCGAGGCGAATGCAAGGACAATTTCTTGGTCTCCAGCAGAGTTGCTCTGCGCCGTCGCAGTATTTCTTGCTGCACTCGTTGTTTATATCTGGACCCTTGCGCCGACGGTTACCCTGGTGGACAGCGGCGAACTGATTGTCGTCGCTCAAGGGCTTGGTGTTGCGCATCCGCCTGGCTTTCCTCTCTGGGTCATGCTCGCGCATCTCGCATCGCTCTTGCCCTTCGGAAACGTCGCGGTGCGGATCAATTTTTCTTCCGCTCTTTTCGCGGCGCTTGCTTCCGCGGTGCTCACTCTCGTTGTGGCAGAGTTAGGGATCACCGCTTCATATGTGGCGACCTCGAAAAAAAGAGCTGCGCAACAGAGAAAAAGCAGTGGCGATTCAGGCATCAGCCATCTTTTGACTTTGGCGCCGGCACTGGGTGCGGGCTTGCTCATGACCTTTTCTCGGACCCTTTGGTCGTACGCAACGATCACCGAGGTTTACACTTTAAACACGCTGCTGATCCTGACTGTTTTTTTTCTGATACTTCGGTGGCGGCGATGCATCGTCGCACAGCGAAGTGATACCAAAACGGCGATCACGAAGCACGACGGCTGGCTTTACGCTGCGGCGGCGGTCTTTGGGTTGGCACTGGGCGATCACCATGTGACGGTGGGCCTGACGCTTCCAGCTGTGGCCGTCATTGTTTGGAGGACACAGGGACTGCGATTTTTTACAAGTCGTCGACTCTTGTACGCTGCGCTAATTTCCATCGGCGCGCTCGTAGCTGTTTATGCTTATTTGCCAATTGCGGCGGCGCGTTCGCCTGTTATCAACTGGGGGAATCCGCGCTCGCTGCAAGAAATCTGGTGGCATATTACTGGCCGGCAGTATCGGGTGTTCCTATCGTTTACGCCAAACGTAGTGGGAACGCAGTTTGCGGAATTCTGCAGAATGGCGTTGCGCGAATTCGGGCCTGCATGGCTGCCCGTGGCGGTAGTCCTGGCTTTTGCGGGTTTCACCAGCGCCTACAAATCCGACCGGACGAGTTTTTGGTTTCTCTCGATTGTTGTGATTTCGAATCTGGCTTACGACCTCAGCTACCAAATTGCTGAAGACAAGGATGCGTACTACTTGCCGGTATTCATCTCGATCGCGATCGCTGCCGGCCTCGGCATCCGTTGGTTACTCCAGATGAATGTCTCCAAATCGACGGCGGCAAACAAACCGTACTGGGTCGCGGCAATTGCCCTGTTGCTCGTGTCTGCGACGGCATTTGCCGCGAACTTGCCGTTCAACAATCGCAGGCATTACTTCATTGCGCACGATTACGCTAAAAATCTCCTGAGCACGGTCGGGCCGGATGGACTTTTAGTAACGCAAGACTGGCAAGTCGTCTCCCCGATGTTCTACGTGCAGGAAATTGAACACCGCCGGAGGGATGCGAAGGTGATTGATCTTAATCTGCTGCGTCGCTCGTGGTATTTTGATTACCTGAAGCGCGCTCATCCCGATCTGATCGAGCGATCGCGTGAGAAGATTGACCGATTCGTTGACCTGCTCAAACAATGGGAGCGTGATCCGGGAGCGTTCGCGGGGAACGAGCTGCTTACCCAAACGATCAGCGAAGCATTTTTCGAAATGATCCGGTCAATTGTGACGCAGGAGCGTTCGGTCGCGCCGGCTTACATCACGAATGACTTATTGGCCGGGGACACAAGCAACGGTCAGGCGACAAAGTGGATTACCCAAAACTATCAGCTTGTTCCGCAGGGCCTCGTTTTTGAACTTGCGACCGACTCAACTTTTCAAGATTCGCCAGAACCAGAGCTACAGACCCGCGGTTTGGCTGATGGGACGCTGCAGTTTGAGAACGACGACGTAGTTAAGCTCAAGGTGTTGCCCACATACACAACCATGCTCATCAACCGCGGACGCTATCTCGCCTTGTTCAATCGACACGAGCGCGCGATCGCTGCCTTCAAGGAGGCGCTCGCACTGAATCCCAGACTCACTGCGGCGCGAGAAGGACTCGCGGAAAGCACAGCGAAACTGCGAACTCCCTAGCATTATTTTGGGATTGGGGTGGCACTCTTGCATATTCCCTACTTGCGAGCTTCGAGGATTGCTTCTAGACCAGCGGAATGAAAATCACGTCTCGTGTCCTTTTGGTTTTGCTGTCTTTCGGGATATCGGCGCACGCGGCCGATGAAACAATCGCGCTGAAAGCAGCGCGGCTGTTCGACGGCAAATCGAGTTCACTCGTGCAAAACGGCGTGGTGATCGTGCGCGGTGACAAAATTGTCGATGCGGGAAGTAACCTGCCGCTCCCAAGCGGCGCGCAAGTGATCGATCTCGGAGACGCAACACTTTCCCCCGGCTTCATGGATGCGCACACACATCTGACCGCCGATTACTCCGGTAATTACAATGAGCGTCGACTGCAAGAACTCGATCTGAACGTTTCCGAGCAGGCGATTCACGCGACGGTGTTTGCACGCGCGACTGTTGAAGCGGGATTCACAACCGTGCGCGACTTGGGCAGTCGTTTTGTTGCCAGCCGCGAATTTGTCGACGTGGCACTGCGCAATTCGATCAACAAAGGGACGATCGTCGGTCCACGAA
>WNGE01009701.1_pt1 | contig 10092 bp, 5 predicted proteins | sample 5400651 | NCBI WGS metagenome assembly WNGE01 (sample SAMN13153370, study PRJNA577476) | soil metagenome | isolation source: 60 cm soil or saprolite under grassland replicate 2 | place: USA:California | collected 2016-06-15 | reverse complement strand
CGTGCGCAGGTCATCGAGTTCGCTTGCCGTGGCCTCCTTGTCGACGGGATGTGCGAGAGCTCGCTCGATGAACTTCACCCCACGGACAAGCTGTTCGAACTCGACCGGATCGAGAGAAGATGTGGTGTCGGGTCCGAAGCAGCGCCTCGAGAACACGATGTGGGCTTCGAGGAGATCGGCACCCAGGCTCACGGCAGCCAGACCCGCGTACACCGTTGCCGAGTGGTCCGAGAGTCCGACGGGACAGCCGTAACGCTGCCGCAGCTCCGCAAGGACGTTGAGCCCCACCTGTTCTGCAGGGCACGGATACGAAGTTGTCGTCTGGAAGACCGCAGCCGGGGAGCCGCCCGACGTGGCGATCTCGAACGCGTCGTCGAGCTCGGCCCGCGTTGCGAGGCCGGACGAGAGCAGCACTGGTATCCCGGTGGCCGCGATCTCCTTGATCATCACGTGGTTCGTGATCTCGCCGGACGCGACCTTCCATGCCGGCATCCCGATGTCTTCGAGGAGCTCGACGGCCGCAACAGAGAACGGTGACGAGAGGAAGACGAGGCCGCTCTCGCGGGCGTGATCAGCGAGCTCCCGCCAGGCGGCAGCAGAGAACTCCATCCGTTTCCAGTACTCGTACCTGCTGGCGTCCTGGCGACTGAACCGCACACGCCACGGCTCTTCGGGTGTCGACTCCTCCGCCGCGATATGGGTCTGGAACTTGACTGCGGAGACGCCTGCATCCGCGGCTGCGTCGATGTACGCGTGAGCGTTCCCGAGACTTCCGTCGTGCGCCTGGGCGACTTCCGCCACCACGAAGCACGGGGCGTCCGCCCCGACCTCGTGCTCTGCGATGAAGAACTTGTCTGAGCGCGTCACGGGTGGATGACCAGCCTCGGCCGCCGGGACACTCCCGCGCTGACCGCATAGATCGTACAGAGTTGCGGATCTACGCCAGAGCCCTGCGGGCGACGCATGCGGAGCCTGCCCCGCGCTGATTGCATCGGCCCCGCGTTAGGCGACTTGGTCAGCATTTGAAGCCAGCTGGTCGTAGATCCAGCGGTACGTCCGCTCGAGACCGAGCGCGAGCGGAGTACTCGGAGCCCAGCCGAGCTTCTTTCGAATGAGTGTGTTGTCGCTGTTGCGTCCCCGCACGCCCTGGGGAGCATCGAGCACATAATGGCGCTGCACCCTGATCCCTGCTATGTCCTCGACGATGTCGACGAGCTCGTCGATCGTGACCAGCTCCTCGCTCCCGATGTTCAAAGGGTCTCGCTCATCACTCCGCATGAGGCGCAGCGTGCCTTCGATGCTGTCGTCGATGTACGTGAATGATCTCGTCTGCTTGCCGTCGCCCCATACCTCGATCTCGCGGTGGCCGGAGAGACTGGCTTCGGCGATCTTCCGGCAGATGGCCGCCGGGGCCTTCTCCCGACCGCCGTGCCATGTGCCGAGCGGGCCATACACATTGTGGAATCGGGCTACCCGAGTTTGTAGCGCGAAGTCTTCGAGAAAGTGATGACACATTCTCTCGCCGAACAGCTTCTCCCAGCCGTACCCGTCCTCGGGCATCGCCGGATAGGCGTCCCCCTCCCGGAGGGGTCGCCCTGCCGACGTTGCCTGTTTGTCAGCCGCGTAAACGCAAGCCGACGACGCGTAGAAGTAGCGCTCGAGCTGGTGATCTCGCGCCGCCATGAGAAGATGCGTGTTGATGAGCACGGAGAGCATGCACAGCGCCTTGTTGTTCTCGATGAAGCCCATACCGCCCATATCGGCGGCGAAGTTGTACAACTGACTGGTGCCGTCGACCGCCTCGTGACAAACGGGCTTCTCCGAGAGGTCGAGACGCAGGTTCTCAGCGGCTTCGTGCACTTGATGCCACTCGTCGATTGCCTTGTGGTCCACGGCGCGCACCTTGTAGCCGTCGTCCACGAGCGCGCGGACGAGGTGGCCGCCCAGGAAACCGCCTGCCCCGGCGACGAGGACCGGCGCCGTTCCTTGCTCTCGGCTTGCGTTCTTCATTACTGAGAAACGTTACGAGACCGTCAGAAGGTGACACAAGGACACATCAACTGTGACGGCGACGTCGTCCACCAAGCGGTGCCGGCGACGTCGGATCGATCCGCCAGACGCCGCTTGCTCACGGCGACGCTCCGACGACCCCGTCCAGCAGCGCTTCGAGCTGCCTGGCAAGTACCCGACGGCAGCGGTACCGGCCCACATACGAACGGCCGCTCTCACTCCATGCGGCTCTTCGTGCGGCATTGGAGGCCGCCATCTCGCGCGCTCCCTCGGCGATCCTTCCAGGTGCCACGGCGAGACCGGCGTCCGCCTCCGACACGAGCCGAGCTACCTCCCCGGGGGTGTTCGTAAGGACGGGCCGACCGGCCGCCATGTAGTCAAAGAGCTTGTTCGGGCTCACCCCGTGCCGGAACAGCGGGACGTCTGCGAGGACGTGAAGACCGAAATCGGCCGCGGCGAGGAGCTTCGGTATCTCGCGCTTGGGCACCGGATCGCGGAAGATGACGTTGCTCAGTCCGCGTCGTGAGGCATCGCCGATCAAGCTCGGTTTGCAGACGCCGTCCCCGACAAGCCAAAAGCGGATGTCGGGCGCGGTTGCTCCAAGTGCCTCAGCGGCGTCCAGAACGAGGTCGAGGCCGTTGGCCGGTCCGTGCGCGCCCGCGTACAGGAATACGACCCCCTCCATTCCGTACGCGCGACGGAGCGCATCCCTAGATTCGTCGACTCGAAAGTCCTCCGGGTCTGCTCCGTTTGGCAGGAAGACGACCCTGTCCGGCGCGGCGCCATCTGCCACGACCTCGGTTCGGCTTCCCTCCGCGAGGACGACCACGGATTCGGCTCGTCGATAGAGAAAGCGCTCAAGCGCCTTGAGCCCCGAGTGGACCCGCGACGACGGATCGAGCTGTCCCATCTCGACGAGCACCTTTGGCCACAGGTCTCGAACCTCAAGTACGAATGGCACCTGCTTCGCCTGCGCGAGAACCCACCCGGTCAGCCCTGCGAGCAGTTGGGGCGATGACGCGTAGACGAGATCGACGGGTCGGCTCCGCAGCCCGGCGGCCAGCGAAGTGACCGAGTAGCTCGCCCAGTTGAGCACTCGAGCCGCGTTGTTTCCGCCGTACGGCGTAACCCATACCGGGCGGAAGAGTTCGTCGTCTGCACGCTGCTTCGCTCGAGTAAAGCGGTTCCGATTCGACGCGATGATTGTGCTGTCCCAATGTCGGAGCTGGGCGAAGAGCTCGGCATGGCGCGTCGGACCAGGCTCGCCGTGCGGGACCGCGAAGTGGTCGAGCACGATCACTCGGCGTCGACGTGGCGCGTCTGGCATTGCGGCGGGCCGGGCCGAGATCGTCACCGCTGGTCGGCTGCCTCGTCGCCTTCGTTTGATCTCCCGGCTACGAGGGAGTTTGCGCTTCGGAGTGCTTCGGCGGCCAAAAGGGTCGTTCTGGTACTCGCGATGCTGGTCAGGGTGTCGTCATAGCGTTCGGCCCGCAGGCTGCGCCGAAACTCGATGATTTCGTTCGCGTGCCCCTTGTCCTGCTTCCCGAGGTTTACGGTCCTTCCATCGAGGATGAGCTGGCGGAAGTCCACGACTACCGCTGATCGGCCGCGTCCGAGGATTTCGATTCGCTCCTTCTCGCTCGAGGGATGGCCGCCGCTCGCGTAGCTGATCGCGGCGACAGAACCATTTGGGTACCGAAGCGTGACGACTAGGTCCTCTTCCAACACCGGCTCGCTTCGCCCCGAGCCAAAGGCATGCACTGTGACCGCGTCCTTTCCGACGATTGCTGCGCAGGTGTCGATGAAGTGGCAGACCTCTCCCAGTAGGCGGCCGCCTTGGCGCCGATCCCGGTACCAGTGCTCAGGGGGCAACGCTCCAGCATTCACTCGGTAAGTCACAGCTAGTGGCCCTGTCCCGATTGCAAAATGCTCTCGAACCTTTGCGATCGCGGACGACCAACGACGGTTGAAACCGACAAACAGCTTTGCTCCGCTCTCCTGCCAAGCCGCGACTATCGCATCGAGCTCTTCCATCGAAAGAGCCAGCGGCTTCTCGCAGAACGCGTGCTTCCCTCGCCGGAGCGCCTGCATGGTCAAGGATGCGTGCGAGTCGTGCGGTGTGGCGATCACGACGATCTCCACATCGGGATCGTCCAATATCGCGTCCGCTCCCGATGCCACCTTCTCGAACCCCGACCGGGTGGCCATCCGGCGGGCGGACAATCCCGACGCCGAGGCCACAGATACGAACCGAGAGAACCCCGCCTCCTTGAAGGCGGGGATCAGCACCGAAGAGGCGAATGCCCCGGCGCCCACCAGGCCGACCCCGTCGGCCGCATCGCCCCGCGGAGGTCGCAGCCGAACGACTTTCTCCGCCCGCGTGTCCGCACTCTCGTACGCGAACGTCACTCCGAGATAGGGCTCCCGCCGGGATTCGATGAGGTCGTAGGCTTCCGGCGCCTCCGTCACGGGGAAGCGGTGGGTGACGAGGTCGCTGACTACCAAGCGGCCCGTGCCGAGCAGATCGAGGATTGCCTCGAGGTTTCGTCCCTCGGTGAAGCGCACTTGGCCGAGCGGGTAGTCAACGCCCCATTCCTCGTACGACCGGTCGTAGCGCCCGGGACCGTACGACCGAGCGAACCGCAGGCTCAGTTCCTTCTCGTAGAAGGGACCACGCTCCAACGAGAGGCCAACGTCACCGACCACCACGACTGTCGCTCGATCGCGGCAAAGAGCAGGAACGCGCAACACAGCGTCCGATGACTTCGATGCAGCGGTGAGCAGCACTGCATCGACCCCTCGCCCCCGGGACCATTCCACGATCCGCTCGGTCGTCTCCTCTCCTCGCTCGACCAGAGCCACGGCGCCCCCGGCCGTTGCGCGTTCCACCGCGAACTCCGCGAGATCGATGCCGGCCACCTGGCAGCCAGCCACTTGAGCCAGCCGTACAGCGAGTTGTCCGAGGAGCCCCAGTCCAATGACAACCACGCGGGATCCGGGCTCGACCTCCGCGAGCCGAAGCCCGTGCAGCGCGACGGAGGCGATCGTCGCGAATGCGGCGTCCTCGGCGGTCACGCCGTCGGGCACGGTCGCGCACAGGAGTCCGGGCACCGCCTGGAACTCGGCGTGGCTCGCCTTGGCGGCGCCTCCCGTGGCGACGAGCTGGCCCGGCGCGACACCTTCGACGTACTCGCCGACCTCGATGGCGGTTCCGGCGCCGGAGTAGCCGAGCGGGACGTCCTCGCCCAATCGGCCGCGTACTGCGCGAAGTGCAGGAGCGATGCCCTCGGCGCGCGCCTTCTTGACCAGCCGGCGCACAAGATCGGGGCGCGCCCGCGCCTTCGAGAGGAGGCTGGCACGAGCGAGTGACGTGACGGCTCGCTCAGTGCCAGCCGAGATCACGGACGCCCGTGTGTGGACCAGAACCTCGGTGGGGCCGATCGCAGGACGGGGAACGTCCACGACCTTGACCGGTCCGCCCGACACCGGCTGCACGACTTGCTTCACCGATCCCTCACCCCTGCACCGGAACAGGCCGAACCGGTCCTGCCGACGCCACGTGCGTCGCGTGCCACGCCTGAAGGCAGGCCAGCGCCCACGCGGCCAATGCCGAGTCGCGACGACCGGTCGCTGCGCCACGTACCACGTGGTGTGCGGCCTCCCTTTCGACGAGGCCAGTGTCGGCCAATGCCTCCACTCGTTCCATGAGCGATGACGTCCGATCGCTTCGGAACCAATCTCGAACCGGGCCCCCGAAGCCGCTCTTGGGCCGGTCGATCACTTGGCGAGGCACGAGACCGGCAGCGGCGTGGCGGAGGGGTGCTTTCGTCGCGCCGTCTTGCACAAACGTTTGGGGCGGAGCCGGGAAGGCCAGAGCGACCACGCTCTCGTCGAGCAGGGGCACCCGCACCTCGACGCCCGCGGCCATCGACGCTTTGTCCACGTACGCGAGGTTCAGGTTAGGCAGGAATTGCTCACGGTCGAAGGTCAGCGCGTCGGCCAGCGTCGTGCGCGCCAGCGGTGTTGTGCAACCGTCGAGCTCGTCGTGGGCCGAGTTCGCCGCGCCCGGCACGAGCGAGTCGAGCTCCTCGTAGGTGAGCTGGCTGAGCATCCGCCAGTAGTGGGGCACTCGACGGCCGCCGGTCGCGCGCACCAGCTTCTGCAGATTCCGACGTGTCGCGTACAACGGTCCCGGGCGGGACCCGTACAGCAGCGATGCCGCCGCGCCAGCGGATCGCCGCAGGCTGGTGGGCGCGTCGGCTACCCGACGCGCGAGCGCCAGACCGGCGTGGCGCGGGTAACCCGCGAAGAGCTCCTCACCGCCGACACCCGATAGGAGGACCTTGGGCTCGCTGGAGCGAACAAGACGGTGAAGTGTAACGGCAGCCGGATCAGCGACAGGATCGTCGAAGTCCGGGGCGAGCGCGTCGAGAGCAACGTCCGGGTCGTCGTCGATGACGACCTCCTGAAGTCGGACCGAAGGATAGGCCGAAGCAACGAGGCGCGCGAACGCGGCATCGTCGGGCGCGACCTCGAGGCGCTGCGCCGCCTGGTTGTACCGCGCGCTGACCGCGGACAGCAGACCGCCCGAGTAGTACCGCGCCATGAAAGCCAGCAGGAGCGAGGAGTCAAGGCCTCCGGACAGGAGCAAGCCCACCGGCACGTCGCTGAGCAACTGACGGGCTGTTGCTCGCTCGACCGCTTCTCGTAATGGCTCGCCGGCAAGCGGCGCTCCTGCTTCGTGGCTCGGCTCGGGCGGTGACCAGTAGCGCCATTGCCGCACGCCGGAGGGGTCTACGGTCAGGGCCGATCCGGGTGGGAGCTTCCTGATCGCCGCCCACGGGGTCCGCGGGTGCGGGATCCACAAGAGCGTCAGATACTCGGCCAGCGCGACCGGGTCGAGGTCCGCGCGCAGCTGCGGGAACAACGAGAGGATCGCCCGCGGACCCGAGCCCGCGGCCACGGCGCCGTCCACCTCGGCCCAGTAGAGCGGCTTCACACCCAGGCGGTCGCGTGCCAAGAGGGCGCGCCCCGAGCGTTCATCCAGAATGGCGAACGAGAAGATTCCTTCGATGCGATCCAGGACCGCCTCGCCCCACATCTCCCAGCCACGCAGGATCACCTCTGTGTCGGAGGTCGAACGAAATTGCGCGCCTCCGCGCTGTAACTCGAGCCGGAGCTGGGGCGAGTTATAGATCTCGCCGTTGTAGACGATGCTGACCCCGCGCTCGTTGTCTCGCATCGGCTGAGCTCCAGCAGTGCTCGGGTCGATGATCGCCAAGCGCGTATGGCCGAGAGCTGCGGGCATTGCACCTTCCCGGCTGACGTACTGTCCCTCGCCGTCAGGACCTCGCGATCGCAGGAGGTCGCAGACCTGCTGTAGCCGTTCATGATCGACCGTCTCGCCGAAGACGCCGACCCAGCCACACATCAGCCGACCATCCCACAGCGAGATCTTTCGGGTTCCGACTCGTCCAGTCGGATCTCAGTGGTGACGCAGATCGGAAGGCCCTGTTCGAGTTCGGCGCTCACGACATGGCTGGGCCAGAGCTCATTGAAGCCAGTGGCCACCATCTCTCGCTCGATGAACAGTGGTACCGAACTGCCAATCGTCAACGGCCCGATCTGAACGTCACTCCCATCGCGGGTTGCGTCCAGTCCTGGTGCGAGGTGCAACCGGGCCACGGCGTGGTGATGACCGCTGCCAAGCAGCTCGTCGAAGATGACGACCCGGTTTGCGGTGACCTGCCAGGTGCGGCGATGTGCTGGGCGTCCGGGCAGACGTCGATACCCGGTGTGCGATGCGGATACGACGACCTCTTCTGTATGCACCTCGGCGGACTCCAGCTTCGGAACCGCGCGCCGTGCGGTTCGAAAGACGCTCCACACTTCACTCTGATCCTGTCCGTCGACTTCGAGGGTGTTGTGAGCACTTGTCGAACGCTCGTACTGGCGCCGACAGCCAGCATCGTAGGTGGAGGTTCCAGTATCGACGAGGAGTCGCCTCCCATCGACGGCGAGTTCAAAGCTGAGACAGTCGGCATGTGCGTGAGCAGGCAGTTCTGGTGGGCAGGGCGGGCCCACATCGAGCACCAGGTGCAGTCGCTCGTTGGGGCGCGCGACAACGTATCCTGAAGGTTCGAGGACGACGAGGCGTGACGGCTCGGGTTGTATCGGCGCGAGGAGGGCAATCTCGTCCGGTCCAACAAGCGTGCAATCGTTGAAGAGCGGAACGTCGCCGTCCGGGAGCAGAACGGCCCCCAGCCACAGTCGCATCTTCGAAATGATATGATCGAGCTCGTCGCTTCGTACGAGGTCTGCCGACCGCGCAAGCTCGCGGCTGTCGATGAGATCACCGAGTACCTGGCAGTGGTACGAAGGCGATCGCTCGTAGTGCCCGCCATCCCGAAGCACCTGCGACCGTGCCGCGTCTACGAGACCGTGCAACGCACGGCTGCTCAGAAGACGGTCGTTGAGGAAGATACCCAAGCCCAGGAGGGCCTTGAGGTTCTTGATGAGATGATTCCCGGCCACGTCACGCTCTAGGTGGGCGCGAACAAAGCCTGTGTGTAGCGCGAGCTCGTCGACATACGCAGGCTCCAACGGCGAGCCGCGAATGAGGCGGTCGAAAACGCAAAGCAGTGCCCAGGCCCGGAGTGACGCTACGTAGGGAGCCCATGCGTCGCGGTCGCCGAAGCGGACAGTGGTACGCCACGAGTCCCAGAGTCTTCGAAACTCACGTCGCGACCACTCTCGGTCTGCATGTTGAGCGAATACGAATGACCACTCGAAGTCGTGCAGGCGGAAGCGCCAGAGCCGGCTCTGTGACGTGTGCTGCCAATCGGGCGGATTGCCGAGCTCTCGTTCTTCTCCTAGGAGCCGGAATTTGCCCGCCGCGAGAAGTTCGGCATCACGTGATGGGTATGCGCGCCGGAGGTCGAGCGGGGCAAAGTCGGCCGGCCAGCCCACGCGACCTCGTCGCCGAGTGGTCAAGAAGCGTGCCAGGAACGGCGCGTGCCGGATGACGCCGAGTTGGGCCCTCAATCGGGCCCGATGGACGATCTGCGTCGGGCGTAGGTGGCGAACTGTCCGGACGAACAGCAGGGTGCGCTCCTTCTGTGACGCCATGGTCGGAACGCTAGCCACCCGATCGCGTGCACCCTGTGAAGCGCTGCTCGGCGGTATCGTCCGCCACTGTGCGTGTCGTTTGTGTCGCTGGGGCGAGGCCCAATTTCATGAAGGTGAAGCCCGTCGTAACGGCAATCGAGGAGCGTGCAGTCGAGACGCTTCTCGTTCACACCGGCCAGCACTACGACGACACGCTCAGCGCTGTGTTTCTCCGAGAACTCGGGATCCGATCACCCGATCGGACGCTCGCTGTCGGCTCCGGCACCCATGCGGAGCAGACGGCGCGCGTGATGACCGCTTTCGAACCATTGCTCGACGAGTGGCATCCCGATGTTGTGGTCGTCGTCGGGGACGTGAACTCGACAATGGCCTGCGCACTCACTGCCGCAAAGGCAGGTCCACTCGTGGCACACGTCGAGGCTGGCCTTCGCAGTCGCGATTGGTCGATGCCCGAAGAAGTGAACCGGGTCGTGACCGATCGCGTGAGCGATTACCTGATGGCGCCCTCGCACGACGCGGCAGAGAACCTTCTCCGTGAAGGGTACCGCCCGGATCAGGTGCACCTGGTCGGGAACGTCATGGTCGATACGTTGCTCTCGAATCTTGACCGTGCCCTCTGTCGCCCGATTCTCGGCGAAATCGGACTTCGGCCGGGGGAGTACGGATTGGTGACGGTCCATCGGCCAGCCAATGTCGACGACGACACTCTTGTCGGTTTATTGAGAGCGCTGGAGGAACTGGCGCGCGAGATCCCACTCGTGTTTCCCGTTCATCCGAGGACGCGTCGGCAACTCCCCGAGCGCCCATATGAGGGGCTCATCGTCATCGATCCAGTTGGGTATCTGGATTTTGTCGCCATGGAGGCGTCGGCGCGTCTCGTGCTCACCGATTCCGGTGGCGTGCAGGAAGAGACAACGGTACTGGGCGTACCGTGCCTTACGTTGCGCGACAACA
>WNGE01009699.1_pt1 | contig 10092 bp, 8 predicted proteins | sample 5400651 | NCBI WGS metagenome assembly WNGE01 (sample SAMN13153370, study PRJNA577476) | soil metagenome | isolation source: 60 cm soil or saprolite under grassland replicate 2 | place: USA:California | collected 2016-06-15 | reverse complement strand
CGGTCCCGTGAGCGCGAGCACGCTGCCGTCGACCTCGAGCACCGCCCTCGCCGACGCGGTGAACGAGCGGTGCAGCCCGACCTTGCGCACGAGCGGGTACGCGCGCCGGTGGAGCAGGAGCCTGAGGGCACGGGCCTCGGGCGCCGACAGCGCGAGGCACTCGTAGGTGAGCCCGTCCCGCTCGTACCTCGCGTCGCGCTTGCTCAGTCGTAGCCACGACCGCAGCTCGTCGACGACGGGCGGCGTCTCATACATCCAGCGATCGGCAGCCGTGAACAGGTCGACGACCTCCCGGGCCGCCAGCTCGTGCAGGTGCTCTCCCGGACCGAGCTGAGCGCGAGCGGCCCCGAGCTCGCCATCGGACAGGCGGCCGGCGGCGTAGCTCAGCCGGCTCGTCCGGCGCCGCTCGAGATCGGCCGGGCCGAACCGGGTCTCGTAGACGTGCGCAGCCTCCTCGAAGCAACCCACGCGCGCCGTGTCGACGTCGAGCGCCGGGACGAAGTCGAGCGCGACACGCTCCGCCGACGCCGTCACGAGCACCGCCTCGACGAACGCGCCGAGCGAGAGCAGCAGGTCGCGCCGCGTCGGGTCTCCCGCCTGGAGATGCCGGCGGGGGTCGAAGCGGAGCTCGACCTGCTCCGGCTCGTAGGCGAGCACCCACGGCTGCGTGTTGTGAGCCGACGGCGCCCGATAGAACCACGGCTCGAGACGCCGCAGCCCGCGGAGATCGGTCACCCGCCGACGGCGCGACGGTAGAACGTGACACCGTGGAGCGGATCGCCGCTCATGTGCTCGGCCTGCGACGACGACGCGAGGTTCTCGTCCTCGATGAAGGTCCCGCGCAGCGTGTGGTAGCCGGCGTCGCGCAGGTTGCGCAGCAGCTCGCGGCTCAGGAGCCCCATGTATCCCTTGCCCTGCTCCTCCGGCACGGTGCCCTTGATCACGCAGATCGCCTCACGGCGATACCGGCCTCGCGTGAGGAGCAGGCGCAGCTGGTTCGCGAGGTTGAGGTTGCCGTTGATCTTGCGGACGAACTCGGAGATGTCCGGGATACAGAGGATGAACGCGACCGGGGTCCCGGCCTTGAACAGGTAGAGGGCGATGCGCTCGTCGAGCAGGTAGCTGAGGCCGTCCACCTGGTACGCGAGCTCGTCCTCGTCGATCGTCGTGTAGTAGTCGAGCTGCGCGAAGCTCGCGTTGAGCATCGAGCGGATGAAGACGAGCTCCTCGGAGACGCGCTCGCGGTCGGCCTGCCGAACCTCGAGCTGCTCGCGCTCGATCCGCTCGTCGTCGAACGGGAAGATGCGCTCCACCGGGGTGGAGTCGCCGGTCAGCGAGCCGACGAACGTGGAGCCCTCGAAGACCCGCACGAAGCCGTGCCGCTCGTAGGCCGCGGGGTAATACGGGAGGTTGTAGGCGCCGTCGACGAAGCCGCGCTGCTCGTAGCCCGAGGTCACCACGCCTCCCGACTGGTTCGGCAGGAGGTTGACGGGGCCGAGCAGCCCCGTGGCGCCGAGCCGTCGCGCTCTCGCCTCGAGCTCGTTCACGAGCACTCCGAACGCCGCGTCGTCGTCGAAGAACTCCGTGAAGCCGAAGAGCATGTGCTTGGCGCCGAGCTTCGCGTCGAGCTTCGCGTTCGTGTGCGCGGTCGTCCGGGCGACGACGACGCCGTCGCGCACGACGCTCAGGAACTCGATCTGCCCCTGCCGAAAATAGGGCGCCTTCCGCTCGTAGAAGTCGCGCAGCTGCTGCCGGAGCGGTGGGATGAACCCAGGCGTCTCCGCGTAGAGCCGGTCGGTGAGCGCGCACCAGTCGCGAAGCTCGCGCCGGTCGGTGACGACCCGGCACACGACTCCCGGCGCAGTCGAGGCGACGGTCGTCACGGCAACGGCTCCTTGCGGGGATGGACCGGTGGGCCCTCGGTCTCCTTGCTCAGCGCGGTGAACCGCTCGTCGTAGCCGGCCGCGCCCTCGGCGCTCCAGAGCCCGTTCGCGTAGCTCCCGCCCGGGCGGGCGTCGTAGAGGCGGATGAAGCCGGCCTTCGCATTGCGGTCGCCGTCGGTCACCCACGACATCAGCTCCCGATGGAGCTTGTTGCGCGCGAAGCGCAGCATCTGGTCCATCTCCTCGAACAGCACGACTTGCCCGAATGTGAAGGGAAACTTGTAGTAGAGGTAGTGGCCGCAGAATCCCGGCGCGCGCTTGAGCCGGCGCCGCAACCGGATGAACTTCGGCCAGTGCGCGAGCAGCGCCCGCGGCCCCGAGTAGCGCGTGGCCCCGACGAAGACGGCGTTGGCGCGCCCGTAGGCGGGAACGAGGCTGAGATCGTCCGTCTTCAGCTCGAGTCCTCCGGTCCGAGGACGTACACGTTCTTCAGCTTCGTCCGGCCGCGGCCTCCGGCGAACGGCCCGCTGCCGTGCTCGTGCAGGACGAGGCGAACGTCGGCCGTGGCGGGATCCTCGCGCACCGACTGGGCGAAGTCCCGACTGGCGGACGCCAGGTGCGCGACGAGCGCGGCGCGCAGTCGTGCCGCCGCCTCCTCCTTGTCCTTCGGGCCGAGTGTCGCGTCCTCGCGCAGCTGCACGTTGACGATCGGCCGCGATTCGAGGTCGGACGTCTCCTGGAGCTGCAGGCAGAAGCTCTCGATCAAGCCCGCGAGCCGCTCGTCGGCGTACAGCCCGTACTCGACGTCGATCGGGTAGATGTTGGCGCCCATGTACGAGATCGTGCTGTCGCCCCGTCCGTAGAGGAAGAAGAACGGCGACGCCCAGCCTTCGGGCACCCTCGCGCGGGGCGAGTCGATCACGCCGAGCGCAGCCAGCCGGGCCAGCACTTCCGGCCGTGTGACGGTGAGCCCCTCGTCGCCGACGTTGTAACGGAGCTTCGGCGAGAGCACCGAGATGTTGTTGACGGTGATCACGGCCTCGCCGCGCTCGTTGATCTCGATGTAGTTCTCGAGCGGGTTGTACTGGAACGCCATCGGCACGCGGTCCTCTCCCTGTCCGAGCAGAGCCTCCCGGACGTCGGCGCGCTCCACGAGCAGCTTGCGCACCCACACCGAGAGATCCGTCTCCCCGGCGACCCCGATCTGGATGTCCGACGCGCCGTACCCGGACCGGACCTTCACCAGGCGCCGCTCCAGATAGGCGCGCATCGCCTCGGTCATCCCCTCTCCGCCGACGAGCCCGTACACGCGTGTCCGCGTCCAGTCGTACCCGCGCGTGTCGAGGGCGTCGACGACGTGCTTGAGGAACGGCGGATAGGCGGCGACGAGGTAGTCGTAGTCGTCGCCGAACTGCTCGATCGTGTCGACGATCTTCTCGAGGTCCGGCCCGGTTGACTTGACCATGCAGACCCTCGAGAGCGCGATCGCCATGTTCGTGCCCGTCGCCCACGCTCCCATCGAGAAGGCGTTGATCGCAAACAGGCGCTCGGTGGGGAAGGAGTAGCGCACCCAGTTCGCCGTGTTGATGTGGACGTCGCTGAGCTCCTCGGCGGAGCGCAGCCAGTTGAAGGGCATGCCTGACGAGCCGGCCGACTCGTCGACGAGCGTGCCCGCGACCGTGATCCTCCCGTGCCGGCAGCGTTCGGCGAAGCCGTAACGCTTGACGTAGTTGTCCTTCGTGGTCTCCGGGAAGGCGGCGAGCGACAGGAGCCGGAAGACGTGGTCGTTGTCGCTCAGGAACTGCCGGTAGCCCGGCACGCGCTTCTTCGCCCACGCGCACATCAGGTAGGCGTGCAGGTGCGCGAGGCCGTCGAGATACGCGCCGTAATGCTGCGACGACCAGCGCCAGATCCCGTAGTGGGAGCGGACGAAGCGGTACGCCCGGGAGAAGACGACGTTCAGCAGCGTCAGGTAGCCGACGCGGATCCAGAGCAACGGCGGCCGCGACCAGAGCGTGCGCGGCCGCTCGGGGGCAGCCTCGCCGCCGTCGTATGCCATCGCTCTCAGTGGATCCACGCCGCGGACGCCGATGCAGCCACTCTAAGAGGGTTCCCGGCGCTTTTCTAGGAAGCCACGAGCGAAGCGAGGCGCTCGATCCCGTCGTCGATCAGCGCCTCGTCGACGAGGCTGAACGACAGCCGCACGTTGTCGGCGCCGCGGCCGTCGGGGAAGAACAGCGAGCCGGGGACGATGCCGACGCCCTGCTCGAGCGCCTGCAGCGCGAGGTTGCCGGCGTCCGCGCCGGCGGGCAGCGTCAGCCACGAGAAGAACCCGCCCCGCGGGCTCGTCCAGCGCACGCCGGCCGGCATGCAGCGCTCGAGCGCGGCCAGCAGGCGCTCGCCCTTGCGCCGGTACAGCTCGCGCGAGAGCGCCAGCTGCTCGTCGATCCACCCCCGGCGCACGTACTCCTCGAAGAGGCGCTGGCCGAGCGCGCCCGCGCACTGGTCGGTGTTCTGCTTCGCCGAGACGAGTTGCGCACAGACCTCGGCCGGGCCGACCGCCCAGCCGAGCCGCACGCCCGGGAAGAACGTCTTCGAGGTCGTCCCCGCCTGCACGACGACGTCAGGCCCCAGGCTCCAGAGGCTCGGCGCCGCGTCGCCTTCGAAGCCGAGCTCACGGTACGCGACGTCCTCGACGACGAGGAATCCGTAGCGGCGGGCGAGCTCGACCAGCGGCCCGCGCCGCTCGCCGGCGAGGCTGACGCCGGCCGGGTTCTGGTGGTCTGGGATCGTGTAGAGGAGCTTCGGGCGCAGCCCGCCGGCGAGCCGTCGCTCGAGCTCTTCGACGTCGAGCCCCTGCTCGTCGATCGAAACGGCGACGAGCTCGGCTTCGAAGCTGCGAAACGCCATGATCGCGCCGAGATACGTCGGGCCCTCGACGACGACGACGTCGCCACGGTCGAGGAACGACTTGCCGGCGAGCTCGAGCGCCTCGATGCCGCCGCTCGTGACGAGCAGCTCGTCGTCGGCCGGGCGCCGGCCCTGCAGAGCCTCGAGCCGGCCCGCGAGCGCGTCGAGCGTCCCGGCAAGCCCGCGCGTCGGCGCGTACTGGAACGCGGCCGCCTCCCCCGCTGTCGCGAACTCCTCGAGCAGCGCGGAGACGCGCTCACGCGGGAACGTCCGCGGATCGGGAAAGCCGCCCGCGAACGAGACCACGTCCGGGCGGCCGAGGAGCGAGAGCACCGTCGCGATCCCCTCGCCGACCTCCCCTCGCGTGCGTGCGGCGAAGAGCCGCTCCCAGCGTGCCGCCTCGGGCGTAACCGCCATGGAGACCGACTATAGATGTGAGACGACAGCCGCCACGGAACGAGAGGAAGGACGACATGAACGATCGCACCGCGACCCGTTACCGGTGGGAGGACATCCCGAAGGAGGCGCTGCGACCGGACCTCGCGCGGCGCCTCATCTCGACCGACCGCATGATGCTCGCGCACGTGTACCTCGAGAAGGGATGCGTCGTCGCGCAGCACGAACACGAGAACGAGCAGTTGACGTACATCCTCGAGGGCTGCCTCCGGTTCTGGCTGGGAGAGGACGAGTCGGAGGTCGTCGACGTCGCGGCCGGCGAGGTCCTGCACATCCCGTCGCACCTGCCGCACAGGGCGGAAGCGCTCGAGACCACGCTCGATGTCGACATCTTCTGTCCACCCCGGCAGGACTGGCTCGACGGATCGGACGCGTACCTGCGGACCACGGCTCACGGCGGCCGCCGCACTTGACAGCCGAACGGGCTCGGCCACACACCCACGCCGCTAGCTTTCGTGCAGGAGCCGCGTAGGCTCCGAAGGTGCACTTCGGGACGCACGACCAGCTCGTCCTGCTCGGGCTCCTCGTCGCGATCGCCGTCCTCCTCGTCGGCGCGCCCCTCCTGCGCGTGCCCTATCCGATCTTCCTCGTCCTCGGCGGGCTCGCGCTCGGTTTCGTGCCGGGGATCCCCTCGCTCGCCCTCCCGCCGGAGGTGGTGCTCGTCGCGGTGCTGCCGCCCCTGCTCTATTCATCCGCGTACTTCACCTCGCTGCGGGACCTGCGGGCCAACGCGCGATCGATCGGTCTGCTGTCGATCGGCCTCGTGCTGGCGACGACCTGCACGGTCGCGGTGGTCGCGCACGCCGCGATCGACCACTTCTCCTGGAGCGCGGCGTTCGTCCTCGGCGCCGTCGTCTCGCCGACCGATGCACTTGCGGCGACGCAGATCGCACAGCGCCTCGGCGTGCCGCGCCGCGTGATCGCGATCATCGAGGGCGAGAGCCTCGTGAACGACGGAACGGCGCTCGTCCTCTACAAGGTCGCGGTCGGGGCCGTCGTGGCGGGGAGCTTCTCACTCGCGGAGACCGGCCTGCGGTTCGTGTGGAGCGTCGCCGGCGGCGTCGCGATCGGGCTCGCGATCGGCTTCGTGGTCGCGGAGGTGCGCCGTCGCCTCGACAACCCGCCGCTCGAGGTGACGATCGCGCTCATGACGGGGTACTTCGCCTTCATCCCCGCATCGGCGGCCGGCGCATCGGGAGTGCTCGCCGTCGTCACCGCCGGTGTCTATCTCGGCTGGAGAACGCCCGAGCTCACTTCGGTACAGACCCGGCTGCAGGGCGCCGGGGTGTGGGAGATCCTCACGTTCGTCATCAACGCGCTGCTCTTCGCGCTCGTGGGTCTCCAGCTACCGCACATCGTGGACGCGCTGCCCGGGACGTCGAACAGGACGCTCGTCGTCGACGCGCTGCTCGTCACGGGGACCGTCGTCCTCACGCGCATCTTCTGGATCCCCGTCAACGCGTACCTGCCGCGCCGGCTGTCTCGGCGCATCCGCGAGCGCGACCCGGCGCCCCCTTTTGCCCTGCCGTTCGTGATCTCGTGGTCCGGAATGCGGGGCGCGGTCTCGCTCGCCGCCGCGCTCGCCCTGCCGCTGACGACGCACAGCGGGCAGGCATTCGCGCAGCGCAATCTGATCGTGTTCCTGACGTTCTGCGTCATCCTCGGAACACTCGTCTTCCAGGGGTTGACGCTGCCCGCGGTGATTCGGGCGCTCGGCGTCGAGGCCGACGACACCGCGGCGCGGGAGGAGGCGAAGGCGCGGATCCACGCGGCAAAGGCCGCACTGGCGCGGCTCGACGAGCTGATCGAGGCCGACAGCGTGCGCGAGGACACCGCGGCACGCCTTCGCGGCGCGTACCAGTTCCGGCGCGACCGCTTCGCCGCCCGCCTCGACAGCGGCGACGACGGGGAGATCGAGGAGCGCTCGACCAGCTACCAGCGCGTGCGTCGCGAGCTGCTCGAGGCGGAACGCGCTGCGATCGTGGCGCTGCGCCGCGACCGCGTCATCAACGACGACGTGATGCACCGGCTGACCCGCGATCTCGACCTGGAGGACGCGCGCCTCGACGTCTGAGCTCCCGCGAAGCTGCAGCGCGCTACGGCCGTTCCGCGCCCACCCCGCCCGCCATGCGGGCCGAGCGCCGCCCGTAGATCGCGTCGCCGCTCTCGGGATCGAAGAAGTGCAGGCGCATCGTGTCGACGGCCAGCTGCAGCCGCTGTCCCTCGCGCGCCTTCGTCCGGGGATGGACGCGGGCGACGAAGACCGAGCCCTCGTCCAGCGGCTCGACGAACTCCTCGTCGTCCGCGGCGACCGCGTCGGCGGCCGCGATCGAGAAGTGGACGAGCACCTCTGAGCCGAGGGCCTCTCGCAGGCTGCAGACGACCGCGAGAGTGCGACCCAACAGCGCCTCGGGCGCAAAGGCCACGTCCTCCAGGTCCTCGGGCCGGATGCCGAGGATGACGCGCCGGCCCTCGTAGTCCAGAAGCGCCGGACGCTCGCTGACGAACGCGTCGTCGAGCGCGAGCCGGTGCTCTCCGAAGGCGACGATCAGCCCGTCGCCGTTGCGGGCCAGCTTCGCCGTCACCATGTTCATCGCGGGCGAGCCAATGAAGCCGGCGACGAACCGGTTCGCCGGCCGCTCGTAGAGACGTTCCGGGTTGTCGACCTGCTGGAGGTGTCCGCTGCGCATCACGGCGACGCGGTCGCCCATCGTCATCGCCTCCGTCTGGTCGTGCGTGACGTAGATCGTCGTCACCCCGAGCTCTCGCTGCAGCTTGTGGATCTCGGCCCGCATCTGCACGCGCAACTTCGCATCGAGATTCGAGAGCGGCTCGTCCATGAGATATGCGCGCGGCTCGCGGACGATGGCGCGCCCCATCGCGACGCGCTGTCGCTGGCCGCCGGAGAGGGCACGCGGCTTGCGCTGGAGGAATTCCTCGAGCCCGAGCGTGGCCGCGGCTGCACGAACCCTGCGCCCGATCTCGGCGTTCGTCAGCTTGCGGAGCCTCAGGCCGAAGGCGAGGTTCTCCTCGACCGTCATGTGCGGGTAGAGCGCGTAGCTCTGGAACACCATGGCGATGTCGCGCTCCTTCGGAGAGATGTTGTTCACGATGCGGTCGCCGATGCGGATCGTCCCCTCGCTGATCTCCTCGAGGCCGGCGACCATCCGCAGCGCGGTCGTCTTGCCGCAACCCGAAGGGCCGACGAAGACCATGAACTCGCCTTCGTCGATCACCAGGTCGAGCTCGTCGACGGCGCGGGTGCCGTCGGGATAGACCTTGGCGACTCCGTCGAATTCGATGTCAGCCACGAGGGGCTCCTTTCGGTTCGGCTACGAGCGACGTCGGGCGACGTCCACAACGACCTTCAGCAGGCTCGGGTCCTCGCGCGTGGCGCGAAGTGCGCGGTCGGCTTCTTCGAGCGGGAAGCGCGCGTCGACGAGACGGTCGAGGTCGATGCGCCCCGCCGCGGCCAGCGCGATCGCGATCCCGTAGACGTTCGCGTACCGGAACGTGCCGACGAGCGTGATCTCGCGGGTCTGCATGGCCGCCATCGGGATTCGCGCCTCGAGTCCAGGCCCCATCCCGACGAGCACAGCGGTTCCCGCAGGCCGAAGCGTCAGGATCGCGTCGCCCGTCACCGACTCCGAGCCCGTGCACTCGAGCAGGACGTCGAACGGCCCATCCTCCGGCTCGAGGCGACGCGTGTTGAGGTCGATCGTGGTGGTCGCGCCGAGCTCGGCGACCCGCGCGAGGCGGTCGACGTTGACGTCCGCGATCGCGAGGGTCGTCGCCCCGGCGGCTCGAGCGACCTGCAGCGCCAGGTTGCCGATCGGCCCTGCTCCCGTTACGAGCACGCGATCGCCGAGGCCCACGCCGCCCTTCCGGCAGGCCCAGATTGCGACGGCGAGCGGCTCGAGCAGCGCGCCGGCGTCGTCGGACAGCTCGTCGGGAAGCGCGAACGCGTAGTCCTCGTGCACGGCGACGTAGCGAGCGAACGCTCCGTCGACGGGAGGCGTCGCGAAGAAGCGGACGTCGCCGCAGAGGTTGTAGCGGCCGTGGCGGCACTCCGAGCAGCGACCGCACGGGATGCCCGGCTCGAGCGCCACGCGTTGGCCGACGGAATGCCTGGTCGCCCGCGGGCCGCGGTCGACGACGACGCCCGAGACCTCGTGGCCGAGCACGAGCGGCTTCTCGACGATGAACGAGCCGATCCTGCCGTGCTCGTAGTAGTGCACGTCGGAGCCGCAGACGCCGACGGAGCGGACCTCGACGAGGACGTCCCGCTCGCCGAGTGCCGGCAGCGGGCGCACCTCGAGGCGGACGTCGCGCTTCGCGTGCAGCACCGCGGCGAGGTTCGCGTCGATCATCGGGGCTGGATCTGCACCTTGAAGGCCTCGCCCGAGCCCGCCAGCTCGAGCGCCTCCGGGAAGCGCTCGATCGGGAGCCGGTCGGAGAGCAGCGGCGCCACGTCGATCGCGCCGCCCTGCAAGAGAGCGAACGCGTCGTGGAACGTGTACCGGAGCGCGAAGGAGCCGTGGATCTCGAGATCCTTTCGGTAGACGTCGTAGGGGCTGATCGCAACGCGTGCCTCGGTCGGGTTGACGCCGAAGAACAGGAGCTTTCCTTCGTTGCGGACGTGCGTGAACATGTGCTCGACGACCGCGGGCACCCCTGTGCAGTCGATGACGACGTCGAAGCCGAGCGGCGAGATCTCCCGGAGTGCGTCGTCGGCGGCCGGGCCTGCCTGCACGGCCTCGCTCGCGCCGAGGCGCCGCGCAAGATCGAGCTTGTCCTGCTTGAGATCGACGACCGCGACGGCGCTCGCGCCGCCGTGAGTGAC
>WNGE01037930.1_pt1 | contig 10094 bp, 5 predicted proteins | sample 5400651 | NCBI WGS metagenome assembly WNGE01 (sample SAMN13153370, study PRJNA577476) | soil metagenome | isolation source: 60 cm soil or saprolite under grassland replicate 2 | place: USA:California | collected 2016-06-15 | reverse complement strand
AACAACGGCGCGGTCGTGCCAGTCACACCGTGTTCGTTCACCTTCCCGAATCCGCCGGCGCCATGCCCATAATAGCGGAAACATAAATATAACCCCACAGCATTAGGGCTCCGCGAGAAATCGCGGAGCCCTTTTTGCTTTGTGCATCACCGCGCAAGCGAGATCGGCCACGACTTTTCCCACCTCGGAAGATAGGCATCCTTGCCTGTCACGGAAGGCGGGCATCTTGCCTGCCGTTCTCTATGCTCCGCTCGCCGCTCGAAAACTCTTGTGCTTAGCTGCTCCCTCATTGGACCAAGGTCCCATATACTAAGGTGTAATAGGCAGAGCGCGCGGAATCTGCAAAAGTTATCCATCTTCGGATAAGAAAGAGAGAAAGGACTACGTTATGAGAAAACTAATGCCCACTCTTAGCCAAAGGGGATTGCTAGCCGTGTTACGGCAATGCCAGCGCTACAAAGTAACTCAGTCGGCTCTGTGTTCCGCACACCGCAAGCAACGAACTGCCACCTTTTGGAGTAGCATCACCTGGCCATTCCGTGCGCTCACCGCACGAACACTCGTCGACGATTCCGCCAAGCCGTGGGCGGGAACTGTCCCGCGGCGTACCTGAATCTTTCAGAAGCCAATTGCCATGGTTCACCAGGTCCACACCTACAACGAGCTCCGGCAACAGATTCACGACGACCTGCGGATCCAACATCCCGAATGGGTCCAGCCAAATGGTGAATCCCCCATGTGTGACGCTTACGAGTCGCGTTTCTCGCAGCTGCTGGACGCATTGACGCCATCGGGATCCAACGAGTCAATCGCCTCTACCTGCGGGATTGCTAACTAGGACTGAGGCTGCCGTCCCCCGGCTACCGGCCTTCCCGTATTGAACTAAGGTATAATAGACGGCTGTCGGAATCCTAATAGAGTTGTCTTCGATTACGTCATCCGACGTTTCAACTTATCTTCGGCCGGGCTGAAGAAGCCCGTGGGGCTGGATCTTCGCTGAGACACCGCTTAACGCGATTTCCAGATCCAACTGGAGCCCCCGAGTCAGCCGAAGTGAGGCCGCTGCCCAAAGCGCCTCGTGAGGATGGTTCCTGGCTCCGCGCGGAACTGGATTGCAGTTAATGCAGTTCAAAAATCCAGTCCCAACAAAACCGAAAACCACGATGACAAATCTAGCCCGAACAAATTCCGCGCGGCTTTTACGAATCTTCCCAAATCATTTGGGAACCTCGCTCAGCAGATCCCGTAGAAGACCAATAAACCCCAGAACCGCCTCTGTGAAATTATGAAAGCCTATGTGTCTAAACCAACTCAACTCAAGAACACGACAACTCTATCCGTGAAGGCAGTTGTTGCAGATAAATGCGCAGGCGGCATGTGTTCAGCGCGCTAAAAGGCGAACAACAACAAGACCAAATGAAAATTAAACAAACAATACTAACACTAAGTGCCTGTTTCGGACTAGCGTTCGCAACACAAGCAAGCACAAGAGAATTCGATACCCGTAACACAGCGGTTGGCGATGGTTCACAAACAGCTGCCATCCTTGGCACCGCCAGCGATAATACCAGCCTCGGTTTCTATTCCCTATACTGGAATGGCAGCGGCGTTGGCAATACCGCTATCGGCAGTTCGTCATTGCAGAATAACACTGCCAGTTACAACACGGCTACTGGTTATCAAGCACTGACCAGCAATGTGAGTGGGGACTTCAATACAGCCGACGGTATGAACTCACTATATTCTAACCAAAGTGGTGCAGGTAACACGGCCGCTGGCTTTGGCGCGTTGTTTAGCAACATTACGGGCACTGGTAACATAGCCATCGGGAAGGATGCGCTCTTTTGGAACGTCGCTGGCACAAGCAACATCGCGATTGGTGTGGCTTCCGGCGATCATCTTACTGGCGATCATAATATCGACATCGGTAATGAAGGCTTTCCTAGCGATAATAGAACCATACGCATCGGAAGTGGGGATACTCATTACGCTGCATACATCGCTGGCATTAGTGGCGTAACTCTTACTGGTGGTGCGCCGGTAGTCGTTGCTGCCGATGGGCAGTTGGGAACAGCTGACATCAGCACGTTGCAAGGCCCCGCAGGCCCACAAGGTCCCGCCGGTCCTCAAGGTCCGGTTGGTGCTACGGGTGCTACTGGTCCCATGGGTCCGATTGGGTTAACAGGCGCAACGGGAGCGCAAGGAGTACAGGGCGATATTGGAGCAACCGGACCCGCGGGTCCTACTGGTCCAGGAGGGGCATCTCCGTTTTCACTCAACGGCACGTCTGCCTACTACAATAACGGCAATGTCGGCATCGGCACGACTACGCCAGCAGCGGCTCTGGAAGTCACCCAAAATGCGCAAATTGATGGACAGGTCAACTCGGCGTTCTTCGGCTACAACAATGGAATCAATTACGGCGGCATTAATAATGGGACAAACGTGACCGTCTCCGCCCAAGGAGGAGGCCATTTTGCCACTGCTGGGACCGCGACGCTAGCCGCGGGAAGCGCTTTCGACACTAACTCCGTGGGAGGCAACATCGTTTTACAGAGCGGTTATGGCGATGCAACTCGCGGTTACATTTCCCTGCAGACCTATCAGGGACTTGGTTATCCTTTTCAATCTTTGGCTGAGAGCATGCGGATCACGGCTGCCGGCAACGTCGGCATCGGGACATCAGCTCCCGCAGCGAAGCTCGACGTCGCTGGCAACATCGCCATCGGAGGTACTCCAGTGATCGATGCCACGGGTAATTGGGTTGGTAATCCTACTGGACTCACTGGCCCGCAAGGACCGCAAGGCGATACTGGTGCAACTGGACCACAGGGTCCAATTGGATTTACAGGCGCAACAGGTCCGCAGGGCCCCGCCGGCCCCATTGGCCCGATTGGCCCTCAAGGTCTGCAGGGCAACACGGGTGCTATTGGCGCAACGGGTCCTGCAGGCCCAGTTGGTCCCGTGGGTCCGCAAGGTCCCGCTGGCGTCGGTTTCATCACAGGCGGTATCCTCCAAATGAGACAAGGATCCCCTGCACCTGCCGGGTTCAGTAAAATAGGTACTACTCAGTTTCAATACAGAGACCTGAGCGGAAGGAACCAGACGGTTACCCTGGACGTTTACCAGAAGAGCTAAAATGGACGCCTGGAGGCTGTTTCTGCGCGTTTCAAAGAATAGGATTCAAAGATCCAGAAGGTGAGCGACCAGCTTGAGCTGAGCAAACCTGCGCCGCAAACAGTTCGCAACAATCACTAAGCAGGGATCTAACAAACAGCAACAATCCAACAAAGCACCTCAACAAAAAATAAAAACAAAGAATATGACAACTCCCCTCGTAAGAAATTCGATTAACCGGCCGCCTTGGCTGCACGCTTTCCTTGTAATCCCGCTCATCCTCGCATCTTTAATTCCCATGGCCGAAGTCCAATAATCGAGCCATGAAAAAACTTCTCGTCGTAATCGTTGCTCTATCGCAGGCAGCGTTCATGAGCCCCGAAGAGCAACTGTCAGTGGCCTGGACTTCGCTCGGCCCACACAATATCAATGGACCCTCTAATACATTTGCATCGGGCAAGCTTCAGGCGTTGGCAGTATTCAACAGCAATCCGAACATCATGTACACCGGTGGAGGCGTGGGGTCAGGCAATGAGGGGCCGTGGACGGAAGCAGGCGCGTTTAAAACAATCAACGAGGGCGCAAGCTGGACGCGGATCAATACTGGACTGCTAGATCACGCAGTTAATGCGTTGTGGGTCGATCAGAGTAACTCCAACGTCGTGGTAGCGGGAACTGAGCGTGGCGGTTTCAAAAGCACCAATGGCGGTGGGGGCTGGTCCTTGGTTGGAACCCTTGGCCCAACGTCCGAGTAAGTAGGCACCGGCGCTGGCATCGCACAGTCAATAAATTCGGGGACATCATGGGCGATCATTCAATCCACGGTCAGTCCTGTTAGAGCTTTAGCCACCGGGGGCGGGCGAACCATCGGCGGGCTCGAGAATGGTGACATACTGATGCAGTCATCTCCCGGCGGCGCATGGCAAACAGTCCGAACGAATCCGGGCAGAACGGTGTGGTCAGTGACAATCGATCCAGCCACGCCGACAACTGCATATGCGGTGCTTGGATATGGCCCCACAATACTTCTTCGGACGCTTGACGGGGGCACCACTTGGTCGTCCTTAACCCTGCCATCTTCACAAGATTCACAAGCAGTAGCGATGACTGCCACATCGCATGTGTTGTACCTAGGATGCAATGGTGAGATGTTCAGCACCGCAAACGCTGGCCAAACCTGGACTCAACTTTCTAGTTTTTACGGATTCTTTGATGTCAGGAAAATCTTTTTGCTGCCTGCGCAATCGGCGATCATTCTCGGCACTGATCAAGGGCTTCAAGAAACGATCGATAACGGTGCCACGTGGGTAAGCCTTAGCGCGCCAATGTCTTCATCTATTATCACTGCTGTTGCCGTGAACGGTTCAACAATTCTAACGGCAGTTCAGGATTTCAGTCCTATCTTAAGTTTCGATGGCGGGAGTAGTTGGCAACAGCCAGTGTGGACTGCTGCCAATCCGCCGGTGGGTGAAGATGGTGCCGTGCTGATCAACCCCGCGAATCCGAATGATTGCTACGCCTACACCACCAGCGGCTATCAGTACTCTACCGACGCGGGCCAAACGTTCTATTCGGTGGCCGTGTCCGGCCTAGGGGGTGGGACTTATGTTCAGCCCGGAGGCGTGGACATCGTCGCTGTTGATCCTGTAACGCCTACTACTGTGTACGCGGCGTCGCAAAGCGGCATTTTTAAAAGCGTGGATTCTGGTGTGACGATGAACCCAACCGATTGGGGGCTTACGCAAACAACCGCTATTGCGATCAGTCCATTGAGCAGCAGTACCATCTACGTAGGCACAACCTCAGGTTTGTACAAGACTGTAAACGGTGGAACAAACTGGACTCAGCTGATTCTCGGTGCTTCCGGGTACCCAGCAACTATCGCCATAGACCTGCACAATCCTAGCGTCGTTCTAGTAGGGCTATCGAATGGACCCGCAAGCGGCGGCGGCGTTTTGAGATCCGTAGATGCCGGCGCTCACTTCAATCTCGTCAATACCGGCTTGGCGACCGGCACTATTTTCACCAGTTGTTGCGGCGTCGATATGCTCTCCCTGCGCATTCGTTCCGACTCGATGGTTGCTTTAGCAACCAGGACTGGGATTTATTTGTCCACAGATTTCGGAACGCACTGGGAAAATATTAGTGCCAATTCAATCTCGAACTACTTCTCTGACGTAGCTTGGCAAGGCAGGTATCTTTACACAAGCACTTTTGGCGAGGGTGTCCTCCGGACGCAAATACCGCCAAGACCGAGGTCTCGTCCGACGCCGGCGCCTCGTCCGACTCCGCCCCGCTAGCAGAGGCCGCCTTTGTCATGGGAAAACAATGATGAAAGGAAAAAGGAAAATGAACCAGAACTACAGAATCCTAGTGGGTGGAGCAATATGGTTCTTCGTAATAGGAGTAGCCTGCCAATTGGAGGGCCAGCCCCAGGCAACGACCCAACCAGCAGCGCCACCCTCTATTACCGCCCAGCCACAGAACCAAACAGTCACAGCCCCAGCGACAGCCATGTTCAGCCAACGTTCCCGGGAATTCATACCTGCCCGGTGGGGAACTTCCCTTTTCGATTGCCACAGATCCGACCCCGAGGTCTACTCCAACACCGCGGGCTCGCCCGACCCCTGCGCCTCGCCCGACTCCGAGACCTCACTAGAAGATCACGTTTAGTTTAACATCCCAAATATTCGCGGGTGAAACAGCAGGCGTCGCAAATCCAGAAGGTCAGTGCGCAGCTTGAAGTCAGCGGGGCGGTGCCGCAAACGGTCGCTAACGATCAGAGGAAGGGGGGCATCCGCGTTTGCTGTGCTACTGCTACGGCGCGGCAAGCCCGACCGCCCAGTCCATTCAGGAGTCCATTCAGGTGAAATGGCCCCTACCAGAATCTCGGGCGAAATGGCTCAATCGCCCCTACCTGCGGGATTACTGATTAGAATTGGGGCTGCTGCCCCGGCCACCGGCCTTCCCGTATTATACTAAAGTTTAATAGACTAAGGTCCTATAGCGCGGCCTGCCTCAGGCAGCTTATTCTGGCGGTTCTAATGCCGGACAACCTCACCTTTGACATTCATGCAACCCTCTTGCGGTGCTGTTTGAAAGTTTACGAGAAATGGGGCGGTCTTCGCCCCTTACGAACTTGATGATCTGCAATTCCTCCCCTTCCAGCTTGTGCCGCCTGCGCGCCCCCGTCTATCGGCTGCCCGAGGTCAACGCAGCAGCGCGAGGCACACCCACAGCCTTCCTGAAAAAATTTTCATTTTTTCTGAAACGCTCCGGATTTTTTTCCTTTGTAGGGGGAAACAGATGATTGCGCCTTCACAGTTGAGACGGAGGCATCGGTCGCGCACGCGCGCGCTCGCAACAGTTGGTCCACGGGTTGGCGGCTGCAGTCATCTCAAGCAGTTCATCAATAATGGAGATCAACTCACCCGAGGCCAACGCAGCAGCGCCAGGCAAACCGACAGCCTCGCTGGAGATTTTCAGTTCGCCCAAGGTCACCGCGAAACGCCGGAGCGGGGCGGTGAAAAGAAGAAGCGAGAAAAACTGATTCAAACGGAACAACTTTATGAAAAAACAACAAAATAATTCTAGCCGCGCTTGGGCGCTCCAAATCGCCCTCTCGGCTGCTCTGTTATCTATTTCGGCGGTCTTACTGGCCTCCAGTTTCAGCGCCACTCCGGCAACATCGGCATTGAGCGCGACCACCAAGCCGGTCGCGGCAGGCGATAAGGACCTGGTGATTGCAGGACCAGTGTCGGCCCTGAGCCTGTCTCCCGCCGATGCCCCGTTTACTTTTGATAACACCGGCAGCCTCGGCACCGCACGGCATTCTCACACGGCGACGTTGCTGCCTAACGGCAAGGTGCTCGTGGCTGGAGGATTTAACAGCAGTGGCATTCTCGCGAGCGCAGAACTGTACGATCCAGCCAGCGGGACCTGGACCGCCACTGGCAGCCTCGGCACACCACGGCGTTCTCACACGGCGACGTTGCTGCCCAACGGCAAGGTGCTCGTCGCAGGAGGACTTAGCAGCGGCGTTGTCGCGAGCGCGGAACTGTACGATCCAGCCAGCGGGACCTGGACCGCCACCGGCAGCCTCGGCACAGCACGCTTTTCTCACACGGCGACGTTGCTGCCCAACGGCAAGGTCCTCGTGGCAGGAGGAGATGACAGCAGTTTCAGTCCTTCCACCAGCGCGGAACTGTACGATCCGGCCACTGGGAGCTGGAGCGCCACTGGCAATCTCAACACCGCACACTATCAGCACACGGCGACGTTGCTGCCCAACGGCAAGGTGCTCGTGGCTGGAGGAGTCGCTACCGCGAGCGCAGAACTGTACGATCCGGCCAGCGGGAGCTGGAGCGCCACCGGCAGTCTCGCCACCGCACGCGCTTCTCACACGGCGACGTTGCTGCCCAACGGCAAGGTGCTCGTGGCTGGAGGATCTGCCAGCAGCGAATTTCTCGCGATCGCAGAACTGTACGATCCGGCCAGCGGGAGCTGGAGCGCCACCGGCAGCCTCGGCACCGCACGCGCTTCTCACACGGCGACGTTGCTGCCCAACGGCAAGGTGCTCGTGGCTGCAGGAGAGAACGACAGCGGCGTTCTCGCGAGCGCGGAACTGTACGATCCGGCCAGCGGGACTTGGACCGCCACCGGCAACCTAGGCACCGCACGGCGTTTTCACACGGCGACGTTGCTGCCCAACGGCAAGGTGCTCGTGGCTGCAGGAGATAACGGCAGCGGCTTTCTCGCGAGCGCAGAACTGTACGATCCGGCCAGCGGGACTTGGACCGCCACGGGCAACCTAGGCACCGCACGGCGTTTTCACACGGCGACGTTGCTGCCCAACGGCCAGTATGTCGATTCCGGCAAGGTGCTCGTGGCTGGAGGATTTAACGGCGGTTATCTCGCGAGCGCGGAACTGTACGATCCGGCCAGCGGGACCTGGACTGCCTACCCAAGCCTCGGCACAGAACGCGCTTTTCACACGGCGACGTTGCTGCCCACCGGCAAGGTGCTCGTGGCTGGAGGATTTAACAGCACCGGCGTTCTCGCGAGCGCGGAACTGTACGATCCGCTCAGCGCGAGCTGGACCGCCACCGGCAGCCTCGGCACCGCACGCGAAGTTCACACGGCGACGTTGCTGCCCAGCGGCAAGGTGCTCCTGGCAGGAGGATTTGGCGGCGTCCCTCTCGCGAGCGCGGAACTGTACGATCCGGCCAGCGGGGCCTGGACCGCCACTGGCAGCCTCGGCACAGCACGCTTTTCTCACACGGCGACGTTGCTGCCCAACGGCAAGGTGCTCCTGGCAGGAGGAGATAACGACAGCGGCGTTCTCGCGAGCGCGAAACTGTACGATATCGGGCTCGGATTTGATAGGCCCGACTGGCAACCGCAAATCGCCACCGCGACTTCGCCCCTTATAACGGGCACCAGCCTCGTGCTCACTGGCTCGCGGTTTCAGGGTATCTCGCAAGCTTCCGGCGGGAACTTCCAAGACTCATCGACTAATTACCCGGTGGTCCAACTCCGCGCTATCGACAGCAGCCAAGTCACCTTTCTCCCGGTAGATTCAATAGCCGGCTGGTCCGATACCTCCTTTACTTCGACCCCGGTGAATAATTTTCCTCCCGGCCCTGTCTTGGTTACCGTCTTTACCAATGGTATCCCCAGCGACTCGAAATATGTAGTCGTAGCGAGTTCCGCGTCGAGTCCAACACCTACACCGACGCCTACAGCCACCGCAACTCCCACCGCAACAGCAACAGCAACAGCAACGGCAACTGCTACATTTACGCCGACCCCGACTGCAACGGCTACTTCAACACCTACGGCGACAGTAACGCCGCCTCCTACACCTACACCGACTGCGACGCCGACCGCGCTTGGGACTTGGAGCGCCGCCGGCTCAATGTCCATACATCGGAGTTTCGCTGCTTCTGTCGAGCTCTCGGACGGCAAAATTCTAGTCACGGGCGGCAAGACTAGCGATTCAATTTTGCAAGCGAGAAAAGCCGACATTTACGACCCCTCGACAGGCATTTGGACTCTGAGCAGCTCCTCCATGGGTGCATACAGATATCAGCATGTGGCCGTGCTTCTTTCGAATGGGGACGTTCTGGCCGCCGGTGGCACTGCTGATGGTAACACTGCGCTCGCGAGTGCAGAACGCTATCACGCTGGGTCTTGGAGTGCGACCACCGCCATGAACGAGACGCGCAGGCTTTTTACCGCTACTCTCTTGCCAAATGGTAACGTGCTGGTGGCTGGCGGACAAGGTACCGGCCTTAACACCGCGGAACTGTTTACGACTGGGGGAACGTGGACTCACACAGGCACTTCCCTCGCCATCGGACGCAGTGCCCACACGGCAACACTGCTAGCGAACGGCAAGGTCCTCGTCGCCGGTGGTTACGATTCCAACGGGACACCGACCGACACCGCTGAACTCTATGACCCCTCGACAAACTTTTGGAGCCCAGCCGCCTCCATGGCTGCGGCCAGATCTTTTCATGTGGCTGCATTGCTTTCGACTGGCCAAGTGATGGTGGCAGGCGGCCAAGACAATGCAGGAGGCACGCTCGCGAGCGCCGAACTCTATGACCCCTCGACAGACACTTGGAGCTATACCGGCTCAATGAGCACGGCAAGAAGCATGTGCGGCGCGGCTTATTTGCCAAGCCTCGACATAGTCCTGGTTGCCGGTGGCGTGAACTGTTCCGCTACGTGCACCTCTCTCGCATCTGCCGAGGTCTATGGCGGCGGCACGTGGGGCTCAGCAGGATCGATGAGCGCAGCGAGGCAAGCGTTTACGGCGACCTACCTGTCAGTCGCACCAGGAGGCCAAGTGCTGGTGGCAGGCGGCGAAGATGGGTCTGCGATCCTGGCCTCCGCCGAACTGTACAACCCGACAGCCACGGCGACGCCGACTCCCACGGCGACAGCTACTTCAACACCGACTGCGACGGCAA
>WNGE01020844.1_pt1 | contig 10094 bp, 10 predicted proteins | sample 5400651 | NCBI WGS metagenome assembly WNGE01 (sample SAMN13153370, study PRJNA577476) | soil metagenome | isolation source: 60 cm soil or saprolite under grassland replicate 2 | place: USA:California | collected 2016-06-15 | reverse complement strand
AGGCGCGCTCGCGGCGCGCTGGCTCGTCGCCGATCGCGAGGGCGAGCGTGGCGCCGCGGCCGAGGCGCTCCTCGACGGCGCGGCGCGCGGGACGCCGCTCGCGCGCGCGCTGGCGGGCGAGCTCCTCGTGGCGCGGCACGACCTCGACGGCGCGCGGCCCCACCTCGAGGCGGCCGCCCGCGCCAGCCCGCCCCTCCTGCGCGCGCTGGCGACGCTCGGCGATCTCGAGCTCGCCCGGGGCGACGCCGCCGCCGCGCTCGATCGCTACGCGCTCGTCCTGCGCGCCCACCCCACCCATCCGCGCGCCGCGATCGGGGCGGCGGAGGCGCGGCTCAGGCTCGGCCGCGACCTGCCGGAGGCGCTCCATACGCTCGAGGCCGTCGAGGCGGACGAGTCGAGCGCGACGCCGCTCTCGGCCGCGCTCCGGATGGACCTCGCCCTGTCGCGCCTGCTCGCCGCGACGGGCCGGGTGGCGGACGCCGAGCAGCGCCTCGCGCAGGCCGCGTCGCGCCAGCCCGCGGAGGCCGAGATCTCGGCCGTGCAGGCGGACGTCTTCGCGCGCGCAGGCGACCTGGACCGAGCGCTGCGGGCGGCCGAGGGCGCGGTGCGCCTCGCGCCAGGCAGCGCCGCCCATCGCGAGCTCGTCGCCCGGCTGCAGCTCCGGCACGGCCGCTACCGCGAGCTGCTCGCGGCGACGGAGGGGGCGCCGACGCGCACGCTCCGGCTCTACCGCGGGATCGCGCGGCTCGCGCTGGGCGAGGCGAACGCGGCGCGGGGGGAGCTCGAGGGCACCCGCCGCGACGGCAAGATGACGCCCGAGGCCGCCGCCTGGATGGCGCTCGCCGAGCTCGCCGCCGGCCACCGCGCGCAGGCGTCGCGCATCACGGCCGTGCTCCTTGCCGCCCCCTCGCCTCACCCGGTGGCGCTCGTCGCGCGCGGTCGCCTCGACGCGGCGGCCGGACGCCTGGACTCGGCCGAGCGGCGCTTCCGCGACGCCGTCGGGCGCGACCCGGAGCTCGTGGACGCGCAGTGCGATCTCGGCCGCGTGCTCGTGCAGCGCGGCCGCGCCGCGGAGGCGCGCGACGTGCTGGAGAAGGCGGTCGCGCGGAACCCGTACCACCTCGACGCCCGCCTCGAGCTCGGGCGGGCCCGGCTCGGCACGGGCGACGCGGCGGGCGCCGCGCGCGAGCTCGAAGCCGTGGTGAAGGAGCGGCCGAAGGACCTCGACGCCTGGCTCGCCCTCTCCGGCGCGCGCCTCGCCGCGGGCGCCGCGGCCGAGGCGCGCAGCGCCGCCGAGCGCGCGCTCGGCCTCGATCCGAAGAGCGCCGCCGCCGCGCTCGCCGCGGGAAGGGCGGCGCTGGCGCAGGGCGCGCCGCGCGACGCGCGGCCGCTCCTCGAGCGCGCGGTCAAGCTGGGGGGCAAGACGCCGCCCGGACGCGAGGCGCGCCACGCGCTCGCCGCGCTGAAGCGGCGCTGAGCCGCCACGGACACCGCGGAGGCGCCACTCGCGTCCGTCCGGCAGCACGCCCGCGGGACCCACGCTGCGGGTCGTCAGCTCTTCCGCTCGACCTCGGCCGGCAGGTTCCTCGGCGCGGGATGAGGCGTGTACCTCGTCCCGCCGAGGCCTCGCGCGAAGGCGATCAACAACGCGATCAGGATGAACCGCGTCGGACGCCCGATGAGCGCGGCGAGGGTGACGAGGGAGCGGAGCGAGCGGACGAAGCGTCGGCCGATGGCAGCGAGGACGCGTCGGCAACGGCCTCGCCACGAGGTGGCGTACGTCGGGGACATGGGTGCTCCTGGTCGGAGTGGGTTTCGCAGGACGGAGCCGCGAAGGACCCGCTCAGCGCAGGAGCACTCGATGCGCGAGGAAGAGGGGGACGCCCCACGCTCTGACGCGCGGCGCCTCGACGGGAGCGATGGCCCGGCGGGCCGCGGCTCGCGGCGCGGAGCGCATCGCGATGCCGCAGGAGCCACGCCGAACGGCGCTCGGTGGCCGAACCACGGACGGGCGTTGCAGGAAGACGATCTGGGTCGCGTCCGTGGGCGCGAGCGCATGCGCGGGCACGCCCGCCACCGCGAGCGCCACGCACATGACGGCGAGCCTGAGCGCGCGGCGGGCTCCGTGACCGGATCGAGGCATCCGACCACGATGGTAGCCATCGATCACGCATCGTCAATGCGGCATGCCGTGCGTGACCGCCCATGGCCGCGACGCCACGCGCATCGCGGCCACTCAGGTGGGATATGGGGAGAAGTGATCCATCACGATCGCCCAGCGCTCATCCTCCCGGACCAGTCACCGCATCGACGACGTCCCGCAGCGGCCGCAGCGGCTCGCCGCGGTAGATCGCCTCGAGCGACGTCCCGAACCACGCGTCGAGCTCGCGCGCGCGCCGTGGCGCGACCTCCTCGACCGCGGTCCGATGCGGGATCGCGAAGCGCAGCGAGCTCCGTTCCACGATCCCGGCGCGGATGAACCCCTGCGTCTTGCGCGCCAAGAGCGACAACAGACAGCACGAATCGGCCCGCATGAAGAAGATGCCACCGATCTCGGAAGTTCACCCAGTCCGACGGAAGCGATTCAGGCGTCCAGGAATTGACCGCTCCGCAGACGCCGCGGCTTGTTCAGTACCCGCTCGGCTGCGCCGCGGCTCATCGAACCGCGCGATCGGTCGCAGGATGCGATCGGCGGGCGTACGGAGTTCTTCGACGGCTTGAGTGAGCCCCGCGAACACCTCGCGGAAGCGCTCCGGCTCAAGCGAATCGGCGCTCTCGCCCTCTTCGCCGGCCTGATCCGGGGGCGGCCGTTGGCGCGGTGCGCCCCGCTCTACGACTTGCCGCCGGCGCTGTGCACGGTGAGGAACGCATCCGCGAGCTGATAGGCTTTCAGCGCGAGCGGCCTCGCCTCAGCCTCGGGATGTGTGCCGGCCGTAACCTTCCCGGTGATGATGGCCTGCATGAACATGGACGCGAGCTCGTCCCGCTTGGTCCACTCCACCCTATTTTCGATCGCCATGTGTCCGTCATCCTCCGATGACCCGAGGCCCCAACGACGCTTCTACGGACCGAAACATGCGCTCTCGGCCGCGGCGGTCGGACCAATCATGAGTCCTGGCGGCAGTAGATTCACTCGAACGGGCTTCCACCGGTCCGTTTCGTGCGCGTCCAGGGCACGCACGTCAGCTCGCTGCGATCCGACGGTGGTTCGAGAGCGCCACTGCCGTTCCGGAGGCGCACGCGCGATCTCGCGGGCAGAGGGCCGACGCCGCGAGGACGAGCGGCGTTGCTGACGGCGGGCGGCATCGGCCGTGAAGGAGGCAACCGCTCGGCCAGCGGCACCGTGGAGCTGGGCGGCGCTCGCCCGGCAGCCGACCTCTTCGATGTTGCAGTTCAGGAGCGTGGCGCCACGCTCGACATGTGATGAATCATCAACGGCAGGAACAGGAGCGGTCCCTCCTTCGATGCTGAAGTTCAGCAGCCCGACATGCGATAAGCGCCGGCGCTCATGATCCGCCTCGCCTTAGATTTCGAGCCCTTCGGACATCTCGAGTTCGCCAGTCCGCTGGCCATCGTGGCCGCGGAGTCCCTGGCGGACGTCCGACCGGTGCTCCGCGCCGTGGAGGCCGCGGCGGCTGCGGGACGCTGGGTGGCGGGGTTCGTGACCTACGAGGCCGCCACGGCCTTCGATCCCGCGCTCCGCGTCCGCCCCGCGCTCCGCGGGCCGCTCGCCTGGTTCGGCATCTTCGACGGCCCCGCCCCGGCCGCGAGCGCCGGGGCCGGAGAGGCGAGGCTCACGGGGCTCGAGCCCGACGTGTCGCGCGCCGAGCACGCCGACGCGGTGGAGGCCGTGCGCGCGGCGCTCGGGCGCGGCCAGGCGTACCAGGTGAGCCTCACCTTCCGGCTCCGGGGCCGCTTCGAAGGGTTCTTCGAGCGGCGCGGCGATCGCATCGCCGTGCGACCGATGAAGGGAACGGCCCGCCGCGGGCGTTTCACCGAGGAGGACGACCGCCTCGCCGCGGTTCTCGCCGCCTCCGAGAAGGACCGCGCCGAGAACGTCATGATCGTCGACCTCATGCGGAACGACGTCGGGCGCATCGCCCGGCTGGGCACGGTTAACGTGGCGGAGCTCTGCGCGGTCGAGCGTTACCCCACCGTCCTCCAGATGACCTCCACCGTGGAGGCTCGCCTCTCGCCCGGAACGAGCCTGGAGGCCATCTTCGGCGCCCTCTTTCCCTGCGGCTCCGTGACCGGGGCGCCGAAGGCGAGCGCCATGGACCTCATCGCGGCCCTCGAGCGCAGCCCCCGTGGCGTGTACTGCGGCGCGGTGGGACTCGTCGCGCCGGGCGGCGCCGCGTCGTTCAACGTCGCCATCCGGACGCTCGACCTCGACCTCGACACGGGCGAGGCGATCTACGGGACCGGCGGCGGCGTCACCTGGCTCTCCTCGCCGGAGGGTGAATGGGACGAGGCCCTGGCGAAGGCGATGGTGCTCGCCCGGCCCGAGCCGGGGTTCCACCTCCTGGAGACGATGCGGATGGACGGCGGCGCCTGCGAGCGGCTCGAGCGTCATCTCGCGCGGCTCGAGTCCTCGGCCCGCTACTTCGGCTTCCACTTCGATACGCCCTCGATCCGGGCGGCCATCGAGCGCGAGACGCGCGCGTTTCCTCGCGAGCCGCGGCGCCTGCGCCTCCTGCTCTCGGAGAGCGGGACCGCGGGCGTGGAGACCGCACCCGCGCCGACCGCGCCGCCGGGCCCGGTCCCCGTGGCGCTGGCCCGAGCCCCGGTCTCGAGGGACGACCGGTTCCTCTTCCACAAGACCACGCGGCGAGAGATCCACGAGGCGCGCCGCCGTGAGCGCCCGGAGGCCTTCGACGTGCTGCTCCAGAACGAGGCCGGGGAGCTGACCGAGTTCACCATCGGGAACCTCGTGGCGGAGATCGGCGGCGAGCGCCTCACGCCGCCCCGCGAAGCGGGCCTGCTGGCGGGCGTCTTCCGCGCCGAGCTGCTGGCGTGCGGCGAAGTCCGGGAGCGGCCGCTGCGGCCCTCGGACGTCCGCGCCGCCCGGCGCGCCTGGCTCGTGAACTCCCTTCGCGGGTGGGTTCCGGTCCGCCTCGTCGAGTGACAGTCGTGCTCGCGCTTGGCGTGCTTACGCAATGTCGTCCGGCTCCTCGGCTCCCGGCCGCTTGTCCACTCAGCGATTGCCGGATGCTCACACGGAATGCACCCGTGAAAGGTGCTTCGGGCGCGAGCGAAAGGGAATGTGAACGGGTCGCCGCGCTCGTGTCACGGCGCAGGATGTCGAGGCTCTTCGGGAGCGTCGGCTGGGAGAATGCCGTCGAGCGTCAGCTCTTCCGCGCGGAGAGCCTCGCTTGCGAAACGACTCACCTCCGCTCGCGTCGGAATCCGGGACGGCTCCCCGAGTCGCGGGGCTGCGAGCGCCGCCGCCGCGCTCGCGAGCCGGCCCGCGCGGGCGAGGTCGAGATTCTCCGCGAGCGCCACCGCGAGCGCGCTGCAGCATGCGTCGCCGGCTTCGAGTGACTCGGTGTACTGCCCGTGAGGGTTCGGCACCCAGATCTCGTCGTTACGAGTCAGCAGGAGCATTCGCTGAGCGGTCCGGAGCACCACCGCTCCGGCACCGAGACGCAGCAGCAGCCGCGCCGCGTCCAGCCCCGCCCTGCGTCCCGTCACGGACATACCCGTGACGACGCGGCAATGGCGAGATGCGACGATCGCGACGTCCACGAGACGGAGCAGGCGAGCCGACAGCTTCCGACCCGGGTCGGCGTCGAGGACGACGTGTGCCCCATGTCGGCGCGCGATCCGAAATGCCTCCGCGAGGCACGCCGGCGACACCTCGAGGGATGACACGAGCACGGAGGAGCGCTGGACGACCTCTTGGGCGGCGCGAATGTCCTCGAGCGACAGCCGGGTCATGGCGCTTCCCGGCGCAGACGCGGTGCTTCTCCTTCCGCGGCGGTCGACGTGGACGAGCTCGAACCGGGTGCGTGCGTCCGGATCGCGCCGGACGTGCTCCACACGCACTCCTTCGACGCGGAGCCGTGACAGGATCTCGTCACCGTGCGGATCGGCACCGACGCGTGCGACGAGCGCTACGCGCCCTCCCAGGCGGGCCGCGGCGATCGCCTGGCGGACACCCTTCCCGCCCGGCTCGTGCGCGACGAGGTCACCCTCGAGCACCTCGCCAGCGGCCGGAAGACGGGCCGTTTGCACGAGGAGATCCTCGTGCGCGTTCCCCAGCACGAGCACGTCGAGATCTCGAGCGCGTCCCTCGACGTGAGATCGTGCAGATGGCGGACCCGCCTCCGCGGTCGGAGTGGCCGTCGCCGGCCGACCGCGAAGCTCGTGCTGCGCGGCCATCGAGAGCGCTTCCTCGAAAGCCTCCGCCTCCGTGGGCCACCAGCGCGTCACGAGGTGCACCGCCGTATCGGATCGAAGATGGAGTACGACCTGGTGCCCCGAAGGCCACTCGGTGTACCGGACGTACCATCCACCCGCACGCAGCCGCCGCTTCGCCGCAGTCGTGTCGTCGGGGCTCGCCATGACATCGGCTCGATAACGCACGTCCTTCGGCCATGCCTGGCAAGCCGGCGCGCGGGCGGCTGCCGCTCGGCAGGGCGCATGTTGCATTCGCCCTGCCGCATCCCAATGAGACACTCGACGCGACGGAATGCCGGACGCGGAGCTTCGAATGCCCGAACTCACCTCGTACACACGGCCGATCGGCGTCGCCGCGGGCGACGTCGAGCTCGCAGGGGATCTCACGCTCTCGCCCGGCGCTGAAGGAATCGTGCTCTTCGCGCACGGCAGCGGTTCCTCGCGGTCGAGCCCACGCAACCGCCTGGTGGCGGCACAGCTCGCGCAAGCCGGCCTGGGGACGCTCCTGTTCGACCTCCTGACGCCCGCCGAAGAGGAGGAGGATCGCGTATCGGGCGCGCTGCGCTTCGACATCCCGTTGCTCGCAGACCGGCTCGTGCGCGCCACGGACTACGTGCGAGGTCATTCCGAGACGAGGAGGCTCGCCATCGGCTATTTCGGCGCGAGCACCGGCGCCGCCGCGGCGCTCATCGCCGCCGCCAGCCGCCCGGGCAACGTGCGCGCGGTCGTGTCCAGGGGAGGCCGGCCCGACCTGGCCGAGGAAGCGATCGAGCGCGTCACCGCCCCGACGCTGCTCGTGGTCGGCGGAGCGGATCATCCGGTCGTGGAGCTGAATGTCCGCGCCTATGCCCGGCTCGCGTGCACGAAGCGCATCGAGGTCGTGGCAGGCGCGACGCACCTCTTCGAGGAGCCGGGCGCCCTCGAGGAGGTGACGCGCGTGGCGCGAGAGTGGTTCGTGCGGTTCCTCGTGGAGGAGTCCCCGACGATCGGCTTGTTGCCGCCTCAACCCGGCGAGGGCCCGCCCTGACAGCGGAGCTCACTTGGCCTCACCCACCGCCTTCGGCGGCGGGTACCCGCGTCGCGAGGCGCGTGATGGCGTCGCCGAGCGTGGGCGCACGACGACGGAGCAGCGGAGGCGTGCCTGAAAGGCACGTCGAGCAGCGGATGGAGGAGTCCGCCCCGCGCAGGCAGCCAGCGCGCGACGCAGCAGGGATCAGGTCAAGTGGGCTTCGCTATGACGTGCCGCCCCGGGCCCTCGAGCCGCCTGCTCGCGGGCCGCCTGCTCGAGCAGCTCGCGGACCTCCTCATCCGTCGTCTGCGAGAAGTCCTCGTACCACTGTCCGACGGCCAGGAATGGCTCTGGCGTGACGGCGCAGACGATGTCGTCGACCTCCGGCGCGAGCTCTTCGCAAGTGGACGCCGCGGCGATCGGAACCCCCACCACCACGCGCCTCGGTTTCCTGCGCCTGAGCCCCGCCACCGCGGCGCGCATCGTCGAGCCGGTCGCGAGGCCATCGTCGACGAGGATCGAGATGCGATCCGAGACGTCCAGCGGCGCTCGCCCGCCTCGGTAGTCACGCTCGCGTCGTGAGAGCTCGCGCTCCTCGACCGCCGCGACCGAGTCGATCACGGCCCTCGGGATCCGAAGCCGTGCGACGAGGCTCTCGTTGACGACGCGTACTCCGCCGGACGCGAGGGCTCCGATCGCCAGCTCCTCCTGTCCGGGCATACCGAGCTTGCGCACGACGAACACGTCGAGCGGCGCCCCGAGCCGCATCGCGACTTCGAACCCGACGGGGACGCCGCCGCGCGGCAGCGCGAGGACGGCGACATCGGGTTCCCCGGCATACCGTGAGGCGAGGGCCTCCGCGAGCACACGCCCTGCGTGGTGGCGGTTGATGTAGCGACTCGTCACTCAGGCCTGCCACTCGCGAGGCTGCTATGTCCTTGCCTCGCGCTCGCTGACGTCGCGCAGAGTCTCGGAGGCGCGCCCCCCGCTCTCGTGCTGCGCGATGTCCGAGAGGCTGATGACCCCGAGAAGTCGTCCGTCTTCGTCGGCGCACATGATGCGCGACTTGTGGTTCTTCGCCATCGCTCGTTCGGCGTCGCGGATGTCGTCCTTGGGCTGGCACGCGACCACTTCACGGGTCATGACGTCTTCGACGAGGGTGCTCGCCGGCTTCTTCGCCGCGACGAGCCGGATCGCGATGTCACGATCCGTCAGCGTCCCGAGGACCTTCTTCGACTGATCACAGACCGGCAGGAACCCGATGTTGTCGTCCCTCATCCGGACCGCGGCCTCCTCCACGGAGTCCCTCGGCGAAACACATTCGACGTCCTTCTTCATGATTTCTTCGCAGCGCATGGTATCCCCCTCATGCTTGGTCGCGCAGCGTCCTCGCTGCCGTCGGCCCGCCGCGTAGACGAGCGGGCGAGCACGCGGACAGGCCCAAACTGCACCTCTCCTAACGACGTTGGGTGCGGAAGCGCGAGATTGCACGTCCTGTCGAGAGTGCGCGTGCGCGCCACGATGCCTCTGGCGTCCCTACGGCAGCCTCCGAATTCGTCCGGTCGCTCGTCTGGGAGCGCAACGAACGGCGCGTCGTGCTGCCGTCGCTCGAGGGCAGCGCCGGCTGATCGCGACGACCACGTGCGAGTGAGTCCCTGCTCCGGATCACCGCCGCCAGCGCGCCGCCTCGACGAAGCTGTAGTACCCGCTCGTCGCGACGATGACGTGGTCGCGGGCGAGGACGCCGACGAGCTCGGCGGCGGCGCGGAGCCGCTCGGTCAGATCCGCGTCCTCGGGGCTCGGGGCCGGATCGCCCGCTATGCGGAGCTCCGCATAAGCACCTGCTCCAGTGCGGGGTGAACCTCGCGTCCATCGCCCTGTTCCTGGGCCACGAGGACGTCCAGACGACGCACGGGTACGTCGAGGCCGACGCCGACATGAAGCGGAGGACGCTCGCTGCACTGCCTCCCCTCTCCGGGCGCCAGCGCCGCAACCCGAAGCAGACGGACGAGCTAATCGCGTTCCTCGAGTCGCTCCAGCGGGAGCATCCTCAGTGACGAATGCTTCTCAGCGCGCCGATTGAATCGCCGCCACGATGATCGATCGCGGGGGCACGCCCGCGAGACCGTAGAGGCGTCACCCGAGCCCTTCGGGGTTACTTCGTCAGGACAACATGCGTGGCGTGGCCCGTGGAGACGTGCTCCGTGCACTTGTAGCCGAGGCTCGCCGTGTCGATGCCTGCGAGGAGATGCTCGCCGCGGCCGAGGAGCACGGGAGAGATCGCGAGGTGGATCTCGTCGATCAGCCCAGCGGTGAGGTACTGGCGAATGGTGGCGACGCCACCGCCAAGTCGGACGTCCTTGCCTTGAGCCGCCTCGGTCGCGCGTCTCAACGCAGCATGGCTTCCATCGGTAACGAAGTGGAACGTCGTTCCGCCCTCCATCGTGATGGGGGCGCGAGCATGGTGCGTCAGCACGAAGACGGGTACGTGGTAGGGCGGGTTGTTGCCCCACCATCCTTTCCAACTGTCGTCGGACCAGGGACCCCGCAGCGGCCCGAACATGTTGCGGCCGAGGATCCAGGCGCCGACGTTCTCGAAACCGCGCGCGGCGAAGTCGTCGCGAACCACGTCCGCCACGAGCTCAGCGGTGCGCTTCCCGTGACCACAGCCGGCGCTCATGAGGAT
>WNGE01009695.1_pt1 | contig 10094 bp, 6 predicted proteins | sample 5400651 | NCBI WGS metagenome assembly WNGE01 (sample SAMN13153370, study PRJNA577476) | soil metagenome | isolation source: 60 cm soil or saprolite under grassland replicate 2 | place: USA:California | collected 2016-06-15 | reverse complement strand
ATTTACGAATGCCCGCGAAGAGGGGCGACCGGGGGTTGAGCGAGGCCGCGCGCCTCAGACTCCGCTCAGCGGTGGCGACGTCTCCCGACTTCGTCTCCAGACGCGCGGCCACGAGCCACAGCCTCCAGTTCTCCGAGTCCCGGTGGATCGCCTTCTCGATCCAGCCACGAGCCGCGGCCAGCTGCCCGGACGCTTCATCCACGAGCGCGAGCTGGAGATAAGGAGCTGCCGCCCACGGCTGGATCCGTTTGGCGTCGGCTGCCGCGCTGAAGGCGGCGTCTCCGTCTCCGCGACGCACAGCGGCTTGGCTGTCTGCCAGCTTGATCGAAGCGAGCCAAGGAATCGCCGCGGCGCAGATGAGCAGCCAGCCGCCGATCAGCGCGGCAGCTCCGATCGCGAATCGAATCGAGCGTTCGCCCCGTTCGCCGGCGGTGGCAACCGGGCGCGGACGCGCTGTCTCTGCGGCCGCGACAAGGGCGAGCGCGGCGATGGCCACAGCAGTGATGGCGGTGATCTGCCAGACCCAATCGATCGAGGCGCCGAACGCGAACCCGACGAACACAGCCGAGAGAGCGGCGATGGTCGGACGCTCCCGCGGGGCGGCTCGTAAGAGGCGCCGGACTGCCATCGCGATCCCTGCCACGAAGGCTGAAACGATCAGGAGGAAGCCGATCAGGCCGAGCTCGCCGAGCGTCTCCAGATAGAGGGAGTGTGCGTTGCGAAGGAAGTACGTGAAGCTCGCGTGCTGCGCCCACCAGGGCTCGTACGAGCCTGCTCCCCTGCCGGCCACCGGAGCGGTCTCGAACTCATCGATCGCAGCGGCCCAGAACTGCCACCGTCCGCTTCCGTTTCCGGAGAGCAGGTGCGAACGGACGAAGTCTCCGCTCGCCGACGCCGTGCCGGGGATTCGCTTGAACTCGTCGAAGCGCCGGATCGGGTGGAGCGCGACGACCGCGCCCACGAGCGCGAGCAGGGCGACCCCGAGGACGATCCGTCCGACGAGTGGGCTCGGTGCTCGACGCCCCGCCAGCAGGCGTGCGCCAAGGAGATATGCCGCCGCGGCGAGCAGGCAGCATCCCAGAACCAGTGGCGCTGCAATCCGCCCCTGGGAGTGCGCGGCATCGGAGCCGAGCGGTCCGTTGACGAGCTGGTTCCGCGGAACGAGGGCGGCGAGTGTGGCGGCGGAACCGACCGCCGCGGCGACCACAGCGCCGAGTGCCTCCCATCCGCGGTTGGTCGCGGCGAGGAAGACGACCGTGCCGATGACGGCCGTCGCGACTCCCCCGCGCGACGACGTGAAGTAGACGACAGAGACGAGAATCGGAATGGGCAGGACGCCGAGGCTTCGACGCAGAGCCGTAGGCGCGGTGAGCGCATACCGGAGGCAGAGGGGGACGGTCATACCCATCAGGATCCCGAGCCCGTTCCAGTAGCCGATCGGAAAGCTCAGTCGCGTGGCCGAGCTCGGCAGGAACTCGGGCAGCCCTCGCGGGGAGAAGAGGTCCGGGAACAGGCGGCTCACAAGCGCCACGACCGCGGTCGCGACAAGGCCGAGCGCGAGACCGTCGGCCCAGCGCCCGAGGTCGCTCCGCCGCACAGAGAGCGCGACCAGGACGAACAGCCCGAGGTAGAGCGCAACGCGATTGAACTCGTCGAAGGCGGCCGCCGCGCTCGGCGCCCAGAAGACGGATGCGAAGGTGTCGACCAGGAAGAGCGCGAGGAGAGCGCCCACCACGACCACAGGTCGATCAACGCGGGCCCGAGGCAGGAAACCGAATCCGACTCCCAGCAGGACGACCCACCAGATCGCGATCGCGAGGACGGACCGGGCCGTGAGGCTCGAGCTTCCGTTCTCGTAGGCGATCCAGAAGACACCGATCGCCAATGCCCCAGACGCCCACCATCCGGCCGGTTCGACGCGACTCCTCGGACGAGGTGGAGGCTCCGCCGGGCGGACCTCTCTCGGCCGGGGAATCACCGACATGCCTTGCTAGGCTAGCGACTCGCCTGGGAGACCTTCGGGAGAAGATGCACGCTAAGAGCGAACACTTCAGGAGACGCTCGATCTCGATCCGCAGGTCGATCGGGATCGCCGTCGTCCTTTTCGCTGTCGGCGCCTTGACGCCGCTGGCTTTCGCAGACGACCCGGAACCTCCGCCCGGAGGACCGGCGATCAGCCAGTACGTGGAAACCGTCCCGTCGGGAACGGGCGGACGAGCAGTCGGCGTCGGCAGATCGCGATCGACGCCTCTGCCGAAGAAAGCCGCGAAGAAGCTCGACCGAAGGACCACACTCCTGGCGCCGAAGCTTCGCTCGATCGCTACCTCGTCGAGCTATGGCGCTCCTCAGCAGACGCTTCCTCGCCGCGCAAAGCCCGCACGCGCCAAGCATCCACGGACGACCGCCAAGCCGGCACAGGTCCCGAGGTCGCAAGCTCCGCGTCCTGTCGCCCGCGACGATGCGACCGCGCAGACCGATCGCACCGCTCTGTCCGCTGCCGTCTCGGCCGCCACCGGCGGAGGCGATCGAGCGCCCGTCATTCTCCTTGCTGCGATCGTGCTGATCACCACCGCGGCGGCTCTCTCCGCTGCGGCGAGGCGCGCGCGCCAGGGACGCTGAGGGCGCGTTCGGGCGACCGCGACCGGTTGGGGCGCCGGCGCGTACGCCCGCGCCCCGTTAGCTCACCGGTCTCTAGCCGGCCGGCCAGGACTCAATCGTCCCGAGCGGGTCCGCCCAGACCGTGTGCTGCTGCGGCCCGACGGGCGACAGCCCGAACGGGATCGTCCCGAGCGGCGCGGGCGCGTGAATGAACTGCCCCTCGCCCCAGGTGCCCTCGAAGCGCAGCCAACGCGGCGCGTTCTCGTGCACGAGCGAGAGCTCCGTCTCCGGCACGCCGAGCCCCGCCGGCCCGTAGACGACTCCGCCGAGGTCGAAGTCGAGCGGAACGATGTGGTTTGCATCGAAGAAGTCGTGCACGTCCTTCGGGTAGCACGACAGGTCGATCCGCTGCACGCCCCGCGCGAGCTCGTTCGCGTGCGAGCCGATCGCGACGTACACGATCGGATGCGTCGTCCCGGCCCACTTCGGCACCCCGTCCCACTGCCGGCGGATGCCGTTGCAGTGCCGGCTGTACGCGGCCTCCTGCGGGACCCTGTTCTCGTCGAGGACGAGCGTCACGACCTCCCAGTCCCCTTCGTGCGCCTGCCAGATGAAGTCGTTCGGCGGGTAGAAGAGGCTCCAGAAGTCCTCCGGGTAGAAGTACCAGTACTGGAGCACGGTCGTCCCGTGCTCGACGCGGTAGCGGCCGTAGACCACGCTCGGCCCCGTCGCCATCCCGGCGTAACACGCGAGCGAGGCAACGCCCGCCGCGTTCGTGCAGGTCGGGACGTTGAGCCGGAGGGCGTCGTCGTGCACCGGCAGGCTCTCTGCCTCCGGCGACACGTCGACGGTGGCCCAGCCGTCCGCCGTCTGCCGCTCGAGCACGGAGCCGGCGATGAACGGCTCCACCGCGCTCGGCTGGAACCGCTCGGCCCGGTCGAGCACCGTCACCGGCTGGTACTGCGCGAGCAGCTGCGTCGGCGAGAGCTCGCCGTCATCCGCGCGTGCGAGCGCCGGAGCGACGAGTGCCATGGCCGCCGCGAGCAGCGCTACTGCCGTTTTCATGGGACATCACCTCTCTCAGTCGACAACCCGTCGACCGTACGAGGGCCGGTCCGCGGCTTTAACCGAGCACCCCCGGGATCTCTCCCGGGGTCTGCCCCGACCCGTTAGCGCAGGTCCTTGCGACGAAGGATGTACGTTTGCGTGCATGAACGAGGCACGCCAGCGATGAACGTCGAACTTACGATCCCCGGCGCCGACGCGATGGGCCGAGTCTTCCTGACCTGGACGCCAGTCGAGGCGCAGGCGCGGCTCGTCAACCCGACCGGGACCGCCGCCGTCCCCATCACGCTCCGGAGCGCCGGCTCGGGCGGTGGCCTCAGGTTCGCGACCACACGTACGCATCTCGGCACACCGACGCTGGCGCTCAGCCTGCCCGTCAGCGGAGCGCCGGTTCGCTTCTTCGTCGCCGGGGAGTTCGGACGTCCGAGCGTCAATCTCGGCGACGCACTGATCGAGGCACGTGGCGCCGGTAGCCTCGGCGTGCTCGGCACGAAACGCGTCACCGTTCGCATTCGCAAGAACGCACAGACCCTGTCTGCCGGAGAACGCGACCGCTTCATCGCCGCCCTCGCCACGTTGAACGGCGGTGGCGCCGGCCGCTTCCGTGATTTCCGCGACATGCACGTGCTGGCTGCGACCGCCGAAGAGCACGGCAATGTCGGATTCCTGCCCTGGCATCGGGCCTACATCCTGGATCTCGAGCGCGAGCTGCAGGCGATCGACCCGAGCGTGACCCTGCCCTACTGGCGGTTCGACCGGCCAGCCCCGAACGTCTTCACCCGCCAATTCATGGGTGTGCCGAATGCCGCCGGCCGTGTGGAGTTCACCGCCGGACACCCGTTCAACACATGGCGCACGGACGGAGCGCTCGGTATTTCGCGAATTCCGTCCTTCGCTGCCGGAGCGGCGCCTGCCGGCCTCTTGACGGAGACGCAGACCATAGCCCTCGGCGGCTCCGCACCGACGGCCTCCTACGCCAACTTCGACGCCATGGAATTCAACCCGCACGGCTCCGCACATACCAGCTTCGGCTTCGGCTTCATCCGCTCGATACCGACAGCCGCGCGGGATCCGCTCTTCTTCATGCTCCACGCCAACGTCGATCGCCTATGGGCCAAATGGCAGTGGGTGCGCAAGCGCACGAGCCCGGCCGACCCGCGCGCCTTCGCTCCAGCCGTACCCAACCGCGTCGGGCATCGTCTCGCGGACACGATGTGGCCGTGGAACGGCGTTACCAGTGCGCCGCGGCCAGCGACCGCGCCCGGCGGGACATTTGCACCGTCGCGATCGACCACGGCGCCGGGCAATACACCTACGGTCAGGGCGATGGTCGACTACCAGGCGGTCGCAGGCGGCCGACCGCTCGGGTTTGCGTATGACGATGTGCCGTTCGAACTGTGAGAACTCGTTTCAGAATGACGCTTCGTCGCCGGGGTGCGATGGGCGGTGCGAGGCAAGGACGCAGGGAGCGCCCATATCAGCGATATGGGTGCGACCGAGGACGCGGCATCGCGCCGTCCAGCGCGGCCCGGCGGCACAAGGCTTCGTTTTGAAACGAGTTCCAAGCCGCCCATGAGGGGATGATCGCGATGGACGTGCCCGAATATCGCAGACGTTACGAAGCCGAGCTGGCCAAGGCCGCTCCGCCGAAAGAACGCGGGCGAGCGGCCAGGCGCGCGCTGACAGCCGCGAAGCGGCCCAGCGCGGCGGCGCGCGCAAAAGCGATCGCAGCCGCCCCGCTCGAGGAAGAAAGCCTTCCGGAGCAAGTGGCGGAGCTTCTCGCCACATTGCGCAATCGGAAGGAACCGCGCACCGTACGGATGGCCGCGCTGCAAGCGCTCGGCGCCCTCGACTTCCTTGGTCCGCGCTTCGCACCCTTCCGCGCCGACTACAAGCAGGCGCTCCGCGAGGTTGCCACCGACCCGGAGCGCGAGCTACGCGAAAGCGCGCTCGAGCTTCTCGCAATCGACAAGGATCCCTACGCACAGGAACTGCTCGTCCGTGGGCTGAAGCGCCCCAAGGACGCGTTGGTGTCCGAAGCCAAGGCGATCCAGTTTCTCGGCTATGACGACCACGCCGAGATCATCCCGGTGGTGCGCCAGGTCTACAAGCGGGCGAAGGGGGCGGCACGCGAGGAGGCGCTCAGGGTCCTCGCGACCGATCCGAAATCGGAGAAGCTGTTCACGCGGCTGCTCCAGGACAAAACGGAAAAGCGGAGTATCCGCCGCATCAGCGCGTCCGGCCTGCAAAGCCTCAATCCGGACGCCTTCGAGAAGACGGCACGCAAGATCGTGGCCGACGAAACCGAGGACATCGACATCCGCGCGACCAGCCTGTCCGCCCTCGCGCACGGCCGCGAAGCGCGCGAGAAACCCGCCGACCCGAAGCTCGTCGACACGGTGCAGAAGCTCGGCGAGAAGACTCGCTCGCCGGCGATGCGCTCATCCATCCGGCGCTTCTTGCAATCCACAGAGAAATGACGGCGCGGGCGGCTCGCCGCAGCGCCGCTTCCGCCGCCGATCTCGCCGCCCGCATAGACGCAATCCGGCTGATGCCGTCTGCGGCCGGAACACTCGCTGCGCTGCTCGCCGAGCAATCGCCGTTTTTTGCCGGACGCGGCACCAACGAGGCGGAGCGCCTCCGCGGCTACATCCTCGCGAGCTTCGAGACCGCCGGGCTACCGCCGGAGGCCGTGCCCTTCGTGCTCGAGGAGTTGGAGACGGGCCGCAATCCCTACACGGTCGCCGCGGCGGCTCGTGCGCTGCGCGGCGCGCTGGAAGTTCCTGCTGAGGCTCCCGCGCTGCTCGTCGGCGCGATCGCAAGGTTGCGGGGCAGCGACGACGTCGTGTCGTTCGAGCGTTTCGGGCCGATTCACGCAAGCGGGAACGCGGTGACCGCTCTTGCCGAGCTGGCGCGCACGCTTGCGCTTCTCGGACCACGCGCGAAGCCGGCACTTGCGGACCTGAAGGCGCTCATCGGCGGCGAAGGCGAAACGTTCTCGCCTGCTATCCGTGCCGAGCTCGGCAAGGCGGTAGAAGCCCTCACACGCCCCGGCGTTTCGGCTCCCGCCTGCTCCTGTGCGGAGGACGGCGCCGAGACCGCGGCACCGCGCATCGCCGCTCCGTTCGCCTCGGCCGCCCGGAAGGTCGCCGACCTCGCGCTCGAGAACCAGGACGGCACGCGACTCAGCTTCTCCGACGCTTTCTCCGGCCGCCCCACCGCGCTCGCATTCTTCTACACGCGCTGCACCAACCCGGAGAAGTGCTCGCTCACGGTGACGCGGCTCGCGCGGCTCGCACGCCGCCTCGTGACGGAAGAACTCGACGCGAACGTCGCTGGCATCACCTACGACCCCGGCTTCGACCGCCCGGCGCGAATGAAGACGTACGGTGCCGACCGCGGCATGATCTTCTCGCCGCGCTGCTGCCTGCTGCGCACCATCGGCCCGTTCGATCCACTCTCGGAAGCATTCGACCTCGGCGTCGGTTTCGGCCCGGTCACCGTGAACCGCCACCGGCTCGATCTCGTCGTGCTCGACGCCTCGCTCGGCGTCGCGAAACGGTTCGAGCGCCGCCTATGGCACGAAGAGACGGTGCTCGACGCGCTACGCGGCGCGATTACTTCCGTCTCAACGTAGATCTTTGTTCGACTCCATGCGCGCACCGGATCATGCCGCCGCGTATCGGGCTGTATCGCGAGGTCGCTTCCCGAGCGGGCTGCCGGGGTTTCGGCGCAGGCGTCGTGTCGTCTCGTGCTACCCCGTGTCGCCTCTTTGGGTTGCGCGCGGGTTGCGCGGTACTACGTGCCGGGCACCGCGCCGAAGTGGTCTTCGACGTTCCGGTCGGAGAACGACCAGAGCACTACCTTGCCGTCGGAGCCGGCGCTCGCCAGCACCGAGGCATCGGCAGAGAAACGGACCGCCCAGATCCAGTCGGAGTGCTTCGGCGCCATCCTGATCGAAGCGCCTGTGTGGGCGTCCCACACCTTCATCGCCTTGTCCCAGCCTGCGCTCACCAGCGCCGGCGCGACGGGTGAGAACGCCACCGCCCGGACGAGGTACTCGTGCTGGACTTTCCCCCAAAGCTCAGCCTTGGCTGTTACGTCCCAGAGCCGGACCGCCTTGTCCAGTCCGCAGGACGCCAGGAAGTTGCCGTCAGCCGAAAACGCGAGCGCTTCGACCGAGCTGTCGTGCTTACCGAGGAGCTCCGGATCCGCGCCGGCCTCGAAGGCCCACAACCGAACACTGTTGTCGAGACTGCCGATTCCCAGGACCTTGTCCTCGACTCCCGGACGGAATGCGACGGAACTAATCCTTCCGAGGAACGCCTGTTCGTAGGGAATCCGATCGCTCCTCGCGTCCCTGACAAAGACGTTCCGATCGTAGCCGCCGCTTGCGAGCTGGGCGCCGTCGGCTGAGAAGGCGACCGAGTAGACGGCCTCCCCGTGCGCCGAATCGGACCACTCCTGACCGGTCTCCAAGTCGGTGACGTACACCGCTCCGTCCTCGCCGCCGCTGGCAATGAGGCGACCGTCGGGACTGAAATCCACCGCGTAGACGTAGGTATCTCGTTCGTGGATCAGCTCGGGCGTAGGCGGCTCGCCGGTGATCCAGTCGCCGACGGGCGCCTCCGCCTTCCAAAGACACACTCCTCCCTCGGTCCCGGCAGCAAGGGCCCGACCATCGGTCGAGATCGCCAGGGAGAAGACCTCGAGAGACCCGTCTTCCTGATCGCTGACCGCTAGGTCGAGGAGCGGCGTCAGGGTCGAATAGTCATGCGCCGTCCGGAGCCTTCGCGTCGGCGCGACCCCCGCGATCCGGAGCGTCTCACCAGGTAGGTCGAATTCCCACAGGCGGGGAGTCTGCTTGCTCGTCCGTTCGCCGATGCTCTTGGCGACGTAGCTGTGAAGATCCTTTACCGAAACCCAATCCCGCCCCTTAGGAGCTGCCTCCCCCGTTTCGAGTCCTCGCACGATCGCTCCGGTGAAGAACGAGGGATCGCCTTCGATCGACATCTCGTCTCCCTCGAATGCGTACTCCATCGAGTTGGCGGCCGTCAGGATCGCAAGTCCGGTGCCGCCTTCGAAGCGCTCGCGGAGCTCGAGCCCTTCCCCGGCACGCGGGGCCATGCCCTTCGAGAAGGCGCCGCTGAAGCAACAGTCGAGGAGGAGGGCGATGCTCCTCGCACGGCACTCCTTCAGCTCTGCGTGGACGAAGCCGGCCGAGACGGCGGTCGCATTGAAGTTGTTCCACTCGGTGTCGGGCGTCGCGAAGTAGAGGGTCCCGCTGTCGTCCTTGACGCCGTGACAGGCGAAGTGCACGAGGAGGAAGTCGTCGGCCTGCCGGTTCCTGAAGAACGCCGCGATGCGCCGGCGCAGCGGTCCTTCCGGCTCGTTGAGGGCGACCTCGACCTCGAAGCCGCCGATCCGTGGGTCTGCCAGGACGCGCTCCAGCGCCGCCGCGTCGACCGACGGAGCCTTCAGCTGCCGGAGCTTAGCGTCCTCGTAGGTGTCTGCCGCGATGATGAGTGCAGCTCGCTTGCCCTCGGCGTAGCTCATGACTCGTGCCGCTTGACCCATGCGTCGACGACCCGTTGCTGCGCCGACGAGAGGTCGCCGCCTGGCAGCTCGATGCTGTCGCCGTCGATCTCGAGCTTCACCGTCGCTTTGTCGCGGGCGGAAAGCCAGCCGCGGACTGCGCCGACGACGCTCGTCAGGGCAACGCCTGTTTGCGCGAGCTGCACGAGCAGCGTCCCGATGTCCATCATTGGGCCCCGGGATCCTGCCGGCCCCTCTCCGACGGGTCGTTCAACGCGGTCGACTTCGAGCTCGAGCAGCTGACGACGAAGGCGAGTAGTCAGCTCGTCGACGACCTCGGGCGGCTCGTCCGCCTGAATATCGATCCGAAGCTCCACGGCAGGCTCGTCTCAACGGATAGTACGCTCGACCGCGCACGAGAACAGCTCACCGCAGGTCCTTGTTCGACTCCATGTCGAACCACATGGCGAAGAGCGTGAACTGCGAACCGAAGGTCAGCAGCAGCGCGACGAGCACGACCGTCGCGACGGAGACCTCGTTGCCGAGGATCCGCAGGACGGTCTCCGCGATCCCCAGCCCGAGGCCGACGATCGTCATCAGGAAGCCGAGCGCGTAGAACAGCACGAGCGGGTGGAAGTCGCGGATCACGTACTTCTCCCGCATTCGCCAGAAGAAGCCCTTGATCAGGAGCCACGAGATCCGCGGGACGACGCGGCGATACCTGATCCCCGAGCTTTCGCCGACGCCGTAGACCGGCCGCGCCGGGACGTCGCGCACGCGGGCGTTCCAGACGTTCAGGTGGACGAGCATGTCGTTCGGGACGCCGTAGCCGCGGTAGATGCGCTCCAGGTCGAGCTGCTCCAGGATCTCCCGGCTCGCCGCGGTGTAGCCCGACT
>WNGE01009690.1_pt1 | contig 10098 bp, 10 predicted proteins | sample 5400651 | NCBI WGS metagenome assembly WNGE01 (sample SAMN13153370, study PRJNA577476) | soil metagenome | isolation source: 60 cm soil or saprolite under grassland replicate 2 | place: USA:California | collected 2016-06-15 | reverse complement strand
TCAGGTGGTAAGTGTGCGCTTTATGTGGACGGCCAAAAAGTGGCGGAAGGCCGCATTCCCAAAACGCAACCGTACGCATTTTCAGGAGATGAAGGCGTCGATGTAGGCGTGGATAACGAAACGATGGTATCCAACGACTACAAGCCGGGCGAAAACAAGTTCACGGGCAAAATCGTGAACGTGACCATAGATACGAAGCCTTCAAATCTAAGCGCGGCTGACGAGAAAACTGTGGAAGCCGCAGAAGATATCGCAGCAACGATCGAAGACTGAAGTGAGGCGAATCATTTTTACACTTATTGCAGTTGTCAGTTCCAGCCCCGCTCTGGCACAATGGCTTAACGCGAAGGAGGGTAGTTCCGCATTCGCACCGACACTCTCTAACAAAACGAGTGCGCCGGGCAAAGCGCCGGAAGGCATGGTCTGGATCCCCGGCGGTGAGTTCTCGATGGGCGCCTCGACGAATGGTCATGGCATGGATGAGATGCCGATGGCGTCGAACGACGCGGGTCCGATTCATCGCGTTCGCGTAGATGGCTTCTGGATGGATACGACTCCAGTGACGAATGGGCAGTTCGAGAAGTTTGTTAAGGCGACCCGTTACGTCACGGTGGCGGAACGAACTCCAACCAAGGAAGAATTTCCAACTGCGCCTGCTGAAAATCTTGTAGCAGGCTCGGTGGTGTTCGCGCCGACCGATCACGATGTTTCGCTGACCGATCATTATCAATGGTGGAGCTACGTCAAAGGAGCTAACTGGCGTCACCCGGTCGGACCGGACAGCGATATCAAAGGCAAGGAAAATTATCCCGTGTTGCAGATCGCTTATCCCGACGCGGAAGCCTATGCCAAATGGGCGGGAAAACGTTTGCCAACTGAAGCCGAGTTTGAATTTGCCGCGCGCGGCGGCCTGTCGGGAAAGACATACGTGTGGGGCGATGAATTTCGGCCCAACGGGAAATGGATGGCCAACACGTGGCAGGGAAAATTTCCGGTGAAAGATACGGGCGACGATGGTTACACAGGGCTCGCGCCAGTGAAAAGTTTCCCGACCAATGGTTACGGTCTTTACGACATGGCGGGCAACATCTGGGAATGGTGCAGCGATTGGTATCGCCCCGATTACTACAAGATGCTGACAGACAAAGGCGGCGTACCAAACAATCCGCAAGGCCCCGATTCAGCGTTTGATCCGGCCGAGCCTAACGAGAAAAAACGCGTGCATCGCGGGGGTTCATTCCTTTGTAACGAGCAATATTGCTCACGCTATATCGTCGGCACGCGTGGTAAGGGTGAGGTTAACACCGGCACCAATCATCTCGGTTTCCGTTGCGTGAAATCCGCTCGCGCGATTGCGGCAAAATGAGTCACTCAATCGCGCGTGGTTAGCGATCCTTCGAGTCTCGAGCTACGTCGTAGGATCAATTGCTGAGTGCCGCTGCGCTTTTTCACTCAGAATCGGCGCTGACAAGCGTGATGTCCCCTGATGTTACGTGAATTGCGATGTCGCAGCGCCGGCTCGTGCCGACAGACACGTCAATGTTTCGCTGCGGCGCCCCATTGAGTTGCACCGTATCGCCAAGCTCGTTCGCGATTTTTCCATTCACCGTTTCGGCGCGGATGCGAAATGAGGCGCCCCGCGCAATGGAGAGCCGCGCGTTTCCGTTTAACACCTGGGCGTCAGCCGAAAAGTACGGTCCTTCACACCGCTGATAGGTAAGATCGAGCGCACCGTTCGCCACCGACACTTTGAGATCGCCGCAGCAGTTTCGGACCTCAAGCCGACCATTTACCACGTTTGCCCGCACGTCGGCATTTTGAATCCCCTCGATCGAGACATTGCCATCATCCACATCCAGGCGCGCGATCCTTGCGCTGCGCGGAACCAACAAGGTGTAATCAACGGACCACCCACCAGCGAAGAACGGCTGGTTTTTTTGCCGCAGAAACGCCGTTTTGATCAAGATATCGCCAGGTTCCGCAGTCAAATTCACAGTGATATCTTTGAGTTGAGCAGCGCTGGACGCCGATTTAACCGCTCGCAGCTGCACATCCGATCCATCTGTGCCGCGAATGGTGACAGATCCTCGCGGGTTATCTATGCGAAGGCTGGCATTGGGGTTGATTTTGTACGTTTGCTCGATGACTTCAGTGCCCGGGCCCTCGTTTTCTTTTTTTGAATTACAGCCGGACAAAAGGAAAACCATGAGCGACGCTGTCGTGACACACGTGACCGCGATTTGGATCCTCATATACGTTCGATAATTAGATGGAAACAGTAAGCTATCAGACTCAAATAAATGTTTCTTGACTGCAACGTCGCCGTTGCAGATAACCGCTGGTTTCCTGTTGCCTAAGACAAATTAAGTGGACGCACCAATGAGAGTAGTAAGGTGGCTGTCATGTATAGGTAGCGCGCTGAGACTGGTGGCTGCGAGCAGTCCCGCTCGCGGTACCGAAAATAAACCAAACATCCTCTATGTCGTCGCAGATGATCTCGGCTGGAAAGACGTCGGATTCAACGGCAGCCAGGACATAAAAACCCCGAATCTCGACAAGCTCGCGGCGACAGGCGCCCGGCTTGAACAGTTCTATGCGCAACCCATGTGTACGCCGACGCGGGCGGCATTGTTGACTGGACGTTATCCGTTCCGCTATGGACTTCAGACGATCGTGATTCCATCGGTCTCGACGTATGGATTGGCGACGGATGAGTGGCTGCTACCACAGGCGCTAAAGGAGGCTGGCTACCAGACGGCAATCATCGGTAAGTGGCACTTGGGTCACGGCGACAAAAAGTATTGGCCGAAACAACGCGGCTTCGATTACCAGTACGGACCGTTAATCGGCGAGCTCGACTACTTCACGCACGAGGAGCATGGCGTGCTCGATTGGTACCGCGACAACAAGCCGGTCAAAGAGGAAGGCTATACCACGACGTTGCTCGGTAATGACGCGGTCAAGTATATTGACGAACGTAAAGTCGGCACTCCGTTCTTTCTTTATCTAGCATTCAACGCCCCGCATACGCCTTATCAGGCGCCAAAGGAATACATCGATCGCTACAAGAATATTGAAGAGCCCACGCGGCGAATCTATGCAGCGATGGTCACCTGCATGGACGACGAGATCGGGCGAGTTGTCGACGCGCTGGACAGGAAGAAACTGCGCGATGACACGCTCATCGTGTTTCAAAGCGACAATGGGGGAACCCGCAATGCGATGTTCAGTGGCGTCATGGCTGACATGTCCAAGATCAAAATTCCTTGCGACAACGGCTCGTATCGTGAGGGCAAAGGTATGCTATATGAAGGCGGCACCCGCGTTTGCGCTTTGGCTAACTGGCCCGGTCACATTCCTGCCGGTCTTACAATTAATGAAATGATTCACGTCGTGGATTTGTACCCGACGCTAGCCAGGCTGGCTGGCGCTTCGACGACCAGGTGTAAACCACTCGACGGCCTTGATGTTTGGGGCACGATCAGCGAAAACAAGCGGTCGCCTCGAACCGAGATCGTCTACAACATCGAGCCGTTCCGCGCCGCCCTAAGGCAAGGCGACTGGAAGCTTGTCTGGCGCACGCTCCTGCCTTCCTTAATGGAATTGTATAACATCGCGCAGGACCCCTCCGAAAAAAACAACCTTGCCGCTGAACATCCAGATAAGGTCGCCGAGTTGCAGAAGCGGATCGAAGAGTTGGCTAAAGGGAGCACCAAGCCGTTGTTCCTGATGGAGCAGTTCAAGGCCACGCAACAAAGATTGCAAGGCGAACCCGCCTTGCCTGGCGAAGATGCCTACTACGAGCAGGAACAGCCGTAAGCAGAGAAGCAAGCGTTCGCGGGGTCCCATCGGGACACTCGATGAAGCCTTTTTTTGTCTGACAATTGCGTTTGGTCTGGTGCTGTCGGCCGCGGCGCAGACGGAACCATTCGAAGTACGTTGGGCCGAAGCCGCGTTTGAAGAATTACCGGTGTTAAACGCAAGCGAAATTCTGCGCCCGGAATTTCTCGCCGGGCCTCATCACAAGGTGCGGGAACCGGTTCCCACGTACTTTGGCGCCAACCAGTTCACCATCGATTCTGACTTCGGCGTTTTTGAAGCGAACGGGAACGAAATGCTGGTTCGTCGAATCAATGAGATCAATGCAATTGCACAGCTAATGGACGTTTCACGAACAGATGAATACAAAAACGCGCTCATCGCAGCTGCAAAAAGTCCAGTCGCCGCAGCAAAGAACCTCGTTAATGATCCGGTCAACGCCATTTCGAATGTGCCGAAAGGCATCATGAAATTCATGCGTCGCGCTGGAGAAAGCGTCAAAAACGTAGGCAAAAAAACTGAGTCCACCGCAGCTGAAGGAAGCAAGATGCAGCAGTTGATCGGTTTCTCTGACACGAAACGGAAACTCGCAATCAAGCTGGGCATCGATCCTTACAGCACTAACGCTGTGCTGCAACATGAGCTCGATGAAATTGCCTGGGCCTCTTTTGCTGGCGGCGCCACATTTTCTCTCGCAACGTTGCCAATCGGTGGGGGCGCAGGCGCGGCGCTCACCGTTACAGATGTCACCAGTTCGTTCGATGAAATGCTGCGGGAGAAATCACCCACCGATTTAAAAATTATTAATCGAAAAACGCTGCTCGGTTTGGGTGCAGGCGAAAAAGAAACGGAACGCTTCCTCAACAACACTGCGTTCTCACCATCGGAGCAGACTGCGTTTGTTCTCAATCTGAGGTCGCTCAATGGCGTCGCAAATCGGGCTGCGTTCGTTCGCACAGCCGGCGAAACAAGCTCCGATGAGTCCGACGCAATTTTCTGCGTTCAAACAGCGGCTCTCATGAGCAAAATCCACAAGGACAAGCCTCTCGCGCGCCTGGCGATGATTGGCGACTTTCCGATCTGCATCGCCAAAGACGGAACAATAATCGTAGCATTCCAATGGGATTACGCCGCTTGGACTTCAGGCGCGGCCGGCTTCATCAGTGACGTGCAAAAACTCGCCGCTCAATCTGGCAAAAACAAAAATGTTTTTGTCGCGCTTTCCGGGCAAGTTTCACCGCGATTGCGACAGGAATTGGAAACGCGCGGTTTCACCGTGCAAGACCGGCTTCTGCCAGGTCCGCTCAAGTAACCTGGAGCTTCCCCCAACGCGAAATCCACGACGTCGCAGCGTTAAGCGACAGCGGTTTTCGTGTTTACACCACGCGCCATTTCAGTTCGCGCGAATTTTTTTTGGTTTCCCATAGACGAATTCCACCGAGGAATGCGTTTTCATTTTGTCCGTGCTGAATTCCCCGTGGCAATCGACGGAACCGGTGCACAAGACCGCCGCCAAGGACGACGTAATCGGCGATGAACGACTTCTTTAATTGTGTGACCGCGTGAGTAACTTCCCGCTTCCATTTCTTTTCTCCCAAGAACTCCAAGCCCGGAATGCCGAGATAATTCTCAATTTTGTTCTCATCTGGATAAGGCAGATCCCCGAGCTCAAGCGGCATCAAAATCCTTTCCCAGACCACAGCTGAGCCCAAGCCGGTTCCCAACCCCAGAAACAGCATGCGTCCATTGCCCCGGTAACTGCCGAGCGCTTGCATGGTTGCGTCGTTGATCAGATGCACCGGTATGCCAAGTGCCCGGCTGAAATTGAAACCGATCCACCCTTTGCCCAAATGCTTTGGATTTCGGACGATTCGTCCCCGGTTCACGGGCGCGGGAAAACCAATTGACACCCGGTCGAATTTCCACCCGCGCACACTTTCCATGAAGCTTGCTACAAACTCTTTCGGCCCCATTCGCGGCCCGGAAGGAAATGCGCGCTCGTCACGGCGCGACATTAACAGTTTTACGGATGTGCCGCCCACATCGACGACGAGAATTTTTCTCTTCATGAACGACCGTCCCCGAAGGCATTCGGGGTGAAGCTACCGGTCGCGCCGGCCGAGCCGCTTAAAGAAGCTCTGCTTTTCTGGTTTCGCCGCCGTGCTGCCAGGCCAGCATTCCACGACCTCCAGAGCGAGAAAGCGGAACAGCAGTTGCCGCGCAGATTTCAAATCGAACCTCAGATTCTTGGCAATTTGCTGCACGGAACGGGCACCATTGAATTGCGACGCGAATTGGGCCTCGTCTGAAGTCAGCTTCAACCTCTGCACCCGTTCGAAACCGTCTCTCGTAAAGCCGGGAATCGATGTCGGATTGAAGCTTGTAGGCTGCTCGGGATTGTCAACAAGCCGCAAAGTCTCCAGCGCCCAGTCCCTTACATTTGGCTCGCCAGGAATGTCCGCGACGTCGCTTAACAGGTCCGCATTCTTTTCGAACATCACCCACGTGCGCGGTGCCGACCAAAGTTCGGAGAAAAGCTGTTGCCCATGATGATGCATCAACTCCAAGGCCGATTGGAGGCCGATCGATTCCTGACGAGCAAGAGTAAGGAAGAAAGGAGTTCCCGTTTCCTTTTGTTGATTGCGCGCCCTGTCAATAAGTACCGCGTCGACATCGGCGATAGCGGGCGGCGTCTCAGGACAATAAAGATCAGGGTCCCGCGTTGTGACAAAAACGACTTCGCCATCCCGCGCCAAAAGCTCGATCGGCTCCTGTTCCCAAAACGCTCGCAGTAAGCCGGTGAGTCTCTCTTGTGCTATTGCTCGCAGCGCACGGCTCAACGGAAACAGACTGGTGTGACCGCAAAAATAAACGTCGGCCGTACCCGGCTCCTTTCGGGGACTGGCTTCCGTAGCCGGAGCCTCCGTCGCAGGTTCGCTCCAATCCGGAGCTGCCGCGGACGAGCTCCACCACTCCTCGGACTGGACATTCTCCACGTCCGCACCGGTCTCCGGCATAGGTTCGTCCTCTGGTGGAACGGGTGGACTCTCGGTGTGCTCTCGCTCTTCGCTATCCGAAGATTCCATTTGAGCCTCTATTGACTTTGGCTGGCCGTGTGATTTCGGCATAATGTTTGTCTGTTGCAGTAAGCAACTCCCATGTGAAGGCTCTATCAAGAACCCAATCTTCGCAACGGGGAACTCACACCGGTCATTGAAACCGCCGCGCCAGGTCGCGCCGGCTGATTTTTCCGCGCTCATTCGTCGGAATTGCATCCACGACAAAAATCCGTTTCGGCACCTGCCACGCGCTAAGTGCAGTCCGGCAAAATCGCAGGAGATCGCTTTCCGTTACATCCGGTGATGCTACAACGCATGCTGCCACTTCTTCATTGCGCAATCCCGCGCCTGCAGAACGACCAAACACTACTGCCTGTCGCACGCCGGTAAAGCGCAGCAAATCCGCTTCTACTTCCGCCGGATTCACCTTTTTCCCCGCGACGTTAATCACGTCCGAAATCCGGCCGACGATCTTGAATCCCAAATCGTCTCGGGCCAACAGATCGTCGGGCACAAAAATTCCATCTCCCAGCCTCTCGTCGTCCGGTTCTGGGAAATACCCATCGGCCACGGCGGCGCTGTGCACTTGAATCTGGCTCGCCGGCGCACTTGGGTGGAGCATCTCAACGTCGACACCTTTCATCGGTTGCCCGACAAAGCCTTCCTCCTCATTTGTTGTCTCCCGATCGTAGCAAATCCCGCCGCACTCCGAGGCACCATAAAACGAGTGGATGGTCAGATTAAACTTTTCCCGGAACTTCGTCGCGACCGCACGCGCGAGCGATGCCCCGGCAGAAATACAGAGCCGCAGGTTTGGCAGCTGAGGAACGTATTCCATTTCACAGAATGCCTGATAGAAGACCGGCATTCCGGGAAAAACTGTGGCGTTGCTGCGGGCGAGATCGGCGAGGATCGCACGCGGTGTTCTGTCGCGGCTCATGACCATCGGCACAGCGCGGGCGATCAGTGGCGTAAGCAGATTACTGAACCCGTACGAGTGCGAGATCGGGATTACGCCAAAATTCAGATCCGCATTACTGATTCCCATTGTGTCGCAAATCTGATTGCAATCGGCCAGTAGCTGATGACTACGAAACCGAATTGCACGGGGAGCGGCCGTTGTACCTGAGGTAAGTTTTAGAAGCGTCGGCACCTTTTCGGCCCAATCCGTTGTAGCGTCGGCTGTCCTCAGCCGAGATATCTCTGGGGAGCCTCCGCTGGAGGCAGCGGACGCTAAAGCCGTTGCCCCGCAAACTTTCAGCGCAGCATCGCGTTGTTGGCCGCTGATCGATTGTTCCAGCGGGAGAACAACCAGCCGGTTGCGCAGACAAGCTATCAAGATTGACGGCCAGTCCTCGTGGTTTCCGATCTGAATAGCGATAACGCTCCCGGACGTGAAAATTTTGAGATTCGACTCGAAGTGGCAGGCGCGTTCCTCTACGTCAGAAAATTTCCGGAGGACCTCGCCATCCGTATTGAGAATAGCTGGGCCATCTTTTGCGCAGCGGAGCGTTTCCACCCAGGCGTCGAGTAATGGGTCGGTCGATTTCATATCTTGCGCGGGCGGCTTCGCGCGATTAGATTCCGCGCTCTCTTTCAAGATGAAAGCCAGCATCCATCCAGAATATTACGAGACCGATATGGTTTGCGCATGCGGCGCGGTGTATCACACCCGCTCGACTAGTCGCGATATCAAGATCGGTATTTGTGCTGCTTGTCATCCTTTTTTCACCGGCGAACAGAAGTTTGTGGATACCGCCGGGCGCGTGGAAAAATTTGCCCGCCGTTACGGTAGCACGAAAGCCGCGCGGGCTGAGAAAAAAGCTTAGCTGATCTGTAGCCGCCTCGCTCTGTCGAGGCGCCAGCCCCGCCACGCAACCGCGGGGTAGGAAGTCACAATGGATCTTAACTCCCTCATTCAACTGAAACGCAAACGCTTCGAACAACTGGAGCGCGATATTGCCGATCCGGCGCTCTTTTCCAATCGCCAGCGTGCGAGCGAGATCATGCGCGAGCATGCGAACATCAAACAACTGCTGGCGAGGTGGGACGAACTCGAAGGTGCGCGCAAGCAATTGGACGACAACCGCGAGCTGGCAATGTCACGGGATGTGGAAATTGCTGCCATGGCTGACGACGAGATTCCAGAGCTCGAAAAGCGACTGGCCGATCTTGAACGCGACGTTCAGGTCGCCTTGCTGCCACCGGATGAGAATGAAGAACGCGATGCGATCGTAGAAATCCGTGCGGGAACAGGCGGAAATGAAGCGGCCATTTTCGCTGCCGATCTTTACCGCATGTACCATCGCTACGCGGAATCTGCCGGCCTGAAAACAGAGGATCTCGAATCGAGTCCGTCGGAACTTGGTGGGTTTAAGGAAGCGATCTTCCGCGTTTCAGGCGAATCTGTTTTCCGAAAACTTCGTTACGAAAGCGGAGTTCATCGTGTGCAGCGGGTGCCTGCAACCGAGGCGCAAGGTCGAATTCATACATCGACCTCGACAGTCGCGGTGTTGCCCGAAGCGGAAGACGTCGATCTTGAATTGAAGCCGGAAGATTTGAGAATTGAAGTTTCGCGCTCCGGCGGTCCCGGCGGGCAAGGCGTGAACACGACCGATTCGGCAGTGCAGGTATTGCACATTCCGACGGGGACAATCGTACGTTGTCAGGATGGTCGCAGCCAGATCAAAAACAAGGAAAGAGCGCTCTCGATCTTGCGCGCACGCTTACTGGAGCGAAAGCAGCGCGAGGAAGCCGAAAAGTACAGCGCGCAGCGCCGCGGCCAGATCGGCACCGGCGGACGTGAAGAAAAAATCCGCACCTACAATTTCCCGCAGAACCGCGTGACAGATCATCGCATCAGCCTGACGCTTCATAATCTTGATCGCGTAATCGACGGCGATCTGGCGGACCTGATCGAAGCGCTGCAAGCCGCTGATATGGCGGAGCGGTTGAAAGAATCAGCGGTCCCGGCTAGCGCGTGATCATACTGCTGGCTTGATGGCTACAGGCCCAAAGCTGAGCGAATGGGAAGTGAGCGAATCAAATCTCTTGCTATTATCACCGCTCGATCGGCATTTTAGAGATTCTTGGAGTTCGCTCGGAATGACACCGAACGCGTATGACTGTTCTGGAAGTGCTACAAGCCACAACTGCGTTTTTCAAAAAACGTAATATTGAGAATCCGCGACTGAATGCGGAACATTTGTTGGCGCATGTT
>WNGE01009686.1_pt1 | contig 10101 bp, 8 predicted proteins | sample 5400651 | NCBI WGS metagenome assembly WNGE01 (sample SAMN13153370, study PRJNA577476) | soil metagenome | isolation source: 60 cm soil or saprolite under grassland replicate 2 | place: USA:California | collected 2016-06-15 | reverse complement strand
AGGGTCCGCGGAGGTGATCGAAGACGGCGTCTCGGGCTACGTCCTCTCGGAACCGTTCGAGCTCGATCGCTTCGTCATGCTGCTCGACCGGCTCCTGCGCTCGCCCGAGCTACGCGCGGACCTGGGTAGGACGGGCCGTGCACGGGCGGTCGAGCTGGGATGGGACCGGCATGGAAAGCTCGTCGAGGACGATCTGGTATCCGTCGCCGCGAACCGAAGCGTTCCGCGTTGACGCCGACGCCGCGCCCGCTAGGTTGAGAGGCGTGGCGGCGATTCCCGACCAGGCGCGGAGCCCGCGCGTGCTCCTCATCCTGCGCCCGCCGCCGCCGTTCGGGGGCGGCGAGGTCTTCGCCGGCCAGCTCGAGCGGCTGTTCGCGGGACGCTACGCCGTGCTCGCCTTCCGCCGGCGGCGGCACAGCAAGGGCCGTCAGGGACAGCTGAGCTTCACCAACCTCACCTTCGGCCTGCGCTACATCGCGGTCGGCTGCGCCCGGCTCGTCGTCACGAGGCCGCGGGCGCTCTACGTCGACGTGCCGAAGGACCCACGAATCTTCGATCGATCCTGTGCTCCTCCGCGGCGTGATCGGCCATAGACGGGCTTACTCCCATCGAAAATGGAAGAAGGCAGCGGTTCCCTGTCCGTGAGGACGGTGGGGGAGTGCATTCGCTCGCGCCGCGTCTCATCCGGCGACACCGCCCTCCGAACGCGACGTCGAACGCGCTACCGGAGGGGCGGCTGCCGTACGACTACCTGTCAAGGAAGGTGTGAGCCCAGAGCTCGAGCGAGACGGCGCGCCACAGTGGCGAGCCTGCCTCCCAGGCCCGCTCGCCCTGCCGCCGGAGGCTCGCTCGCGCCGCACGAGCGTCGACGTAGCCTCGGGCGCGGCAGCTGCTGCTCGTTAGGACCTCTTCGGCGAAGGGAGCGAGCGGTCCCGCCAGCCACCGCGCCTCCGGCGTCTGGAAACCCACCTTGTCCGTCCGCTGCAGCACGCGCTGCGGGAGCAGATCGCCCAGCGCCTCGCGAAGGATGACCTTGGCGCGACCGTCGCGGATCAGGTGATGCGGCTCAAGCGAGAACATCAACTCGACGAGCCGGTAATCGAGGTAAGGCAGCCGCGCCTCGATCGAGTGCGCCATCGAGTTGCGGTCCTCGTACCGGAGCAACTCGGGTAACCGCCGCGTCAGGACGAGGTCGAGGCGGCGCCGGAACCGGGGGGAGAAGGTGTTTTCGGGCAGCGGAACCTCGACCGACTCCGCCCGCAGGTCCCGGTGAAGCAGCGCGTACGCACCGCGCGCGCGTGACCGTGCCGCCCACTGCATGCGCTCCGGCAAGAACGGCCGCGCGAGGGCGCCAACCGCACGCGCGTGGCCGACACCGCGTAGGCGTCGGTACGCGGCCAGCTCTGAGGCCAAGGTGGGGAGCTCGCCCTGAACCAGGAGGTCCCGGAAGAGGAAGCCGAAGTACCCGTCGTATCCGGCGAGACCCTCGTCTCCGCCTTGGCCGTCGAGCATGACCTTGATGCCCACCTCTCGCGCATGTCGCATGACGAACCATTGCGCCACGATGCTGGTGGAGCGAAAGGGTTCGTCTTGCGCCTCGACGATGGCCGGGAGCTCGTCGACGAGGTCTGCGGCCGAGAACGAGATCATGTAGCTCTTCGACCGCGTCTGCTCGACCACGTCCTCGGCGTAAGGCCGCTCGTCCAGCCCCGGCTGGTCAAAGTAGGCGGTGAAAACCTGCTGCCGCTCTCCAACCGGCAGCGTCACCTCTGCCTCCGTTCGCATCAGGCGGTCGATCACGCAGGCGGTGGCCGACGAATCTAGGCCGCCCGAGAGCGAAGTCCCGATCGTGACGTCGCTGCGGAGGCGAAGGCGGATCGAGTCGAAGAAAATCTCGCGGAACGCCTCAATAGCGTCGCCGTCGAAGGAGCGGTCCTTGATCGACCAATACCGCTGGAGCCGCGCCCCATCGCGGCCGAACGTCAGGACGTGCGCGCAAGGCAGCTGTTCGATCCCCCGGAAGAACGTCTCGTCCGTGTGGTTGACTAGGCCGTGCTCGAGGAAGTCGCGGATGCGCGGTTCGTTTGCGGCGAGCGGTTCCGCGGCCTTGAATGCCTTCAATTCGCTCGCGAACGACAACCGCTGCCCGGCGATGCGGTAATAGAACGGCTTGATCCCGAAGCGGTCGCGAGCGCAAAAGAGCTCGCGGCGCCTCGCGATCCCACAGCGCCAACGCCCACATCCCGTTGAAATGCGCGACACACGACGAGCCCCAGTGGTCGTAGGCGGCGAGAATGACCTCCGTGTCCGTCGCTGTCCGAAAGCGGTACCCGTGAGGCTCCAGCTCCCTCCGCAACTCGAGGTAGTTGTAGACCTCACCGTTGTGGAGCAGCCGGTAGCGATCGTGTTCATCAGCCATCGGTTGCCGACCGTCGGGGGAGAGGTCGAGGATCGAGAGACGGCGGTGGGCGAGCACGACGCCGGGTTCCTCCCACCAGCCTTCATCGTCGGGACCGCGGTGCGTCAGGCTCGCCGTCATGCGGCTCACCTCGTCGGCGACGGCGCGCGCAAAGTCAACGATGCCGGCGAGCCCGCACATGCGTTAAAGCTTAGTCCTCACGCAAGCTGCGCCTAGCGATGCGGATCCTGATGCTTATTCCTCACGAAGGCGTCCGGGGGCCGATGCCGCGGATCGTCGACCTCCTCGTGAACGGCCTTCGTAATCTCGACTGCATGGTCTCGACCGCGCCCTGGGGGCGTCACGCGGACGACGAGGGTCTTCCCTCCAAGGTTGTCGGCCGCTTCCGCGACGTGTTCCACGTCCGGCGCGTCGCCTCCGCGTTTCGACCGGACGCGATCGTCGTCCAGACATCGCATGACTGGGCGTCGATCGTCCGCGACCTTGCTCTCACCGCAGCGCTGAAACACGCCAGCCGCTCGCTGGTTTTGCAGATGCACGGAAGCTGGGCCGACCGGCTAGTGTCCCCGGGGAACGCGCTCCTGAAGCGCGCCACGTCGCTCCTGTTGCACGGCGTCGACGGCGTGCTGGTGTTGTCGTCGGAGGAGCAGCGGGCATTCAAAGCCTTCCATCCCGGAGGTCGTTTCGAGGTCGTCGATAACCCGTTCGACGGCGGCGTCCAGCGGCCGCGGAGCATTCGGGAGCTCGGACCGGATGACGAAGCGTCGCTCTTGTTCGCCGGCAGGCTGCTACCGGAGAAGGGTGCGAGCGACGCCGTCGAGGCCGTCGCGCTGCTCAACCAGCGCCGGCGTGCCCGGCTCGTCGTCGCGGGGTCGGGGCCGGCCGAGGCCGAGCTCGCGCGGGCGGCTCGCGAACGAGGCATTACAGGGCGCGTGGACCTCGTGGGGCACCTTTCACGGACGGCGCTGGAAAACGCATACCGAGGCGCAGACGTCTTCGTCTTCCCGACCTATGCCACGGAAGGATTTCCGACGGTGATCGCGGAGGCGCTAAGCGCGGGCCTCCCGATCGTCACCACCAGGATACGCGGAATCGCCGACCATCTCGAGGACCGCGTCAACGCCCTCTTCGTCCCGGAGCGCGAGCCCCGGGCGCTTGCGATGACCCTCGAAGAGCTCCTCGCGGACCGCGGCCTGCGCGAACGCATGGCGGGGGCAAACCGCAGCGCGATTGAGAGGTTCGCGCCGGAGCGGGTCGCCCGGGAGTATCTCGACGCACTCTCGCGAGTCGTTGGCTGAGCCGGCGCACTCAGCGAACCTTTCGCGCGAGCCGCTCATTGACGCCTTACGTCACATTGTTCGAGCTCGGCGCGAGCCTCGACCGGAAGAGCTACGACCCTTACGACCTCCTCCTTTCGCCGTTTACGACGCGTCTTCCCCATCGCCTGCCGCTCGTCTCGCGGCTCCTCTTGCAGCTAGGAAGACGCTCGGGCACCGGCCTGCGGCGCGTCATGCGCGTCCCGCCGCACGAGGAACCGAAGGCGCTCGCTGACTTCCTCCGCGCCGCCGCCCAGCTCGACTGCGCGAAGGAGAGCTGGGCCGGCGCTCACGGCGACGTCCTCTCGGGGCGCCTGATCGAAGCCGCGTTCAAGACTTCGCGCGGGTGCGGCTGGGGCGTCCGGTTCCCGTGGGTTTCACGGTTCGGCGCGATGGCTGCAGGCGAGCCGAACACGTACACCACGACCGTCGCCTGCCAGGCCCTCCTCGACCATCATCAAGTCACCGGGCGAGAGACGTCTCTTTACACCGCCCGAGGCGGGGCGCGGTTCATCCTCGACGAGCTCGGCTCGTTTGAGCACGGGGGCCGCCGCTGGCTCTGCTACACCGCCGGCTCTACGAGTCCGATCGTCAACATCCAGGCATCGGCGGCGAGCCTGTTCGCGCGCGTGCATCGCGTTCGGCCGGTCGAGCGCCTGCTCGAGGCAGCCGATCGTGCGGCCGGGGTAGCCGTGGCTGCGCAGCGGCCAGACGGCAGCTGGCCCTACAGCGACGACGAGCGGGGCAGCTTCGTCGACGGCTTCCACACCGGCTTCACGCTGCAGGGGCTTGCCGAATACATCGTATTTCGCGGCGACGAGAGCGTTCGCGGCGCCACCGAGGCAGTCGAGTCCGGCTTCGCGTACTTCAAGCGGCACCTACTGACCCCCGACGGACGATCGCGCGGCTACGCGGACAGACGCGAAAGCCACGACGGCCAGACAATCGCGCAGGCGATTCAAACGCTTGTGAGCTGCGGCGGCATAGATGACGTCGCCGTCGGTGTGCGCATCTGGCGGTCGAGCCGGGATAGCAAGCACCTTGAGCGGCCGTTTCCTGCCCTGCGCTGGAGCCTCGGCCCGTTCGCGGTCGCGTCGGCATCCCTCGTCCGCGTACTCGATTCGCGAAGCGACGGCGTCAAGGTCTGAGCACCTCGTCGAAGAGACGCGCGCAGCGGTCGGCGGTTCGCGTATCTCCTTGAAGTCAAGCCACCGGGTCGAACGAAGGCAGCGTTGGATCGCGATCAACGGCGCGGCGAGCTCGCTCCATCCCCATGAGATCACCGGAGCGAGGAGTGAAAGTCGACGCCGTCGCACGAAAGTCCTCCCGTCAGGGAGATGGTCTGCGGTTCTGCGCCGCGAACGAGTTGCATGACACTTATGCCGCCGGAGTCATTGCAGTAGACGACCATACGACCGTCAGGCGACCAATTGGCCGATCCCGGCGCAAGGCCGCCACTAGTCGTCGATGGGACGTCGGCAAGCTTGTGCAGCTTGCTCCCGTCGGGATTGACGGTGTAGAACGCCCCGGCTAGCGAATTGAAGAAGAAGACCCGGCTTCCGTCGGCCGACCAGTGCGGGTAGTAATTCCCGCCGGAAGCGGTTGCGATACGCGTGATCTGGCGTACCTGCATGTCGCCGAGGTTGACGACGTAGAGATCCCCGAGGTCCTGGTTACCGAGGAAGACGATCTTCTTTCCGTCGGGAGACCAGTCCGGTTCAAGGCTTTGCGGCCGAGCCAAAGGGGCCTCCGGTGTCGTCCGTTGGAGTTGACGATCTCGAGTTGGACGTAACCCGTCGCGTAGATCAGTCTCTTGCCGTCGGGCGACCACTTCGGGGCGCCTCCGGCCGCAATGGCGTGCGGGTGCGCCCCGTCCTTTGTCGCGACGTAGATCGAGCCGGGGCTGCCGACACCGGGGAAAGCCTTGAAGGCAATTCTGTTTCCGTCTGGAGACCAGACAGCATCGAATGCCTCGGGTCGGATAAGGCGCCTTTGGTGGCTGCCGACAAGGTCCCCGTGCCGGGTCTCGATGCTGAGAACGTAGATGTGCGGCGTCTCCTGTTCATCGTTGGAGAGGTAAGCCTCCACGACGAGCTTGCCGCTGAGTTTTTCTTCCGGGTTGCTGGTCCTGCTGGTCCCCCCGCATCCGCTCAGAAGAGCGAGCGCGCCGAGCGAACTGACGACAGCGAGACCTGCGAATGTTCTCCGACCGGCTACGCCAACACGCTTCGCCGAGCCGCTCAAGAGACCGCGACCTGATTCAACGCGCCGCGGGCTCGCCCGCCTCACCCTAGAACCGCCGTCTGGACGGATAAAGCGACTGTCGGCAACGCTAGCCCACCGATGCGCAAGTGGCGGAGACGGAGAAGTGTTGAGCAGTTGTGCCCTCGTTGAGCATCGTCACGGGCCATCCCCAGGAGGCGTCGTTCGGTTAGGTCTGGACAGGATAGGAGTCGACGGTTACCAGATCCGAGCCTTGACCGAAGTTCGTGATCGGACCGCCGCCGAGGGGACCAGGTTCTCCTTGCGCTCGCCGCTGCAGATGTAAGCGGGAGACGATGGCGTAAACATCAGTCCGCATGAAGTGGTCGGACCTCGAGTCCGCTTGCCAAGCGACCTCGGCGATGACGTGTCAAGCGTGCGTCAAGTTCGACGAGCCGGAATCCACCGGATACGGGCCGCACTCCGAGTCAACTCTGGGGGAGCGGTGGCACCCCCGCGCGAGCTCGTCGCGCCTCGGAGTCACACCGGGGTCCTCATCACGGCGTCGACACGGTCGAACCAGCCGCTCGAGCTCGCGCTCGAGGTCGCCCGGCCGGCGTCCGTGATCGTCGTCGTCGGCGCGGTCGGCATGGACTTGCCGCGCTCGCCCTTCTACGAGAAGGAACTCGAGCTGCGCATCGCTCGCTCGTACGGGCCGGGCCGCTACGACCCGGCGTACGAGGAGGACGGGATCGACTATCCGATCGGCTACGTGCGCTGGACGGAGAACCGCAACATGGAGGCGGCGCTCGCGCTCGTGGCCGAGCAAAGGCTCGACGTCAAGGCGCTGCTGACGCACCGCTTCCCGATCGAGCGCGCGCTCGAGGCGTACGACCTCATCACCGGCAAGTCGGACGAGCGGTCGCTCGGTGTCGTGCTCGAGTACCCGGAACGTCCCGGGGGGCGCGAGCGGCGGGTCGCCGTCGCGCCGGCGGAGGCCGTGGCCCCGGTCTCGGACGTGGCCGTCGGGTTCGTGGGCGCCGGCAACTTCGCCCACTCCTACCTGCTGCCGCCGCTCGTGAAGGCCGGCGTGCCGCTCGCAGGCGTGGCGACCTCGGGTTCGGTGAGCGCGCAGTCGGTCGCGAGGAAGTTCGGGTTCGGCTTCGCTGCCACCGATCCCGCCGAGGTGCTCTCCGACGAGGCGGTAACCGCCGTGTTCGTCGCCACGCGCCACGACTCGCACGCCCGCTACGTCACCGAGGCGCTCGGCCGCGGCAAGCACGTCTTCGTCGAGAAGCCGCTGGCCGTCACACGCGAGCAGCTCGCGGAGGTGCGCACGGCAGCCGAGGCGGCGGAGGGCCGCTATCTGGCGGTCGGCTTCAACCGCCGCTTCTCGGCGCCGTTCCGCGACATCGCCGAGTTCTTCGCGGGCCGCCGCGAGCCGCTGGCCGTGACGTACCGCATGAACGCGGGCCGCCTCACGAGCTCGAGCTGGATCCAGGCAGAGGGCCAGGGCGGTCGCATCGTCGGCGAGGGCTGCCACGTCGTCGACGTGTTCGCCGCGCTGACCGGTGCGCGGCCGGTGCGCGTCGTCGCCGCGGCGACCGAGACCCCGAACGTCGAGGTCGTCGGCGAGGACACGGCCAGCGTCGTGGTGGCCTACGACGACGGCTCGATCGCGACACTCCTCTACGTCGCCAACGGCGCCGACGGCCTAGCCAAGGAGTATTGCGAGGTCAGCGCCGGCGGTCGCACGGCCGTGATGGACGACTTCCGCGAGGTCACGTTCCACGACGGCCGGTCGAGGAAGCGGCGCCGGTACAAGGGCGGCAAAGGGCACACCGAGGAGGTCGAGCAGTTCCTCGAGGTCGTCCGCGGCCGCGCCGCGCCGGCGTTCTCGCTCCAGTCCCTCGTCGACACGACGGCCGTGACGTTCGCCGCCGCCGAGGCCATTCGCACGCGCGCTGCCGTCGAGCTGTAGCGACGGCGGCCTCGCAGTTCCGCGTGTCGCTTGACTCGCCGGGCGGATGCCCGTAGAGGCAGCTCGTCCGGACCGGTATCGGCTGGATCCGCTGGGCGGCTCATCATCCCGAGGCCGCGGCGATCCTCATGGAGAACGCCGTCGCCGAGGCGATGCCTCGCCTGAGAACGAGTAGCCATCGCTAAGCGGAACGGCTGGGCAGCGGCGGGCGATCCGCGCCGTAGCCCAGCATCCGCCGCCGCTATTTAGTCGCCTCCACGCTCGCGGGCGTGCGGGCTTGGCGACAGGTGTCTGCGAAGCGCGCGTGCCGTCGCCGCGGGCAGCCTTGCGATTAGGCCCCTAAGCGGCAGGGCTTCGCCGCGGGCCCGGAGGTAGAGGGCCGGGTGCACGACCGCCAACTCGTCGAGGCCGGGCCGACGCATGCCGAGCAAGGCGGGCTGGGTGCGCAGTCGCTCGGGCGTGACGTAGAGCAGCGTGTTCTGCGCATACCACGGCTCCACGTCGTGCCTCGCCCAGACCGTCCACCTGACACAATCGACAACGCCGTAGCCTCGCTGAGCGAAGAGTGCCGCCCAGTAATCCTGCCAGCGTTCGTTGACATGATGTGTCCCGCCTTGCCCAGGGACTGCCGCCGAGAACAGCACCGCGGATCCCAGGCTTGTGAGCGAAGCGACGAACTCACCGGCACACGCGGCGGGTAGATGCTCGGCGACCTCGAGCGAGACCACGAGATCGAACGTCCGGTGCAGCCCAAGCGGCGTTGTGAGGTCGTGCGCGACAAACCGATCCGGCGGGATCAGCAGCGTTCGCCGATCGACATAGTCGCCATCCACGCCGACGACATCGGCGATCCCATGCTCTGCGAAAACCGAGAGCCACGTCCCGCGGCCGCAGCCGACGTCCACGACCGAGCCAGGCTTCAGAAGCTCCATCACGATCGGGACGACCGTCCTAGCGGAGCGCAGCGACCCTTCGGTCTTGGCGCGGAAGAACTCGCTCGTGTAGACGGTCACCAGGCCTCCGGATCACCTCGACTGATGAAAGCCTCATTCTCGCGCGCGAGCGCCCGGGTTTCGTCGTAGAGGTGGTCGACGGTGAAGGCCCGCACGCTGGTCACGCCCGCGCATGGCCTCGAACGAGTCCTCCGTATTGCGGCCGGGGTCGTTGGAGCTCACCGCCGCTGCTCGCGCTGCAGCCTGCCTGCCTCGCGAACCAGTCGGCGATGACGCCGACGTGACGGCGGGCACTCCTTGGCCTCGCGCCAGCTAGCGTGCGGCGATGCACGTCTGGATCGACCTCGCGAACTCCCCGCATGTCGCGACGTTCGAGCCCGTGATCGAGCGGCTCCGCGCCGACGGCGCGACCGTGCTGCTGACTGCGCGCGAGCACGCGCAGACGGTCGGCCTCGCCCGGCGGGCGTTCGGCGAGGTGCGGGTCGTTGGAGGCGAGAGCCCGCGCGGCCGGCTGCGCAAAGGCCTGTCGATCGGCGCGCGGGCGTACTGGCTCTGGCAGGTCGCACGTGCCGAGCGACCGGACGTGGCCCTCTCCCACGGCTCGTACGCGCAGGTGGTCGCGGCCCGCGCCGCACGCGTGCCGGCCGTGACGATGATGGATTACGAGTACCAGCCGGCGAACCACGTCAGCTTCCGGCTCGCGCGTCGCGTGGTCGTGCCGGACGCGTTCCCCGAGCGGGCGCTGCGCCGCTTCGGCGCCCGGCCCCGCAAGGTCGTCCGCTACGAAGGGCTGAAGGAGGAGCTCTACATCGGCCGCCACCGGCCGTCCGACGGCTTCGCGGCCGAGCTCGGACTCGACCTGGATCGCGCGATCGTCGTCATGCGGCCGGCTCCCGAGGGGGCGCTGTACCACCGCCTCGGCAACGAGCGCTTCGAGCGCGTGCTCGACGAGGCTGCCTCCCGGGACGACCTCCAGGTCGTGCTACTCCCTCGGACCCGTGAGCAGGCCGAGCGCTACGCAGGCCGGAGCGGCCTGATCGTGCCGAGTGAGCCCATCGACGGGCTGTCGCTGCTCGCGCACGCCGACGCCGTGATCGGCGCGGGCGGGACGATGAATCGCGAGGCCGCCCTGCTCGGAACGCCGACCTACACGATGTTCGCCGGCCGGCTCGCCGCGGTCGACGCCGAGCTCATGCGCCGCGGGTTGCTGCACGACCTCCGCGAGGCGGA
>WNGE01009678.1_pt1 | contig 10107 bp, 10 predicted proteins | sample 5400651 | NCBI WGS metagenome assembly WNGE01 (sample SAMN13153370, study PRJNA577476) | soil metagenome | isolation source: 60 cm soil or saprolite under grassland replicate 2 | place: USA:California | collected 2016-06-15 | reverse complement strand
TGTTAAGTAAATTTGGCGAGTAGTCGCTTACACACCCCAGTTGGTGGTCGAATATCACGGTCGCGTTCACGACAAATCTCCTTCGCTGTCCAACGCCGTACCGTCAAATTGCAGACGCGCACGCACGCGCGTTGCGTCACATCAACAACCATCGGATCGATGATGACTGATCTCTACGAGACTGCCGTCGAAGCGACCGCGCATGAGGAAGCGATCGCCTCGCTGATCGAGGAAACGCACTTGCCGGAAGACGTCGTGCGCCGTGTCTACGAGCAGGAGCTGATCCAGCTCAAGCCCGGCGCACGTGTGAAGGATTACCTCCTGCTATTCACCGTTCGCAGGGCGCGCGCAGCGCTGCGGTCGACGCGCGTCTGAAGTTTGCGGGCAAGCCGACAGGTATCGCGTTCGCCGTCGTGTCGTCGCCGGTAAGTCGTGCGGCGATCTCGGCGCGGTCTAGCGTCCTCGTCTTACCGCTGTAACACCGCGCTGCCAGAATGGTCCTACTGGCGGCGCCCACCGCTTCACGGTTGCGTGGGCGCTCCGCGGAGGAGCTGTCGATGGAGACCTCGGATGCACGGCGCGCCTGGCGCGATGAACAGGAGCGTCTGGCGAATCTCTGCGCGCGCGCAGCGGCGGAGGCGCGGACGCTCGTGACCCGCGAGCTCTTCGGGCCGACGCTCGCACAGCTGCTCGGCCGCGTTTCCGACATCCTCGATGAAATCGACGCCGTCCTGATGGGGCTGGATCCCGATCACGACGGCGACGCGTTCGCCCGCGCCGCGGCACTCCACCGCGAGTTGGAAGCGATCCAGGCCCGGGTGCCGCGGGAACATCGCCGGATGCTGTGCAGAACCACCGCCGCTACCCGCGAACAATTCCTCAGAGTCGTGAAATAAGCGTCATCTGTGTCATCCCCCTGTCACGGATCTGTAACACGTCGTTGTCACAATCGACTATCGCAAATTCATCCGAGGACAAGAATATGCTGAGCAAGTCCGTCGTCAAAGGATTCCTCGCGGCCACCGCCATGGCGTTCGGCGGTTCCGCGCTCGCGGTCGACATTACCGGCGCCGGCGCGACGTTTCCCTATCCGATCTACGCGAAATGGGCGGAAGCCTACAAGCAGAAATCCGGCGTGAGCCTCAACTATCAGTCGATCGGCTCGGGCGGCGGCATCGCGCAGATCAAGAACAAGACGGTCGACTTCGGCGCGTCGGACATGCCGTTGAAGCCAGAAGACCTGCAGCAGGCCGGCCTCATGCAGTTTCCGGCGATCATCGGCGGTGTGGTGCCGGTCTTGAATCTCGAAGGTATTGCGCCGGGCGCGATGAAATTCACCGGTCCGGTTCTCGCCGACATCTACCTCGGCAAGATCAAATCGTGGAACGACAAGGCGCTCACCGACTTGAATCCAGGTCTCAAGCTGCCCGCCGACCCGATCACCGTCGTCCGCCGTTCCGACGGTTCCGGAACAACGTTCCTGTGGACCGATTACCTCTCGAAGGCGAGCCCCGAATGGAAGCAGAAGGTGGGCGCCAGCACGGCGGTGGCGTGGCCCGAGGGTGTGGGCGGCAAGGGTAACGAGGGCGTGTCCGCGTACGTGCAACGGATCAAGGGATCGATCGGCTACGTCGAATATGCGTACGCGAAAAAGAACAAGATGGCCTACGGCACGGTCCAGAACAAGGATGGGCAATTCGTGCAGCCGGACGACACCGCATTCCAGGCCGCCGCGGCCGGCGCCGACTGGAAGAGTGCGCCGGGATTCGGGGCGATCCTGACTGACCAGCCGGGCAAGGCAAGCTGGCCCATCACGGGCGCGAGCTTCATTCTCGTCCACACGAACCCGGAAAAGCCGCAGAACGTCGCCGAAGTGCTCAAGTTCTTCGACTGGTCGTTCAAGAACGGCCAGAAAATGGCTGTCGAGCTCGACTATGTACCGATTCCGGAAACGCTCGCGAAGGTCATCGCCGATGCGTGGAAATCCCAGATCAAGGATGCGACCGGCAAGTCTCTTTGGGCCGGAGGCTGACGTAGATCTCCGCGTCGTAACGATTAGCGGCGGCGTCTTCCCCCTCCTGAAGCCCGCCTCTGCCGGCCGCGGTTTCGATACCGCGACCGGCCTTTCTCTCAAGCCATAGGGTTATCATGTCCGCCTCGTCGGCCACGGCCGCGTTTCCGACCGTCATGACACCCTCGGAGCAGCTGTCCGTCACGCGCGAGCCCACCCCGCCCGCGCGCCGGCAGGGCGCTCCGCGCTGGCAGGACCGGCTGTTCGAGCGCACGACGCTCGCCTTCGCACTGTTCGTGCTCTTCATGCTCGTGGGCATCATTGCGGCGCTTGCCTGGGCCGCCGTGCCGGCGTTCCAGAAATTCGGCTTCGGCTTCTTCTTCACCAACGTCTGGGATCCGGTGAAGATGGAGTTCGGTGCGCTCGCGCCGATCTACGGCACGCTCGTGACGTCGCTGATCGCGCTCGCGATAGGCGTGCCGGTGAGCTTCGGGATCGCGCTCTTCCTCACCGAGATGTGCCCGGTGATTCTGAAGCGGCCGCTCGGAACTGCGGTCGAGCTGCTCGCCGCGATCCCGTCGATCATCTATGGGATGTGGGGACTGTTCGTGTTCGCTCCGTTCTTCGGCGATTACATCCAGCCGACGCTTACCAGGCTTCTCGGCGACTTGTGGATCCTGGGCCCGCTGTTCCGTGGGGCGCCCAACGGCATCGGCGTGCTGTCGGCCGGAATCATCCTGTCGGTCATGGTCATTCCGTTCATCGCCTCGGTCATGCGCGACGTGTTCGAGATCGTGCCCGCGGTGCTCAAGGAATCCGCGTACGGTCTTGGCGCGACGACGTGGGAAGTGGTGTGGAACATCGTGCTGCCGTACACGCGCGTCGGGGTCATCGGCGGCATCATGCTCGGTCTCGGGCGCGCGCTGGGCGAAACGATGGCCGTCACGTTCGTCATCGGCAACGCGTACCGGATCAGCGCTTCGCTGTTCGAGCCGGGCAATTCGATCGCCTCGGCGCTCGCCAACGAGTTCAACGAAGCAGCCGAGCCCGTGCATCGTGCGGCGTTGATCGAGCTGGGCCTCGTGCTGTTCCTGCTCACCGTCATCGTGCTGGCGTTCTCCCGGATGCTGCTCGCGCAACTCGCGAAGGGCGAGGGAGGCAAGACTTGAAGGGCGCGTCGGCCATGACCAACGTCTATCGCAGGCGGCTTCTCGTCAACCGCGTGAATCTCATCGCTTCGCTCGGCACGATGGCGTTCGGCATGCTCTTCCTGTTGTGGATCCTCTGGGTGCTTTTCACCAACGGCATCGCGGCACTGTCGCCGACGCTGTTTACGCAGACGACGCCGCCGCCCGGTTCGGCGGGCGGTCTCGCGAACGCGATCTACGGCAGCGTCATCATCGTGCTGACCGCGACGTTCATCAGCACGCCGATCGGGATTCTCGCCGGTATCTATCTCGCCGAGTATGGCAAGGCGGGCTGGATCGCGCGCGCGACACGCTTCATCAACGACATCCTGCTGTCCGCACCGTCGATCGTCATCGGGCTGTTCGTCTACACCGTCTACGTGATGCAGGTCGGCCATTTTTCGGGCTGGGCGGGCTCGTTCGCGCTCGCGCTGATCGCGATCCCCGTGGTCGTGCGCACGACCGAGAACATGCTGCACCTCGTGCCGGCGAGCCTGCGCGAGGCGGCGGTGGCGCTGGGCGCGCCGATGTGGAAAGTGATCCTCAAGGTCACGCTGCGCGCCGTGCGCGGCGGTGTCGTCACCGGCATCCTGCTTGCGGTGGCCCGGATGTCGGGCGAAACGGCGCCGCTTCTCTTCACCGCCCTCAACAACCAGTTCTGGAACGCCAACATGGATTCGCCGATGGCGAACCTTCCGGTCGTGATCTTCCAGTTCGCGATGAGCCCGTTCGACGACTGGAAGTCGCTCGCCTGGGCGGCGGCGCTGCTGATCACGCTGACAGTGCTCGCCATCAACATCCTGGCGCGTACGGTGTTCCGCCAGGTTGGCGTACGCTGACGATGGACCCGCGCCAGGAGCGATCGATGAGCGTTACCGGAGTGCTGCGGACCGCCGAGGCGCCGACGAAGACAGCGCAGATGCCGTCGGCGCCGCCGCCGAAAATGTCGATCCGTGATCTCGACTTCTTCTATGGCAAGTTCCCGGCCTTGAAGGACGTCAGCCTCGACATCGCCGAACGGCGGGTCACGGCGTTCATCGGTCCTTCCGGCTGTGGCAAGTCGACATTGCTGCGGACGCTGAACCGGATGTACTCGCTCTATCCCGGGCAGCGCGCCGTCGGCGAGATCATGCTCGACGATGAGAACATCCTGGCGCCGGGCGTCGACATCAATATGCTGCGGGCGAAGGTGGGAATGGTGTTCCAGAAGCCCACGCCGTTCCCGATGTCGATCTACGAGAACATCGCCTTCGGCGTGAGACTTTACGAAAACCTGTCGGCGCGCGCGATGGACGAGCGCGTCGAATGGGCGCTCACCAAGGCGGCGATGTGGGACGAGGCCAAGGACAAGCTGAAGCAGAGCGGGATGGCGCTCTCCGGCGGGCAGCAGCAGCGGTTGTGCATCGCCCGCGCCGTCTCGGTCAAGCCCGAGGTGCTGCTGCTGGACGAGCCGACTTCGGCGCTCGATCCGATCTCGACCGCAAAGATCGAGGAGCTCATCACCGAGCTCAAGGAAGAGTATACGATCGCGATCGTCACCCACAACATGCAGCAGGCCGCGCGGGTGTCCGATTTCACCGCGTACATGTACCTGGGTGAGCTGATCGAATTCGGGGAGACCGACCAGATCTTCCTGAAACCGAAGAAGAAGGATACCGAGGACTACATCACGGGCCGTTTCGGCTAGCGGAACCCCGGATCGGGACAAGCGACATGACCGAGCACACGCACAAGCAATTCGACGCCGAGATGGAAGCGATCCGCAGCGGTGTCATGGCGATGGGGGGGCTCGTGGAAACCCAGCTCGCCAAGGCGATCTCGATTCTCGGCACCGACGACGCCGAGGGCACGATCGACCAGGTCGGCGCCGACGAGCTCGCGATCAACCAGATGCAGATGTCGATCGATCAGCAATGCAGCCAGATCATCGCCAAGCGGCAGCCGGCGGCGATCGATTTGCGGATGATCCTCACCATCACCAAGATCGTGAACGACCTCGAGCGGGTCGGCGACGAGGTGAAGAAGATCGCCTACAAGGCGGCGCAGACGCGCGGCAACGATCGGCTGACGCGGATGCGCGAGTACGACGTCGTCCGCGCGGCCGACCACGCGCAGACGATGCTGCAGATGACGCTCGACGCTTTCGCACGGCTCGACGTCGTCGCCGCGGCCGAGGTGATCGATCGTGACGAGGACATCGACGCGGCGTTCCAGGCGATCATGCGCCAGCTCATCAGCTACATGATGGAGGACCCGCGGACGATCACGCCGGCGCTGGAGATCGTGTTCATCGCCAAATCGATCGAGCGCATCGGCGATCACGCGAAGAACATCGCCGAGGCCGTGGTCCAGGTGGTCAAGGGCAAGGACGTTCGCCACGCCACCGCCGAGCAGATCCGGGCCGAGGTCGCTGAAGAATGAGTGCTCTGCTGGCCTCGGCTTCGCCCTGCTCGCGCGGGAGTCTGTCGTGCGGCAGCGCAGCGGCGAGAGCCGCAAGCGTGGGGGTCCCATGACACCGACGATTCTCGTCGTCGAGGACGAGCCGGCGATCCTCGAGCTTCTCAACGTCAACCTCGTCGATGCGGGCTACGCCGTGCAGGCGGCGCCGGATGCGGAGTCCGCCCAGGCGCAACTCAAGCATTCGCTGCCGGACCTGTTGCTTCTCGACTGGATGCTTCCGGGTCAATCGGGGCTCTCGCTCGCGAAGCAGTTGCGCGCCGATGCCCGGACGAAGGAGCTGCCGATCATCATGGTCACCGCGCGCACCGACGAGGCCGACAAGATCGCGGGGCTCGAAGCGTGGGTCGACGACTACGTGACCAAGCCGTTTTCACCGCGCGAGCTCAAAGCCAGGATCAAGGCCGTGCTGCGCCGGCGCGCGCCGGAGGCGGCGCAGGAGCCTCTCGCCGTCGGCGTGCTGAAGCTCGATCCGTCGACCCACCGCGTGACGGCCGAAGGACGTCCGGTGCCGATCGGTCCGACCGAGTTCCGCCTGCTGCGCTTTTTCCTCGCGCGTCCGGAGCGCGTGCATACGCGTACGCAGCTACTCGACCAGGTGTGGGGCGACCACGTCTACATCGAGGAGCGCACCGTCGATGTACATATCCGCAGACTGCGGCTTGCCCTCGAGCCGTTCGGCCTCGACCGGATGATCGAGACCGTGCGTGGCAGCGGGTACCGGCTCGCCACGCCGCGCTGAGTTCCCCTCGCGTCCGGATGAATCCCGCGATCCTTCCGGCGTTGATCGCGCCCGCCGCGCTCGCGCTGCTGACGACGATCGTGGCAATCGTATTCGGCGCCGCGTGGGCACTCGGCGTGCTCGCCGTCGGCAGCGCGGGGATCCTCGCGTTTCATCTCTGGCATCTCGGCGGACTCGCAACCTGGGCCGCGGGTCCGGTCGACGAGCCGGTGCCCGAAGGGTGGGGGAGCTGGCGTGTCGCCTTCTCGGCGCTCTACCGCCGCGTGCGCAATCGCAACCTCGCGCAGCGCGATCTCGCGAGCGCGATGGAGCGTTTCCGGAGCGTCGCCGAAGCGATTCCCGACGGCATGGTCGTGCTCGATGCGTCGCACCGCGTCGAGTGGGCGAACGCGCGCGCGCAGGCGCACTTCGGTCTCGACCTCGGTCACGATACCGGCCAGCCACTCGTCAATGTCGTCCGTCAGCCGGAATTCATTCGCTACCTCGAAACCGGGGATTACTCGGATGCGCTCGTCATCGCCTCGCAGCGCGAAGCCGGCGCCACGTTGTCGATCCAGATCATTCCGTTCGGGGTGCGGGAGAAGCTCGTCATCAGCCGCGACATCACGCAACTGGAAGCGGTTGCGCGGATGCGCCGCGATTTCATCGCCAACGTGTCGCACGAGATGAAGACGCCGCTGACCGTGGTCGCCGGTTTTATCGAAACCCTGCAGGACATGGAGCTCGAGCCGCGGCAGCGTGCGCGCTACCTGCAGCTCATGCACGAGCAGGCGCGCAACATGAAGCGGCTGGTCGACGACCTGCTGACGCTCTCGGCGCTCGAAAGCGACCAGAACGTGGTCACCGAGGTGCCGTTTGCCATCGAGCCGCTGTTGCTCGGGCTTTCGGCCGACGCGAAGGCGTTGTCGGGCGGTCAGCACACGATCGCCCTCGACATCCGCGACGCTGCGACCGTGCTCGGCAGCCGCGACGAGCTCGCGAGCGCCTTCGGCAACCTCATCAGCAACGCGATCCGCTACACGCCGGAGGGCGGCAAGGTCACGCTTTCCTGGCGGATTGCCGAGGACGGGAAGGGCGAGTTCGGCGTCGAGGATACGGGCATCGGCATCGCTGCCGAGCACATCCCGCGGCTGACCGAGCGGTTCTATCGCGTCGATCGCAGCCGCTCGCGCGCAACCGGTGGCACGGGACTCGGGCTCGCGATCGTCAAGCATGTGCTTCTTCGCCATGAGGCCGAGCTCGACGTCGTGAGCGAGCCGGGACGGGGCAGCACATTCACCGTGCACCTGCCCGCGCGGCGCGTGCAGCGGGTCAGCGCGCGCGACGGCGCCGCGGCACCCGTGCCGTCCGCTACCAGTAACTGAGCGCGGCGCCGAAGAGCGCTTTCAGGTCGTCGCGGCCGACGTCCTTCGGTGCGTTGCGAATCACGCGGTACTGCGGCTCGGCGCCCGTTGCAAGGGCATCGAGGTGCGAGCCGTCGAAGCCAAGCGCGGCAAGCCCGTTCGGCATTGCGGTAGCGCGCATCAGCTCGATCACGCGGCCGGCGAGCACGTCGCCCGCGTCTTCCGGCTTCGCGTCGTCGGTGCGCACCCCAAGACATTGCGCGCCGTGCAGATGCCGCTCTGGACAGCACGGCGCCGTGAATCGCCACACCGACGGGTTGTTGAGCACGACGGCCATCCCGTGCGGGACGAGCGTCTTGCCCTCGGGATATCCGTCGACATGCCAATTCTTCGCGAGACCCGACACGGCGTAGGAGAGGCCGTGCGGCAGATGGCAGCCCGCGGCATTGAACGCGATGCCGGCCAGCATCGCCGCGTACATCATCTCGGTGCGCGCTTCGCTGTCCGTGGAATCGTTGACGGCGCGCACCAGGAACTTGCCGACGCTCCTGAGCGCTTCGGTCGCGAGCATGTCGGAGAACGGATTGGCACCTTGCGATACCGGCCGGCTGACGCCGCGCGCCGGATTGAGTCGCCGTGGATACGCGCGCGCAGTCAGCGATTCGAGCGCATGGCTCATGCAGTCGAAGCCGGTCGCCGCCACGGCGTTCTTCGGCAGCGACGCCGCAACGGTGGGATCGATGAGCGCGACATCGGGGATCAACCGGCGCGAGATGATGCCGGTCTTCGCGTTGATCGAGCGCAGGTTGAAGATCGCGATGCCCGTCGTCTCGGAGCCGGTGCCCGAGGTGGTCGGACAGGCGATGTGCGGCCTCACCGCGCCCGGCACTTTCTGCCCGCCGCCGATCGGCGCGTTCACGTACGTCATGAACTCCGCGGGATGGCTGGCGTAGAGGTTTGCCGCCTTGCACGTGTCCATCACCGAGCCGCCGCCGACCGAGACATAGCCGTCGAAACGGCCGTCGGCAGCGAACCGCGCGGCATCATGGAACGAGGCATCGGTCGGCTCGATGACGACCGCATCGTAGAGGGCGACGTCCACGTGCGCCGCGGCGAGCGAGTTCTTCACCGTGGCGACGTACTCGCTCGAGTTCAGACGGGCGTCGGTGAAGAGTGCAACGCGTTTCAATCCGAGCTCGCGCGCCTGCTCGCCCGCTTCGGCCAGCACGCCGGCACCGAATGTGAACGTCGGCATCCCGACGGTGAAGCCGCGGTCGCTTCCTTCAACCGCGGCGAAATCGGCATGACAACAGGGCATTGCGGCTCCTTCAATGCGGCATTCGGTTGAATTGTCAGCGCCCCTCGCGCAGGATCATCTCGGCCGCTTTTTCGGCGATCATGATGACAGGCGCGTTGGTGTTGCCCGAGATCAACGTCGGGATGATGCTGCAATCGACGACGCGCAGCGCGGCGAGGCCGTGCACTCGTAATTCCGGATCGACCACGGCGAGCGGATCGTCCACCGGCCCCATTTTGCACGTGCCCGCCGGATGAAAGATCGTCGCGCCCTTGTTCTTCGCGAACTCGAGCAGATCCTCGTCGGTCACGGCCTCGGGTCCGGGCCGGTATTCGCCGGCGACGTACGGGGCGAGCGTCCGCGTCGCGGCGAGCCGTCGTGCGAGCTTGATCCCGGCGACCAGCGTTGCGCGATCGTGTGGCGTCGACAGGTAATTGGGTTGCATCGCCGGCGCGGCGAGTGGATCGGGCGACTTGAGGCGAACAAATCCGCGTGCCTCCGGCCGTAACTGGCACACCGACATCGTGAACCCCGGGAACGTGTGGACCGGCGACCCCGCCATGTCGGACGAAAGCGTCGCGAGATGGAATTGCACGTCGGGTCGGGGAAGCGAAGGATCGGTGCGCGCGAACATTCCGCCCTGGTTGATGCCGATCGCCATCGGACCGGTGCGGGTCAGGACGTAACGGATGCCCATCGCCATCGTCCGCCACCACGATTTCAGCGTGTCGTTGGTCGTGATCGGCTTCGTGCAGCGGAAGATGACCCGCGCCTGCAGATGATCCTGGAGGTTCTCGCCGACGCCTGGAAGAGGATGCACGACGGGGATGCCGAACGACTGCAACAGCCCGGGCGCGCCGATGCCGGACAGCTGCAGGAGTTGCGGCGACTTGAGCGTGCCCGCCGCGACGATCACCTCGCGTCGCGCGGTGACGGTGACCTCGCGGCCACGCTGGCGGAAGACGACGCCTCGTGCCCGCCGACCGTCGAGCAGGATCTTCGTTGCCTGCGCCTTGGTTTCGACCGCGAGGTTGGCGCGACCGCGCGCGGGTCGAAGATACGCAACCGCC
>WNGE01011252.1_pt1 | contig 10111 bp, 9 predicted proteins | sample 5400651 | NCBI WGS metagenome assembly WNGE01 (sample SAMN13153370, study PRJNA577476) | soil metagenome | isolation source: 60 cm soil or saprolite under grassland replicate 2 | place: USA:California | collected 2016-06-15 | reverse complement strand
TTGCGATGAACGAGTCCCGGCCGCGGCACTAAGCGATCGCGGATGCGCTGGCGCGTTTTTTGCATGCGTTGTGAAGATGCCTCTTCGAATCCGTGATATGCCAGCAAGAGCGCGCTCGCGTCGATAACGTTGCTGCCACTAGCCTGCGTGTACGCTTCGAGCTCCGGATTCCAACAGTGAGTTTCGATCTCTTCGCGAATCCGCTTTCTCTCGGATTCGCATTTTCCAACTGAGATGCCATGCAGCTGTCCCCGCGTCTGCATTTTGAGAATGCGATCGAGGGCGACCCAACACATGAGCAGCGAATGCGTATAATTACGGCGCTGATCGCGCTCCTCCCATATCCCGTTATCGGGCTCCTGCCAGTGCTCGCAAACATATTCGGCGGATTGGCGGAGCATCTTTTGCATCTCACGATCGAGCTTTTCGCGTTCGCCAATGAAATGTGAGACCGCCTCTCCCACTTCACCGTAAACGTCGAGTTGTAGCTGCTCGCTCGCCGCGTTGCCGATCCGCACCGGACGCGAGCTGGCGTAGCCGTGTACATGGGACAGCTCGTGCTCGGACGGTGGACGCTCGCCAAAGACATCATAAACAACGCGTAATTCCGGGCGCGTCAGCCGAGTCGCATGCAACAACCAATCGACGAACGCTTCCGCATCGTCTTTGTAACCTAAACCGAAGAGCGCGTGCACAGTAAACGAGGCATCGCGCAACCAGGCGAAACGATAATCCCAATTCAAATCGGCAGCCACACGCTCAGGCAAGGATGTGGTAAGCGCGGCGATAATCGCCCCCGATGGCGCGTAGGAAAGAAGCTTCAACACGAGCGCACTGCGAACAACTTCGCGCTCATAAGGCCCGCGATAATTGGATTCGGACGCCCACTCACGCCACCAGTCGATCGTCAGATTTAGTTTCTGCACAACCAAATCGCCTAGGGGCGGGAGCACTGCCGGAGCTTCCTCCGAAAAGGTGAGCGAAAACGCGACTGGCTCACCAGCCTTCAATGTCACTTTTGCCGACAAACCGCCATTACTGTTTGGCGCCAAATGGATGTCGCTGCGTAGGGAAAGCCGACTTGTTCCAATGTTGATGCGCCATTCGAGGTTGCCCGCATTCTTAATCATCGGAGTCGTGCGCCCGTAATCTGGACGCGGATCAAAATCGATGAGCACGGAAACTTCACCCTCCTCACATTTGATTTGCCTGATGATTTCGTTCTCCGGCCAAAGTCGTCGCTTTTTTTCTTCCTCAGAGAGGACCGGCATAAAATCGGTCAGCACAATTTTTGCCCAATCGGTCGAGAATGTTGTTTCCAGCACGTTCGTCTGGTCGATGTAACGGCGGCTGGTTTGCGAATCGTTTGCGGGACGAATGCTCCAGCGGCCGCCGATTGTTGGATCGACAAGCGCGCCGAAGATTGAAGCGCTATCGAATCGCGGCCAGCAAAGCCAATCGAGCGAACCACGCTTGGAGATGAGCGCGACCGAACGGCCGTTTCCAATGATCGCGTAATCCTGAATTTTTGAAGGTTCAGCGGCCACGGCCATGAGACTACAGAGGCTATCCGCCGACTTTGATAAAGCTGATGTCACCGCTGCGTTCGACGCGCGCGACTTTTATCTTTGACAGATCTTCAGTTTTTGCGTCGAGGCGCATATCTTCTTCGAGATCATGTTCGGAAATGTGATTTAGACGCATGTTTTCGTGTTGCAGCTTGCCATTCTGCACAAGCACCACTGGTTTTCCTTTAATTAAGATTCCAAAACCATGTGAATAGTAGGCCGCCACACCGAGAAGCCGGTGAAGCACCACAAGAACGAATCCGGTGCCCAGAGTTGGGAAAAAAGGGGCTGACCCGTTAATGGCACGCGCTAACACGGAAGCGATGATGACGATTAGAACTGCATCGAACGCCGTCTTTTCGGCGAGAGAGCGTTTACTGCTAAGCCGCACCATCGCCAATGTTGCGGCGAATACAATTACTCCGCGTGCCGAACATTGCATGAATGTTAATTGTTTTGCTTCGACGCCCAAACCAAGCAACGCTTCGAAAAATTGTGAGAGTGCATTCATATAAGATTGTATCGCCGAGAGAAACTCCCACGCGCGTATTGACTTCTGAGAACAAACGTAAGTCCAACCCACAGACGAAATTCATTCTTATATTGAAAAGGTTGAGATGGAGGTAAATCCATGGCACGAGGAAGCGAGAAGAAAGGCGGCCGGAGATAAGGCGCGATCGCCTTACAGGAGAAACATTGTGCCAGCGGCGACGAAGATCATCGCAGTTGTAAACCTACTTTGAACGCGTTCGTTTCTTGCGTGCGGCTTTGGCTCCTTCTCTGCCAAGCGCGGTGCGCGTCTTTTTCGGCAAATGCGCAACCGTTCTCTTTCGTTGCGCAGCTTTAGCTGCTTTTCTTGATGTTTCGCTTTGCAGCGACCCGTTGTTTTCTCGTTGTCATATCTTTGATGATCCAGAGTGAAGCCAAAGAAGTACTTTCAACTCGAGGTTAGCCGTTCACGACAGTACCTCCGTTTGGGTGCAAAATCTGACCCGTCATATATGAGGAATCGTCGCATGCAAGGAACACAAAGCTGGGCGCAATTTCCTCCGGTTGGCCTGGCCGAGCGAACGGAACGTCCGAGCCAAATGTTTCGACATCTTTCGCCGGAAATGTCGATGGAATGAGAGGTGTCCAGATCGGACCCGGCGCGACGCCATTTACGCGAATGGCTTTGTCGGCGAGCGCTTGCGAGAGTGATCGCGTAAAAGCTGTAATTGCGCCCTTGGTCGAAGAGTAATCGAGCAGATGCGCGCTGCCTTTGTAAGCAGTGACTGAAGTTGTGTTGATAATTGCAGAGCCTTTTTTCAAATGTTTCATCGCCGCCTTAGTCATGAAAAAAAACGAGAAGATGTTTGTGCGAAATGTTCGTTCGAGCTGTTTTTCAGTGATTTTCTCAATTGATTCCTGCGAATGCTGTTCGGCCGCGTTGTTGACCAAAATATCGATCTTGCCGAACTCCTTCACGGTTTGTTCGACAGCTTTTCGACAGAACTCTTCCTGGCCGACGTCACCTGCGATCAACAAACATTTGCGCCCTTCTTTTTCCACCCGACGCTTGGTTTCATTCGCGTCCTTGTCCTCTTCAAGGTACACGACCGAAACGTCCGCATCTTCTTTTGCAAAGGCAATAGCAACTGCGCGGCCGATCCCGCTGTCGCCGCCGGTGATGAGCGCCACTTTATCTCGCAATTTTCCACTACCGCGATGTTTTTCGTCCTCGGCTCTCGGCCGCGGTTTCATTTTGTGTTCGCGGCCAGGTTGTCGCTCTTGATGTTGAGGCGGCTGAAGGTTTTTCTGCTTGGGCATGCTGAAATTTTCCTTGTGATGGATTTGCTAAATCTCCCTAAAAGAGCGCCATCCGAATCTCTCTCAGACGCGACAGCATTCTAGTCGCGGCGTTTTCGCGTGCGTGCGGCCTTTTTTGCAGCGGCCGAACGTGAACGCGCTGAGCGTCGACTCGCCGCCCGCTTTGCTTGGCGTGACAGTGCTTTTTTCGACGCTGACCTGCGGCTCTCGCGTTTGAGTGCATCTTTGGTTGCACGCGAGCGTTTGCGCGAAGGTTTTTTGCGGGCGCCAGTGCGGCCTTTCGCGAGGTCACGCTTGGCTTGACGTTTCGTTCGGGGTTTCCCGCGCTTCGGCACCGGCAGCTTTACTCCAGCCCGTCGCGCCTTCGAGAGGCCGATGGCGATTGCCTGCTCGGGCGAACGAGCACCATGTTCGCCTTCCCGAATATGTTCCATTTCTTCGCGCACGAATTCGCCAGCCTGTGTGGAAGGCGATTTGCCTTCCCGTTCGTCTTCGTGCGCCCGTTCGATTGGTTCTTCTTCTGGCATACCCAAAATTGTTTCGCCGCTAGCGAGACTTTTGGACGTAACGAAAACTATGTCGGACATCTGCATCTAGCCTTTGTAACCACGCGACGCTAATTTTGCTGATCACGCTTCGACTAAATGCACAGGCAAAGAAAAAGTTTGCGATTCGGCGCCGAGCCAGAATACGCTCGGCTCATGCGCACAATTCTAATAATTATTCTGATTATTCTGTTACTCGGCGCTCTGCCGACCTGGCCATACAGCGGCGGCTGGGGCTATTACCCAAGCGGCGGATTAGGGCTTGTTTTGTTGATCGTGCTGATCCTCTGGCTAATGGGACGGCTCTGAACCGTGCTCGAAGCCTTAACCGTGGCAAACAATTTGGGCTGAATCAGCTGTTTTTGGCAGCATCGCGGAGTTTTCTGATACGATCGTGCGTATTTTTAATTTCGGAATATTGACGCGAAACAATTTCACGGAGTTGCGCCGATAGGTTGTCATTTATCGCCTTGCTATACTCCTCAACTGCCGAATCTTCGCCGCGCTCGCATTCGGCCAGAATGGCATGGTCATCGCCTCTGGTGACAGCGGATTTCAAGTTAATCCAGCTGCGATGCAATGCGCCGGCAGCGCTGCTGCTGGTTTCGGGCTTTGGTTCGCCCAGACTGCGGGCCTGGCTCTGTAGCTCGGTCGCGAACTGTGAACGCTGCTGCGAATATTCATTGAAGAGTGATTTCAACTGCGGATCTTTCACGCCTTCAGCGGCTTGCTTAAAGCCCTCCTCCCCATCTTTGAGCGTTTCGATCAAGTTGTTGATCGTTGAAATAACTTCTTTTTGTTCTTTCATATAAATTTACTCGCATATGACAGTTCGGCCGCGTGTCTCATTTTCGGTTTACGCGGCAGATCTTCGTCGCCGTTTATGGACGTTGCGCACGCCCGGCGCGTTAATTGTGACCAAAGCTTCCGCCGAGACCCCATTGCCCATCTTACCTCCGCGTTTTGTAAGGTGCGTCCGCCACTTCCTAATCCAGGTATGAACCCAAGGCAAACCAGTTTCGTACGTCGATTAATATCCCGGTACTGAATGCGCAACGCTGAGGATCTTCGCGTGAAAGAAATTGTAAACGTATTCAACGATTAGGAGCGAAGAGTTAGGCATCGATGACAGCCTGCTCCGTGCGCCATGCTTCGTGTTCAGAGCGGTCGCTTACCTCGAAGGTGCCGTTATTATCGTTCTCCCAAAGAATCGCCTTGTTGCGTGGGTGTTGGCCAAAAAGCTTTCTTTGCACGGCTAAACTGCCTAGTGGGCACGAACAGCCAAAGATGACAAACGTTCCTTTTTGGATCGACAGCGCGCCTATTAAGCGATTTCCGGGGCTAGAAAAGAATACGAATGTCGACGTGGTCGTTGTCGGGGCGGGCATTAGCGGAATCACGACCGCATATCTCTTGAAGAAGGCCGGATTAACCGTAGCGCTGATCGAGCGCGAGCGCGTCGCGTCAATCGACACTGGCCACACAACTGCTCACCTCACATATGTTACCGACGTCCAGCTGCAGGAATTGGCAGGGAATTTTGGCAACGATCATGCCCAAGCTGCATGGGACGCGGGTGCAGCCGCGATCGACGAAATCCAGAGAATTGTTTGGGAGGAAGGGATCGAGTGCGAGTTTACGCGCGTGCCAGCGTACGTGCACGTTTGCGTGGACAGTTTTTCCCAAAAGGACATTTCCTCACTCAAGAAAGAGGCCGGGCTCGCTGCGAAACTTGGATTCGATGCGGTTTACCTTAAATCGGTTCCGTACTTCAATTTGCCGGCAGTGCGATTTCCCAATCAAGCGAAATTTCATCCAAGGAAATATCTTCGGTCGCTAGTTGTGAAGGTTCCTGGCAACGGTTCGCACGTTTTCGAGAAATCCGCGGCGACGGACTTCGATACGAAAAAAAGCCGAGTTAAAGCCAACCGCCACTGGATCAGCTTTGATCGTTTGATCATGGCGACAAACAATCCGCTTGTGGGCTTGGCCACGATTACCAGTGCGACGCTTCTGCAGACGAAACTCTCTCTCTATACCAGCTACGCGCTCGGCGCCCAAGTCCCATCAGAAACGATTCCGGAAGCACTGTTCTGGGACACCAGGGATCCTTACGATTACCTGCGAGTGGATCGACATCGCCGCTTCGATTACGTCGTGTACGGCGGCGAAGATCACAAGACGGGACAAAAGAGGGAGACCCAACGAGCTTATGCTCGATTGCTGACGCGATTGAAAAAGATCGTTCCCGCCGCGCGCGTCGATCATCGCTGGTCAGGACAAATTATTTCCACTCCTGACGGCTTGCCTTACATAGGCGAGAATGCTGAGCGCCAGTTCATTGCCACAGGGTTTTGCGGTAACGGCATCACATTCGGAACCGTATCCGCAATCATGGCGCGCGACTGGGTAATGGGAAGAAACAATCCATGGACAGATCTGTTTGCCGTCGACCGAAAAAAAATCAAAGGCGCAACGTGGAATTATCTCCGAGAAAACGCGGACTATCCGTACTACATGATCAAAGACCGGATCGCTCGTCCCGAAGCCGACTCCGCCCGGGAGATAAAACGCGGCGACGGCATGATTATCGGCTCGCGCGGCAAGAAACTTGCCGCCTTCCGCGATCACGATGGAAAGCTCTACAAGCTCTCGCCTGTTTGCCCGCACCTTGGTTGCCACGTCAGGTGGAACTCTGCCGAATCAACTTGGGATTGCCCCTGTCACGGTTCGCGCTTCAAGCCCACTGGAGAAGTGATAGCCGGACCGGCTGAAGAACCATTGAGTCCAGTCTTAGCCTACGCACCCCGTTAGATTCGTGAAAGAATTGGACTCATATTTAAACGATCATATCGCCGGCTCAGTTGCCGCGCTGGAACTCATTGCTCGCTGGGCGCAGCTGTACAAAGACAAGCCCCTCGGTGCCTTCTTCATCGAGCTCGAAGCTGAGATCCACGCGGATCAAGAGATATTGCGCCGTTTGATGCGTTCCCTCGGCGTCGAAGAAAGCAAGGTGCGTCAGGCGGGCGCATGGGCTGCGGAAAAGGTTGGCCGCGCGCGATTCATGATTGCAGGCGAAGAGGCTGACGGTTTGGGATTGGTGCTTGCGTTGGAAGGATTGATCATGGGAATCGCCGGAAAGAAACTTTTGTGGCGCGCATTGGCAGCGGCAAATCTGCCCAAGCTTGAAGCATTCGACTTCGAGGATTTACAGCGTCGCGCCGAACAACAAATTGAACGGACGGAAGCCGAGCGGATTCAGGCGGCACGGCGGGCGTTTGCAAGCCTGACTGGTTAATTCCGCGTTCCCGATGCCCGCGCCCGCGAAAAATGCCGGTAAACAGAAGCCCGTCGAAACGGCTTTTGCTGTTGATTCTGTGGATGCTGCGGAAGAGGCCGGTTTGCGCTATGTCAGCGATGATAGTCCTGGCTACAGGCGTAAAGCGAACGGCGACCACTTCGAGTATTTAGACACAGAAGGAAAAGGAATTCGCGACGAGCAGCGCCTCCTCCGAATTAAACGCCTGGCGATTCCACCAGCATGGACGGATGTCTGGATTTGCCCTTCGCCAAATGGACACATCCAGGCGACTGGCCGCGATGCGCGCGGACGGAAGCAATACCGTTATCACGACCGCTGGCGCGAGCTGCGCGATGAAAATAAATTCGGGCGCCTCTCCGACTTTGCCAAAGCGCTGCCAAATATCCGCCGGCGAGTCGCTGAGGACATCAAATTGGCCGGTCTGCCGCGGCGAAAGGTGCTTGCGACCATTGTGCGATTGCTGGAGCGAACTTTCATGCGCATCGGCAACGAAGAATACGCACGCGAGAACAAATCGTTTGGCTTAACCACGATAAAAGATCGACATGTGGCTGTGAAAGGCGCGCAATTGCGTTTCCGTTTTCGTGGCAAGAGCGGACGCCAACACGAAGTGGACGTGACCGACCGGAGCATCGCGAAAATTGTTTCCAAGCTGCAGGATTTGCCTGGTCAGGACCTATTCCAATATGTCAACGATGAAGGCGACGTTCGGGACATCGCATCGCACGACGTAAACGATTATTTGCGCGAAATTACGAGCGAAAATTTCACCGCGAAGGATTTCCGCACTTGGGCTGGGACGGTTCTGGCGGCGATCGCGCTCAATGCACAAGAGAAGTTCAAAAGCGATAAAGAGGCAAAGACCAATATTAAAAATGGTATTTGCGCAGTGGCAGAGCTTCTAGGCAATACACCGGCGATTTGCCGGAAATGTTACGTCCATCCAGAGATAATCGAAGCTTACTCAGCCGGAATCTTAATTGCCGGGCTCACGCGAATGCGCAAAAGACCGAAAGATGTACATTTTCGCTCGGCTGAAGTCGCAGTCCTGAAATTTTTGCGCGCCAGAGAAAGCGATCCCGGAAAATAAGATACGGATTTTGGCGCCTTGTGCGTGGGTGATTGATGTCCGCAATCCGTTCGACTGGGTCGTCACAACGTCCAAAATCGCTCGCGGCGGCGAACTAATTCAAGAAAGGAAAAGCTATGGGCACGATTCTATTGATTATCTTAATCCTTCTATTGATTGGGGCGCTACCAGCCTGGCCGTACAGCTCCGGCTGGGGTTATTACCCGAGTGGAGGACTAGGCTTGATTCTTTTGATTGTAATCATTCTCGCCTTGACGGGGCATATTTGAACGACCTCGCTTTGATTAGCGAGAATTCGCGAAGTTTGCAGCGTTGAGAAAAGCGCTCATTCGTTTCTCGGGTGGCCGGGGGCAATCACGTGCTGCAGTTTACCGGATAACAACTGGGCTGTTTTCCCAACAACCATCCGCTGCACCGGCAGCGAATTTTTAATGAAGGGGTTGTTGACTGTGCCAGAAGAGCGCAACTCAGAAACGGCAAAGCCATTTTTTGCAAACGCTTTTAGCCTGCTGAAGCAAACATTTCAGGAGTGGTTGCAAGATAAAGCGCCACAACTGGGTGCCGCGCTTGCCTACTACACAGTTTTTTCGCTCGGCGCCGTCCAGGTCGTGCAAAGCATTGCGCAAAAAGCCTCCCAACCTGGCAAAGGCTTAATTGCAACAATCATTGGTGTCGCTCTGGCGCTTTTCGGCGCGAGTGGCGTATTCGGTCAACTCCAAGACGCCTTGAATACGATCTGGGGCGTAAAAGCGAAGCCCGGTGGAGGTATGTGGGGATTTTTGCGCGTCCGCTTTCTCTCGTTTGCAATGGTCGGCGGTATTTGTTTTTTGCTGCTCGTCTCGCTTATCCTCGAAGGTGTGCTTAAAGGATTCAGCCACTATGTGCAATCGGTGTTGCCGGGTGGAATCGTCGTAGCAATGACCGTTTACCTTATCTTTGATTTTACCGTGATCGTTCTGGTGTTTGCTATCATCTTCAAATTCCTGCCGGACGTTGAAATTCAATGGCGCGATGTTTGGATTGGCGCAGCGATCACTGCGGTGTTTTTCGGCATTGGAAAATGGGCACTCGGTCTCTATCTTGGCAGCGGGGCAGCCGGTTCAGCTTACGGAGCGGCCAGCTCTTTGATCACGCTGTTGCTCTGGGTCTATTACTCATCGCAAATCTTGCTCTTCGGCGCTGAATTCACCCAAGTCTATGCAAATCGCGCGGGTCGCGCGTTGAAACCAGCCAAATACGCGGTTCGGGTCGCAACAAAGGAAATCGAGGGCGGTTCGTGGAAAACAGACGTTTCGCCGCCAATCTCTGAGAACCAAAGCCACGCCCATATTCGATTAGAGGGCAGTTATGATTTTTGATTCATGCAGATCTCAGAGTCACCGTGGTGCGAGTGCGACTTTTCGGAACGAAAGCGCATTTCGCTATTGCCGCGGCTAGCAAAGCAGGCATCGCGCAAGGGAAGAAGGGGCTAGTATGCGGATCGCTCAGGTAGCGCCTCTCGTCGAGAGTGTGCCTCCACAACAGTATGGAGGGACCGAACGAATCGTTTCTTATCTTACTGAGGAATTGGTCCGCCAGGGGCACGACGTGACCCTTTTCGCAAGTGGCGATTCGGTGACCGCAGCCCGGCTTGTTCCCGTATGCCGCCGCTCTCTTCGACTGGATGACCGCTGCATGGATCAAATTGCGCACCACGTCGTGTTGTTGGAGCAGGTATCTCAGCGCGCGCGCGAATTCGATGTGATCCATTTCCACATCGATTACCTGCATTTTCCAG
>WNGE01009673.1_pt1 | contig 10111 bp, 8 predicted proteins | sample 5400651 | NCBI WGS metagenome assembly WNGE01 (sample SAMN13153370, study PRJNA577476) | soil metagenome | isolation source: 60 cm soil or saprolite under grassland replicate 2 | place: USA:California | collected 2016-06-15 | reverse complement strand
CGGGTCGAGAGCTCGCCGACCAGGTCCGACAGCGATCGGTCGTACGGGTTACGACCTGCTTCCCAATGAGGCTGGCCGACGACGTCATGGGCAGCCCGTCACCGGTCCACGTAGAAGTCGGCGTTCCGACGTGGCGACATGGAAGGGCTCGTACGGTCGGGGATAATCGGCCGCGGAACTGCGGAGGGCGAGACAGAGGTAGCCAGTCTGGCCGGGACATGATCGCAACACTCGAACTCGGCAGGGACGCGGTGAAACGCCACGCATGGGACGAGGGCGTGGAGGCCCTGACTGCCGCCGATCGCGAGAGTGCGCTCTCGCCCGACGACCTCGAGCTGCTCGGCACCGCGGCCTGGTGGGCCGGCAAGCCCGACGAAGCGAGCGATGCGCTCGAGCGGGCGATTGCAGGCTACGAGGAGGCGGGTCGTGTCGAGGACGCTGCCCGTGTCGCGATCAGCCTCGCGTATCACGCCTATCGACGCCTCGCCATCCCGGTCGGCCTGGGCTGGCAGGCGCGTGGGGAGCGGCTCCTCGAGGCCGTCCCCGACTCGCCGCTCCATGCCCAAAAGGCGGTTTACGACGCGGTTGGCCTGTTGATGGAGGGTCATCTCGACGCGGGCATCGAGACGCTCGACCGCGCGATGGAGCTGGCTCGGCGTACCGGCAACCCGGATGCGCTCTACAACGCGATGAGCCTCAAGGGCATGGCCGACGTCATGGCCGGGCGATGGCAGGCCGGCCTGGCTGAGCTCGACGAGGCGGCCACGGCCGCGTCGTCGGGACGTCTCGACCTCCGCGCGGCCAGCGACATCTTCTGCACGACCATCGGCGCGTGTCGGGGCGTTGGCGACCTGCAGCGCGCGGCGCAGTGGGCGGACGAAGGCGAGCGCTGGATGCGGCGCAACGGCGCCGGTGGCTACCCCGGCATCTGCCAGGTCCACCGGGCCGAGCTCAAGATGCTCCGAGGGCACTGGACCGAGGCCGAGCAGGAGGCGCGGCAGGCGTGCGACGTCCTCCAGCGGTTCCGGCTCATGGACGGGCTCGGCTCCGCCCACCACACCATTGGCGAGATCCGGCTGCGGATGGGCGACCTCGACGCCGCCGCCGAGGCGTTCGACCGCGCGTACGAGTACGGGCACGACGGCCAGCCCGGCCTCTCCCTGCTGCAGCTTGCCCGCGGCCAGGTCGAAGATGCCCAGCGCTCGATCGCTAGAGCGTTGGCTTCCGCCTCCGGGACCGGAGCCCTTTCAGATCGCACCGCCCGAGGTCGGTTGCTGCCGGCGCAGGTCGACATCGCCCTCGCCGCCGGTGACCTGGAGACCGCCCAGCGTGCAGTGGAGGAGCTGGAAGAGATCGCCACCGATTTCGAACGTCCCCTCTACCGCGCCGGCGCGCTGACGGCGCGCGGTGAGCTGCTCCTGGGAGAGCACAAGCCGCAAGAGGCGTCGCCGGTCCTCGGACAGTCGTGGCGACTCTGGCAGGCGACCGATCTGCCATATGAGGCGGCGCGAGCCCGGCTCCACTACGCCGAGGCACTTGCGGCCGAGGGCGACGAGTCGATGGCCCGTCGGGACCTCCTCGCCGTCCGTTCCGTGTTCGAGCGACTGGGCGCGACGCTCGACCTGCAGCACGTGGATGTGCTCCTCGCAGACGAGCCGGGTCGGGCCGCGCCCGTCCGGCCCGACGAACGAGCGACCCGGACGTTCATGTTCACGGACATCGTGACGTCCACGGACCTGGTCAGCGTCATCGGCGACGAGCCGTGGAATGAACTTCTGGAGTGGCATGACCGCGAGCTGCGTGGCGTGATCGGCCAGCACCGGGGCGAGGTCGTGAACCACACGGGCGACGGTTTCTTCGTGGCTTTCGAGCGAGCGGACGATGCGATCGCTGCTGCCGTCGACATCCAGCGCCGCCTCCTTCGCCATCGCCGGGAGCATGGCTTCGCGCCCTGGGTTCGAATCGGGCTCCACACGGCGGAGGCGACCCGCCGCGGTCGCGACTACAGCGGGCGGGGCATCCACGTCGCCGCTCGTGTCGGCGCGGCCGCTGGGCGCGAGGAGATTCTGGCGACGCCTACAGTTCTGGCCGACCTGGGCTCGGGTCGCTACACGGTTTCCGAGCCGCGACAGCTAACACTGAAGGGCCTCCGCGAGCCGGTTGAAGTCAGATCGGTCGCCTGGCGATCCTGACAGGGGACCATCTTGCGGCGCGCTCGCCTTCTCGAACCATCTCTGGCCGGCGCTCTACATCGCGGACGCCGAGGGTCGGATCCGGTATCACCATTTCGGCGAGGGCGAGTACGCCATGGCCGAGATGGTCGTGCAGCAGCTGCTCCTCGAGGCGGGCGCCGAAGGCGTCGACATGGGTCTCGTGTCCGTGGAGCCGAAGGGCTTCGAGGTCGCCGCGGACTGGCGCACCCTGCGATCCCCCGAGACGTACGTCGCCTATGGCCGGAGTGCCGGCTTCGCGTCTCCGGTCCCCGCGCGGTTCAACGAGCCGTCCGCCTATCCCGAGCCGTCGCGGCTCGCCCTCAATGAGTGGGCGCCGTCAGGCACATGGACGCTCGCGCAGCACGCCGCCGTGCTGAACGAGGCTCCTGGCCGCATCGCGTTCCAGTTCCGGGCCCGCGACGTGAATCTCGTGATGGGACCGTCGGCCCGCGGGACGTCCGTGCCGTTCCGTGTGCTCCTCGACGGGCAAGCGCCCGGCGACGCCCACGGCTCCGACGTCGACGAGCAGGGCAACGGCACCCTCGCCGGGCAGCGTCTCTACCAGCTGATCCGCCAGGCCGGTCGCATCGGCGAGCGCCTCGTCGAGATCGAGTTCCTCGACCCAGGTGCCGAGGCGTATTGCTTCACCTTCGGCTGACGCGAGGCGACGGGCGGCCGGCTCTGAGACACTGGCTGCGATGACGAAACGGATCGTGGTCCTCGGCGGCGGCTTCGCCGGCGTCAGCGCCGCCCAAGAGCTCGCCCGGCAGTTGCGCAAACAGCACCGGCTGGCGGATGCATCCAGCTCGACGAGCAGCGACGCGATCGAGGTGCTGCTGCTCAATCGCGATAACTACTTCGTCTTCCAGCCGCTGCTCGCGGACATCATCTCCGGAACGATCGAGACGACCCACGTCGTCGTGCCGCTGCGGCGGATGCTGCCGGGATGCGGCGTCGAGGTCGGCCATGTGGAGGGGATCGACGTGCGGGCGCGGACGGTTCAGCTCCGGCGACGCCTGAGCGGCCAGATCGTCGCGGTTCACTACGACGCGTTGATCGTCGCCCTCGGAGGCGTGACCGACCTGGCGGCCGTTCCCGGGATGGCGGAGCACGGCGTCGGCGTCCGCACGCTGGGGGACGCCTTCTACCTGCGCAATCGAGCGCTCGACATGCTCGAAGAGGCGCGTATCGAATCGGACGCCGAACGACGCAAGAGGCTGTTGACGTTCGTGGTCGTGGGCGGTGGGTCCACCGGCGTCGAGGTTGCCGCGGAGCTCAGGGATCTCGTCGAGCTCGCCGCCCGCAGCTTCCGCGACATCCGCCTCGAGCCACGGGTGGTCCTCGTCCACAGCCGCCCGATCGTGCTCTCGGAGCTGGGCAGGCGCCTAGGCCGGTACGCCACGAAGAAGCTGCGCCAGGCGGGCGTCGACCTGCAGCTCGGCCGCCGCGTCGCCGGGGTCGAGGTGGATCGGGTGGAGCTCGACGACGGGACGACGATCCCGACGGCGACGGTCGTCAGCACGGTCGGCAACGCGCCGAATCCGGCCCTCGCATCCATTCCGGCCGCACGGGACGGCAGGGGATGGCTGACGCCCGACGCGACCTTCGCCTTGTCCGGCGTGGAGAGCGTCTGGGCACTCGGCGATTGCGCCTCGATCATGGACCCCAGGACGGATCGGCCGATGCCCGCGACCGCCCAGCACGCGGTGCGCGAAGGACCCCATGCCGCGCGCAACGTCCTCGCGGCGCTCGACGGCCGACCGCAGACCCCCTTCGACTACGGGCAGCTCGGGATGCTCGTGTCGGTCGGTCGCTTCAAGGCCGTCGGCGATGTTCTGGGCATCAAGGTCAGCGGACTGCTCGGCTGGTTCCTGTGGCGCAGCTACTACCTGTTGCGCCTGCCGACCGTCGACCGGCGGATCCGGGTCGCCATCGACTGGACGCTGGACCTGATCCTCCAGCACGACATCGTCGAGATCGGCGTACGCCGGACGAGAGCTCGGCCGGGCGAGGCGCCGGGCGAGCTCGCCGGGGAGCCTGTGTCGATCGGCGCGCGGCCCGAAGCGCCTGACGAGCTTGTGCTGTAAAGCGCCGGAGCGTGGAGCGTAAGACTCGACCTGGCGCCACGCCGGCGTCCGTGCCAGGGCCAGACGCCCGCGACCACGTCGAGGGTGCATACGCGACAACCGTGACGCCGAGCGCCGTCAACGCCTGCGGGCCCAGCCGCTCGAACGGGCCGCTCAGCGATCGGAAGCCCCGGGGCGTCATCGGAAGCTCGCCTTCGCGCGCGAAGGAGGCGAGCGTCAGGACCATTGCCCAAGCCGAAGCCGAGCCCCAACGTGACGTACAGCACCGACGCGGCGCGCACTGCATTGGACGGCGCGAGCCGAGTCACGTTGATCAGGTCGCGACGCGGCTCAGCAGGCTCGACGAGAGGGCGGCGAGCCACACGGCCAGGACCACGACGACGGCCGTCCAGGCGCCCCACAGCACCGGTCCAGTCGTAGTTGCCGCCACGACGGACCCGACGGCGATCAGGGCCATGGCCGCGCCGGCGAGCCAACCGAGCGAGCCCGGCAGAAGGCCGAGCGGGAGAGCCAGAACGATCAGCGCGACGATCCAGATGAGGACCGGGACGATGCCGAGCCCGCCAGTTACGAAGGATTTCTGCAGGTCGACGATCCCGACCACGAGCATGATCTGGCCGGCAGCGACCAGGACGGCCCCGGCGATGGCGCCGACGGTCACGATCCGCAGCCAGAGCCCGGCCTGGGCGCCGGCGGCACGGTCGACGGCCAGGATCGGCAGGACCAGGGCGAGGACCGTGATGGCAACGAACACGTCGTTGATGGGCCCGTACACCTGGCCAGCGCCGCTGAAGAACAGGGCAATTGCGACGGCGGACACGAGCAGCGCGATGAGAGCCACGACGGCCGACACGCCCGCTGCGCGGTAGAGGACGCCGCTCTCGATCATCATTCGGGACACCTCATCCGCGGGTTCGACAATCGGACTATAATTTGGCTGCTGGTAGGAGTCAATAGACTTGTGAGGTGAGATGCCGCGCCGTTACACGCTCGGGAAGCGAGCCGCGGTCAAAGCCGACACGCGGGCTCGGATCGTCGCCGCCGCCGTCGACATCTACCGCGATAGGGGAATGGCGGCGGCCTCGAACCTGGCCATCGCGCGAGCCGCCGATGTCGCACCGGCGACGATCCGCAACCATTTCGCGGACCCTGCCCAACTCGCGAGCGCGGTCCTCGACGAAGTGCTCCTGGAGCTCCGTCCCCCAGGCCCGGCGATCTTCGACGGTATCGAAGGCATCGCCGACCGCATCCACCGATTGGCCGTGGAGCTGGCGGACTTCTACGATCGGAGCGAGCCGTGGTGGCGGGCCTACCAGCGCGAACCGGCGCTGATTGAGGCATGGAGCAGTGGTGCCGATCGCTACTACCGGGACATCGATGACCTGATGCGGGCGGCTCTCGGTCAGCTCGCGGCGGACGACAGGGCGGTCGCGGTCGTGGCCGCGGTCATCGGGCCGCCGACGTTCTTCGCGCTCCGGGCACGTGGTCTATCCGCAGAGGATGCCGTCGAGCTCGGCGCGGAGCTCGCCGTGCCCTGGCTGGAGGCGCGCGCGGCCGAGATGCGGACGCCAGGTCGTCTGGTCGTGACGGACGCCGATCATTAGTCAGGATGCCGGCGCAGCGCCCGCGGATCGTCACATCGTCTGATGGGCTGATGGGTGCCGGCAAATCGACAGTCGATCGCGCCCTTGAGAGCGCGACCAGACACCCTGTCAGCCCGCTTCCGGCGGCAGGTCCACCGGCCGCGCTTCGGCCCCGAACGGTGATTGCATCGCCGCCTGGCTTGTGCCCGATGCGAGACTGACCTCGACGTCGTCGTGCGACGACGCGCCTCGAGAGCTCGCCTCGCCCATGTCACCGTCTCCTGACAAACCGCTGCCCACGGGAACGGTCACATTCCTGTTCACCGACATCGAGGGGTCGACCCGCCTGCTGACGGCGCTCGGACTTGACTACGACCACTTCCTGGCCGCCCATGCCAAGATCCTGCGCCGCGCGATCTCCTCGCACGACGGCATTGAGGTCGGTACGGAGGGCGACGCGTTCTTCGCGGTGTTTCCATCGGCAATCGAGGCCGTCAAGGCCGCCGCCGGCGCCCAGCGCGAGCTGCATGCCGCATCCTGGCCGGACGGCGCCAGCCTCAGGGTCAGGATGGGCTTGCACACTGGCGAGGGGCGCCTCGGCGGCGACAACTACATCGGGATCGACGTCCACCGTGCCGCCCGGGTCGCGGCCGCCGGACACGGCGGGCAGGTCCTGTTGTCCGATGCCACACGCGTCCTCGTGGCTCAAGATCTGCCCGAGGGCGTGGGCCTTCGCGACCTGGCCGAGCATCGGCTCAAGGACCTGCCCGCGCCCGAACGGATCTGGCAGCTCGACATCGAGGGACTCCGATCCGAGTTCCCGACGATCAGATCGCTGGACGCCCGGCCCAACAATCTGCCGCTCACGGCGACCGCGCTCATCGGGCGGGAGCGGGAGCTGGCGGAGATCGCCGGGCTCGTCCGCGAGCATCGACTGGTCACGCTCGCGGGCCCCGGCGGCACCGGCAAGACACGATTGGCACTGGCGACGGCACAGCGCGTGCTGACCAATTTTCCCGATGGCGCCTTCTTCGTCGCGCTCGAGGATGCCCGGGATCGGCCGATGGTCGCCGCCGCCGTAGCCGCCGCCCTGGGCGTTCGAGAGAAGGTGGAACGCGACGTGGAACATGGCGTCCGCGAATTCACGGCCGGACGAGCCCTGCTCCTCGTGCTCGACAACTTCGAGCAGGTCGTTGCCGCGGCGCCGTTCGTCGCGGATCTCCTCGCCGGCTCGCCCCGGCTGCGGATCGTCGTCACCAGTCGATCGCCACTTCACCTGTCGGGCGAGCAGGAGTACGCCGTCCCGCCCCTCGGATTACCGGACCTCAACCGGCTGCCTCCGCTCACGGCGCTCTCACAGTACGAGTCGGTCGCCCTGTTCATCGATCGGGCCACCGCCGTCAGATCGGACTTCGCCGTCACGGCTTCGAACGCCCGGGCCATCGCGGAGATCTGTGTCCGCCTCGACGGACTGCCGCTGGCAATCGAGCTGGCGGCCGCTCGCATCAAGCTCCTGAGTCCCCAGGCGATCCTGGAGCGCCTGGTGCGGAGCCTGCCGCTGTTGGGAGCTGGCCCGCAGGACCTGCCGGCCCGGCAGCGAACGCTCCGAGGCACGATGGACTGGAGCTACGAGCTGCTCGATGGCGCGGAGCGACGCTTCTTCGAGCGCGTGGCGGTGTTCGCCGGGGGCTGGACGATCGAGGCATGCGAGGACGTCTGCAACCCGCGCGGCGAGCTCGAGATTGACACCCTCGACGGGCTGACGTCTCTGGCCGACAAGAGCCTGATCCATCGAGCCGGCGGGGAGGACGCCGAGCCTCGCTTCGGAATGCTCCAGGTCGTTCGCGAGTTCGCCGCAGAGCGGCTGGAGGCTGGTGACGACGCCGAGAAGATCCGTCGGCGGCACGCGATGGTGATCCTCGAGCTCGTCGAACGGGCCGAACCCGAGCTGATCCGGACCGAGTTGCGAGATTGGCAACGACGAATGCGGCGTGAGGAGGACAACGTTCGCGCCGCGCTGCGTTGGGCGATCGCGACCGGGGAGGCGGAAATCGGGCTCCGAACGGCCGCCGCGCTCTGGCGTTTCTGGCAGTACTGGGCGGAGTTCCGCGAAGGGCGGCGCTGGCTGGAGTCCCTCCTCGCATTGCCAGCGGCGTCCGCGCCGACCGCGGGGCGAGCGAAAGCGGTGAGCGCGTTGGGCTCCGTTCTCTACTGGCAGGGCGACGCCGAACGAGCGACCGACCTGTACGATGAGGCCCTCCGCTTCTATCGGCAACTCGGCGACGATCGGCAGATCGGCGATGCGCTATACGACGCTGCCTGGGCCGCAGTTGGGCGCAACGACCTTGCGGCTGCGATCGGAGCATCCCACGAGGCTCTCGAGCACTATCGGCAGGCAGATGACCGCGCGGGCGCAGCGCGCGTGACCGCCTTCCTGGGCACCGGCGCCTACCTGATGGGCGGAGGCGGCAGCAAGGAGGACGCGATCGCCAGCGCTCGTGACGCCGTTGAGATGAGTCGAAGGCTCGGCCGCCTCTATGACGTCGCCGACTGGCTCGGCACCGTCAGCTTCGTCCAGTTCAGGGCGGGCGACCATCTGAACGCGCTTGCGGCGTTTCGGGATAGCGTCCGAGCCTGGCGCGAAATGGAAAACGTGGGAATGCTGCCGTACATGAAGATGGGCGCCGCTCTCGAGCTCAGCCTGGGTCGTCCAGACCGAGCGGTCCGGCTCGCCGCGGTGGCCGCGCGGGCAGTAGAGGACATCGGTGGCGAGCTGCCGGAGGCGATGGTCGGTGATGTCAACCCGCTGGAGGACGTCCACGGACTGCTCGACGAAGACGTGTTCGCGCGCGCTGTCGAGGAGGGTCGGGCGATGACCTTCGATGAGGCGGCCGCGTACGCGCTCGAGGAATCCCCGGCCCCGAGCGAGCAGACGCGGATGTTGGAGACGGACAGTACGCCGTCCGCTGTCGACGGCGGCCCCGCGTAGCCTCGACCCTTCCGGGGGAAGGGAGCCAGCCAACGAGTAATCAGGTGCCGCCGCGGCGCACGACGCCCAGGTAGCCGGTGTGGAGATTGACCGCCACCCCAGAGCCGTCGACCAGCCGCATCGCCGCGAGGACCGACTCGTAGGCGAGCAAGACGAGCGTCCGGGGCTCGTCCGCCTGCAGGCTCATTGCCACGTCCGGGAAGGCGGCCTTGAGGTCGTCGAGCCTGCCGGTCCTCACGTGGCCGCGGCTGATCAACACCATCGGCTCGTTCTGCGTCATCGGTCGATCAGCCCACTACGTCGTCGGCCGGGCTTCAACGCCGAGCTCGGCAAGGAGGTCCCGGACGCGCCGTTGGAGGTCGTCGCGAATCGGCCGCACCTCGTCGAGGGGCTTGCCGGCCGGGTCTTCGACCTCCCAATCGAGGTACTTCTTGCCGGGATAGACGGGGCAGGCATCGCCACACCCCATCGTCACGATGACGTCGGCCGCGCGGACGATCTCGTCCGCCCACGGCCGCGGCAGCTCGCCGCTGATGTCGACTCCCTTCTCGGCCATCGCGGCGACCACGGCCTGGTTCAGCTCGGCCGCCGGCTCCGATCCGCCGGAGAAGACGTCCACGCGATCGCCGGCCAGGTGGCGCGTCCAGCCGGCCGCCATCTGCGATCGGCCCGCATTGTGGACGCACAGGAAGAGGACGCTCGGATTGAGATCGGTCCGGTCCGCCTCGAGCCGGACCATGGCCCGCAACCGGTCGTTCGTGAGCTTCTCGACGAGGACCGGGACCCACGTTCGAATCCGAGCGCGCGGCAGGATCAGCTCGAGCGACTCGGCGATAAACCGCTCGATCGTCTCGATGTTCATCCCGCCCCGTCCGGCGGCGCTCGAGGGCGGTCGCGGACTGGCGGACGTCGACCCGCTCCGTCGGCGTGAGAGCTGCCATGCCGATCGACGGGCAGCCGTGGTCTCACCGAGGGGCGTTGGTTCCCATGCGATCGGCGCGGTCATCGCGTAGCTCCGGCGAATTGCTCCTCCTCGGCCATGAGCTTTGGTTGGGTGGTTGCCGCGGCGAGCCGATCGACTCGCTCGGCCACGTCGGCGAACGCAGATCGAAATGCCGCTGCGCTTCCGACCCGGACGGGGTCGGGGACGGACCAGTGGAGCGAGGGCGCGTCGAAGGGCAGCCCTGCCTCCCGCGCGCGGTCACAGACGGACACGACGAGGTCTGGGGCCGTGGCCAG
>WNGE01009672.1_pt1 | contig 10111 bp, 10 predicted proteins | sample 5400651 | NCBI WGS metagenome assembly WNGE01 (sample SAMN13153370, study PRJNA577476) | soil metagenome | isolation source: 60 cm soil or saprolite under grassland replicate 2 | place: USA:California | collected 2016-06-15 | reverse complement strand
TGGCTGCTGAAAGATCATCCGTCGCTACTAGTTTCGCTCGCGTTCGTTTTCCGATCTCGACCGCGTTTCCGATGTGTTCGGAATGTCCATGCGTGACCAAAATCAGATCGACCCGCTTCAGGGCTGCGACTTCATCTTTGCCTTCCGCAAAAACTGGATTCGTCAGCCACGGATCGACCAGAAGGACATTGCCCGTGGGCGGGATGATTTTAAAGGCCGATTGGCCGTACCAGGTTAAGTGTCCTGAGTTCCGCACACACTGACCAAAATCAGATCGTGGCGCGATCAAAAGGTTTTCGATGCAATCCGCCAGGCGAGCTAGAGGGGAAGTATATCCTCCGTCTTGGCCGGAGCAGGAAATAGAGATCGTTGCTGCGCAGCTCACTGATCCCACCGGCGGATGAACTCGTCGCGCAGTGCTTCTCTTCCTTCCACGAGCTCGATCAGTTCCACCGATGCGTTTTGCAGCATGCCCGATACAACGTAACTATTCTTGGTTGTGGCGTGATTTGCGCCTGTCCAGCGCACCGTGTACCCCAGCGGGTGATGCATGCCAATGTCGCGGCATCTCGCCACCACGGGCCACAGGCAAACTTTACCCTCTGCACGACATCGCAAGTTCACGTCTCGGTCCCCATTTGGGGCGCCTCTCGTTTTCCCGAATTCAGCCCATTTGTGGCGAGTGGTAGCGAAGCAACTTGATGGCAGAAAATCATAGTAGACGAACCGATCGATTAGTCTCTGGCTCCGCGCCACATCCAGCGCTCGGCGTATTTCTTTGGATGAAGGCGCGTGTCGTTTGGCATCAAAAAATTTCGCCTCCCCGGCGACTGCCCACACAGCCGGATGCAAAAACCCGGGATGGCTCAATGCACGTTCAAACCACTGGATTGCGTCCTCCTCAAAGATAACGTCGTCTTCTGAAAAGATGACGGACTTGCTCGTTTCGAAGGCCTTGTTGATGACACGCTCGGCGATAGCGTAGGGACCATGGTTTTGATCTGCCTGCTGGAAAGAAAGTGAGAGGAAGTGCTGGCAATTGGCGACCGCCCAAGCCTCGATTGCTCTCGTCGTATCAGCTCGCGCTTCGCGATACTTCTCAGTACGCTTCGATCCAAAACACCCATCCTGCAGAATTAGTAGATCGTAATTCTCAGAGCCTCGACATCTGACGACCGAGTTCAAGGTTGCGAGGATGGTGTCGGCCTTGCTGAATGCCTGAATAGCGATGGTGTCTCCCACACCGCACTTTTGCGCCCTCGCAGTCCTGCTTCAAGTGGTGCGGGCAAACCTGGTTCCGATGAGCCGTATTGCAAAGCTGCTCTTTCTGGATCCAATACTCCGGTTCAATGAACTTGCCTGAACAATATCTCTCGGCCACTGATCCTCGAGTGGCGGCGCTTATCGCGCGATCACTTCGATACAACATCAAACCAGCTCCATTGATTCGCCCGTTTGACGCGCTGGCCGAATCAATCGCTTATCAGCAATTGAGCGGTAAAGCAGCGGCGACCATCTTTGGTCGCGTACGCGCACTCTACCCGCGACGGAAATATCTAGATCCGGAAAAAATTCTAGCGACGCCCGATGAAAGTTTTCGCGCGGCTGGCCTTTCCCGCAGCAAGATCGCGGCAGTCAAGGATCTGGCCGCGAAAACGATCGACGGTACGGTGCCATCCGCTCGCGCGATCGCTCGAATGAGCGATGAGGAGATCATCCTGCGTCTGACAGAGGTTCGCGGCATTGGCCGGTGGACCGTCGAGATGCTTCTGCTTTTTGATCTTGGCCGGCCCGACGTTTGGCCGGTCGATGATTACGGCGTTCGCAAAGGTTTCGCGAAAATTTTTGGTCGCAGAAAACTTCCCACCCCGAAACAGCTTATGAAGTTTGGCGAGAAATGGCGGCCGTATCGCTCCGTTGCCGCGTGGTATTTCTGGCGTGCATTGGACGTTCCGAAAAAGACGAGTCGTTTTGACCAACGGTAGCCACTCGGTTGCGGCCGGGCCGGTCTGAATCCAGTGGCGCGCAGCGTCCTGGCTACAGCGGAGCAGGTGAGGCGCGAAGGGCGCATTGACTTTCCTGCCGCGGCTAACTAAAACGCGAACATTATGGCAACCATCCACATTAATCGCGGCGGCACGAGTCTCGGCACATTTTCCGAAGAGGATGTGCGCGCGGGGCTTCGCTCAGGACGTTTTGCAGGAACCGATCTCGGCTGGCGCGAAGGGATGGCCAGCTGGCAGGCGCTCTCACAATTTTCTGAATTCGCGGCGGATATTCCGAGCGGCGTGCCAACGCCACCCCCATCAGCACCGCCGCCACCTGCAGCGTCAACAATCACACCTGCGCCTACTGGACCGACACCGGAAACTACCCCGGCGCGTAGCGGACTACCGTGGGACGAGCGACAAACCAAAGGATTGTTGAACGCGTTTATTGAAACGTTGCAGATGGTATTGAGGAAACCGGTTGCCGCGTTCACCGCGATGAAACGCGAGGGAGGTCTGGGCGAGCCGCTTCTCTACGCGGTCATTGGTGGAACTTTCGGCGCGGTATTTGCAGTCACTTACAATTTTGCTCTTCGATTATTCACACCGTTTGGGGACAGGCAAGGCGCCGTGGCGCATCTTTTCGGCGGCCTCGGCTGGATTTTCCTCTTGGTCCTGACACCGCTCTTTGTGGCGATTGGAGTGTTTGTTGCCTCGGCAATTCTTCATGTCTGCCTGATGATTGTCGGCGGCGCAAAGCAGGCATTTGAGACTACGTTCCGGGTAGTTTGCTTCGCGGAAGGATCGGCCAGCCCGCTTCTTGTGATTCCGTTTTGTGGCGGACTGATCACTGGAATTTGGAAAATTGTCCTTTACTGCATTGGACTGGCGCGGGCTCATGAAACCGACACCGGCCGCGCCGTGATCGCCGTGCTGTTGCCCTTGATTGTTTGCTGCGGCGGCATTATTTTTCTCATCGCGATGATGTTCGGCGCGTTCGGCGCTTGGAATGCATCGCAGCACTGATTAACGGGAAGATGCAGCTTGGCTCTCGGAGGCTTGCTCCCGGTGAGATTGATCACGAACTTATCTGGCTGAGCGTTTCGCTGGGTTCGGTGGTCGTGGCGGCAATTTGGTTTGCACTCGGTTTACCGTGGCCACGTTGTCTGTTTCACGATCTTACCGGTCGTCCCTGTGTAACGTGCGGCATGACGCGATCAGCGATTCAATTTTTTCACGGACATTTTCTCGCCGCTCTGCAATGGAATCCGCTCGTCTTTGCCGCTCTATGCGGATTGTCGATCTTTAATCTCTACGGATTCGTCGTTCTCGTAACACGTGTTCCGCGCTTGCGGTTGACAAATTTCACGCACACGGAAAAAAGTATCGCACGGTATCTAACGGTTGCATTGCTCGCGCTCAATTGGATTTACTTGCTCGCGCATTGGCGGAATTTCTAATCGTGGATCGAGCAGTCCCTTGCTCCCGCCGAAAGCGGCGGCGAAACCGCGTTTATTGTTGCCTCGTCTTCGGAGAAGCCGATCCACCTAACGCTTCGTCGTTGATTTCTCATTCGCCTGGCAGGCCGTAGTCTCGGCGGAGCCGGATCATTCCGATTTCGTCATTTTATCTATTGGTGTTTATTCGTGGTTAATGAGGATTCTCGTCACCGGTGGCGCAGGTTTTATCGGCTCCCATCTTGTCGAAAAACTACTCGCGGCTGGGCACGAGGTCGCCATTCTCGATGACTTCAACGATTTTTACGATCCGCAAATCAAACGTGACAACATCGCTGCGGTTTCAAAAGATACTGCCATTCATCATGTCGATCTTCGGGACAACGCCGCAGTGCGAAATGTATTTCGCCGTGACAAATTTGAGACGATTGTGCATTTGGCCGCGCGTGCCGGTGTTCGCCCATCGATTCAGTACCCACAGCTTTATTACGACACAAACGTCAACGGCACGTTGCATCTGCTCGACGCCGCTCGCGTAACTGGGGTTGAACGATTCATCTTCGCGTCGAGTTCATCCGTTTACGGCATTTCGAAAACCGTTCCGTTCTCCGAAGACCAGCATCTCACTCAGACGCTCAGCCCCTACGCCGCGACAAAAATTGCGGGCGAATTTCTGTGTTCCACATTCTCTCATCTTTATCAAATGCGCGTGGTCGCGCTGCGTTATTTCACCGTTTACGGCCCACGGCAACGGCCCGATCTGGCGATCCATCGGTTCACCCGACGCATTTACGCCGGCCAGCCGATCGATCAATTCGGCGACGGCACGACCCGGCGCGACTACACTTACATAGACGATGTGATTCAAGGCACGATGGCTGCGTTGAACTACGACGAGTCACCTTTCGACATCTTCAATCTTGGCGAGAGCGAGACCATTCAGCTCAAGGATTTGATCTCTGCGATCGAGAAGGCGCTTGGGAAAAAAGCAAAGGTCAATCGTTTGCCCGAGCAACCGGGAGACATGCCGCTGACTTGCGCGGACATTTCGAAGGCAAGAAAATTACTCGGTTACAATCCGGCAACGCCATTCACAGATGGATTGCCGCGATTCGTCGATTGGTTTTTGCGGATGAAACATCGACAATTGTAGGATCGACGATTGCCATGCCTGCAACGCCCGAGAGCTTGCCGTTCGATCAACGCGCCTGTTTCGTAGCCGGTCAGGCAAAATCCGGTACGACGCTTCTGGTGGCGCTGCTCGATAATCATCCCGAACTTCTAGTGCTGCCGGAGGAAACTGCATACTTTCCCACCGTTCTGACAAAGTATGCGCCGCGCGGGCGCCGCGCACAGTTTGATTACCTGACAAAACAGTCACTTTCCAATGTGCTGTTCGGCGGGCCATGCAAATGGGGCAAGCGGAGTTACTCAGGGTTCCCACGCCAGAAATTTCTCGATACGTTTGAGCGTGCGGCCTTCGATCCTGCGAATGCCGAGGAAGATTTACTTGTCCTGATGGTGAAAGCGTACGCAGAAACGCTTCAACGCCCGCGTAACACGATCCGACGCTGGGTGGAAAAAACGCCGGCTAATCGCAATCACATTTCCGCGATTCTCGCCCGCTTTCCGCGCGCTAAGATTCTCGTCACGATGCGCGATCCGCGTGCAATTCTTGCGGCGCAAATTGCGCTGGAGAAGACAAGGAAAACGGGACGGTTTTCGACTTACTACGTGATCGCCCACTGGCGCGTCGCGGCCAGGCTCGCGAAGCGCGTGCGCGACGGCGATATTCCCGGTCTGGTGGTGCCGTACGAGCAGTTGGTCTTCGAACCCGCCAGCACGATGGAGAAAGTTTGCGGTTACTTGGAGATCACCTTTGATCCGCAAACGGTTCTGACCCCCACAAAAGTGGGACGTTTCTGGAGCGGTAACTCAGCGGCCCGGATTGATTTCTCCCAGATTAGCGCGGAACCGGCGACGCGTTGGCAGCGTGAACTTTCGGACGATGAAATCGGCTGGGTGGAATGGCATTGTCGCGATCTCATGCCGGCATTTGGGTATGAGCCGAGGCTGAACCGGCCGCGCGAGTTGCGATACTTTATCCGGCCAATTCGAGGCGAACGCCCGCGCGAGTATTTGAAATCACGCCTCTATTCTTTTCGCGACGATTGGATTCGAGGCTAGGATCGACGAGATAGGGATAGCGCTTCGCTGTTCTGAATGCCGAAGTGCTGCGTCGCCACATCGGGGGGGTGGTTCCGCTTGCAATCTCGCAGGCGGCGAGCCATAATCCCAGCGAAATGTCGGGAATCCTCTTCGATCCTCCGGGCCTTCGTTTTCTGCGACGATTCAGATTTTTTGAAACCATGATGCGAACTTTTGCATCTTCACTGCTTCGTTGGTTGAGCGCGCGGGCTTGCGGTTGGAGACAATTACATTTCCGGCTTCACGAGGCGGAGTTTTCGTCGGCGTCGCAAAGTGCTTGCAAACTGTTTGAATGGACCCTGGGTGATTCGCGCGCCACGGACTGTGCATCGATCGATGCGCTCCGCCCATCTAACAATTGGGTCAACCTTAAGGATCAACATGAACTCTTACTCATCCGGGAGACGCTCGCGCCGTTCGCGTGGCGGGTCCCGACGCCGGAGCAATGGCCGCTCGCGCTTTCGACAGGAAGAAACGAAAGCTCAGAAGAAAACATTCTGGCAGCGAGTCGCAGCATTTTTTGGAAATGGCAGCGCCAAAAAACCGGCAATGACAGCGCGCAATGGTGCGCAGCCGTCTCGATCGCCGCGAAAACCTGAAGCGGTCGAAGTCACTTCGCCGCGCCTGTACGTCGGCAATTTGTCGTTCGACGCTACCGAGAGCGATCTCTTCGAATTGTTCAACGGAGTTGGACAGGTTCAAAACGCCGAGGTCGTAAGTTACCGGCATAATCAACGCTCGAAAGGTTTTGCCTTCGTGCAAATGCAAACGATCGAGGAAGCAAAACGCGCCGTGCAGGAATTGCACGACAAGGAATTCCTCGGTCGAAGGCTCGTTGTCAGCGGCGCAAAATCCAGCGAACATCAGGTGCGAAGTTAACGAGATCGATGGTTGCAATCGGGAGGCGCGGTGCGAGTGCGCACGTCTCCCGATTTTGTTTTTGGAGCATGGGCATTCTGTCTGTGCAGCAAGCGGATGCCCTGTCCGCTTCTTGAATTCGGCGGAGCGTAAATCTGCTGGGCGCAACGACTGAAAGTCTATGTGCCGATTCGCTTACAATTTTGTTTTGTGAAAGCCGTTTTTTTTATCGTCGGTCCGACCGGGACCGGAAAATCCAAGCTCGCGGCCGACGTCGCACAGGAGATCGGCGCGGAGATTGTCAGCGCGGATGCGTTTCAAATTTATGACGGGCTCGATCTGCTGACGGCGAAGCCGGATGCTACAACGTTCGCGAAAGCACCGCACCATTTGATCGGCGTCGTACCGCTTCACGAAGAGATGAGCGCGGAAAAATTTCGGCGCGTTGCCGCGCGGACGATTGATGAGATTCATTCGCGAAGCAAGTTGGCGGTCGTTGTTGGCGGAAGTGGGCTTTACGTCAAGGCGCTTACGCATGGATTATCCTCAGTACCTGAGTCGGATCCGACATTGCGCGCGAAGCTCAACGCCACCGGAATTGAAGATTTGCGCTCTCAGCTGATCGCCCTGGATCCGCGATCCGCGCGCAAGATCGACATGCAGAATCGCCGCCGCCTCGTGCGTGCGGTGGAAATTTGTCTGCTTACCGGAAAAGCGGCTTCGACGCAACGGACCCAATGGAGATCTGCAGCTGGGGTCGTTGACACCGACTGGGCGCGGTCAATGACCCGCGGTACCTTCGTGTTTCGCGACCGCGATGAGCTTTACGCGCGAATCAATCACCGGGTGAAAGCAATGTTTGAAAACGGTGTGATCGAAGAGGTGCGCGCGATTGGGGCGATCAGCTCGACAGCATCGAAGATGATTGGTTTGTCTGAGGTTCGTGAATTGGTCGCAGGCAGGATGTCGATCCTGCAATGTGTCGCTACGATTCAGCAAGCGACCCGCCGTTATGCCAAAAGACAGTTGACCTGGTTTCGACGCCAAACTAATTTTGAACCGCTGAACCTATCGCTTTTCAGTCACAACGAAGCTGTGAAATGGATTTTGCGGCGAGCGCAGCGGTCGTTTGCCGCACAGCAATGATTGAAACGCGTCCGCAAAGAACTCAGGAGCGCGCGCTCCTGATTGGTCTCGAAAAGGAAGGTGTCTCGAAATGGGACTTGCAAGATTCGCTCGCAGAATTACGAGAACTGGCAAATTCCGCTGGCGCGGAAGTTATTGATACGGTTACGCAAAAATTGCAGAAACCGACGGCGCCCTATTATATCGGCCGGGGCAAAGCCGAATCGATCAAAGACTCGTGCCAGGATCGACATGTTACGTCGGTCATCTTTGACGATGAACTATCGCCCGCGCAGGGCCGAAACCTGGAGAATTTGTTCGCACGCAAAGTTCTCGATCGCACACAGCTCATCCTCGATATTTTCGCGCAGCGTGCTCGCAGCCGCGAAGGCCGCTTGCAAATCGAGCTGGCCCAGTTGCAATATCTGTTGCCGCGTCTTACCCGGATGTGGCATCACTTGTCACGGCAGACTGGCGGTATCGGCACGCGCGGCCCGGGTGAAACGCAATTGGAAGTTGATCGCCGCCGCGTCCAGGAACGAATCGCGCGACTCGAGCGCGAACTGGAGGCCGTTCGCAAAACTCGAGCGGTGCAGAGGCAGGGGCGTAAACGCCATCAATGGCCAGTGGCCGCAGTCGTAGGCTACACGAACGCAGGCAAATCGACGCTCCTGAATCTGCTCACTGGCGCAGATGTCGCGACCGAGAACAAACTTTTTGCGACACTTGATCCCACCACGCGTAGCTTTGTTTTGCCTAACAAGCAGCGGGTGCTGCTTACCGATACGGTCGGTTTTTTACGAAAACTTCCGCATACATTAATCGAGTCCTTTAAGGCTACGCTCGAGGAGGTAAGCGAGGCGGATTTGCTCATTCACATTGTCGATCTTAGCCATCCGCGTGTGGATGAACAGATGGAAGCGGTCGATACTGTCATTAAAGAACTCGATGCTTTCGGGAAACAGACGCTGATTGTTTTTAACAAGATCGACAATCTTGAGAACCGGGACTTGGCGGAAACTTACGTGGAAAGATTTCCGGGCAGCGTGGCAATCTCCGCGCGCACTGGTGAAGGGGTGAACAATCTCGTGCAAGCGCTGGAAATCGCTCTGAGTTCATGGCGTTTACGTTCACACTTTCGGATTCCTTCCGATCAATCGGCGTTGATCGCTGAGATCCATCGCGTCGGTCACGTACTCGAGCTGCGTTATGACCGCGACGACGCGTTGATCATCGCGCATGTCCCGCCGCATTTGGAAGCCAAGCTCGCCCGATATTCTCCATAGAAAATACCGCGGCATTGGAGATCGGCGTGACATTGGCATCTTGCCGCATGAAGCGCAGGTTTCGGATTTTGGCGGGACTGAGCTGAGCAGGAGATCAAGCGCAAATTAGAAGATCGATTCGGAATGAAAATCCCTGAGCGTGTCGAGCAACTGGTGGAGGCTTTTCCGGTAGTTTATCCCGGCGCGCACTGTGAGTTAAATTTTCGAAATCCGCTGGAGCTGCTTGTGGCGACGATCCTCTCCGCGCAATGCACCGACAAACGCGTCAATATCGTTACTCCCGGGTTGTTTAAGAAGTACCGGAGAGCAGCTGATTATGCTAATGCGCCGCAAATCGAGCTTGAAAACGCGATTAAATCAACAGGATTTTTTCGAAGCAAAGCCAAGAGCATTCGCGGGGCAATGCGTGCGATTGCGGAAGAACACAACGGCAAAGTCCCCGATACCATGGAAGAATTGCGTGCGCTGCCCGGTGTAGGCCGAAAAACAGCGAATGTTGTTCTCGGAAACGCGTTTGGGAAAAACGAAGGCATCGTCGTGGATACACACGTGGTGCGTCTTTCAAAACGATTGCGTCTCACGCGGCATTCGGAGCCGGAAAAGATCGAGCGCGATTTAATGAAGCATGTGCCGCGCGAACATTGGACAGACTGGAGTCACTGGTTCATCTGGCACGGACGTCGCCGCTGCTTTGCGCGAAAGCCGGACTGTAGCCAGTGCGAGATTTTTCGGATCTGCCCGAGCGGGAAAATTTTTCTGCGAACTGGCGAAGCTCGAGAAGCTGAAGCGGCGATCCGCTGATCGGACAGCCGGTGGATCGGCCGATCCGTCGGGCGATGCTAACTAATGAGGCGTGGCCGCCTAATTTTAATATCGAGCAGAGACTGCTCGATCCACCTCAACGCGACTCGGCGGGCGTAACGTCGCGAGAGCCGGTTCCATCGCGCTCGGCTTTTTGGCGGAGGCGCTGGAATTGTTTCTCGAGTTTCTTCAGATCTTCGTCGGATAAATTTTCAAGATCGACAAGCTGGTTCCGTGCGCCTTTAAGTGCCCGAATCATTTCATCAAGTTTGAGATGCACGGCCTTGGCATCGCGGTTTTGCGTGTTTTGGATCAGGAACACCATGAGGAAGGTGATGACAGTCGTGGCAGTGTTGATGATTAATTGCCAGGTATCGGAAAAATGAAA
>WNGE01013826.1_pt1 | contig 10112 bp, 13 predicted proteins | sample 5400651 | NCBI WGS metagenome assembly WNGE01 (sample SAMN13153370, study PRJNA577476) | soil metagenome | isolation source: 60 cm soil or saprolite under grassland replicate 2 | place: USA:California | collected 2016-06-15 | reverse complement strand
CTGCCGCCGTCGGGTAGAATGCCCGGCATGTGAGACAAAGAAAGCCCCGAAAAACGGGGGTTTTTTGATGGCAGAGGACCAAATTGCTACCGTTTTGCTACCATTTCTTTCCTGGAGGCCCGTGACGAGGCCGTAGGTGGGTCCGGCCTACTGGTCGAGGAGATTCCGGCCGAGGACCTCGACACGGATTCGGAGGACCATGAGCCGCAAGGTTGTTCACCTACGGTTCATCCATTAAAGCGCCTAAGTTACTTTGTTACCTTGTGAAAACAATCCGGAGGAAACTCGATGCTACGCAAATTCTCTCTCGTTGCGGCGGTTGCGGCGGCTGCCCTGTTGATTCCGGCAGGAGCAGATGCTGGAGGCCGAATGCGCGGCCCCGACCACTGGCGCGGCGACCATTGGCGCGGCGACCATTGGCGCGGCGACCATCGCGGTCGCGGACACTATTGGCATGGTCGCTGGTGGGGCTACGGCGAGGGCAGGTGCTGGCGACGGACGCCCGCTGGTTACATTTGGATCTGCGACTAGAACGTGGGTCCGATAAAATAAGCAGGGCCCGGCCACTGCGCGCCGGGCTTTTTGTTTTCGGCCCACCCTTAGCGGAAGCTGCGGGCTGACTCGATTTTTCCCAAAATTGAATTCGCGCTCGCCAGCATTGCTCGAGCCCAGAGCTTGGCGATCCGGCGACGATCCGTCGAATTCCGACACAGTTCCTTCATGCCAGCACGCCGGCACATACGATGGGCATCAACCGCCTAGCAGTACGCCTTCGATGATATCGGCCGCGCGGTCTTGGGATGAGACCAGGTGCCCATAGACCCCGAGCGTGATCGCGGCCGAGCTGTGCCCAAGGCGCCGGCTGATCGTCAGGATATCGACACCCTCCCGGATCAGGATCGACGCGTGCGTGTGCCGTAGGGTGTGCAAGCTGACGTGCGGCAGGCCAGCCGCGGTCATCGCGACGCTGAATCGCTGGCCGATATCGTTCGGCGAGCGCGGATTCCCATCCAACGTGGTGAACACCAACCCGTCAGCCGGCGGCTTGCCAAGACCAAATGCCAGGCGCTGTTCAAGCTGGTTCTTTCGATGCTCCCGGAGCGCGGCGACAACGGATAGCGCCAGTGAGATCGAACGCCGGCTGCGGGCCGTCTTGGGCTCCTTGAACCGCAGAGCCCTACCACGAATCTGCTCGACGGACTGTTTCACCTCGAGCCGTCCCGCATCGAGGTCAGCGTCGATCCAGCGCAGGCCGCAGAGCTCGCCGCGTCGCATGCCGGTGCCGAGCGCCACGATCGCGATCGGGTACAGCGCCGTGCCGCGAACGGCCGCGAGCATGACCGGAATTTCCTCGACGCGCAGTACGGCGGCTTCCTTGGGTGGTACTGCCGGGGCGCCGATCTGGGTCGTGGGGTCAACCTTCACGTCGCCGAGCTTCATGGCTTGCCGGAATATTCCGCGAGTCAGAACGTGCACATGCTTGATGGTTCGCGGAGAGAGGCCCTTGGCGGCCATGTCGCGATAGATCCGAGCGAGATCCGAGCCGCGGGTCTGCTGCAGAGACTTCGTTCCGATCGCCGTTGTGACGTGTCCGGCAAGCGACCAGTAGCGCTCGAGCGTCTTCGGGCCAGCCTTCAGCGGCGCCCAGTCCCGCAGCCACGCCTCGAAATATCGTGCCACGGTCTGCTTTGACGGTTCGATATAGGCGCCCTGTCCGATCTCGGTGATGAGCTCAGCGCAGCGCTTCTGCGCCTCGCGCTTCGTGCCGGAGAAGCTGTGCCATTTCCGACGGCGCTTGCCGGTGGCGGGATCCTTGACGTCGAGAACAATCGCCCATTTGCCAGGCGACCGTTCGATCAGGTGGCCCTTCATTTGCGTTTTCCCTTTGCTTTGATGACTTCCATATGTGTCGTCATGCCGCCTTCGCCGCCGAACCTGGCCTCGGCGAGCTCGGTCTTGATCGTATTGCGCACTTCGTCTCGCAGGATCTGAATTACCTTCTGCGGGTCCTCGTCGAGCGCCTTCACAAGAAGCCGCACGCATTCGTCGTTGAGCGTGCGCCCGCGCTCGGTGGCCTGCACGTCGATCCGCCGTCGCAAGTGCTCCGGCATGCGAATTCGCACCTGCACGATGTCTGTCAATTGCCGCTCTGCCATTGCTATCCCCCTGGCTAACGGCGCGACACTAAATGGGACTAGAAGGAAAGTCTAGGGGCAAGAGCACAACTTTTGGTATTTTGCCCCAAATTGGGGCTTGACGCCCTTTATGGGGCCGAGCTAGATATTGCGGGTAGCAACCATTTCAGCGCCTCGGAGCCCCCAGCCATGGAAGAGATCGATGCCACCCCGCAGCTGATTAGCCTGACGGAGGCGGCCCGCATCCTGCGAATTTCGAAGAACACAGCCTACGCGGCGGCACAGCGCGGTGATCTTCCGGTGCTGCGTATCGGCCGACTGAAGCGAGTTAATCGACGCGCCCTTCAACAGATGATTGACGGCGCTGTGCCGAAGCCGGCTGCCACCTAACAGAAACGGCGCCCGCAAGGGACGCCGTTTTTGTTGTTTCAAGGGGTCGGCAGGTTCGCGACGGCAGGCTTCGTATCCAACGCCGTCGAGGGTTCGAGTCTCTCCGACTCCACCAACTGCTAGGGACAGGCTCTGGAACGCCCGTCTCCTAGCAAAACCAGCCCGCGCACGCAAGCCGGGCAATTAGGAGATAGGCACATGCTTCAGCAACCCACATGTGCTTATTGCGGCAAAATTCTGCCATTCAGCAAACACACAGGACGCCGACGCCGGTTCTGCTCGCCGGCGTGCCGCAAATCTGAGTTTCGTTACCAAAAAACCACCAGGCCCCAATGTATCGGATGCGACGAAACTCGATCTAAAAATTCAACAAATTCAAGCACTTCGACAGGCGTTTTTCGTGGTCGAGGTATTGATCTCTGCGGGATTGAACCCGCGGTTCGCGAACGGATCATCGATCTCGAATTCGCCGGCTGGAAATGGGCGCACCCGCATGAAGACGGAGGCTCGTCATAACCTCCACGCCCACCAAACTCGGCAAGTTGATCCGACTGCTGGCGTCAGACAAACCCGGCGAGGTCACCGCCGCCGCCCAGGCAATTGGCCGAAAGCTGCAATCCGCCGGCCTTGATTTTCACGCATTAGCCGACGTGGTCGAGCAGCAGCTCGATCTGCCATTGGTCCCGCAACAAACACCGCCGCCAGCATCACAGCCGATGCGCAGCCCTCGCACCGGCCCTCTGCGCATTGGCGATAGGGTCATCTGCCACGAACCAGTCGGCATATTCCGTACGTGCCGGTGCGGCTCTTCGCGATTCACGGTCGAGCGAGGAATCGGCCCTCACCTTGCGCAACTGCGCTGCGATGCATGTCTTGCAGGGGGCCGATGGCTCTCGCGGCACCATATGGGAATGGCGACGTGACAGCCATCACGGCTAGCGGCCGTATGCTACGAGCCGCGCTCTACTACGCGAAGCGCAACCTGGCGGTTTTTCCGATCTGGCCGGTCGTGGAGTACGGGCCCGGAAAATTTGTCTGTACATGCAAAAAAGGCCTTCGATGCGACGAAAGACCGGGCAAGCACCCGCTCGGCATCTATGTCCCGCACGGATGCAATGACGCGACCACCGATCCTACCAAGGTCAACCATTGGTGGGCTTGTCGACCCGATGCCAACATCGGCATTGCGTGCAATAGCGAACTCGTCGTGCTCGACGTCGACGTCGACAAGGGCGGGCTCAAATCAATCACTGATCTTCAGAAGAGCAACGGCCGCTTGCCGCCAACTTGGCGAGCACGAACCGGGAGTGGCGGATTTCATCACTACTTCCGCCCGCCACCGGACATGGAACTCAGAAACACCGTATCCTCAATCGCACCAGGCCTCGATACTCGCGCCAAGGGCGGATTCGTGGTGGCACCGCCAAGCAATCACGTCAGCGGCGGTTCTTATGAGTGGGAATGGTGGCCGCACCGGGCGCCACTAGCTGATTTACCCGAGTGGCTGACGAAAGCTGCAGCCACACCGGCGCGCACAAAACCTGCAGAGGTTTGGCGTGCGCTCGTTCGCAGTGGCGTCACCGAAGGATCGCGCAACAACAGCATCACGTCCCTTGCCGGCCATCTACTCCGCAGGCACATCGATCCGCTCGTCGCGCTCGAACTAATCATCTCATGGAATCACAATCGCTGCTCGCCGCCGCTGCCTGATGCCACGGTAGCGGAAATAGTCGATCGCATTGCCGGCAAGGAGCTGGCCCGCAGGGGGCACAAATGAACGATGCCCGCAACATCCTAGAGCTTGCCGCCGTGAACAATCGCCGCCGCGACGATGCCGGGGTCTCGCTCGATGACTTTCACGCCTACATGCCGGCGCATTCCTACATCTACGCCCCAACGTCAGAGCCCTGGCCGGCGGCCAGCGTCAATGCGCGCGTCCCTCCGATCCCATTGCCTGAACTCAGCAAGGACGGAAAGCCGAAGATGCTGCCGGCGAACACGTGGCTCGACCAGAACCGTCCAGTTGAGCAGATGACCTGGGCGCCCGGTCTACCCATGCTGATTCGGAATCGCCTAATTGCTGAAGGTGGCTGGATCGAGCGGAGCGACGTGACCTGCTTCAATCTCTACCGCCCGCCGACGATCGAGCCGGGAGATCCAGCAAAGGCCACCCGATGGCTCGACCATGTTCACAAGGTGTTTGCTGACGATACCAATCACATCGTGCAGTGGCTTGCCCACCGTAAGCAGCACCCGGGCGACAAGATCAACCATGCGCTGGTGATGGGGGGCAAACAGGGTATAGGCAAGGACACGCTGCTCGAGCCGGCAAAGCGCGCCGTCGGACCCTGGAATTTTTCCGAGGTGTCACCGCAGCACCTGCTCGGGCGGTTCAACGGATTCCTAAAATCCGTTATCCTGCGCGTGAGCGAGGCGCGCGATCTTGGTGACGTTAATCGGTTCCAGTTTTACGATCACATGAAAGCCTATACTGCCGCCCCGCCCGACGTGCTGCGTGTCGATGAGAAGCACCTGCGCGAACATGCTGTAATCAACTGTTGCGGCGTCATCATCACCACCAATCACAAGGCGGACGGAATCTATCTGCCGGCTGACGATCGTCGGCATTTCGTGGCCTGGTCCGATCTCGACAAGGACACGGATTTCCCCAAAAACTATTGGACCGAGCTCTGGCGCTGGTACAATGCCGGAGGAGATCGGCACGTCGCCGCCTACCTCGCCAGCCTCAACATCTCCCAGTTCGATCCGAAGGCCCCGCCGCCAAAAACCGCGGCTTTCTGGGATATCGTCGACGCTAACCGCTCAAATGAGGATGCCGAGTTGGCCGATACCCTGGATCGCATGGGCAACCCAGACGCTACGACCCTAACGCGGATCCAGAACGAAGCCGATGGCGAGTTCGCGGTCTGGATCAGGGACCGAAAGAACCGAAAAGCCATCAATTACCGGCTCGAAGAGTGCGGCTACGTTCCGGTGCGCAATGATATCGCCCGCGACGGACTATGGAGGATCAATAACGCCCGACAGGTCATCTACGCCAAAAACTCGTTATCTTTCAAAGATCGGTGGCAAGCAGCTTCCAAGCTGTTCCGCCCATAGCCGTCAGTCACGTCAGTGGCGTCAGTGGTTTTTACTCTATCTTCCACCAGAATACCAAAATACCTTTCCAGAATGGCAAAGCGTGCGCGCGTAGAGATAGAGGAAAAACCACTGACTTCACCTACACCACCGACGCGGCCGCGGCCCCAATTGACCGCTAGCCCGCGCAACTTTCTTGCGCAAAGCCAATTGTGGCGATATTGTGCCGCTGATTTGTGGACTGACGGCCCATGCCTAAGCCTGATCTGGTGACCCGACTAGCGGCCGACCTGGCCGAGGGCCGGCGGGTGCGACCAGCGGCTGGCGTTCTTCCTGCACTACGAAGCCCATAGACTGCTCAAGCGGGTCGAGCATGAACACTACGGCATGCTGGCCGATGGCGACCGGGGCGACGAGCTATGAGCACCAAGCCGGCTACCGCGGACGAGCAAGCCCAAATCCGCGAGCTCGCCACTCGGCTTCTCGATGTGCTCGATGAATACGCTGATTTCGATCACCGCATCACGCTGGCGGCAATAGTCGATGTTCTGGGTGTAGCTCTCGGGTGCGTTCCCTGCGCGGAATGCCGGCGACTTAGCGCAAAGCATCTAAAGGGCAGCGTCCGCGATGTGATACGGCACGCAATGGCCGTCGCTGAGCAGCAACCGGAGCACGAAGGCCAGCATGCCCACTAGGCCAAGCGATCGCTGGTATATGCACCCAATTCACCGCGCTCGGGCGAAGGATCAGCTGCGGCGTGAACCCTTGTGTGCGTATTGTTTGCGAGAAGGCCACTACACCTCTGCCGAAGTGGCTCATCACGCCACACCACATGGAGACGATTGGAATGAATTCCTTACTGGCCGTCTGGTGAGTTTGTGCCGACGCCATCATAACAGGCAGGCTCAGCGGGAAGAAAATGGCAGCGTTCAGCAAATAGATGTTCACGGTTGGCCAATTTGTTGAGTTGCAACCGGAGGGCGAGTGTCAAAAAATGCCGACCTGCCGATGATTTTGCGGCGGCACAACGAAACATAGGTTTAATTACGGAAAAATTCATGTAACGAGGCTCAATTTTTTCTCGCCACATTGAGGTTTCATTACGGCTAACCGAGGATCGATCGGCATGGGACTTCGCGGGAAGGGCAGCAATCCGACGCTCAACAAACTCATCCGGCGGAAGGAGCGCGAGCTGCTTAGGTTGCCGCCTGAAGAGGTGCCGGTTCGACGTGGACGGCGTCGGCGCAAGTGTGTGGTGTGTGGCGAGCGGTTTACTGCCGTACGGTCTGACGCGCGGTATTGCTCGACGCGGTGTCGGATGCAGGGGTTTCGGGACCGCGTGGGTGGGGGGCCATACCGCCCGGCCTGAGACTAACCATCCAGCCCTTGTATTCATGCCAGCGCGTGCTATGCTAAATATAGCGCTATGAATCCCATAGCGCCTTGCCCCGCGCCGCACTGCGTGCTGCTGGAGGACCACAAATGTTGCCCCCGAAAGGCATCGACACAAATATCGTGTCGAACTGCACCACGCACTTTTACGGGCGGATGAGCTCGCCTGAGCTAATTGATTCAGCGAAAGAGATGATGGCAGCACGCGGAAAGCCCGCGCAGGACCTTGGTGCGCTCACGACTGGCATTTTCTACTATTCAACGGCCGGCATGTCTCAGCCGGCGAAGTTAAAAACGCCACTTTGCCTGACTTATCACCCACAAAACCCGGCTACTGTCGATGAGATCGTCCAGCTTTCCCATGGCTGTAACGTTTGCATTGGGACTCCGATCCGTGCGGATAATCAGAACCGGGCATGAGGCTTTCGAGATAGCCCCGACCTAACTACGGGATCAAGGCTCAGCTTCGCTGGGGCCGTGATGCACCGCGCCGCCTCGCATCAGGCGGGCGAGCCAGTGCCGGCGGAGGAACCTCATCTGATGCGTTCTATTCGGATGGTTACTGGATCCGGCCGATCAAAAATCGAAACGTCACCGGTCACTTGCCCGAGCAAAATGATTCCCGGCTGAGGCACGCGTCCGTTACGGTAGTAGATGACAAAGTGATCTGAGTTCCAGAGTCCCAGTGTCCCGGTCGAGAAGTCGAGTTGCCGATGGACGCTGGGCAACGGACGAAAGCTCTCAGGAATGAATTCAGCATTCGTAAGCCTCATATTTCTGGGCTTCTGGCGTGAATTACTGTTGCCGAGAGTTGCGCGACGACGCGCCCGTTCCGGCGCCATACTGTACATCGGTGACGTGCTCCAGCCACTCCACGGCCTTGCCGTCGAGAGCTTCTTGAACGGCGATGTGTGTCATCGCCGTGGTCGGCGTGGCTCCGTGCCAATGCTTCTCGCCGGGAGGAAACCAGACGACATCCCCAGGGCGGATCTCTTCGATTGGACCGCCCTCCCGCTGCACCCAGCCGACCCCTGAGGTGACGATCAATGTCTGGCCGAGCGGATGCGTGTGCCAGGCAGTCCTAGCGCCGGGTTCGAAGGTGACAACCGCACCGCCAACGCGGGCCGGCGCCGGCGCGGTGAAGAGTGGGTCGATGCGGACGGTGCCAGTGAACCAGTCCGCGGGTCCTTTGCCTGATGGCTTCGATCCGGCGCGCGTGATCTCCATTCTCATCCTGTCCTTCCGTGTGCGGTGAAGCTACCATCGACCGGCAAACCGACGCCGATCACGAAGCTCGCTGCCGGGCTGGGTAACGAGAGTACCGCGGCCCGCGACCTCCTCGGCCCGGCCGAGGCGGCCAACGGCTGCTGCAGTGCCGCCTCGGTAACGATCCGCTCGGCCTCCTTTGCGGCGAGATCGCCGTGCAGGTCGGCCAGCACGACGAGCCTGCGACAACATAGCTCGCACCGGGATTGCAAAGCCAAGCCGGCTATCGCGATTAGAGCGACCAGCCGCCGTCAACCGAGATCGATGCACCGGTGACGAACGCGCCAAGGTCGGAACTCATCCATAGCACGGCCTCCGCAATCGGGAGGACTGCGTTCACCCGAATATTCGACTTTGCGTAATCCAGCGCGGCAGACTTGGTGAGACCGATGATGGCGTGCTTGGAAGCGACATAGGCGCTGCCCCCTGGGACGCCGCGGATGCCTGCACCTGACGAGGTGTTGATCACGACGCCTCCACCCTGCTTCAGCATCTGCGCCAACTCGTGCTTCATGCAGACAAAGGTTCCGCGCAGGTTGATGTTGAGGATGCGGTCCCACTCGTCGAGTTCGATCTCGGCAAGCGGCGCCGGCTTGTTTTCGACACCGGCGTTGTTGAAGGCGATGTCGAGTCGGCCGAACGTCTCGACAGTGCGCGCGATCGCCGCCTCGACCCGTTGCGGCATCGATACGTCGCAGGCGATGACCAGCACCTCCCCACCCGCATCCTTGATCGCATCTGCGGTCTGCCGCAGCGCATCCTCCGTACGGTCGACGATGGCGACGCGAGCGCCTTCGGCGGCGAACGCGACGGCGGTAGCGCGCCCGATGCCGCTGGCAGCGCCGGTAACGAAGGCGACCTTGCCGGGAAAACGATTGGAGCGGGACATAGCGTTACCTCGATGGGATTGTGGGTGAGATGGTCACCGTGAAGGGATCATGCGGAGGGGCCGCTCGACGGGTTAGGGTCGCCAACTGAGATTTCAATTCACGGAGGGCGGTCACAGCAGCTTGTCCGGCGTGATCGGCAGCTCGCGGATGCGCCTGCCCGTAGCGTGAAAAATGGCGTTGGCGATCGCAGGGGCGACGCCGACCAGGGCGATCTCGCCGACGCCTTTCACGCCGAGCGGATTCACGTGCGGATCGTGTTCCTCGACGAACGTCACATCCATGAGCGGGGGCGCATCGGCATGCACCGGCACCGCGTATTCAGCGAAATTGGCATTGGGAACGCGGCCATTGCGGGCGTCGACCACCGAGTGCTCCATCAACGCCATGCCGATGCCGCCGATCATGCCGCCGATGCATTGGCTGCGCGTGGTCTTCGGGTTGACGATGCGGCCGGCCCCGTAGGTGCCAACGATGCGCCGCACACGCGTTTCACCGAGGTCCGGATCGACGGCGACTTCCACGAATACGGCCCCGAAGGCGTGCATGGAGAAGCGTTGACCTGCATCGTCCGGTTTTGAGTCCACCAACGCCTCGACGGGTTGGCCGAGGCGGCGCATGGCTTCCGAAAGATCATTCGCGCCGCCCCGCGCAAGCGCGTCCTCGCGCGCCTTGCGACAGGCGGCCTGCACGGCGCTGCCTACGCTCGCCATCGTCATGGACCCGCCATGCACAGGCGCTTTCGGCAGGCGCGTGTCGCCGAGAGTGAACTTCACGCGCTCGATGGAAAGCCCGAGCGTCTCGGCGGCCACCTGCGTCATCGAGGTCCAGGTCCCCGGACCCATGTCGCTCGCCGCACTCATCACCTCGGCCGTGCCGTCTGGCAGGAGGCGTGCCATCGCGGAGGAAGGTGCGAAGTTCATCGGATAGGTGGCGCTCGCCA